>WNGB01003863.1_pt1 | contig 23292 bp, 19 predicted proteins | sample 5400681 | NCBI WGS metagenome assembly WNGB01 (sample SAMN13153367, study PRJNA577476) | soil metagenome | isolation source: 115 cm soil or saprolite under grassland replicate 2 | place: USA:California | collected 2016-06-15
TGCGTAACCCGATCCAGACGCCGGTGCTGCTGGAGGCGGTGGAGAAGTACCGGTTCGACTCGCTGTTCGGCGGGGCGCGCCGGGACGAGGAGAAGGCCCGGGCCAAGGAGCGGGTGTTCAGCTTCCGGGACGACTTCGGCCAGTGGGACCCGAAGAACCAGCGCCCGGAGCTGTGGTCGCTGTACAACTCGCGGGTGCACCCGGGCGAGTCGATCCGGGTGTTCCCGCTGTCCAACTGGACCGAGCTGGACATCTGGCACTACATCGAGGCGGAGCGGATCGGGTTGCCGTCGATCTACTACGCCCACCGGCGTGAGGTGGTCGACCGCGACGGCATGCTGTACGCGGTCAACGACCTGCTGCCCGCCGGGCCCGGTGAGGAGATCTTCACCGAGACCGTCCGCTACCGCACGGTCGGCGACGCGACCTGCACCGCGGCGGTACGGTCCGACGCGGACACCATCGACAAGGTGATCGAGGAGGTGGCCGCCACCCGGATCACCGAGCGGGGCGCCACCCGGGGCGACGACAGGGTCAGCGAGGCCGCGATGGAGGACCGCAAGAAGGAGGGCTACTTCTGATGCCCGCACCCACTGAGCCGGCTTTTGCCGGCTCCGCCGGCGCTGACCTCGCCGTGGCGGCCACCGGCAAGCAGGCAGACCTGCTGCGGTTCGCCACCGCCGGCAGCGTGGACGACGGCAAGTCGACCCTGATCGGCCGGCTGCTGTACGACTCCAAGGCGATCTTCGAGGACCAGCTCGCCGCGGTGGAGGCGACCAGCGCGTCGCGGGGCGACGAGTACACCAACCTGGCGTTGCTCACCGACGGCCTGCGGGCCGAGCGGGAGCAGGGGATCACGATCGACGTGGCGTACCGGTACTTCGCGACGCCGAAGCGGAAGTTCATCATCGCCGACACCCCGGGGCACATCCAGTACACCCGGAACATGGTCACCGGCGCCTCCACCGCCAACCTGGCGCTGATCCTGATCGACGCCCGGAAGGGCATCGTGGAGCAGTCGCGGCGGCACGCGTTCCTGTGCTCGCTGCTGCGGGTGCCGCACATGGTGCTGTGCATCAACAAGATGGACCTGGTCGACTGGTCGCAGCAGGTGTACGAGCGGATCCACGCCGAGTTCACCGCGTTCGCCACCAAACTCGACGTCCCCGACCTGACCGTGATCCCGGTCTCCGCGCTGCACGGCGACAACGTGGTGACCCGCTCGGAGAAGACCCCGTGGTACGACGGCCCGTCGCTGCTGCACCACCTGGAGCACGTGCACATCGCGTCGGACCGCAACCTGGTCGACGTACGGTTCCCGGTGCAGTACGTGATCCGGCCGCAGCAGTCCCGCGGCGTGGACTACCGGGGGTACGCGGGCCAGGTCGCGTCCGGGGTGCTGAAGCCGGGCGACGAGGTGATGGTGCTGCCCAGCGGCTTCACCAGCCGGATCGCCGGCATCGACCACAACGGGCGCGAGGTCGACCAGGCGTACCCGCCGATGTCGGTGGCGATCCGGCTCGAAGACGAGCTGGACGTCTCCCGCGGCGACCTGATCTGCCGGCCGCACAACCAGCCGCACGCCACCCAGAACGTCGAGGCGATGATCTGCTGGATGGACGAGCAGAAACCGCTGCGGCCCGGCGTCAAGTACGCGATCAAGCACACCACCCGCTCGGTCCGGGCCATGGTGAAGAGCCTCCAATACCGGCTCGACGTCAACACCCTGCACCGCGACGAAGCCGCCACGTCGCTGACCCTCAACGAGATCGGGCGGGTACGGCTGCGCACCACCGCGCCGCTGCTGTGCGACGAGTACCGCCGCAACCGTACGACCGGCGGGTTCATCGTGATCGACGAGGCGACCAACCGTACGGTCGGTGCCGGGATCATCATCGAAGCCGGCTGATTGGGGCTGGCTGGCCCCTCGCCCTGGGCCGTCAGACCGGCTACGCTCCGCCGCAACGAGAATTCAGGCGGTGGCTAAATGGCGGATGCGGTCGTGCTCGGCGAGACCCAGCTGGAGGCTGCGGCGCTGGTCGACGAGGCGGCCTGGGCTGCCGCCCGGGAGTACGCCACCGCTCCGCACACCGCCGTCGAGGAGACGCCCAGGCTGCGCTGGCTGATCACCGGAACCCCGTACGAGGGGCTCAACGGCATCTACTGGGTGGCACAGGGTCAGCCCGTCGACGCCGCGCTGGAGCCGTTCCGGCAGGCCGACGTACCGATGTTGTGGCATGTCGGGGCGACCAGCCCGGCTGCGCTGCCCGCCATGCTGCGCGACGCCGGCCTGCGCCCGTACGACGCCGAGCCGGCGATGCTCTGCGAGCTCGACGGCCCCGCCGCCCGCTGGTCGCTGCCAGAGGATCTCGAGATCCGGCGGGTCGGCACCGAGGCCCAGTTGCGCGCCTGGGTACGCATCTGGGCCGGCCCCGCGAGCGACCTGGTCATCGAGCGGCTGATCGCACTGCGGGCGCCGTCGGCGTTCGGGGTCGGTCCGCGTACCCCCCATGTGTTGGGGGTGCTGGGCGGCGAGCCGGTCGCCTGCGCCGCGGTGTGGGTGGGGCGGCTGCCGGGCCGCACCGGCCGGCCGGTCGCCTGGCTGGAGCACGTCGCGACGCAACTCCCGGTACGCCGCCGCGGCATCGGCACCGCGCTGACCCGGGCCTGCCTCGACATCGCGCGCCGCCGCGCCGCGAGCCACGCCGCACTCACCGCCTCACCGTCCGCGACGCGCCTCTACCGCCGTCTCGGCTTCCAAGACGTGGGTACGGTCACCCGCCACCTCTGGACCCCATAGCCGGCCTCGCGGGGTCGACATGGGCATCTGGCGGCTCTATGGTGTCCGCTTTCACGTGTCTGGCCGCATGAACGGAGCCGCCCAAGCCGTACGGGATCACCGACCTGGGGAGGTCTGCCGCAGTGACCAATGGGAACCACCGGGCCCGACCCCGCCTGCTCCGAGGGCGGCGCCACGTCCTGCTTGTCGCGCTGTCCGCGATCCTCGCACTGCTTGGTGCCCTGGTCTTCACGGCCGACCGGCGAACCGCCAGGCAGGGGCCACTGACGAGCGGAGCGCTGGCCGCGGGCCAGTGCTGTGCGACGGCGTCCCCACCGGCCGCGCCGGTCTCGTCGCACATCGCGAAACCAGCCGCCAGCCCCGATCAGGACTGCGCGGTCGCGCCGGCTGACAGCATGTGGCGTACCCGCGTCGACCGCCTCCCGTCGCATCCGCTGTCCGCCAGGTACGTCGACAGCATCGGCGCCGACCAACACCTGCATCCGGACTTCGGTTCCGGCACCTGGGAGGGCAAGCCGTTCGGCATTCCGATCACGCGGATCTCGCCGGACCAGGCCACCACAAAGGTCGCATTCGAGTACGCCGACGAGAGCGATCCGGGTCCGTACCCGATTCCGAGGGACGCCAGGATCGAGAACGGACCGGACGGCGACGGGGACCGCCACGTCCTGCTCTTCGACCGCGAGAGCTGCAAGGCGTACGAGCTCTACAGCGCGTACCCGCAGCCGGGCGGGACCTGGAAGGCCGGCAGCGGGGCGGTCTTCGACCTGCGGTCCCACCAACTCAGGCCGGACGGGTGGACCTCCGCGGACGCTGCCGGCCTCCCGATCCTGCCCGGCCTCGTCCGCCTCGACGACGTGAAGACCGGCCGCATCGACCACGCCCTGCGGATCACGGTGCCACGGTCTCAGGCGAAGTACGTGTGGCCGGCCCGGCACCAGGCGTCGTCCGACTCGGACACCGCACTGCCGCCGATGGGGCTACGGCTGCGGCTCAAGAAGAGCGTCAGCCTCGACGGACTGGCCCCGCAGGCCCGGGTCGTGGCGGAGGCGTTGCAGACGTACGGCGCCATGGTGGCCGACAACGGATCGGCCTGGTACGTCAGCGGGACCGAGGACGAAGGCTGGCACAACGAGGACCTGGCGACGTTGGGCCGGTTCACCGGTACGGACTTCGAAGCCGTGGACGTGTCCGGCCTGATGGTCTCCCCGGACTCCAGCCGGGCCCGACTCTAGAAGCTGAATCCCCCGGGATGGCCGGTACGGTCGGCGAGCAGCCCGGCCAGCGTGGCGAGGGCGATCTCCGCCGGCGTACGGGAGCCGATGTTGAGGCCGATCGGCCGGTGCACCCGCTCGATCTGGTCGGCCGCGACACCGAGCGACTCCAGCGCCGCGACGTGGGGTGCGGCGTGCCGCGGGCTGCCCATCACGCCGACCCAGCGGGCCGGTGTCTCGAGCACGTCCCGCAATACCTCGCCCAGCTCGGGGCGGTGGTGATCGGTGACGACCACGTCGGTGTCCGCGTCGATCGCGGAGAGGTCTCCGTCGTCCTTGGGGTCGTACAGGCTGACGCGCCAGCCGAGGTCGGTGGCGAAATGCCGTAGGTAGCCGGCGACCGGGGAGTCGAAGACCGCGACCAACGACCGTCCTGCCACCTCGGGCGGCACCTCGCCCTGAGCCATCGCGCATGCCGGATCCGTCATGCCCGCCAGCCTATGTCGCGCGCCTGGGCTGCTTGGTGCTGTTGCGGTTTGTCGACTTTTCGTTGCCTCACCCGCGGTTGAAGCAACGAGTCATCGATAACTGGCGGAGACAGAAGGAGTTAGATGCCGTGGCCGCGGCGGTGGAGGGCGGTGACGACGGTTTCGACTTTGACGACGCCGGCGGCGGCGGCCAACGCGATGGCGGCGCGGGGTTCGCGCCAGCGGGCGCGCATCGCTTTGCGGGCCCAGATGGTGGCGGCGCGGCGTTCGCCTTTGGCGGCGTGCCAGCAGGCTAGTTGGCCGTACACGCGGGCGGCGCCGTGGTCGCTGTCGCCGATTTCGGGGTGGCGGTCGAGCATCCACTCCAGCGAGGCGATCTTGGTGTCGTACTGGTGGGCGAAGTGGGAGTTGCGGCCCCACCGTACGCGTACCAGGGGCTTGTCGACGTGGACGATCGGGTGACGGCGGGCGGCGCGCAGCAGCAGGTCCCAGTCCTCGTTCTGGCTGCCGGGGGCGTCCTCGGCGACCATTCCGATACCGTCGACCAGCGCGCGTCGCCACATCAGGAACGTGGACGAGTGCAGCATCGCCATCCGGGAGCGGATCAGGTCGGCCAGGCCGACCCGGGACAGGCCGGCGAGCCGGGGGTTGACGCGGTCGGCGTACTCCACCTCTATGGCGCAGCTGGCGAACTCGGCGGAGGGGTCGGCACGGAGCGCGGCCACCTGTTCGGCCAGCTTGTGCGGCCACCAGAAGTCGTCGTCGTCGCAGAAGGCCACCAGGTCGGAGTCCAGCGCACGGATCCCGGTGTTGCGGGTGCCCGCGAGCCCGGGGGTACGCGAGTTTGCCAGCACCATCACCGGCCGGCGCCCCGCCCGGGCGAGCAGGAAGTCGGGGCGGGTGCCGTCGTACACCACGATCGCGCGCAGCCGTCCCGGGTAGTCCTGCGCGGCCACCGAGTCGAGGGTGTGCCGCAGTGTCTCGGGCCGGTGGCGGGTGGGGATCACCACGCCCACCGAGGGCCATCCGTGGTCAGTCATCGTCATCACCGGTTTCCCCTGGCCCGAGGGCCGGGCAGATAGCCGTACGCCCGGAGCAGGGGTGCGGTCAGCGCGCCGACGAGCCGCCGTTGGCCGGGCGCGAGACCGGTACGCCACGCGTCGTCGGCGCGCAGCGGGATCCGGCCGGTACGAAAGCGCATCGGGTTGCCCGCGGCGCTGTGGTTGCCGGTCAACTCGGCATGGTCGGGCCGCAGGAAGCCGAGGTCGCCCGGGTCCAGCCCGGCGAACTCGGCCAGCTCCTTGGTGGACCCGACGGGGTCGGTCGTGAAGTCCTCGTACCGCAGTCTGCGGACCGGGACCCCGCACCGGCCGAGAGCGCCGAGCGAGGCGTTGTGGACGTTCCACAACATCGCTGAGCGGGCCGGGTGGTAACGGGTCATCACGTCGCCGTCGGCTTCCGGCCGGCTCACCGTCTTGGTCCAGGAGTACGCCACGCCGCGGCTGTCGCGTACCAGGTGGACCACCCGCAGGTCGATGTCGGGGGACCACCGCAGGCAGTGTGCGAGCGAGGGGTGCTTCGAGGAGTCGATGACCACCCGGGCGCCGGCTACGTCGGCGGCGGCGCGGTAGATCATCCGGTAGTGGTCTGCGTACTCGCGTACGGCGGCGAGGTGCTGTGGTGACAGGCGGGAGGCGCGCAGCCGCGGGATGTGGCGGGTACGTTCCACGGTCGCCTTCAGGTGCAGCACCCGGTCCACGTCGACCGTGTGCCAGCCGCCGAACGCGATCTCGCCGACCTGCTGCCAGAACTCGCAACCCGAGAACGCGACACCGCAGCCGCACCGCTCGTCGTCGCGCAGGTCGCGCTGCCACAGGTGCACCACTTCACCGAGTGGTACGGCACCGGGCAGCCGGCCGAGGATCCGCTCCAGGAGGGTGGTGCCGCTGCGGCCGAGGCCACCGAGGAACAGCACTCGCACCCGACACCCAGACAACCCGGCCGACCCCCTTCATGCGGAGCGTCCCGGCACGGTCAATGACTCAGCCTGGCGCTCCTGGCACGTTCAACGACTCAGCCCGGGCGTTGGATCCGTCTTCGTACGGATTTGTGCAAAGTGCTCCGTGGTGTGTCGCTACTACGCTAGGTTGCCCGCCGTGCACACAGAGCGAGTAGTCGTGGGCGGCGTTGGCTTCGACCCGTTGACCGAGCGGGAGGTGGTCGCGCACGTCGCGGCGACGTGGGAGCGCGGCGAGGGCGGGGTGATCGTGACGCCCAACGTGGACATCGTCCGGCAGGCCGCCCGCTCGCCGTACGCGGCGCGGCTGGTCGCCGGCGCCGCCCTGGTGCTCGCCGACGGCATGCCCCTGATCTGGGCAAGCCGCCTCGCCGGCCGCCGGACCCGGGCCCGGACCTGCCGGCGGGTCTTGCCGGCCCGGGTGGCAGGGTCGGACCTGATCTGGTCGTTGTGCGAGTCGGCCGCCGAACACGGTCGGTCGGTTTACCTGCTAGGTGGCGCTCCCGGCGTACCCGAGCGGGCGGCGGAGGTGCTCGCGGCGCGGTACCCGGGCCTGACCGTCGCCGGTACGGACAGCCCGCCGTACGGGTTCGACGAGGCCGCCGGGGGCCTGGCGGCCGTGACCGCGGCGGCGAAGGCCGCCAAGCCGGACCTGGTCTTCGTCGGGCTCGGGTTCCCGCGGCAGGAACGGCTGATCGCGTCGCTCGCCGCCGAGCTGCCGACCAGCTGGTTCGTCGGCTGCGGCGCGTCGATCGCGTTCGCCGCCGGCGCGGTGCCGCGGGCCCCGCGATGGATGCGCCGCACCGGCCTGGAGTGGCTGCACCGGCTCGCCGCCGAGCCCCGCCGCCTGTTCCGCCGCTACATCCTCCACGACGCCCCGTACGCCCTCCGCCTCCTCGGCCAGGCCCTGTTCCGCCGCTAGACTCCGACTTGTGGGCGACTCGGAAGTGGCGGACCGGCTCCGCACAGCGCTCGACATGTACGACGTCGGGGAGCGGATGCAGCGGCAGCGGCTCCGACGCACGTACCCCCATCTGACAGAGCCCGAGATCGATGAACGGATGCGGGCGTGGCGGCTGCAGCGCCCCGGTGCGGCAGGCGGCGATGCTCCTGGCCGGTCCTCCCGCAGGTTCGAGTGAACGTCGTCGAAGCGGCTCTTCGCCGTGCGGCGTCGGATCTCGATCGCCACGCCCGGAAATGGGCCCTGGTCGGCGGCTTCGCAGTTTCGGCGCGTGCCGAGCCCCGGTTCACCCGCGATGTCGACGTCGCGGTGACAGTGCCAGACGACTCGGCCGCAGAACACCTGGTACGTGCGCTGCTGTCCGTGGGCTATCAGCTCGCCGCCTCTGTCGAACAGGAGACCACCGGTCGTCTGGCTACGGTCCGTCTGGTGTCCTCCGTGGCCGATGCCGGCGATGTGATCGTCGACGTGTTGTTCGCAAGCTCCGGCATCGAGGCGGAAATTGTGGCGGGAGCCGAGCCTCTTGAGATCCTCGAAGGGTTCACGGTCCCGGTGGCCAGCACTGGGCACCTGATCGCTCTCAAGTTGTTGTCGCGAGACGACGAGACACGGCCGCAGGATCTGGCCGATCTGCATGCCTTGCTGGCAACGGCGATGTCTGAGGACATAGAACTCGCCCGAGTCAGCGTCGGTTTGATCGCCGACCGTGGCTTCGACCGAGGACGGGATCTCAAGACGGCGCTCGAGGATGCACTACGGCGGCGTACCGGTGGCTGACGGCCTGGTTGGGTAGAGGCGGTCGGTGACGTCGGCGGTGAGGATGCGTACCTGGGCGATCTGGTGTTCGGTCAGGCGCTGCCGGTACGAGTCCAGCGCGGCCTTGGAGTCCATCGGGCGGAACGCGGTCTTCGACAGGCCGAAGCGCATCGACCAGCGGTGCGAGCCGCGCTCACCGTCGCCGCCGCTGGTCGCCGCCCGTACGACCTCGGCGGTACGGCGGGACCAGGTCAGGCCGCAGAAGTCGTAGAGCCTGGCGAAGCCGGTGGCGGGGTCGCGGGCGAGGTCTTCGTACCGCTGGACGAGAACGCCTGGGAGGTCGGCGAACATCCGGTCGACGACGTCGTAGGCGACCTTCCAGAGGGTCGCGACCCGGGTCACGTGGTCCGGCGAACCGATCAGCGACCGCAGGTCGGCGACGGTGTCGGACGTGAGCAGGTCGCGTACCAGCAGAGGTTGTTCCAACAGCTCGTGGAAGTGAACCCGCCAGCCGAGCTTCTGCCAGCTCCCGACCAGTGCGACCGGGTCCCTCACCAGCACGATCGCCCGGCAGCCGAGCCGCTGCACCAACCACCTGGTCGACAGCAGCGCGAACGGGTCGTCCAGCATCGCCCGCCGCCGCCGCAGCCGGCCGACGGTGAAGCTCGTGCCGTATTTCGCCAGCCGCGCCAGGTCGTAGGCGTCGCGGTTGCGGCGCAGCTCGGGGCCGAACCGGTAGCGCAGGCCGACCGTGTCGGTGAACGCCGGCAGCCAGTCGGCGGCGTTGTCGTCGCAGATGTACTGGAACCGGTGGCTCACGGTCGCGTCGAGCACGCCGGGGGAGTGGCCGGGCGGGTGCTCCGGGTTGAGCGGCTCGTTGACGTACACCACCTCGCCGGAGGCTTCCAGCATCTTGCCGACCCAGCTGGTGCCCGAGCGGGGCAGGCCGGTGACGAGCAGCGGGTTCACGTGACCTCCTGGGGACGGCGGCTGGCCGACAGTCGCAGTGGTTCCCGCAGCCACCACAGTCCCGCCAGGTAACAGACCGCACCGGCGCCTGCCCCCGCCAGCAGCGCCGGCAGTCCCGGCCCTGCCACGATCCGCGCCACCATCGGGAGTACGCCGAAACAGCCGACCGCCAACGCCGCCGCCGTCACCGTGCCCCGCCCGAACGGGTGCAGCCCGCGGCCCGAGGACAGCTGCGCCAGCGGCAACAGGTTCTTCACCAGCGCCGCGGCGGCCCAGGCGATGCCGCCGCCGACGATCCCCAGCCGGGGCAGCAACAACAGGTTGAGCCCGACCGCGGTCACCAGCGCCGCACTCACGTTCCCCAGATTCCAGGTGGTACGCCCCGTCATCGCCAGGACGACGTCCACCATCCCGCAGCCGCTGGCCACCAGCATCGCCCCGCACAACAGCAGTACCACGGCCACGGCCGGCCGGCTCGCGTACGACGGGCCGAACAGGCCGAGATACAGCGGCGCGAAGATCGCCGTCAACAGGTAGACCGGCCACGCGGTGAGCACCAGCCAGCCGGTGGCCGTCTGGTAGAGCCGCTGTGCCGTGGCGCGATCGTCGTGGGCCAGCGCTTCGGCGAGCCGGGGTTCGACAGCCGTACCGATGGCGGCGTTGCCGAGCTGGCCCACGACGGTGAAGCGGGTGGCGACGGCGTACCCGGCGGCCGGGGCGAACCCCAGCAGCCCCGCGACCAGCAGCACGTCCAGCCGCTGCAACAACAACTGCAGCACATTCGCCACCCCCCGCGGCCACGTGAACCCCCAGAACTCCCGCCGCAACCGCGGGGAGGCGGTGTGAGCGGCGGGCTGGGGGAGGAGGCGAGCCAGGTAGTGCCAGGCGACTGCGGCGGAGACCAGCCACGGGGCCGCCCAGGCCAGGGTGTACCAGCTGGTCGGGGCGGCGAACGAGAAGACGACCACCAGGCCGGCGAGCTGCAGCGAGGAGCGGCCGAATCGGTCCACCAGCACGGTCGGTCGCATCGTCCGGTGGCCCCGGGTGGCGGCGAGCAGGGTGTCGCTGAGCGCGGCGACCGGCAGCAGTACGGCAAGGATCCGCAGCTGCGTCGCGAAGCCGGCGTCCCCGGCGACGGCCGTGATCCAGGGCGCGGCCACCCAGCCGACGACCCCGAGGGCCACCGAAGACCACACAACGGGTCGAAGTGCGACTGCCAGACAGGCTCGTACCAGGTCGGGTCGGTCCAGGGTGCGGAGCCGGGCGATCCAGTAGACCAGGCCGGTCGGCGTACCGAGTTTGGCGACGACGGAGACCACGACGAACAAGCCGGTCGCGGCGAAGAAGACGCCCGCCTGGGCGTGGGTCAGGCCGCGGGCGACGAGGGTCGCGGTGCCGAAGCCGACGAGGGCGGCGTAGCCAGCCCCGAGCAGATTGAGCACCCCGCCTCGCGCGACCGCCCGCAGGTCACCGGACGGAGCCGACGTCACTGTCGCCATGACGGTACGTGTCCGAGCCAGGTCGCCAGGCGCTCGTCGTACTCGCGGAAATGCTCTTCCAACTGTGACCGTAGCGAGGCGGCGAGGGGCGAGCGCGGCCGGGCGTTGTGCTGTTGGAATCTCACCGAGCCGAGCGGCGGTACGTCGAGAAACCGGAGCACCTCGGAGAAGACCCGCTGCGGCGCGGTGAAGAACAACGCGCTGTCGACGACGTGGATCCGGTCCCTGCCGACCAGCGACGACCAGCGCTCGAGGTGGTCGACGTACTGGCCGCGGGCGAGGTACGCGTGGTGCTGGTGCGAGTGGGACCGGCCGCCGGCGCGCAGCAGCTCCTCGGCGCCGGCCAGCCGCTGCGGCTCCAGCTCCACTGCGTCCTCGAAGTACGGCACCGTCTCGAAGCCGCGGGCCAGCTCGTGGGCGTGCTGCGAGTACGCCCGCTCGACCGGGTCGCGTACCAGCACGATCAGCTTCACCGACGGCAGGTCGCGGGCGATCCGTTCCGCCGCGAGCGGGTGGTAGAGGTAGTACGGGCTCGACTCGAACGCGTGCGGGTAGACGCCGAGCTGCCGGGCGACGGCGCGGGCGGTGCGGCGCAGCGGGAAGTGGGCGCGGTACCAGCGCGGCCCCCGGTGGTACGCCGTGTCGAAGTAGTGCACGCCCTTGTGCAGCACCGCCTTGAGGATCGCCGGGTGCTGCGACAGGGCGCGGTAGAGCGACGTGGTGCCGCAGCGCTGGCCCCCGGCGATCAGGAAGCTCGGCAGCATCCGGGCGTTGCTGGTGAGCCGGCCGACCGTACGGGATCCGGCGTGGACCACCCGCTTCACCGGCACCGGCACGTCCGTACGGTTGATCATGAGAGGTCTCCCAGCATGTCGGTCACGGTGCGCGCGGCGGCCGTACGCTGCCCGTCGATCAGGTAACGGGTCGCGATCTCGATCAGGTACAGCGACGCGGTGGCCTCGGCGGCGGCCGGCGGCACCCCGAACGGCGCCAGCAGGTCCCGGGCCAGCGGCGCCAGCAGGTGCCCGCTCACCGGGGCCTGCCGCGCCAACGCGTAGTGCAACGCGTCGAATCCCAGCGGTACGCCGACCGCGAAGCGTTCCCAGTCCCACACCAGCACCCGGCCGTCCAGGTGCCGGGTGTTCCACGGGGTCCAGTCGCCGTGCCAGGCGCCGTACTCGAGTTGCAGGTCGCCGGCGGTGTCCTGCAGACGTTCCGCGGCGGCGGACAGGCGGTGGTCGTCGGCGAGCATCACCCGCGACTGCAGCCCCCACCAGTACGTCCCGTCGCCGAGCCGGCCGCGGCTGCTGCCACAGGCACGGGCCACCTCGCACATCGCCCTGGTCAGCAGATCGGGGCCCGGTGTCGAGCCGCGCCAGGTGGGCAGCGCCGACTGCACGATCACCTCGTGGTCGCGCCACGCCCCGCCGGACAGCAGCGTCGGCACCTGGGTGTAGCGCAGCCCGGCCCCGACGAGCGTACGGAGCGCGGCCCGCTCGTTGCGGACCAGCGCCCGGGTGAGCGGGCCGGTGCCGAGTTTCGCGAAGCAGAGGGGATCGCCCTGGGGGTCGAGCGCGGCCACGACCGGCTTGCGGTTGGCCCGCGCCGGACCGCCGACCAGGATCGCCAACTCCGGGGGCCGGCCTGCCAGGCCGCTGCGACGGGCGTCCAGCACGGTCCCGAGGTGGGTCGCGAAGGAGTCGGCGGCGGGGTCTCCGTACACCCGGACGGTGGGGAGCAACCGGGCAGCTCCCGGGAGGCTCAGGGCGGCCGCGGCCAGCCGGGTCAGCGGCGTACGGGCGGTGGCGCTGCGCACCCCGGCGGCGGCGAGCCGCGCGGGCACCAGCAACCGGGGCCGCCGCTGGTACGGCAGGACCCGGTACTCGGCCGCCACCGGCCCGTCCCCCGAGAACGCGTACGGGGGCGGATGCAGCGCGGTGAGCACCTCGGCCAGATGGTCGGTACGGGTCGGCACGGTGAGAGTCACGCGGTCGCCTCCTTGGGATTCGATACGCCCAACGGCCCCGTGCCCAAGAGCCCTGCGCCGGTGGACAGCGCCTCGCGACGCCACAGCACCACCAGGGACAGGAACGTGAACGCGAGCGGCGTGAGCAGCGTGTTGTAGTAGCCGGAGGCGAGCAGATTGAGCAGCAGTACGGTCGACCCGGCGATCCCGGTCGCGGAGCCGTCCCGCCGATAGTGCCAGCACAGCCAGGTGAAGAAGCCGAGGAACAGCGCCGCGCCTCCGAACCCGTGGGCGTACAGCTCGAGCCAGATCTGGCCGTTGCTGCCGATGGTGTGGTTGCCGCAGTTGTCGCAGGTGGCGCTGGATCCGACCGCGATCGACGAGTCGCTGCCCATCGTGTTGCGGGTGCTGCCGAAGCCGATCAGCGGCGAGTAGCCGACGCCGTCGAGCGCCTGCTCGGTGGTGTAGATCCGGATGTCGTTGGAGTGCCCGTGCTCCAGCCGGTCGTTCACCAGGGTGCCGAGCGGGGTCAGCGCGAGCAGCACCACCAGGGCGGCGGCACCGGTGGCGAGCGCCCCGATGGCGAGCAGCCGGCCCTTCATCGCCAGCCGCAGCGCGACGTACCCGGCGGCCGCCGCCAAGCCGAGCCACAGGCCCCGGTTGAGCGAGACGATCACCGGCACCACCGAGACCGCCAGTACGGCGAGCGTGCCGATGCGCTGCCAGCGGGCGCGGGCCTGATGCCACCCGGCGACCACGAACCAGGGCAGCAGTACGAAGAAGTTGTTGCCCCAGATGTTCGTGTACCCCCAGGGGGCGGCCGGTCGCGGCGTCGGAAAACCGAGCACCTCCTGCAGCTGCGCCACCGCGGGATGGGCCAGCGACCGGACGAAGGCGTTGTGCGCGTACCGGCCGGGCAGCAGCAGCTCCACCGGCGAGGTGAACGACAGGTACGGCCACACCGTCCCCACCAACCCGCCCGCGACCGTGATCAGGAACGACCAGGCGAGCAGCCGGATCAGCCGCCGCTGCGGCAGCTCGGACTCGGTCAGGTTGCCGGCGTACAGCAGGAGGATCGTGAGGGAGGCGTACTCGACCAGGCGCAGGCCGGCGCCCGGGAGCCGGGACAGCGCGGTGCCCGGCATGGTGCCCGGCGGGTCGTACCCGAGCGCGGCCAGGCTGACCAGCACCACGGCCAGGAACAGCGCCCACAGCACAAACCCCGGCGGTACCCTCACCGGCCGTCTCCGGATCAGCTCCATTCCCATCGGTACGGCAAGCAGCGGGTAGATCAGAATGCCCAGCCCGAGCACCCACCACAGTGGATAGAGAAGCAGTAACGCGGTCAGCGGCCAGCCCGGCGGGAGCGGCAGCAGCCGCGGCCGCACAGCGACGATGCGCCCGGTGGTGTGGCCGGGCGGGAGGGCGAGTGAGGTCAAGAGCGTGATCCCTTGCCCGCGACCTCCAGGTCCGTCTCGATCTGGGGCATCCGCTTCGGCCTCGGCTTACGCCTGCGCGAAGCCGGCGGCGTCCTGTCCTGCTCGGCTCGCGGCTCGGGTGCCGCGTCGGGTTCGAGCTCGTCCGCCAGGTCGGCGCCGGAGGTGTCTGGTGGATCTTCGTCGGTGATGCGGGGGAGCACCACGGTCGGAGTGTCCGTCGACTTCGCGCCAGAGGTCGTGGGCTTTGTGCCGCCGGCTTCCGGCAGCCGCGATCGCAGCCGGGAGACGAGACCACGCCGATTCCCCGGCTTGGCGCGGGGCTTCGGGGACGGCATCGGGGCCAGGGCGGCGGCGCCGAGCAGCGGCGTACCGACCCGGTGCAGTTGTTCGGCGGCGTCGGCGACTTCCAGATCGGTGGTACGCCGCAGGTCCACGGCCAGGATCACCGCGTCGGCGTGGATCGCGAGGCTCTGCGCGTCGGCGCTCTCCGCGGTCGACGGGGCGAGCACGATGACGTACTCCACCTGGGTTTTCAACGCGGTGAGGACCCGGCGGGCGGCCTCGGACTGGAGTAGTCCGGCGGCGGACGCGGTGCTGCCGGTGGGCAGCACCCGCAGGCCCGGGTGGCGCGCGGCCGCCACCAGCGCCTCGTCCACCGCGGTACGCCCGGCGAGCACCTCGGCGAGCCCCGGTGCCACCGGCGCGCCGAACAACCCCGTCGAGGCCGGTACGTCGGCGTACACCAGGGCGACCTGGTTGCCGGCGCGGGTGAACGCGACGGCGAGGTTCGCGGCGAGCGTGCCGGCGGCGGGTCCCCGCGAGGCCCCGGTGACCACCACGACGGCCGGTACGCCGAGCCCGGCGGCGACCTCGTTGCGCAGCCGCGAGAACGTACGCCCGCCGGGGGTGAAAGCCCCGAAGACGGTGTCCGCCGTCGGTGCGGAGCGAACCACCTGCCGGTCGGTCAGCTCGACCAGCAGCGGTACGCCGGCCCGGCGCGCCACGTCGACGCCGCGGTGCACCCTGCGGTCGAGGAACTGCCGGGCCACCACCAGGGCGACCCCGCCGACCAGGCCGACCATCAGGCCGGCGGCGAGGTTGAGCAGCAGCACCGGTCGGCTGGGCGCGGCGGGGGTCTGCGCGTCGCTGATGATCCGGCCGCCGCTGACCGGCGTGGTGCTCAGCTCGTTCAGCTTGGTGGTCAGCGTGTTGAGCTGCGAGGACAGGTTCTGCTGCTGGGCGTTGAGGTAGCCGTCGGCGGCGTCGGGGGGTTGCGCGTCGAGCTTGTGGGTGACGCCCTGGAGCTGCTTCTGCACCCCTTTGATCTGCGCCTGCAGCGCCTTGACCTGCGCGTCGAGGTCGTCCTGCGTACCTTCCTGACGGTTCTTCAGGTACGCCGCGGCGAAGGCGTGGGACCCCTTGCGGGCGGTGTCCGGGTCGGCGGCGGCGTACGTGATCTCGAGGACGGCGGTGTTCGGCGGGACCGTCACCGAGACGGCCTTGCGCAGGTCGGCGGCCGGCCGCGAGGACTTCAACAGGGTGCGGGCCAGCTCGGCGGTGCTGCTGGAGCGGACGAGCTGCGCCTCGGTGTCCAGGTTGATCGTGGTCTTGGTGCGCCCGCCGGCCAGCTCGGTGTTCTGCACTCCGGTCGGCAGGACGAGCACGGAGGTGGACGCCTCGTACACCTTGGTCTGCATCGTGGTGACGCCGACGGCGGCCGCCACCGCGACCACGGTGGCGGCGAGCAGCAGCCACCAACTGCGGCGCAGCATGCCGAGGTAGTCGGCGAGATCGTAGGTGCTCCGCGGCGGGGGCGGGCTGGATTCCTGGGTGGTTCTCAGGGAGACGCGCATGGGGCTGGGACTGTAGTCGCCATTCGGCATCCGACATTCCCCAATCTTTCCGACATCAGCTAAACGGTACGTGGTCGTCTGGCCACAAGTAGTACCGGCCCCTCGGCCGAACGGCTCATTTGCGGACACAGCGCTAGACGTACCGAAAAATGGCTGCTCTTCTGACATTCGTCACTACCGATTCGCTGTTCGTGAGCACTGCCGCAACAGCGGTCGCAGGGTCGCCGCCCACTCCAGACACAACCGGCGAACCTCCCGACCGGGTACGCACAACTGCTCCGTAGGCCGGAGCTTCCCCCTCTCACCCCCCGGAGCACCCCGTGCTGCGACACGTTCGCCCTGCCCTGCCCACGCTCGGCCCCGCCGCCCGGTTGGGCCTCGTCGCCACGCTGCTGGCGACCCTGGTCGGCGCCACCGCTGCCACCGCCGACACCGGCGCTCAATCCCGGGCGTCGGCCGGCGCCGCCGCCGCGCCCCACCACGACCGGCTGGTACGCACCACGCCGTCGTCGTACACGCCGAACGTCGCCGACGGCCGGGTGTACGCGATCCTCGACCTCGGCTCGAAGGTGATCGTGGGCGGCAGCTTCACCCAGGTCACCAGCAAGGGCAGCAGCACGGTGCTGACCCGCAGGTACCTGTTCGCGTTCGACAAGGCGACCGGCGTGGTGGACTCGGGATTCGTACCGACGCTGGACGGTGAGGTGCGTACGCTCCTCGCCGGCCCCACCAGCGGCACGGTGTACGCCGGCGGCAAGTTCCTCACCGTCAACGGCAATCCCCACCGCGGCCTGACCCTGCTGTACGCCGGCACCGGCGGCCGGGTGACCAGCTTCGCGCCACCCGCGATCAACGGCCCGGTGTCCGACCTCGCGGCGCACCCGAACGGAAAACTGCTGGTAGGCGGCACGTTCACCAAGATCGGCAGCAGCATCCGGCAGGGTCTGGCGTCGCTGGGCGCCGGTGGCGGGGCACTCGACAGCTACCTCACCGTGCCGCTCGCGGGGCACCACAACTGGGACGGCGACGGCGCGAAAAAGTCGGTCGGAGTGGAGCGGTTCGCGCTGTCCCCGAGCGGCGACCGACTGGTCGTCATCGGCAACTTCAAGACCGCTGCCGGACTGGCCCGGGACCAGATCGTCTCGATCAGCACGCCGTGGTCCGGCCCCGCGTCGGTCGACCAGTGGCAGACCGACTCGTTCGCCACCCCCTGCAACGCCAGTTCCTTCGACTCCTGGGTACGCGACATCCAGTACGCCCCCGACGGCGCGTACGTCGTGGTCGCGGCGACCGGCGGCGTCTACCCCGGGACGCTCTGCGACACCGTCAGCAAGTGGTGGCTGCCGGGCGACGGGTCGGACCCCGGCGGCGCCGGGCAGAAGCCGGCCTGGGTCACCGCGTCGGGCGGCGACACATTCCTGTCGACGGCCGTCACCGAGCAGGCCGTGTACGTCGGCGGCCACATCCGCTGGGTGAACAACCCCACCGGGCGCGACGCAGCGCAACCGGGCGCCATCGGCCGCGCCTCGATCGCTGCTTTCGACCCGGCGACCGGGCTGCCGTACGCCTGGAATCCGGGACGCAACCCGCGCGGCTTCGGCGTCACCGAGCTGTACGCCACCCCCGACGGCCTCTGGCTCGGGTACGACACCGACTACCTCGGCAACGTCCAGTACAAGCGGCAGCGGATCGGCTTCTTCCCGCTCTCCGGCGGCGCCGCCGTCCCGCCGAACACCGTGACTGACCTGCCGGGACACGTCTACCTGGCCGCCGAGGGGACCACCGCGACCGACGTCCGGGTCCGTACGTACCACGGGCCGGGTGACGTGACCGCGAGCCAGCCCGTCGAGTCCGGCGGCACCGACTGGCGTACGTCCCGGGGCGGCTTCTGGGTCGGCGGTTCGGTGTACTACGGCCTCGGCGACGGCAAGCTCTACCGCCGTACGTTCGACGGCACCACCTGGGGTACGCCGTCGGCGCTGGACCCGTACCACGACACCGACGGGGTGACGCCGGACTGGGACGACGTGTCCAACGGCAAGGGCGGCACGTACGCCGGAGCCAACCCGGACTTCTACGGCGCCGAGCTGGCGAGCGTCACCGGGATGGGCTTCGACCGGGGCCGGCTCTACTACACGAAGACCGGGTCGAGCGCGCTGTACTGGCGCTGGTTCACCCCGTCGAGCGGCGCGGTCTCCGCGCAGCGTTTCGTCGCCGCGACCTCGGGCTTCGGGGACGTGGCGGGTGCCGTGTTCGTCGTCGACGACACCCTGTACGTCAGCCGGATCGACGGCGCGCTCTACCAGATGCCGTTCGCCGGCGGGGCGCCGTCCGGCGTGCAGGTCGCGGTCAGCGGCCCGATGCTCGACGGCCGCAACTGGCGCGCGAGGGCGGTTTACCCCGGCCCATAGCTTTTCAGGATCTTGGGCCGTTGTAGCTGGTATAACGACACAAATGTCCAAGATCGCTAGGGGGAGCGTGTCGAAGCTGCGCTGGTACGTCGTCGCGGCCGCGACGACGGCGGTGCTGGTGGTCGCGGCGCTGGCCGGCCCGGCGCTGCGGGACGCGCTGCTGACCGACGGGTCGCCCGAGCCCGGTCCGACCCCGTCGACCGGCCCGGGCAACTGCCCGGTGTCGCAGAAGCTGGTGCCGGAGTGCGGCTCCTGGTGGGGTGTGGCGCCGGGGGTGTTCACCACGACCCCGGCGTCGACCGCGCTCGCCGACTTCGAGTCGAAGACCGGCCGCCACGCCGACATCTACCACCGCTACCACCGCGGCGACGAGCTGTTCCCGACGCGGGACGAGATCGCCGCCGCCCACGACCCCGCCGGCCCGCGGGTGCTGCTGGTCAACTGGAAGGTCGCCTGGGGCACCACCTGGGCGGACGTCGCCGCCGGCGGCCAGGACGAGCGGATCGACCGGCTCGCCGAGCACCTCAAGCAGACCTTCGGCGACAAGTTCTTCCTGTCCCTGCACCACGAGCCGGAGAACGACGTCGACCCCGACCCCGACTCCGGGATGACCGCCAAGGACTACGCGGCGATGTACCGGCACACCGTCGAGCGGCTGCGCGACGACGGCGTCGACAACGCGGTGTTCGTGATGATCTACATGGGCTTCCAGCGCTGGGCCACCCAGCCCTGGTTCGACCGGCTCTACCCGGGCGACGACGTGGTCGACTGGATCGGCTACGACCCGTACGTCTCGGCGGACCCGACCGCCGACCACCACGGCGACTTCGCCCGGCTGGTCAACCAGACCAGCGACCCCGACACCTGGCCCGGCTTCTACAACTGGTCCGTGGCGCACCACCCCGACAAGCCGCTGATGCTCTCCGAATGGGGCGTCTTCGAATACCCCGACGACCCGGCCAGGAAGGCCGAGATCTTCGACAGCGTCGAGCAGCAGTTGCCCGACTATCCGGCGCTCAAGGCGCTGGTCTACTTCGACTCGCCCCGCGCCCCCAGGGGCGACACCCGGATCGACAGCTCCGACGACGCGCTGGACGCCTTCCGTACCCTCGCGGCCCTGCCGATCTTCTCGGTGCTCTGGGGCCCGACCGACCCGAACCCGTCACCCTCGCCGACCGGCTCGGCACCCGCGTCTGCCACCCCCACCGTCTCGCCGGCCACCTCCGCCTCTGCCTCTCCCAACCCGTCCGGGAGTACGCCGTCCAGCCCCTCCCCGACGGCCAGCCCCGTAGTCACCTCACCCGTGCCCAGCCGGCCCCCGTCGCCCAGTCCGTCGGGGACCGCGAGCCAGTCGGCCAGTCCCGTGCATCGGCGTTCTTGAGCCAGTCATGGAACTGACCACTGCATAGTCCGAAGTGGACGCTCGCCGGTAGAGTGCCTCGGTGTCCCAGGCCCGACCGATTCTCCGTGCGTACGTCGACGAGATGGGTGACCGTGGTGTGTCCGCCAGGTCCTCACGGTTCTTCGCTATGGCCGGCGTTACCGTCGCGGACGAGGACGAACCTCTCCTGCGTCAGGCCGTCGACACGTGCCGCACCCGCCTCAAGGTGCCGGTTAGTAAGCCGTTGCATTGGAAGGAACACGTCAAGAGATACCCGCGTCGGCAGTTCGTGGCCGGTCAGCTTGCTTCCGTACCCGGCCTCGTCGTCAACTATGTGATCTTCGAGAAGGCAGCGATTCCATCGACGGCCGGCCTGCACAGAGATCACACGCTCTTCTACAACTACGCGGCCGGACTGATGATCGAGCGCCTCTTGCTCACGGCTAGGGACTGGCCGGGCGGTGCGCGCCAACTCGTCGCTCGTTTCGGCCACGTACGCGGATTCGATCACTCCGACACCGAGGCGTACTTCGCGGTCAAACGCATCAAGGATCCGGTTTGGATTCCGTGGCATCTGCTGTCAGGCAGGGTGAAGTTCGTCGGCGCCGGCTCGTACGACGGACTGCAAGCGGCCGACCAGTACGGCGGGATGCTCAACGCCGCGCTGAATCAGGACGAGTTCGACGGGTACGAGGCGCATCACCTGCTGGCGATACGGCATCAGATCCGGCGGGTCCGTGGCAAAGCTTGGGGGTTTGGCTTCAAGGCGATGGCCAGACCTGGTGTGTTCGAGGCGTACCCATGGTGGCCGGACCAGGGAATATGAGACGAGACCTTCAGAAGGTCCGGGGGGCCTCAACCGAACGGAGCCGGAAGGGTCTGGCAGCAGACCTGGCGCTTGTCCCGCGACCTACTGAAGGCCTCGTACGCCCATAACAATACCCTACAAATGATCGACATCGACGCGATCTTGGGTCCGGCTCAGGACGTGAGCGAAGACTCCAGTAGGCCGTCGAGCTCCAGCCAGCCGCCGGTCGCGAGGTGGTCGAGCACGAGCTCGACGGCGTCTTCCACGGCCACCGACGAGGTGTCGATCGTCAGGTCCGCGTCGGTCGGCTCCTCGTACGGGTCGGAGACTCCGGTGAACGCGGGGATCTGACCGGCGCGGGCCTTGGCGTACAGGCCCTTGCGGTCGCGTTGCTCGCAGACGTCGATCGGGGTGGCGACGTGGACCAGTACGAAGTCGCCGCCGACGTCGGTCACCAGCTTGCGGATCTCGGCGCGGGTGGACGCGTACGGGGCGATCGGGCAGCACAGCGCCATGCCGCCGTGGCGGGCCACCTCGGCGGCGACGAAGCCGATCCGGCGGATGTTCAGGTCGCGGTCGCCCCGGGAGAACTTCAGCTCCGAGGAGAGCAGTCGCCGGATCACGTCCCCGTCGAGCAGGGTGACCGTACGCTCGCCGTCTTCGAGCAGCACGTCGTGCACGCCGCGGGCGATGGTGGACTTGCCGGAGCCGGACAGGCCGGTGAAGAACACCACGAGTCCGCGCTGGTCGCGGGGCCGGCGGGCGCGCCGCAGCTCGTCGGCGACCGCGGGCGGGGTGTGCCACTCGGGCAGGTTCACGCCGCGGTCGAGCAGCTCGTGGATCTGTTCGACGGTCAGCGCGGCCCGGCGCTGCGGCGGCGGTACGTCGTCGGCCGGCCGCCACTGGCCGTCGCGGATGTCGTACGCGAGTTCCCGGGGGACCACGATGCGGACCGCGGAGCCGTTGACCGCCGTACCGCTGGAGAGCAGGTGGGTGGCCCCGTACGCCGCCGCGACCCTGGCCCGGATCAGGCCGTCGCGGATGTCGTTGCCGCGGGACGCGAACGGCACCGCGATGATCGTCGCCGGCGGCATCCGGTCCGCCGCCGCGAGTACGGTGCGCACCAGCACCTCGGGCGCCAGGCCGTCGGCGGTGTGCTCGACCACCGGCACCATCACCAGAACGTGTGCCGCCAGCCGGCGCGCCGCATGGGCGATCTGGGCGAGCTGCGGCCGGTGCAGCGGGCCGGTCGGGATCACGGCCAGTACGCGTCCGGGCGGCAGCGTGTCGCGTACCTCCTCGGGGGTGGCGCGGAGCCGGCGGAACACGCCGTGCACCGGCTCGGCGAGCCTGCGTACGGGTCCCGCGACGGCGGTCCAGCCGGTGGCGGCGTCCCAGGTCTCGACCGCCTCGACGGCGGCGACGGGCGCGCCTTCGGGATCGGTGAGCACCAGTACGCGGGAGCGCGGGTTCGCCACGTCGAGCCGCTCGGCGACCTCGGCCGGCACCTCCAGGCTCACCGGCACCGGCCAGCTGGCGCCGTCGGCGAGCCGGCCCCGCCGGGCGATCGACTCCAGGTCGGCCCGGCTGCAGAACCCGGTCAGCGGCCGGTACGCCCCGGACAGCAGCAGCTCCAGGTCGGCCAGCTCGTGGGGGCGCGGCGTATAGCTCGGAGCTTCCCGCAGCATCTCCTCAGGAAGCAGCCACTCAGCACTCATCCGCTCGCCTCGCTGTGCTCGCTCACTACACCCCTCCGTCGGCATGCCAGTCTTCCAGCCGTTGCCGTACGGGGTCGAGCCAGGGCAGGGCCGTGTCGCCAGGTCGGGGGTGAATTGCGCGTACTGTCCGGGTCGAATCGCGGTCAGCCGGTGGTCAGCTCGGCGGCGCCGAAGGAGACCGAGAACCGTTTGCACCAGATCGTGACACTTCGGTATTTCGCGAGGTCGAGCCGTTTGGGTATCAGGTACGCCTGGTCTCCCCGGTTGCCCTTGAGCCGGCCAAGCTCGGCGTACTTGCCGTCGTCGAAGACCGTCCAGCCGCTGCTGCCGCGTACCACCTTCTGGTCGGTGAGCCACACCCGCAGGTCAGGGCCGTTGCTCGTGTCCAGGTCCTTGATCGCGAGGACCCGGGTGCCGTCGGCGCGTCGCACGATCTGCACGGTGCCGCTGGTGGCGTGCTCGTGGCTGACGAACCTGCCCTCGGCGAGCAGCCGGGCCTCGGGGCGCGCTGGGTCGCTGGCCGAGGGCGAGGCGGCTACCGCGGACGGCAGGGTCTCGTGCACCGTACGGTCGACGACCAGTTTCCACGGCGCGAAGTACCACACCCCGGCGGCCACGACGGCGAGCACCACGACACCGGCCACCAGCCACGTCCCACGTTTGCGCATGTGCCCAGTGTCGGGCTCGATGGGCCTGCCGTGCGCTTACAAACCGGTTACCGGTCAGCCGGTGTTGCGCATCCCGGCGGCGATGCCGTTGACCGTGGTGAGCAGCGCCCGCTCCAACTGCGGGTCCCGGGATCCGGCGCGGTACCGGGCCAGCAGTGACACCTGCAGGTGGTGCAACGGCTCCAGGTACCGGTCCCGCACCTCGAGGGTACGAGCCAGTACGGGCTGGCTCTGCAACAGCCGGGACCCGCCCGTGATCGTGAGGATCTCGGCGACGGTCTGCTCGTACTCGGAAACGATCTTTTCGAACAGGGGGTGCAACGGGGGCGGGACCAACTCGGCGA
>WNGB01003864.1_pt1 | contig 23285 bp, 15 predicted proteins | sample 5400681 | NCBI WGS metagenome assembly WNGB01 (sample SAMN13153367, study PRJNA577476) | soil metagenome | isolation source: 115 cm soil or saprolite under grassland replicate 2 | place: USA:California | collected 2016-06-15
GAAGAACAGGCGGACGGGACAGAGGTATACCTCGTTCGCGCCGGCGATGAGCAAGGATGCGCTGCGGGCGAAGGGCGTCCAGATCCGCTCCTGGCGGATCCACCGACGCACCGCCACTGACCTGGTAGACCTCGCACAGGGAATCAACCCGAGGGTGCGAGGTTGGATGAACTACTACGGCACGTATGAGCCGTGGGAAATGCGCCCGCTCCTGATGCGCATCAACGCCTACCTGATGCGTTGGGCCCGAAAGAAATACAAGAGACTCAAGTCGTACACGCGTGCCTTCCGGTGGTGGCAGCGGGTCACAGAACGCGACCCGAAGCTGTTCGCGCACTGGGCGTGGACGACCCAATTCCTCCGGGTTGGGTGAGAAGAGCCGTGTAAATCGAGAGGTTTACGCACGGATCCGTGGGAGCCTCGGGGTGCGACTCCCCGGGGCGACCCGGCAACCCCTACCGGATTCCCAGCCGTACCCGGCCAGCGTCCCCGGCTCGGGAGCACCGCGGCACCTTCGGACGGCGGTCACCTTGCCGGTACGGAAAGGAAGGGGGCCGGAAGGCGACCCCGACAGCGAAACCGGCCCCGGTGCCCACTCCCGTCGCTGCCTCGTCCACTAAGCCGGATGAGACCGAACGTCCCGATGTATTCTCGCGTGCCCACTCCCGTCGCCGCCTCGTCCACCAAGCCGGACGAGACCGAACGTCCCGATGTAATCTCGCGGACCGATGCCGGATCACCACCACGAGGATCCGTCAGACACACTAGGCCCCGCGGACGGAAGGGTGACGCGGGTAGAGGCCGGCGGGCCACTCGCAGCCCAACACGAACTCGGCTTTGCCGGCGTCTTCGGCCGGCCAGGTCCGCCGCAGGGCGTCTCCGGACACGACGATCTGCATGCCGGCCGGGGTGCTGCGCCCGGACTCTCCGAGCGGGATGACGGCGACGGGCAGGTCGTCGGCTACCTCGGACAGTCGGGCGCGCAGGTCGCCGACGGTCCACTGGGGTGCGGGCGTGTGGACGTACGGATCGTCCCGGGACAGGGCCTGCCAGCCGCCGGCCCGGCCGGTTCCGTCGCAGCCCGCGCAGCTCTCGTCCTGGGGACCCGCGGGACGACTCGCCGCCAGCCGTTGCCGCTCCTCCGAGTCCGGCCACCCGGAGAGGGTGCCGTGCTGGGCGAGGTGTTCGCGCAGCGCGGACGCCCCTGCCGCCGCGTAGGCGGACCACTGCGGCCGCAGCACCTGGCCGGTGCCGTTGCAGGTCGTGCACCGCCACCAGATCGTCTCGGCCACGTCGCCTCCTCGTTCGGTCCCCGCCCGCAGGGGCCCTTGTTGGGGACACGTCGGCCGGCCGCCGCGAGGTTCACCGAGCCGCCGGACCTTTGCGCGGCGGGAGATCGGTTCGCGGCGGCCGTTCGGTCGAGGTGGCGGCCTGCCGTTACACCTGCCGCCTACGGCAGCGTGACGTACCTCGCCAGGAACGCCCTGGCCGAAGGGGTGTCCATGCGGTAGTCGACGTTGGTCGCCCGGCACATGAAGTCACCCGTGATGGTGGTGCCCGCCACGATGTTGGTCTCGGTCGCCCCGGCACCGAGGAAGTTCGGTCCTCCGGAGTCGCCGTAGCAGGTGCCGCCGTCACCGAGGGCGGGGTTCATCGAGATGCGCAGCCAACTCGGGTTCAGCGCCTCGAGCCCGCCGGTGGCGACATAGCGGATGTCGGCGGAGTGGAAGGTGGGGCCCTTCTCGATCGTCACCGACTGCGCCCCGTAACCGACCGCGGTGAACTCCGTCCCGACACTGAGGTTGTCCAACGAGCCGGCCGCGGGCAGCCGCGCGGGGGTGATCCCCCTGACGGCACTGTCCAGGACGACGACCGCGACGTCCTGTGGGTCGTTCTGCGCCTGGTTGTAGTTGGGGTCGGCATGCCAGGTGCCCCAGTAGGTCGTCCCGGTCCGCGGGTCGTAGGAGGAGTCGAAGGTCACCGCGACCCGGGCGACGCCCTGGTCACAGTGGGCGGCGGTGAGGAAGACCGTCGGCGAGATCAGCGTCCCGGAGCAGGTCTCCCAGGTGCCGTCGGAGTACGCCTGCGGCGCGAGCAGCGCGCCGACCTCGGGGTGAGCATTCCCGTCGGGCGTCCCATAGGTGATCGCATTCGCTTGGGTCGTGGGCATCAGTAACGCGACCACCGCGATGCCGGCCCAGATGACTCGTCGCATCAGCATGCCTCCCGTGACGTAGGACGGCGGGATCGTACCTTCCTGGTACGACGGATGGCACCGGTGAGGATCCGCGGGGTGCCCGCCACCGGCGGCCGGTGGCCCGCCTGTTCGCACCGACCGTCGTGGCGGCGCGGGACGGCGGTCGGTCGTCCCGCGGTTTCGGCATAATGACCGGCGGCACGGCCGGGTCGGCGCCTGTTTCCCCGGTCGGCGCCTGACCGCCGACGAGGACCGGGAGGTCGCACGTGCGGGCGTACCGCGTGGCTGCGGCGCTGGCGGCCGCTCAGGTGCTGACGCTGTCACTGACCGGGTGCGTGCACTCGCCGCCGGCGGCGCCGCTGCCGCCGCCAGGCGCCGCCGGCAGCGGCGGCCTCTCACCGCAGAGCTCGGCGCCGGTCGCCCGGACGATCGCTGGTCTGCCCTCGGGTACCGCCGCGTCGCCCCTCACCTGGGTACTGCCCGACCCGTTGCCGGGGGAGCCGATGATGGCGGTGCTGCGCGGCTACGGGGCGTACCTGGACGGGTACGTGCGGCTGTACGGCTCGCCCGACCCGGCCGACCCGCGGATCGCGCAGGTCAGTAGCGGCGCGGCCCGCCGGAACCTGGTGGCCGACCTGCGCGACCTGGCTGCCCGGCACCGCGCCGTGCGGGGGCCGATCACCCTGGCGCCCACGGTCACCGTGCTCGGCGGCGCCATCGCTCAGGTGGATGATTGCGCTGATCTATCCCACTTCGGGTACGTCGGTTCCGCTAACGTCGGGAGGCCGAACCAGCCCATCCGTGCCGAGCTGACCTGGACCGGCGACCGGTGGCTCGTCGCCACCGTCTCCCGGCCGGCCCGGACCTGCACGACCACCCGCTGAGAAAGGTGCCGCATGAGACCTGTCCGGCTGGCGGCGGTGGGGACGGTGGCCGGCGCGGCGGTGCTGCTCGCCGTGGTCGTCCCGGCGGTGCCCTCCTCGGCCGGCCCGGGCGGCGCCGGACCGCGTAGTGCCGGCCCGGGCGGCGCCGGACCGCGTAGCGCGGGCCCGGGTGGCGACGCCGGCTCGGGCCGGTGCGACGCCGAGGTGCTGCGGCCGGAGTGCAGCGGCGTGCCGCAGTACGACTACGAGAACGTCTTCGGGCACCGGGTCGCGGTGGTGCGGCCGCGGATCGTGGTGGACGTGCGACGCGGCCCGGACGGCGCGTGGGGCACCGAGCGGGTCGCGGTGCCCGGCCCGTGCGCGTACTACCGGGTGTGGACCGGGGCCTGGATGTATGACTGGCCGGCGCCGGAGGCGATCCGCCGTGCCTTCCCGGACGCGCACGACGCGTTCATCGACTACCCGCCGCGGTACCTGGGCCGGATCGTGCTGCCCAACGGCATCGGCAGCATCGAGCCGGACACCGACCAGAGCGGTGACGACGCGTACGGCCACATCGGCTCCAGTCTGGGCGTGACGTTCGACCAGGTGGCCGCGCACCGCGGCGACGACATCGGGTACTGGTGGATCTATGAGTGCTCGATCGAGCGGTACGCCGGACTGAAGGCGTACCCGCCGGAGCGGATCCGGCCGAAGTTCCTGCAGTGGCACGCTCAGGTGCCGACCTGGCAGTTCTGGCGGCCCAGCCAGGAGAACCCGCCGGACATCCCGCCCGACCCGGACCTGGTGCTGCTGATCCTGCAGGGCGCGGTCAACCCGCTGGCGGTCGAGTTCGCCCCGAAGCCGCCGCAGAGCATCGTCAACCTGCTCACCTGGGTCTGGGTGGCCGACTCCTCCCGCGGCCCGGTCGAGATCCGGGTCACCGGCGGCGGCCGGACCATCACCGGCCGGGCCACCGCCGACCCGCTGCGGCTGGCCGGCGCCGCACCGCCGACAGTGGACGCCGGCCGCCTGCGGTGCGCGGACAGCGGCGTGCGCTACCCCGCCGGCGGGCACCTTCCCGACTCGGCCACCGACTGCGGCCTGGGGTTCCGGGCGGCCACCCCGCGCGGCGCCGCGGGACCCACCCTGCGGTTCACCCAGCGCTGGACGCTCACCCTGGACGGCGTCGCCGTGCCGCCGCCCGCCGGCATCGTGGACCGCACCTCGCCGCCGTACCGGTTCGACGTACACGAGACGCAGGTCGAGGTCGGCACCCACTGACCGCCGCGGCTGCCGGTGGCCGACCAGTGCCGGCCACCCGCCGGTCTGTTTGCCCGGCGGCCGGTCGCCCCAGGGTCGTCGGCCGGGCACCGGCCGGTCGCCCCGGGTCGCCTGCCATGGCACCCGGCAGGTCGGCCCATAGTCCGTCTGCCATGATCATCGCCGAGTTCCGCCGGCCCGAACCGTCAGGCGGACGCGACGATCATCCGCCTCAGCGGGGCAGCACCCTGGCCAGGAAGGCGTCGAACATCGCGGTCACCTGGGCCGCGTACGGGCCGGTGAGGAGCGCGATGCCGTGCGCGTGGCCCGGCACGACCAGCACCTGTTCGGACCCGGGATGGTTTGCCGCCAGCACCCGCGTGACGCCCTCCGGGGCGAACCCGTCGTCCACGCTGCCGAGCAGGAGCAGCGGCCCGCGGTAGGACCTGATCCGCTCGTCGGCGTTCCAGTCGCCGAGTTGGCCCTCGCCGCTGAACGACACCACGCCCGCCGGTTGCAGCCCCGCGGCCAGTCCGAGGACGTAGGCGCCACCCCGGGACGCGCCGACCAGCACCAGGTCGGGGGCTCCGGCGCCCCGCAACAACGCTGCCGCGGCCGTGACCGAGTCCTCGTACGGGGTGCTCCAGTCCATCAGCCCCACGTGGTAGCCCGCCGAGGCCAGGCGTCGCCCGGTGGACAGCCACTGGCAGATGTCCCCGTCGCTCTGCGGGACCAGGAGCACCCCTCGCTGGCCGGACCCGAGCAGCAGGAACCCGCCGTCGTTACCGGCGATGTTCCGCACGACCGAGAACGTTCCCTCCCGCTCCCCGGTGCACGAGGGCCGCTGGGCGGCCGGCGCAGCGGTGGCGCCCGACGACGGTGCGCTCCTCGCCGGAGGCTCGTCGCCGCCGACGCATCCGGACACGCACAGCACCCCGGCCACCGCGGCCGGGAACCACCACGACGCTCGACCAGCCAGCACGCCTGCAGTCTGCCACCAGGCCGGCGGGTCATGGTCGCGCGACGAGCCCAGGGCCGCCGACGAGCACAGGGCCGCCGACGAGCACAGGGCCGCCGACGAGCCCGCATGTCGCGCCGTGGCGGGCGCCGGGAAGGCGGAGCTCAGGCGGGAGCCGTCATCCTCACCCTCCCGGGATCATCCAACCGAGCACCGGGGAGGCCTGCAGGACCACCAGGATGCACATCACCAGCAGCAGCGCCAGGCTCCAGCCGAGCACCTTGCGGAAGATCTCACCTTCCCGGCCGGCCATACCGACGGCGGACGCGGCGATGGCGAGGTTCTGCGGGCTGATCATCTTGCCCATGACGCCGCCGGAGGAGTTCGCGGCGGCGAGCAGCAGCGGGTCGAGGCCGGCGCGGGCCGCGGTCTGCACCTGGAGGGCGCCGAAGAGGGCGTTGGAGGAGGTGTCCGAGCCGGTCACCGCGACGCCGATCCAGCCGAGGATGGAGGACAGGAACACGAACACCCCTCCGGCGGCGGCGAGGAAGGCGCCGAGGGTGTTGGTCTGTCCGGACTGGTTGAGCACGTATGCGAGTGCCAGTACCGCCATCACCGTGACGATCGCGTGCCGCAGCTTGACGTAGGTCTCGGCGTACAGGGCCAGCGCGCGCCGCGGGGTGACGTGCAGGACGGGCGCGGTGAGGATCCCGGCGATGATCATGAGGGTGCCGGTCGCCGCGAGCCAGTTGAAGTTGAAGGTGATCGACGTCAACGCCTTGCCGTTGGCGCCGAGCACGTCCAGGCCGGGCCACTGGAACTTCACCGTCCACGGACTGTGGGTCAGCGCGTCCTTGATCGGGCCGATGTTGGCGATCGACAGGACCGCGATGATGATCACGTACGGCGCGTACGCCCGGGCGACCTCACCGGGGCTGTCGGGCGCACCGGGCTGGCCGGCCGCGGTCGCGATGGGGGCGCCCCGATCCGGCCGGGCGGCCTGTCCGCCCGGGGCGTTGGCGAGGTCATCCCCGGCGGTGGAGGTGCGCCCCACGGGACCGCTCGACGGGTACCCGTCCCCGGTGTCCGCCGCCGACGACGGGTACCGGGCCCCGGTGTCCACCGCCGGCTCGGCCCCCAGGTCGGGCGACTCGGCCGGCTGCCAGACCTGGAGCAGCCCGACCACGGCGGCCGCGGACAGCAGCGACGCGATGATGTCGGTCAGCGGCACCGAGACGTAGTTGGAGGACACGAACTGCCCGATCCCGAACGCGACGCCGGCGACGACGGCGGCCGGCCAGGTCTGGCGGACACCCCGGCGTCCGTCGACGACGGCGACCAGCAGCAGCGGCACCACCAGGGCCAGGATCGGGGTCTGCCGGCCGACCATCGCGCCGAGCGTGTCCACGGTCAGCCGCGGGTCGTCGTTCGCGCCGTGCGTGACGGAGGCCAGCGTGACGATGGGGGTGGCCAGTGCGCCGAACGCGACGGGCGCGGTGTTGGCGATCAGCGACAGCGCCGCGGCATGGATCGGCCGGAAACCCAGCGTCACGAGCATGACGACGGTGATGGCCACCGGGGTGCCGAAGCCGGCGAGCGCCTCCATCAGCGCGCCGAAGCAGAACGCGACGATGATCGCCTGGACGCGCAGGTCCGGGCTGATCCGCGCGAAGGAACGGCGCAGCACGTCGAAGTGTCCACTTTCGACGGTGAGGTTGTAGACCCAGATCGCGTTGAGGACGATCCACAGGATCGGGAAGAAGCCGAACGCCGCGCCCTCGCTCGTGGACAGCAGGGCCTGGCCGGCTGGCATCGAGTACACGAAGACCGCCACCACGAGGGCGACCGCGAGCGAGATCACCCCGGCCAGCCAGGCCTTCATCCGCACCACGCCGAGCAGGACGAACAGGGTCAGCAGCGGCAGCGCCGCGAAGATGGCGGACAGCGCCACGGAGCCGGCCACCGGATCAGTGATGATCTTGTGTTGGTCGAACATGCGTCACCTCGACGGGCGGGAATGGCAGGAGACTGGGAACCGCCGCGGGTCAGGGCATTCGTTCGTACGCCGGCAGCGTGAGGAAGTCGACGAAGTCGTCCGCCACGGCCACCTTGAGGAACAGCGTCCGCGCCTCGTCGTAGGCGCCCGGGTCGCCGTCGAGCCGGTCCGTCTCCTCTTCGGCGATGCGCTCGACGAGCTCGCGGGTGACCGGCTGCCCCGTGTCTTCCAGCGTGACGTCGTTGTGCAGCCACTGCCAGACCTGGGACCGTGCGATCTCGGCGGTCGCGGCGTCCTCCATGAGGTTGAAGATGGCGACCGCCCCGGAGCCCCTCAACCAGCTCGCGAGGTACTGGATGCCGACGCTGACGTCGTTGCGGAGACCCTGCTCGGTGATCTGGCCCGGCGTGGCCTTGACGTCGAGGAGCTGACCCGCGGTGACCTCGACATCCTCCCGGGTCCGCTCGAGCTGGTTCGGCCGCTGGCCGAGCACCCTGTCGAAGACCTCCCGGCAGACCGGCACCAGGTCCGGGTGGGCCACCCAGGAGCCGTCGAAGCCGTCGTTCGCCTCGCGGGTCTTGTCCTCACGGACCTTGGCCAGCGCGGTCTCGGTGACCTGCGGGTCGCGCCGGCTGGGGATGAAGGCCGCCATGCCGCCGATTGCGTGCGCGCCGCGCCGGTGGCAGGTCCGCACCAGCAGCTCGGTGTAGGCCCGCATGAACGGGACCGTCATCGTCACCGAGTTGCGCTCCGGCAGCAGGAAGTCCGTGCCGCGGGTACGGAACTTCTTGATGACGCTGAACATGTAGTCCCACCGGCCCGCGTTCAGGCCGGAGGAGTGTTCGCGCAGCTCGTAGAGGATCTCGTCCATCTCGAACGCGGCCGGGTAGGTCTCGATGAGCACCGTCGCCCGGATGGTGCCGCGGGGGATGCTCAGCCGGTCCTGCGCCAGCACGAACACATCGTTCCACAGCCGCGCCTCGAGGTGGCTCTCCAGCTTCGGCAGGTAGAAGTACGGCCCGGCGCCCCGGTCGAGCAGCCGTTGCGCGCAACCGAAGAAGTACAGCCCGAAGTCGACGAGGCTGCCCGCGGTTCGCTCGCCATCGACCAGGATGTGCTTCTCCGGCAGGTGCCAGCCGCGGGGGCGCAGCACGATCGTGGCCAGCTCGCCCTCGCCGAGGGCGTACCGCCGGCCGTCCGGCGAGGTGAACTCCAGCGTCCGCTCGATCGCGTCCCGGAGGTTGAGCTGGCCCTGGACGACGTTCTCCCACAGCGGTGTGTTGGCGTCCTCGTGGTCGGCCAGCCACACCTTGGCGCCGGAGTTCAGCGCGTTGATCGTCATCTTCGCGTCGGTGGGCCCGGTGATCTCGACCCGGCGGTCGAGGAGGCCGGGAGCGGGGTCGGCCACCCGCCAGTCGTCCTCGCGGACGGCCTTGGTCTCGGCCAGGAAGTCGAGCGTGCCACCTGCGGCCAGCCGGGCGTCCCGTTCCGCCCGCTCGGCCAGCAGGGAGCGCCGGCGCGCGTCGAAGGTGCGGTGCAGTTCGGCGAGCAGGCCGAGCGCATCCTCTGTCAGCACCTCGTCGTAGCGCTCGTGCAGTGGTCCGGTCACCTCGACGCCGGTGGGCAGTCCCATCGCGCCCTCCTCACAGTGCTGCCGATGGACCGAATGCCGGCCCGTGACGCATTCTCGCCCTCCCGGCCCGGCGACGTGAATCTTCCCGTCCGGCGCGGCGGGCACTGCTCTCCGGCTCGCAGGCTCCGTCCGGAATGACGAGCCACCCTACCGCCCTGCCGCTGCGCCAAAAACCGCCCGGAGGTTCGCCTCGCCGGCCTGGGCGCCCCGGCCGGCGCCGCCCCGGCCGACCGCGTTCGGCACGCAGATCAGTGTGGCGGCGGCGTAGAACAGCCGACCGAAACGGGTGCAGGTTGTCCGTCAGTCGGTCGCCCGCGGCCGGCTCGACCAGCGTGTTGGACCACGCGGCCGCCATGTCGTCGATCACCCGCCCTATCAGGTCGTCGAGCTTGGTCTGGTCGATGTTCATGGGTTCCTCTCCTCGCCGTGCCATCGTTGGACGGCACGACCGTGCGGCAGTGCGTATGCGGCCTGGCGGTGGCTCAGTTGAGGAATCCGGCGTCGACCTCGCGATCCTCGAGCAGGACGCGGAGCCGGGCTAAGCAGCGCGCCCGGCTCGGACCGACGCTGCCGAGCGGCCGCCCGGTCATCCGCGCCACGTCGACATAATGTGGTTCCGGCATCGCGGTGAGTGCCTTGAACAGCATTTGCTGGGAGGCCGAAAGTTGGTCGACCAGCCCGGGCAGGATCCGGGTCAGCCATGATCGGGCGATCTCCCGCTCCGGACTGGGCGTCTGCGTGCCGGGAAGATCGACCTCGGCCAAGTGGCCCGATGCTGTCTCTCTTCTCAACCCCCGCAGCAGCTTCAGGCACTCCCGCTCGGCAACCGTGGCCAGCCAACCAGCCAGGTGTTCGTCGCTCCTCAACTGCCCGAGGTGTTGCAGGGTGAGCAGCCAGGTTGTCTGCACGACGTCGTCGGTATCCGCGTTGCTGAGCCGGTAACGGCGGCACTTCGCCCGCAGCATCCCGCTGTAGCGGTCGACGAGTGCGCGCCAGGCGACCGCATCACCGCTTCGGGCCGCCGCGACCAACCGCCGGAGATCGTCGCCACCGGCCGATGTCGTCCGTTGCATGAGGGCCTCCCCCCGCCCGGCCGGACCCGCTGGCTGGGTCCAGCACTACCAGGACGACAGTGCCGCCCTGCCAGCGATGCTGCTGTGCCCCCGGTCACAGCAGGCCTGTACCCTTGGACCGGGCCAGCCTTGCGGCCATGTCGCGGCCACCTTCTGCGCCGGGCGGAGGCGGACCTCCAGTGCACCCAAGGCCATGGACGCCTGCAACGAGGGCCGTGATGCCGTGTCGGCCGAGACCGAGCGGACCGTCGATGTGCTGCGCACGATCCCGCTGTTCAAGGTGCTCGGCGAGGAGGGCATCCGGGCGTTGGTCCAGGCTGGGCCGAGCCGTAGGCACGCCTCCGGCCACTTCATCTGCTACCAGGGTGATCCAGGAGATCGCCTGTACGTCGTCGTCGACGGCCTGGTGAAGGTCGTTTTCACCTCCGAACGCGGCGACGAGATGGTGCTCAACACGCTGGGCAGTGGGGCGATCTTCGGCGAACTGGCGCTGCTCACCGAATCACCAAGATCCGCCTCGATCGTCGCGGTCGAGCCCACGTACGTGTTCATGCTGCCCAGAGCCCGGCTCCTGGAACTGATGCGCCAGCATCCGGGGTTGGCCGACGAGTTCCTGCGCATGCTCGGCCAGCTCGTGCGCCGCCTCACCGAACAGATCGGCGACCTTGCGTTCCTCGATCTTGCCGGGCGACTGGCGAAGCTCCTCCTACAGCTCGCGGAGAAGCACGGTCAGACGCAGGGCGGCGTCCTGCACCGGCGGCTGACACAATCCGACCTCGCCGCGATGATCGGCGCCTCCCGGCCGGCGGTGAACCGGGCGCTTCAGTCGCTGGCCGCCCGGGGCCTCATCACCCTGCACGGCCATACCATCACGCTCCGCGATGTCGCGGGTCTCCGCAGACGAGCTGAGCTGCCATAGCCCGCAGCGGGCTCCCATACACTGGAATTCGTGCGGATCTGTCCCAACTGTGGTGAGGAGAACTCCAACCGCTTCCGGTTGTGCGGGTTCTGTGGGACGCCGCTCGGGCCCTCGCTGCCGCCGCAGGAGGTCCGCAAGACCGTCACGATCGTCTTCTCCGACCTGCAGGGCTCGACGAGCCTCGGGGAGAGCATCGACTCCGAGTCGCTTCGCGAGGTGATGAATCGCTACTTCGCGGAGATGCGGGGCGTTCTCGAACGGCATGGTGGCGCCATCGAGAAGTACATCGGCGACGCGATCATGGCGGTGTTCGGCCTGCCGCGCGTGCACGAGGACGACGCGCTCCGGGCGGTGCGGGCCGCGGCCGACATGCAGCAGGCGCTGCTGAGGCTGAACGAGGAACTCAAGACCCACTGGGGTGTTCAGCTCGCGAACCGGATCGGTGTGAACACCGGCGAGGTCGTCGCCGTCGGCGACCCGAGCGCCGGCCAGCGGCTCGCCACCGGCGATGCCGTCAACGTCGCCGCTCGGCTGGAGCAGGCAGCGCCCGAGATGCAGGTGCTGATCGGGGAGTCGACCTACCGCCTCGTCCGCCACCGGGTCGAGGTGGAGGCCCTGGAGCCGCTGACGGTCAAGGGGAAGAGCCGACCGGTGCCCGCGTACCGCCTGCTCGCGGTGCACGAGGTGGCCCAAACCACGGTCGATGCCCGCAGCACTCAGATTGTCGGCCGGGCGCTGGAATCCGCGCGGCTGTTACAGGAGTTCGAGCTGGCCGTGTCCACCCGCTCGCCCGCGCTGATAACGATCGTGGGCGAGGCCGGTATCGGCAAGTCGCGCCTGATCGAGGAGTTCGCGCGGGTGGTCGGGCAGGAGGCGCGCGTCCTGTCCGGGCGCTGCCTCTCCTACGGCAGAGGCATTACGTTCTGGCCGCTGGCCGAGATCGTCCGCCGGGCGGCGGAGATCGGCGATGAGGACCCGCCGGACATGGCACGGGCGAAGCTGCGGGGCCTGCTCGGGGAGGGTGCGGCCGCCGATGAGGCGGCAGGTCGGATCGCCGCCGCGATCGGTCTGTCGCCGCGCCAGTTCTCGCTGGAGGAAGTCTTCTGGGGCACCCGCAAGCTCTTCCAGGAGCTTGGTCGCCAGCGGCCCCTGGTCGTCGTCTTCGAGGACATCCACTGGGCGGAGGCGGCACTGCTCGACCTGATCGAGCGCGTTGCGAAGACCGCCGCGGACACGCCTCTGCTCCTGGTCTGCGTGGCCCGTCCAGAGCTGGCCGAGTCGCGCCCGGCATGGCTGAGCCGACCAGACGCCAGCGTGATCGAACTGGAGTCCCTGTCCAGCGAGCAGAGCACGCTCGTCATCGACAATCTGCTCGGCGACGCGCGGCTCGATGAGCGGGCGCTGGCCGCGATCGTCTCGGCGGCGGACGGGAACCCCCTGTTCGCCGAGCAACTGCTGTCGATGCTGATCGACGACGGCTACCTGCGCCGGGAGGACGGGCGGTGGATTCGCGCCCGCGACCTCACCCAGCTCGCGGTGCCGCCAACGATCCAGGCACTGCTCTCGGCCCGCCTCGACCTGCTCGCCCAGGAGGAGCGCGCGGTGATCGAGCCGGCGGCGGTGGTCGGCGGCCTGTTCCAGGTGACGGCGGTCCGAGCGCTCGTCATCGAGCCGCTTCGGGAGGGGTTGCCGGCCCATCTCGATTCGCTGCAGGCCAAGCAGCTGATCGAGGCGGAACACGCGCCGGTTCCCGACGACGACGGGTGGTTCCGCTTCCACCACATGCTGATCCGGGACGCCGCCTATCAGCGCCTGCTCAAACGGACCCGCGCCGTCCTGCACGAGCGGTTCGCCGACTGGATGGAGGCCGTGTACGGCGGGCGCGAGCGGGGAGTCGAGTACGAGGAGATCATTGGCTACCACCTGGAGCAGGCATACCACTATCTGGCCGAGCTGGGGCCGCTGGACGACCACGGCCGGACGGTGGGCGTGCGTGCCGCGGAGCGGCTCGGCTCGGCCGGCCGCCGGGCGTTCGCCCGCGCCGACATGTCCGCCGCCGCGAACCTGCTGCGCCGTGCCGCCGAGCTGCTGCCGACCGATGACCCGACCCGGCTCGGCCTGCTGCCGAGCCTGGGCGAGGCGCTGATGGGGATCGGCGAGTTTCCCTGGGCGATCCTGTTCCTCGACGAGGCGGTCGAACTCACCCGCGACCAGCCACGGCTGCACGCCGACGCGATCTTCACCCGACTCCTCGTGCGCAGCCACGTCGAGGAGAACCTCGAGCGTTGGCGGGAGGAGGTGACGCGGGAGGCGGAACGCCTCATCCCCGTGCTTCAGGAGCAGCGCGCCGACGCGGAGCTGACGAAGGCCTGGCGGTTGCTCGGGATCGTGCACGGTTCGGTCGCCCGGTACGGACAGGCGGCGGCGGCCGTACAGGAGGCCGTGATGTATGCGCGGCGGGCCAAGGACGCCCGACAGGAGGCGCTGATGGCCTTCGCCTACACCCAGGCGGCCCTCTACGGGCCCACGCCGGCCACCGAGGCGATCGAGCACTGCGAGCGCCTCGTCGCCGAGGGTCTGAACGACCGCCAGTCCGAGGCGCTCCTACTGTGCTCGCTCGCGCAGCTTCGCGCCATGCGGGGCGACTTCGAACGGGCTCGTGAGCTACTGCGGACAGCCCGCGTGTTGCTCGACGATCTGGGCATCATCGTCCTCGCCGCCTGGACGGCGATGCACTGGGCGCGGATCGAACTGCTTGCCGGCGACCTCGAGACCGCCGAGCGGGAGCTTCGCCAGGCCACCGACACGCTGACCCGGTTGGGGGAGAGGTACCTGCTGCCGCCGACCGCGGCGTTACTCGCCCATGTCCTGTACGCGCAGGGGCGGGCGGACGAGGCCGAGGAGGTAAGCCGGACCGCTGAGGAGATCGCCGCGGCGGACGACGTGGAAGCACAGACGCTGTGGCGCTCCGTGCGGGCGAAGGTGTTCGCCGCCCGCGACCGTTTCGAGGAAGCGGAGCAGCTCGCCCGCGAAGCCGTCCGGCTGATCCGGACCACCGACGCCCCCGGATGGACGGCGGATGCGCTGCTCGACCTGGCCGAGGTGCTTCGCCGCTCGGCCCGGTTCGACGAGGCGCGGGTGGTCGCGGCGGAGGCGAAGGGGATCTACGAGGAGAAGGGGAATGTGATCGCCGCCGCCCGGGCGACGGCGATCATCGACTCGCTCTCCGACTCGCTCTCCGCTGGGGGCTGAACCCCGGGGACACGCCTTAAGCCTTAGCCGACCCAGCTCGGGTCCGGCCCGCCCTGCCACAGCACACCGAGGGTGACGGCCATCGAACCCAGCTTGGACCGGCTGTTCACACAGGCGTCGAGGCCCGTCGGCAGCTGCGTCGCCCCCGGGCAGTCCGCCACCGGTTCGGCCAGCGCCCCCTCGCCGTCGCCCGTCTTGTACCAGGTCAGGTTCCTGTTGTTGGCCAGGAACGTGAAGGTCAGCTGGATCGGCGAGAACACCGACGGTGCAAGGGTCACCGCGATGTCGGTCGTGCACGTGGCGCCGGCACCGCAGAACTCCGTCGGGTTCGACCGGTGCCGCTCGACCAGGATCAGCGGCGTGCAGAACTGGCCGGTCGGCCCGGTCAGGCGGGCGGTGGTGATCAGCGGGTTCGTCGAGCTGAGTCCGCTCTGCGTGGCGAGCGCGGCGTCCCCGGTCCGCATGCAGCCGCCGGCGGCATCGGCGGCCGTCGGGAGAATCGTGAGGGGCCGCCTCGGCGCTTTGAACGTGTCGGTGTGCGCCGTGTCGGCGTCGCTGGTCTTCTCATCGACCTTCAGCAACGACGTGACTTCGGACTGCGTCTCGACGCTCACCACGGGCGCTCGGAAGAAGATCTGCTGGGTGACCGTGCCGCCGCTGCGCACGTTGTCGCGTGGGCAGCTGACCACCACCGGATCGGATGGGTTCGCCGGCGCCGGAGCGGTGCAGACGTCCGGATCCGCGGACAGCACGCCGGATCCGGCCGGTAAGGTGACCACGACGAGGACGTTCGTGAGCGTGGCGTTGCTTTCGTTCGTCCACGACGCCGTGTAGAGCGCGTTCCGGCCGCCAGTCACGAAGCCGCTCTCCCCGCCGTCCAAGCTCGGGATAATCCGCGAGTCGGATTTCACATTCGGGCTGCCGGCGTCGCTGGGCGCCGTGAACAGCCCGAGGAGAACAACCGCCCCCAGTCCGACACCGCCGAACCATCGAAACGTCGTTCGCAGTCGCCGCACGTTTCCTCCCCAGCTTCCTCCGGCCAGCCGCCCGGCGCGCTCCCCCAGGAGCGCTACGACCGGTGACGGGACGTCCGATCGTTGCACGTCGGGGACCGCTTCCGTACACCGAATCCCGCAAGCCACGTGCAGGCGAACACCTCACGGCCGGCCGCACGCGGCGCGCCGGCAGCCCGGCCGGCGACGGTACCCGCGTCGACGGCCCACCCCTCCACCCCTCTGTGCGTGCCACACAAGGCACCGCGGCCGCGGCCCGCTGCATGGCGGCGCCGGGTACCCGCGCTCCTGGTCAAGCTCGATGTCGTAGCCGCGGCATGTTGCCCGCGGGGCCGAGATGGGCCGGCGGTCGTGCAAGGACACACGGCTGCTGTAACCGTGGGCACAGCGAGCCGGACTCCGGAGCCGCATCCTTGGCATCAATCGGGCCGACTCAGCGTCCGGCCCGCTGGGGGAACAGAGGTGTGATATGCGCCAGATGGAAAACCTTGGAGAGCCACACATGTACGGCAAGCTTGACCATCACCCGAACTTCGCCCAGCGGCTGTTAGCGCACATTCGGCGACGCAGGCTCGAGCGGCTGCTCCGCGTACTCGACCAGAACGCCGAGTGGTGCCGACAGGCACAACAAGCCCCGCCCCTGTCCGCATCGGGCCACTGGCCGCCCGCCAGGCACAACGCCAAACACCGACCCGAAACAGGAAGCTGAGCTTCCCTCCGCGGAGCGGACGCCCGACCCGAGCCCCCAGTGCCGGTTAGTTGGATGGTGGGGGTTCGGAGCGGGCGGCGGTTCTGGCACCAGATTCCACGGTGCCTACGGCCTGGCCTCGAAGACCAGGTTGAACGGCGTCTCGGTGGCGCGCCGGAACGAGGCGTACCCGGCCTGCTCGAAGACCGCCCGGAGGTTCGCCTCACCGGCCTGCGCGCCGAGGCCGGAGCCGCCCTGGCTGACCGCGTTCGGCACGCAGATCAGCGTGGAGGCGGCGTAGAACAGCCGGCCGACCGGGTGCAGGTTGTCCGCCAGTCGGTCGCCGGCGGCCGGCTCGACCAGCAGCACGCTGCCGTCCGCGCCGAGCGCGGACCGGATGTGCCGGGCGGCACCGACCGGGTCGCCCATGTCGTGCAGGCAGTCGAACAGGCAGACCAGGTCGTACCCGGTGCCCGGGAACGCCTGCGCGCTGGCCACCTCGAAGCTGACCCGGTCCGCCACGCCGGCCTCCACCGCGGCCTTGCGGGCACGCGCGGTCGACTCCTCGTGGTAGTCGAAGCCGGTGAACGTCGAGGCCGGGAACGCCTGGGCCAGCACGATCGTGGACGCGCCGTGCCCGCAGCCGACGTCCGCCACCCGACCGCCGCCGCGCAGCCGGTCGGCCACCCCGTCCAGCGCGGGGATCCACTCGGTGGCCAGGTTGGCCAGGTAGCCGGGCCGGAACAGCCGCTCGGTGGCGACGAACAGCGTCGGGTCGTGCTCGTGCCAGCCGATGCCGTCACCGGTGCGGAAGGCGTGCTCGGCGCGGTCGGCGGCCCGGTGCGCGGCCAGCGCGCCGAGGGCCAGCCCGATCGCGAAGGCCGGGCTCTCCTCGTCGGCGAGCACCGCGGCCTGCTCGGCGCTCAGCCAGTACACTCCGGTGGGCGGGTCGGCGCTGACGTACCCGCCGGCCGCCTGGTTCGCCAGCCACTCGCGGACGTACCGCTCGGCCAGCGACAGCCGGGTCGCCAGACCGGAGGGCGTCTGCGGGCCGTCGGCCAGCGCCCGGTACAGGCCGAGCCGGTCGCCGAGCACGACCAGCGTGTTGGACCACGCGGCCGCCATGTCGCCGACCACCCGCCCCATCAGGTCCTCGAGCCTGGTCTGGTCGATGTCCATGGGTTCCTCCTGTTGCCGTGCCATCGTTGGACGGCACGACCGTGCGGCAGTGTGCCTGCGGCCGGCCTGCGGCGGGTGCCGGCACCGGCTGCAAACCGGCCGCAAACCGCCGGGCGCAGGCTGGCCCCGACGTACCGCGGAGGAGGCCACGATGACGATCACCGGGACCGGCCGGGAGGTGCTCGGCTGCGTCGACGCGCTGCTCGCGGGGGCGAGCGGGCGGCAGCCGTTCAGGCCCAGCGACGGGCTGTCGGACGCGCGGATGGAGCATGTGGTGCGGGACGGTGCCAGCCACGTGGCGAAGTGGCTGTGCTGGGACGAGGACTGGATCATGCGGGCCACCGGCGACTGGGGCTGCCGGCCGCTGGCGATGTGGCGCGGCGGGCTGTTCGACGCGCTGCCGGGCTGCCTGGACCACACCGTGGTCGGCGTCGCGCACGAGCCGGCCACCCGGACCACGGTGCTGCTGATGACCGACGTCGGCGAGTACCTGGTCGCGGACGGCCCGGTGTCGCTGCGCCGGCACCGACGGTTCCTGGAGCACATGGCGACCATGCACGCCGCGTTCTGGGGGTTCGAGGACGACCTGGGGCTGTGCCCGCCGGCGGTGCGGTACACCGCGCTGTCGCCGCTGACCGCGGAGATCGAGACCGGGCGGGGTACGCCGGGTGTGCCGCGGCAGCTGCGCGCGGGCTGGCGGCGGCTGGTCGAGGTCGCGCCGGAGGCCGGCCGGCGGGCCCGGGCGCTGGCCACGGACCCGTGGCCGCTGGCCGCCGCGCTGGCCGAGACGCCGACCACCTTCGTCCACTGCGACTGGAAGTTCGGCAACCTGGGCAGCCGCCCGGACGGCCGGACCATCCTGCTGGACTGGGCCTGGGCCGGGCCGGGCGCGCCCACCGCGGACCTGGCCTGGTACCTGGCGGTCAACTGCGACCGGCTGCCGGAGCCGAAGGAGGCCGCCATCGCGGCGTACCGGGCCGCGCTGCAGCGGCACGGCGTCGCGACCGGGGGCTGGTTCGACCGGCAACTGGCGCTGGCGCTGGCCGGCGCGTTCGTCCAGCTCGGCTGGTCCAAGGCCAACCAGCCGGCCGAGCTCGGCTGGTGGCTGGACCGGGTCGCGCCGACCCTGGCGGAGCTGTCGGGTCCGGTGGAGCTGTCGGGTCCGGTGGAGCTGTCGGGTCCGGTGGAGCTGTCGTGATTGGGCTGGCGGGGTCACCGATGGGCACGGCACCTGCGGCCAGCGGGCCGACGAGCGCCGGCCCCGGGATCGGGTCGGCAGTGCGGGCCGGCTACGACGGGGGCGCCTGGGCCGGCGGGCCGGAGCGGGTGTACGACCGGCTGGCCGAGCTGCTGGTCGGCTGGGGAGCCGGGCCGCTGGCCGGCCTGCGGGCGCTGGACGTCGGCACCGGGACCGGGGCTGCGGCCCGCGCGCTGCACCGCCGGGGGGCCCGGGTGGTGGCCGCCGACCTGGTGCTCGGCATGCTGCGGGTGGACGCCGCGAACCGGCCGCCGTGCATGGTCGGCGACGTGCTCGCGCTGCCGGTGCGCACCGGCGCCGTGGACATCGCGGTCGCCGCCTTCGTGGTCAACCACCTGGACGTCCCGGCGCTGGCGTTCCGCGAGCTGGGCCGGGTCACCCGGCCGGGTGGGACCGTGCTCGCGTCATCGTGGGGCGCCGGGGGAGCGGTCAAGCAGGTGGTGGAGGAGGTGCTCGGCCGGTACAGGTACACGCGGCCGGGCTGGTACGCGGCGGTGCAGGCCGGGCCGGCGGCCGCCACCCAGCGTCCGGAGCAGCTCGCCACCGCGATGGCCGCCGCCGGGCTGGCCGATCCGGTGGCGGAGCTGGTGGCGATGGACCTGACCGGGCTCGGCGCGCCGGCGCTGGCGGCCTGGCGGCTCGGCATGCCGGCGTTCCGGCCGTTCGTGCTGGGCCTCGAGCCCCGGGTGCGCGCCGCGCTGCGGGAGGAGGTGACCGCCGCCGTGGCGGGCTGCGGGCCGGTGTCGGTGCCGTTGGTGCTGGCCCGGGCGGCGGTCGCGGGCGGACTGCGCCGGTAGCCGGGATGCCGGGCCAACTGGGTGGCCGTGCTGCTGGGGGTGGTCGGGGTGCCGGGGTGGTCGGGGTGCCGGGGTGGTCGGGGTGCCGGGGTGGTCGGGGTGCCGGGGTGGTGGGGATGCGGGGTAGCGGGGCCTCAGCCGAGCAGCCGGCGGGCCGCGGCGCGCACCTGAGCGGCGTACGGTCCGGCCGTCGCCGCCACCGCCTCGACCCGCCGCTCGGCCAGCCGGCGAAGCTCGGCGGAGCCCACGTCGCGGGCGAGCCGGGCGGTGAGCTGCCACGCCTCCGGCCGGGCCACCTCGGCCAGCGCGTGCACCGCTGCGAGCAGAGCCTCCGCCGGTGCAGCGCCGGTCCGGTGCCGGGCCTGCGCGTCCAGCAGCGCGGCCAGCACCCGGTAGCGGCGCAGCCCGTCCCGCTCGGACCGGGCCAGCACGTCGGCCGCCGCCTGCCGTGCGGCGCCCCGGTCGCCGGCGGCCAGCGCGAGCCGGCCCTCCAGCCAGCGCCGCCGGATGTCGATCCGCCAGCCGTTGGAGACCCTGCCGTCCGCGGTGAGCGCCGCCGCCTCCGCCAGCAGCGCGGCGGCCCCGTTCAGGTCCCCGCCGTCCAGCCGCAGCATCGCCAGGTCCAGGGTGCCCTGGCCGTACGGCTCGGGGTTACCGGCCGCGCGGGCAAGCTCCCGGGCCTGCTCCAGCACCTCACCCGCCTCCGGCGCACCGAGGGTGCGCAGTATCCAGGCGCGGTATACCAGCGCCCGGCCGGCGAACCGGTCCGCGTGCTCCTCGGCCACCGCCCGATCCATCCGCTGTACGGCGGCCAGCGCCTCCAGGGGCCGGCCGGCGAGCTGGAGCGCGTGCGCCCGCACCTGGTCCACGTAGATGCCGGCGTGCGGCGCGGGACCGCGCCGGGCCAGGTCGGCCACCGCGAGGTGCCGCAGCGCGTCCTGATGCCGGCCCTGGTGCAGCCGCAGGAACCCCATCCACACTTCGGCGAACGGCTGGATCCGGGACGGCCCGGCGGCCAGCACCGGCGCTAGCCGCTCCTCCGCGGCGCTCAGGTGGCCGGTGGACTGCAGCACCCGGGCAGCCAGGAACCGGCAGGTCGCGGCCACCTCAGGGTCGTCGGCGGTACGGGCCGCGGCGTCGGCCAGCGCCACCGTGCCGACCCAGTCCCGGGCGTAGTACGACGCGAATACCGCCACCTCCGTCGCGGCCGCACCGGCCCCGTGCCGCTCGGCCAGGTCGGCGGCGGCACGCGCCTGGTCGTAGCGGCGCAGCAGCACCAGACAGCGCGCCCGCAGCAGGTGCGCCTGCGCGCTGTCGGCGTAGGACAAGCTCTCCTCGACCAGTTCCAGGGCCGCGTCGTGCTCGTACCGGGTACCGGCGATCTCCGCGGCGGCCAGCAGCGCCGCCGCGGCCCGGGTCAGGTCGCCGCCCAGCCGGGCGTGGTGGGCGACCGCCAGCGGGTCGGCCCGCGGGCGTTCGGCCAGCGCCCGGGCGGCCTCCCGGTGCAGCCACACCCGGCGGGCCACTGCGGTGTCGGCAACCAGCGCCTCCTGTACCAGGTCGTGCCGGAACACCCAGCCGGCCGGCGAGTCGGCCAGCAGGTGCCGGCGCTGGCCGTCCTCGAGGTGGTCCAGCAGTTCACCGGCCGGCCGGTGCAGCACGCCTGCCAGCAGGTCGACGTCGATCCCCCGCCCGAGCACCGCGGCGGCGCGCAGCGTCACGCCGGCCGCCGGGGCGGTACGCAGCCGGTCGGCCACAGCGGCCCGGATCGAGTCCGGCAACCGGTCCCGGTCGGCCGCGTGCCCGAGCTCCACCAGGAACAGCGGGTGCCCCTCGCTGCGCGCGTACAGCTCGGCCGCGCGGTCCCGGCCGACGATCTCGGCCACCGCGGCCAGGTCCAGCCGGCCCAGCGGCAGCCGGGTCGCCACCGCGGGCGGGTCGGCCCCTTCGCCGGAACGGAACGCCGCGACGGCGAGCACCGGCAGCCCGGTCGCTCGGCGCGCCAGCAGGCCGAGCCAGGCCAGCGTCGCGGCGTCGGCCCAGTGCGCGTCGTCCAGCAGCAGCACCACCGGCCGGCGGGCGGCCAGCCTGGTGAGCACGGCCAGCAGAGCCAACTGCAGAACGGCGGACCGGTCGGAGGATGGCTCCACACCGGTCAGCACGTCCCGGTACGCCAACCCGCTGGTGCCGCCCGCGGCGGTGCCGCCTGGAACGGCGGTGCCGCCCGGAAGCCTGGTGCCGCCTGGGACGGCGGTGCCGCCTGGGACGGCGGTGCCGCCCGGAAGCCCGGTGCCGCCCGGGTCGCCGGTGCCGCTTCCACCGCCGGCGCCGCGCGCCACGCCGGCGGCCGTGCTGCCGGGAAGGCCAGCCGGACTGCCGGGAAGGGCGGCCGCGCCTGGTCGCAGCAGCGGCTCCAGCAGCGCGGACTCGGCGCCGAGCACGGCTGCCCGGTCGGTCCCGGCAGCGCGCAGCAGCCAGCCGCCGAGCGCCTCGAGAACCGGCTCCAGCGGCAGCGCCCCGGTCGGGTCGGCGGCGGCCCGCAGCACCGTGGCGCGGCCGGCCGCCATGGCGGCGAACTCCTCCAGCAGCCGGCTCTTTCCGATCCCGGCCTCACCGACGACGGCCAGCACGCAGGCGCCGGCCGAGCCGGCCCGCTGTAGCGCCTGTTCCAGCTCGGCCAGGTCGCCGGCCCGGCCCGGCAGCACGGCCGCCGCGCCCCGTGCGGCGGGGCCAGCAATGGGGCCGGTGGCCGGCCCGGTGGCGGGCCCGGCCGGGCCGCCACCCTGCAGCACCGTCAAGTGCAGCCGCTGGGTCTCCGGCGACAGGTCAGCGCCCAGGTCGGCCGCGACCCGCGCCGCCGTCTCGGCGTACGCGGCCAGAGCCAGCGCGGCCCGCCCGGTGCCGACCTGCCCGCGCATCAGCAGCCGCAGCGCCTGTTCGTCGTACGGGTCCGCCGCCAGCCCGACCGCGGCCAGATCCACCGCCTCCCATGGCAGCCCGCCGGACAGCGCGGCCTCCGCGGCGACCAGCCTGGCCCGGCACACCAGCCGGTCGGCACCGGCCCGCACGGCCTCGGCCCAGTCCGCGTCCGGCTCGTCCGGCAGCAGCGGCCCACGGGCCAGCGCCAGTGCGGCGCTCGCGGCCGCCCGGGCCGGGGCCAGCGTCCCCGCGGCCAGCCGCCGGGCGGCCTCCTCCACCCGCTCGGCCAGCGCGTCCAGGTCCAGCCAGTCGTAGCGCAGCGCGTAGCCGGCGTCCGACCGCGGCAGCCGGTCCGGGCCGAGCATCCGCCGCAGCCGGGAAACCAGCACCGACACCTGGTCGGCCGGCCGGGCCGGCGGCGCATCGCCCCACAGCGCGTCGACCAGCGCGTCCACCCCGACCGGCGCGCCCTGCGCCACCGCCAGCCGCTTGAGCAGCGTGCGCGCCTTCCGGGTGCCCAGGGCGCCGGATCCGACGCCCTCGACCTCCAACCCCCCGAGCAGCCGCACCCGCAGCCGTGCCTGCGCCACCTGACGAGGTGTAACACCCCGGCACCGGCCGGCGCCGGGATTCCGCCGGCAACACGCCACCCGGCCCCGCCGCGCTGGTCCTGCGGGCGGCAGCGGCTGCGGCGGCCGGCTGTAAGGTCCCGTCCGGTCGTGTGCGGCGGCGTCCTGGGTCCCCGGCCGACCGCACGCCGGGCTGTGACGATGTCGTCGCTGCCCGTCAAGATCACCCGTTGCCCTGAACCCCGCCGAACCGAGGTGAACCATGGCTGTCGCGCACCCCAGACCCGCGGCGGCCTCTGCGGCCTCTGCGGTTCGGCCTCTTCGGGCGGCTGGATTTGCCGCGGCCGCATCCAACTGGTGATCGTCGCGTGGTTTGGCGGTCAGCGCCGTGGTGTGGCGGCGATGATCAAGCGTGGTCCGGTGTGTGTGGGGGTGTCAGGCGTTGCGGTGTGGCCGCCGTGGTCGGTACCGCGATGGGTCGCGGCCCGCAGCCCCTCGGCGGTCTCCTGTGGTTCGGCCTCTTCCCCGAGTTCCGCAGATGGCGAGCACACGATCTGGCCGATTCGGGGTCCGACCTGGGCGGATGTCGACGAGGGCGTGGGGGGTCGTGTTACTACGGGCCGGTGTGGTCGGGGTGGGGTTAGTCCTGGTCGGTGGTGGGGGTGAAGTCGTAGAACCGGGGTGGTTCGGGTAGGTCGAGGGCGGTGA
>WNGB01003865.1_pt1 | contig 23278 bp, 19 predicted proteins | sample 5400681 | NCBI WGS metagenome assembly WNGB01 (sample SAMN13153367, study PRJNA577476) | soil metagenome | isolation source: 115 cm soil or saprolite under grassland replicate 2 | place: USA:California | collected 2016-06-15
TTTCTCTTAAACGCGGCGGAGTCGGATGCTCCATCGCCGACGACTAGGGAGGTCGAGGCGGAAGCAGGTCAGGACGATTCCGTCTTGCTCGATGCGTATTCGCGTACCGTGGTTAGTGCGGTTGCGCGTGTATCCCCTGCGGTGGTAAACATCGACGTCAAACAACGCATGAGCCTCCCGCGTGGAACGCGCGAGCTCAGCGGCAACGGCTCGGGTTTTATTATTACGCCTGACGGATTCATCCTGACTAATAGTCACGTCGTGCACTCGGCGAATTCTATTACTGTGAATTTGCCCGATGGACGCGAATATCCGGCGCAACTGGCGGGCGACGATCCGGACACCGATCTTGCGGTGATTCGAATCGACGCGCCGCAACTTGCCCATGTGCGTCTGGCTGACTCCGAAAATTTGCGCGTCGGCCAACTGGTGATCGCGATCGGAAATCCTCTCGGCTTTCAGGCGAGCGTCACTGCTGGCGTGATCAGCGCACTCGGTCGCTCGATGCACGCGCAGTCGGGCCGTTTGATTGACAATATCATTCAAACCGATGCTGCGTTGAATCCGGGAAACTCCGGCGGACCACTGGTTAATTCAGCTGGCGAGGTAGTGGGTGTAAACACGGCAATGATTCGACCGGCGCAAGGCATCTGTTTCGCGATCGCCAGCAAAACGGCCAAATTAGTTGCAGGATGGTTGATCCGCGATGGACGTATCCGCCGTGGTTATATCGGCGTGGCCGGGCAAAACGTGCCAATTCACCGGCGGATCATCCGATTTTATAATTTGCCACTCGAGACGGCTGTCCTCGTTGTTTCAGTCGAGAAGAATAGTCCCGCCGAACACGCTGGGTTGCGCGAGGGAGACCTCATTGTGGCGTTCAATGAACAGTCAATCGGTAGCGTGCACCATCTCCATAAAGTTTTAGTGGGCGAACAAATTGGTGTTAGTACCAAGCTCACAATTGTTCGCCACACAGAGAAATTGGAGTTGTCCATCCTACCGGCTGAATCACGATCGGAGTGACTGTGTGGGTAGGGACGCCGCATTGCGGCATCCCTACCACTGGTTTTGCTCCTCCAGTAAAGGGTTTTTGCCATAGCGTGCTATGGCCGTGGTGGTGGCGTCGGGCGATGCCGCGGCGTCGGTCGTGGTCGCGGCGTCTGTCCAGGTGTTACGCTAGGTGTTGCGGTAGGGGTAGGAGTAGGTGTCGCGCTAGGTGTAACCGTGGGCGTTGCTATAGGTGTAGGTGTGGGCGTCGGCGGTGGAGGACCTTCGCCGTCGAGGTAGCGGGCCAGTGCAAAGTCAGCGAACTGCTCGAGGCCGGTCGCTTGGAAACCCACAGCCACAATCTTCCCATCGGGCTGAAGAACGGCGCCGTTGGCTCCGCCATTCAGATCGCCAAACGAAGTCCGCACTTTGCCACCGGCGCCAAAGGTCGGATCGAGTGAGCCGTCCGAGGTCAAACGCGCCAGCAAGAAATCGGAATCGGATGATTCTGTGTTCGCGTAACCGACGGCGATAGTTGTGCCGTTTCCTTGCAGCAACACTTTGTTCGCGCTCTGGCAGCAGCTGCCGAAATCGATCTGCGTCCTTCCGTCGGTACCGAAGCTGGTATCGAGAACTCCGTTGGAAGTATATCGCGCGACAGCGAAATTCTGGACTCCTCCGTTTTGAGAGATAGCGAATCCAGCAGCGACAATCCGGCCATCGGGTTGAAGCGCGGCCGAGCGCGCGCGATCAAAGTTTTGATCGCCGAAGTCGGTGTGGACTTTTCCAGCCACGCCGAATGTCGCATCGAGGGTGCCATTACTGAGATAACGCACAGCGGCGAAGTCGTAGAAAGTCGCAGGATCATTGGCGGAGCCGACCGCGACAATCTTTCCGTCGGGTTGGATTAAAACTGAAAAGGCATCGTCTTCCAAACCGAGAAAATCGGTTGAAACCTGACCGCCATTGCCAAATGTGGCGTCCGGGCTTCCATCCGGATTGTAACGCGCCAGCGCAAAATCAGTATTGGAAGATTTGCCAGGATTGAAATCTACGAAGACGGTCCCGGCGGCGATGATCTTGCCGTCGGCCTGCAAGGCCACGTCGAACGCGTAACTACCTTCGGGAAAAGTCGTTGTCACGATGCCGCCGTCCCCAAAGGAAGTATCGAGCGATCCATTCGAGTTGTAGCGGACCACTTTGAAATCGCCAAGGAACGTAAAAAGCGGAAAGGCGCCGCCCGCGACAACGATCTTGCCGTCGGGTTGAACGACCACCGATGACGCCACCGCAGCCAGGCCGGGGAAATCTGTTTGCACCTTGCCGCCGACCCCGAAAGCTTTGTCCAGCGTGCCATCCGGATTGTATCGAGCGACAGCGAAGTCCTCATCCGAAAAATCATTGTCTTGATAGGCTGTGCCTACCACGACCAACTTGCCATCGGCCTGGATCGCCACGGCGTTAGCGATGTCGGTGCTGTGATCGAAATCGGTCAGCACTTTGCCGTCGGTCCCGAATGTCGGATCAAGGTCTCCATCGACTGCCAGCACCGTCCGTCCACTGACGACAAAGGCCAATATTATTGCCGTCGCACAGATCGCATGGAAGTAAAGGTTGAATCGGCAACGTTCATAGCTGCTCATTTGCATAGATGTCTCTCTTCGTTTATTTCCAAGCCCTCATAACGCGAGAGTTCGTTGCATCAAGCAGAGAGTCGTAACAACCCTGTTACCAATCCGAAATGGCCGTGGCGCCGAGCGTGCGACGGTCGCTGATTGTATCGAGACGGCTTTGAGTTGACGGATTTGCATCGAGCTCTAGCCCAGTCACTCGTCGAGCAACACGCGTTGACGCGAGGTGCGGCGACACATCACGGCGTTTACAGTGACCACATGTCATGGCAGTTCATAAGTTGTCATCTTTGTTGCCGAACTCATTAAGCCTTATGGCCGCGGCGTTGGGCGGGGCCGTGGAGTCGGGCGAGGCCTCGGAGTAACTCGCGGCGTTGCAGTTGGTGTGACTGTTGGAGTCACACTGGCCGTTGGTGTCGCTGTAGGTGTTCCTGTTGGTGTCGGAGTAGGAGTACCGCCTCCGGTTACGGTCAGTGTAACTGGCACGGCGACTAGTGGACGTACTGGGTCATTACTGCCAACACATACATCAGCGTGATACGTTCCGGGAGTGAGATCGCTGGCATCCATATGCACGGTTACCTCGTCGTTGTTGCCCGGAGGTATGCTGCCCGAAGCAGGATCGAGTGACAGCCATGGTACTTCGGTGGGCGGGACACAAGGCGCTCCAGAAGCGATCGCCAGAGCGTAATGCTGGTCCCCCTCGCCCATTTGACCAACCATGCTCGCCTGCCCAGTCAAGGTATCCAGCGTATAGAGATTGCCGATCGAGGCACCATCGTCGAAGGCTGTCAGGTAAAGCGTTCCCGAGACATCATCGAAGTCCAACCCTACAACGCCGGCTGCATTGAATCCGAGCGACCCGATAGGCGCTACCCCAGCAGTGTCCTTGTCGATCGCAAAGAGTTGGTCACCCAGCACATCGACCCCGAACATGCGGCCAATTGGATCGACAGCAATTCCGAACACCTCCACTCCCTGTGTAATGCCGGGAAGCTCACCAATCGTCGTTGCCGCGATCTCGTGCCCCATATCGATGCGGGCAAGGAAGAAGCGTGTCTCAGGGAAAATACCGAAGGTGTCCGTGCCGACCGCATACAGCGTGTTTGTGGTCGCATCCCAAGTCATGCTGCGGAAGACTCCATTGGGAAGGATCTCTGGTGAACCGTGCACGGGACCAAGATTGAACGACTGCTCACCACTTGCTGTGTCAATGGTGAAAAAGGAGGCGTTAACGTCATCGATCAGAAATCCACGGCTGAAGTCATTCCCGATGAACGCCCCAGCAAAAGCGTTTAAGCCGTGCATGTCACTGACCTGCTCGGTATCAGCCGGGTCCGCAAGGTTGTTAAAGCGGTTGTAGCGAAAGCCAGCCGGAATACCGAAAAAGTCCACCCGGACAGCAAAAGCCTGTGTGGCAAGACCAGAGGACGGGCGCTCTGCACGGGTGGCATGATTGGCGCGCAACTTCTGCTGGGGCGCCAAGCTCGCCAGGTTCTTGCTCTTATCTAGAAGTTTGCCTGCGTTCTCATTTGTGGTCATGCCACCCGAAGCTGTAGGGAAGTGCGACCTGATGCCCAAGGGGGACTCTCCCGCCTTCCACTGCAGATCGAGGGCACCTGCGTTGGTTATCGTCAACGGAGCCGAAGTATTACCTCCTTGTTCAACGGTTGCTTCTAGCGCCTCAGGGCTAACCGCAATGACTGGTACATTGACGTTGAGCGTCGCCGTCGCAATCGACGCGGCGTGAAAGTAACCCGTCGAAGACCATGTTAGGCCCGACTCGGGATCGACCGCAGGCTCATGAAATAGAAAGGAGCTGCGCCATGGGCCGCCGAAACCATCGGTAAAGAATTGCTGAAAGCCTACGGTGGCGCTGCCGCCACGATCCCATTCCGGATGCTGTGGGTTGCCGAATAAGGTATTCAGATACTGGAATGACAGGGTGCCTGTTGTTTCATCGAGAATAGCTTCGAAGGTAACCCCGCCAGGATCACTTACTCCGTTGTTGTAATGATTCTTTTGATTCCATTGAACGACGAACCGGCGGTTAGGTGCCGTGCCGACTACCTCGTAATAAACGTTGCCACCAGTGAACAGATCGTCCCAGAACGGCGCGATCACTCCAGTGGAGCGTACCTGGTCAGTTGGAATTCCTAGATCCTGATGGAAACCACCGCAGGGTTTGGACCAATCGAATAGCATAAAACCATTGTTGTTAATGCAGAGCTGATCGGAGGTCGTTCCGAAGAGGTTGAACCGGAAAGGCATCGTCACGTTAGCCGAACCATCGTCATCCAAGTCGAGCGGAGTACCCGAGCCGGAAATATCGGTGAACTGGAAGCCTTCAACCTGTGGGAAATACCATGGCAGCACATCTGTTGCTTCCCAGTCTGCAGTGATCGTTTGCGAGCTGGTTGCTGTCATCAGCCTGTTAAACTGGAGAGTCCCTCCAGGTTGCAACGGCTCAAACTCTAACCGTCCCAGTCCTGTGGTGAATACGCATGTCTCGTTGCAACCCAGCCTGCTCAAGTTGTCACGCACCCAGTGGAAGTCGAGCGTTGCGTTGCCGGTGTTGGTGATCTTGTAGCAAACGTTAACGCGAGTGCCTGCGTCCACGTCCAGGGTTGTTGGCGCGCCACATTGTGTCGGGTCTCCGTTGTCCACGGCAAGGGTCACAGCCAGATTGATCTCGGCGTTCTCATTGCCACAGCCGACGGCTTTGCCATGACCGGTCGCGGCACCGCACACTTGGAATAAGTATTGTTCAGAACCTTCACCGGCGATCGGTTTCCCGTCCGCAAGACAGGTTCCAATGTCAGACCAGTCAGTGCACCCAGTCCCGAAGCCGTCGCCGGGGTTGCGCCAACGAGCATTTTCACCGTTGACGAAGGGCGGTGGCAAAGGACTGATAGCGGCCCATCGTAGCGGACCGTTACTCCGCTGCAGGGATACCCAGTAAACACCCGGGGCCAGCACGCACGGTTCCGGCAGCGGCACCCGGAGCAGTGTAATGCCGTGCATGGCGCCGCTGATGCCGTTGTAGGTGCAGACAGCCTGCTCTGCTGGTTGGCCGTTATCGTCGGGGTACACGCGGATGTCCATGACAGGGGGTTCACTGGCAAAAAGGCCGAAGTCCCCTAGCCTGAGCTCGAAATTGAACTCGCTGATCGTCCAGCCCTCCGGGTCTGGGATGGGAAAGTCGTCTGCTCCTTCGGCATCGAAGGCGCCCGGTGGAACAAGGCGCTGCGTCGGTGCGCCTGCCTCAGACCCGGTTTGCCCAGAGGAAAAGAGGCTCTGGTTAAAGAGGATCCGCGTACCCTCGGCCGCTGTAACCGTCAAGGTGAGCGGCACAGTAACCATAGGGTTCACGGGATCGTTGCTGGTCAAACACAAGGTCGCCGTGTATTCGCCAGAGAGCAGATTGGCTGCGTTGAATGTGACGGTCATCCCTTGGGATTCGCCGGGGGGAATCGAACCGCCGAACGGCTGTGCGGTTACCCATTGACTCGGCAGCACGCAACCAGGCCCGCCGAATTGGTCCCAGTTCAGCGTCGCTCCTCCTAAGTTGGTGATGGTAAGTATTCGACTCTCCATCTGACCCTGTTGAAGCGTGACTGATAAGTTGTCGGGACTCACGGAGATCACCGGGTCAGAGCCGGCGGGATTCGTCTCGCCACGGCGAGTCCGTCCACTATCGGCGAACGTGGCAAATAGCGCCAAAAACACACCAACGAGGAAAACATTCAACCCAACTAAAACGCGCAGATTGAAGAAGGCTGATTGAGACGTGGACTTCTTTTTCATGAATTGGAATTTGGGCTAACCGGTCGTTTCATTTTCGTCGAAAAGCATCAAAGGCGGTCAAAGCACAACCCGGCTGTGCAGCATTCACCCCTTCCAAAGGAAAAAACTGCTCGGCATTGCAGAAAAATGCTGAAATTTTTCTTGAACCGCGGGCCACGCGGATGTCACGGATTTAGTGCAAACGGAAACCAGAGAAAACGAGCAGTGAGTTTCTTAGAGAAGACAAGTAGGGAAACGAAGACTCCATCTCGTTGCGCGAAAGAGAGTGTTGGCACCGGATCTCAACCACTAATCGACACGAATGAATATGTCTTTCTTTGGTCTGACCCTCCTCGAATGCTTGGCTGTTAGAAGAATATTGTAAAAGATACCGGCGCCGATGTATTGCCGGCGGTGTCGGTGGCGGTGACTTCGATGAGGTTTTCGCCGAACTCCGCGTAAACGATGCTCTCGCCGCCGGAACCAAACAGGACGTCTGACAAGACGCCATTCACGTAAACGTCATAGCGGATATTGGATTGCGCGTCGAAGTCGTCGGTGGATTGGGTCCAACTGATGTGGGTCTCGGTGCTGCCATCGCCGGTGCCGCTTGCATACAGGTTGGAGGGTGTGGTCGGTGGCGTCGTGTCATTCGGATTGGCGGGCAGAGTGACGAGGGCGATGGGATCGCTGAATGGGCCGATGTTATTGTTGAAATCGACGGCGCGGGCGGTAAGGCTGTAAGTGGTGCCGGGCTGGAGGAGACGGAGGGTGGCGGTCGTGATGCCGCGGCCGACGCCGTAGTAAAAGGAGCCGTTCAAATAGATTTGGGTGGAGAGGTGCGGGCCGTCATCCTGCGCCGGTATCCAGGAGAGATTGGCATAGTTAGATCCGAGTTCGTCGATCCTAACAATGGGAGCGGTAGTGGGCGGGGTGGTGTCGAGTGGGAGGACGATGCCGCTCACGGTGGCCTGGGCAGAGGTTTGTCCGCCGCTCTTGGCAAAGATGCCGAAGGTGTAGGAGTTCCCGGGAAAAAGGGCGGTAAAGGTGTAGCTGGTGGTGTTCTTGGGAAGAATGACGGTGGGGCCGACATTGTAAGCGCCCCAGAGGTTGTAGTTGAAATCGCCGGAGTTAGGGGGAGCCGGGTCCCACGCGAGAGTGACGGTGTAAGCGGTTCTCGCCGTCACGCGAAAGTTCTGGGGCGTCGGTGGCCGCCTTGCGGAGGCGGTGGAAGAACCGAGGACCATTATGAGGACCAGGGCCATTGCAGCGATATGCGCGGCGCACGATGAAATAAGCCCTCCGACTCTGTTGTTTTTCCTAACTTCTTCAATCCTGAACATAAAGTGATTTCCTTTCTGCGGTTTTGAATGTGCTGCTCGTCACATCCTTCCAAAGGAAAAAACTGTCCGGCATTGCAAAAAAATACCGGAATTTTCTTCGACAGCGGATCGAGCGCCTTCGCTTGAGCTTCGGGTGGCAGGCGCAGAGGACGTGGATTGCGGCGCTTAACGCTTAGCCCTTAGTGCTTCGCTCTTTCCAAAACTCACTTTGGTGCCAGCGAGCCGACGATTTTTTCGAAACGCGGGTCACCGCGGAGGGGGTCCCAAAATGGCAAAAGTTTCAGCTGGCCGTAGGTGACGGGAGCTGGTGGATGAATCGCCATGGCGAGCTGCTCGCAGGCTAGATCTTTCTCGCCGGCCCAAGCAGCGATCATCGCCAAGTGCGCGATCATACGCGGGCCGTTGATTGCATCCTTTTCCACCGAAAGAAGCTCGACTGCGCGGCGGCCTTCGCGCAATGCATCTTCTTTCCGTCCAAGAGCAGCGTCAATCAAACCAAGCACGCATAGTGGTGGGCCGTAATTTGGTTGAACCTGAACCATTTTCTCCTGTGCTGCACGAGCCGCGGTGAAAGCAACCCGTGCTTTATCAACGTCATTTGTCATCCGAGCGACAACGCCTTCTATAAACGGACGATTGAACTGAATAACGTCATCACTTAAGGGGCTTTCGCCTGATGCATTTAACGCAGCTTTTGCTGCCGTAGCGTCCCGCTCGGCGAGGGCGCAGATGAGCCAGGCATCGGCCACATTCTCAACATCAGCAGGATTCTTCCCACGGATTTCATCAATCAATCTATGCAAAGGCCGAGTATCAGCTTTCCAATCCACTTCCATCAACGCGCGTGCGATGTTCGTATCGAGATCGCCCGGCTTGATGACCAGCGCGCGCTCCAGCATCGATGCTTCGTCGGCATAGCGCTGAAGCAGCTCGTAACTTGCTGCAATCTGTTGCAGGGTAAAAAAATTCCGTGGGTCAAGGTCCACCGCGCGTTCAAGACTCTGCAGCGCCTCTTGTTGCTTTCCTCGGCGCCTGTCGATGTAGCCCTTCAGCTCAAATACCATAGGATCATTAGGTAAACTCTGACGGGCAAGTTCGAGCTCGGCCAAAGCGTGATCATAATCGAGATATCCTCTGTAAAAATTTTCGGCACGTGCGAGGTGCGCTTCACCCGATTCAGGTCGGAGGCGAAACGCTGCCTGAATGGCTGACTCGGCTAACGCCACACGCGCAGGTGTGCGATCGAAGCCAAAGAAGTAAAGGAGGTCGTGGGCATGTGAGAGCAGGCAATGTGCCTGGAAGAACGAAGAATCCTGCGAAACAGCCCGGTTCAGTAAATCGACCGCCTGCCGCAAATTCGCCTCCGTGCTGCCGCTAAAGCTCGTCATTAAAAGAAGATTCTTGGCGTGAGTATAGAACTGGAAAGCGGTAAGATCGGCTGTTGGTGGGCGCGCCATATCCAGTTTCTCAGCCCTGGACATCTTGGCTTGAAGTCGGTCTGCAACCTTTAGGGCGATCTCACTCTGTGCTGCAAAGACCCCGTTTAAATCGCAATCGTATTGTTCCGCCCAAACATGGGTGTCGGTGCGCGTATCGATTAATTGCGCGTTCAAGTGAAGCTGTGTCCTGCTTTTGCGCACACTGCCCTGCAGCACGTGAGACACTCCCAGCGCAACACCAATCTCGCGCATATTTCGTTCCCCCCGATATTGCATCACGCTGGTGCGGCTAATCACTTTGAGATCGCGAATTTTCGCCAGCTTGGTCAAAATATCGTCCTGAACGCCATCGGCAAAAAAGGCGTCCTCGTTGTCGCTGCTCAGGTTTTCAAACGGTAGAACGGCGACGCTTTTTTCCGGCGCGATCATCGCCGTCAACACCATTCGCTCCCGGAAATGCTGCCGATACCAGATGTAACTCGTTAGGCCAAGGCCGCTGACGGTTAGAAGCACAAGCGCTGCGAGCCGAATGAGCCTGCGCCAGCGCGGCCCTGCTTCTATCGCTTCGCGACATTGTCGCAGCCCGACCAGCAACTCTTTCGCTGACTGCGGCCGTTTAGCCGGGTCAGCCGCCAGCATCGAACAAAGAAGCGTCACAAGCGGCCCCGGCACCTTTGCCGCAGTAAGCTGTTCGATTGGCAATCGCTGCAGTTGTTCTTCGCGAAGTTCACTCAGCGTTTGGCCGACGAAAGGTGGCTTGCCAGAAAGCAGATACCAGAGCGTTGCGCCTAACGAGTAGATGTCCGAGCGCGCGTCCGACGATACGCCGCCCGCGGTAAGTTGCTCAGGGCTGGCAAATCCGGGTGTGCCGGAGAATCCGCCTAAGGCAGACTGATCCGAGGCGACCCGCGCCGCAACAATTGACTTGGCGAGCCCGAAATCGATCACTTTAACGGTCAATCCGTCGGCAGTGTCTGCATCGCTCGCGACAACCATGATGTTGCTCGGTTTTAGATCGCGATGGACCAATCCATGTTTTTCGGCGGCAGCTAAGGCACGACCAACCTGCTCGGCAACGTCCAACGCAGCCGAGATCGGCAATGGTCCATCGCGACGCACACGCGCTTCCAGCGTTTCGCCCTCGACCAGCTCCATTGCGTAAAAACAGTGGCCGGCCGGAGTTTCGCCAAAGTGAAAAACGGTCGCGACGTTCGGATGTCGCAGTTGAGCGGCAGCCCGCGCTTCGCGCCGGAAACGTTTCCGCGCACCAGGATCGGTCGAGTAGCGGACGCCTATTACCTTGAGTGCGACGGGCGAACCCAGGTTGGTATCGATTGCGTGATACGTTGTTCCCATCGCGCCCCGCCCGAGTTCGCAGGGAGTGACTCCGTCCGACGACACCGAAACTTCGTAATGCTGGAAGCATCGATTTGTGCTTTCAGTTTCATCTAAACCGCCGAGCAACAGGCAGTTTAAGCAACCGGAAATAGCTTCCGGAGCTCCGGGACTTGCAAGCGGCGTACCACATTGTTCGCAGCGCAAGACTTCCTCATCAGCGAGTGGCATCGAAAGCCTCCCTTATTAGTAATGCCCGGCCGTAAGTATCCTGAGAAGATGACGCAGCTCCTCGTCGACATCTTCAGCGATGCCAATGGTACGGGCGACTTCTTCGCGCAACAATTCGCGGTAGCGCGCACGCAGTCGGGAAAGGTGGCTGCGAAATGTATCGATCGAGATATCGAGCTGGCTGGCGACCTCTTCGTGACCAGGCAAGCCTACGCCGCCAGTGAGAAATGGTTTCAGTGTATGAAACAAGCGTCCTTTGGCGGAATTCTCGAATTCGTTCTGGGTTCGGGTCAGTGCCCGGGCAGCCAGGGCAGCGGCCCAAGCCTGTTCGTACTGCTGCTCGTCATCTAATTTCATAGCGGGCGGTACGTGCCTATAAAGAGCCTCTGCCGCCTCGACTTCGTCGTTCAGAAGCACGAACTCATGTTCGCCTCCACGTTTTATCGCTCGCGTCTTGTCCCATGCGTCGGTCATGTAGTTCTTGAACGACGCCAGCAAAAACGAACGGAACTTTCCTCTCCTCCGATGCGTTTGAGCGTAAGCCTTGCTCTGTAACAGATAAGCGAAGAACCCCTGGACGAGATCTTGCGCGTCAGCTGAACTGTTGCCGCGCCGGCGGGCAAAGGTATAGAGAGGCGGCCAATAGTCCTGGCAGAGCCGAGCTAGCGCAACGTCCGCGTTGTCGTCGTCAGTGCAAGCTTCTACGACGCTCCAGTGCGTCGTGTCGAAAGTTGCACCGCCCTCCTGGAGTGTGCCAGGAATCCCTTTCACAGAACAAAGAATAGACGGAGGCAATCGCTGATGGCAAGGCGCTGAATCGCAGGGCTCAGGACTCATTATGGTAACGGGATTGTTACCTGCGATTTTCGAAAGCTTTGCAGCGGACTCGGCTATCTCTACAGTCAAACTAGTTCGCCATGAAAATTCTGGTCGTTGGCAGCGGCGGTCGCGAACACGCGCTTGCGTGGAAACTGAAGCAATCTTCGGATGTGGAGCGTATCTTCTGCGCACCGGGGAACGCTGGCACTGCCGAAATTGGCGAGAATGTCGCGATTTCCGCCGGTGATCTGGAGGCGCTGGTTCGGTTCGCCAAGGAAAATCGTATTGACCTAACGGTGGTTGGTCCAGACGATCCCCTCGCCGCGGGGATTGTGGATCTTTTTAGTGCAGAAAAATTGCGTGCGTTTGGTCCGACGAAATCGGCAGCGCGCATTGAGGCCTCCAAAATTTTCGCGAAAGAGCTGATGCGCGCTCAGAAAATACCCACACCCGAAGCGAGAACGTTTACCGACAGCAGCGAAGCGCTAGATTACTGCGAGCGACTGAAATTTCCGGTTGTGATCAAAGCAGACGGCCTTGCTCTGGGAAAAGGAGTAATCATTGCCTCTGACGCTGCCATGGCGAGATCCGCCATCGATGAGATGATGACCCAGGGCCGCTTTGGCGACGCAGGTCGACGGATCGTGATCGAGGATTTCTTGCGCGGAACAGAATGTTCGCTGCACGCGTTGGTAGACGGAAGCAGTTATCGTCTGCTGGAATCTGCTCGCGATCACAAGCGCGCGCTGGACGGCGATCAGGGCCCGAATACTGGCGGGATGGGCGCGTTCAGCCCCTCCAACAATTGGAACGACGCGCTGCAATCACAATTCGAGACGGAAATTATGCACCCGCTGCTACGTGGTCTCCTGCAAGAGCGAATTACATTTCGCGGACTTCTTTATCCAGGCTTGATAATTACCAGCGATGGCGCACGTGTGCTGGAGTTCAATTGCCGTTTTGGCGACCCGGAAACACAGGCCCTTTTGCCAAGGATGAAATCAGATCTGCTTCCGCTGTTGGAAGCGACGATTGATGGAAACCTTTGCAAGTGTACGATTGAATGGGATACGCGTGCCGCCGTCACGGTGGTGCTCGCGTCTGATGGTTACCCTGGCAAATACGAAACTGGAAAAACAGTTTCGGGTCTCGATGACGCGAGAAAGCTCGAAGATGTCCAGATTTTCCATGCCGGAACCAAACGTGCCAACGGCGAAGTTAAGACTGCTGGCGGCCGCGTTCTCGCGGTGACGGCGCTTGGATCAACGCTCGAAGCCGCACGCGCACGCGCATACGAGGCTACTTCCCGTATTCATTTCGAAAACTGCCATTACCGCCACGACATTGCCCTGAGTGTAACCAACTGAGAGAACTCCAAATTCGATATTCGGAATTCGGATTTTCGCGCAATTAAAAAATGCGCTATAGGTCGGCATCTGTTTCCAATGTCTCAATTCACGTCGCTGTCCTTCATTAGCTTCTGTCTGGCGATAAATGCGCTGGCGCAAACTCCACCGCCGACAGTAGTGCCCCCAGGCAGGCCTGCCGCTTCGGCAAGACCATCCGCGCTCGTATCGCCTTCGCCCTCGGGAAGCCCTACCACCGAAGACCTGGTCAATTCGTTAGGCCCGCCTGACCTCCAGGCAGTCATCACGCTATTAAAAGGTAATTTCACAAATCCGGATGAAATTACAGATACCGAGTTGAATCGGGCGACCGTTGAGGGCCTCATGATGAGGCTGCCGCGTGGCGTAATGCTTTTGCCCGCCAAGGAGAATGCGCCGGCGGAAACGCCCACCGTCTTTTACAGTGAGATTATCGGGGGACACATCGGATACGTGCGCGTCGGTTCATTAAACGCAGCAAACCTTCAGGCGTTGGACAAGAGCATCGCCAATTTCGCCGCGAAAAACGTGAACGCGATCGTTGTGGACCTTCGCGCCAGTCCGGCGACAACTGATTGGCCGCTGGCCGCCGAATTCGCAAAGCGGTTTTGTCCCAAAGGCAAAACGCTTTTTACCTTGCGCAAACCGGCCGGACATCAGGACCGCGTGTTAAGTTCTGATCGTGATCCGGCATTTCGCGGTCTGGTGATGGTACTCACCGATGAAGATACGGCTGGTGCGGCTGAAGCGATCGCTGCGGCACTGAGATTTTACAACAAGGCCCTGCTTATCGGGCAGGTGACCGCCGGTCGCGCAGCTGAATACTCCGATTTGTCGCTACCGAGCGGCAAAATTCTACGCGTTGCGGTCGCGGAAATGGTTTCCCCCGACGGTCGCCCACTGTTTCCAGAGGGGACAAAACCAGATTTGCCTGTCGAGATGTCAACGGCAGACAAGCGGCAGATTTTCCAACTGAGCGGCGAAAAGGGAATGGGGCCGTTTGTTTACGAGGGCGCCCGCCCGCACATGAACGAGGCAGCACTGTTAGCCGGGACAAATCCCGAAGTTGAAGCAGCCGAGGCGGCGCAGCAGCGCCGCGGCCGCGCGCCAGAAAAGCCCCCAGCCCACGATCCTGTGTTGCAGCGCGCATTGGATGTAGTCACCTCGCTCGAGGTTTATCAAAAACGATAGCGGACTTCGTGTTTGACAACCTGGTTGTCCCTTAGTTTTGCGATTACCGCGGAGCTTATTCTCGCTGGGTAATCCGTAGCCGTTATACTGAGTTGAGAGATTTTTCGATTTCGCTCAGAATGACAAAGCCGTGACACCGCTCGAAGAACGCATCGGCTACAAATTCCGGAACTCACTTCTGCTCGCGGAGGCGCTCACACACCCGAGCCTTGGTCATGAGGCGCAACGTTATCATTTTGATTATCAGCGTTTGGAATTTTTGGGCGACGCCGTTCTCCAGCTGGTTATCACCGAGTATCTGTTTCGCCATTTTGGAGCTGAAGCTGAAGGACAACTAACGAAACTACGTTCCCGGCTGGTTTCTCGCGAAGCGTTGCGGGCGCATGCTGCTGCGCTGGACTTGGGACACTACATTTTGATGGGACGCGGCGAGGAAAGCAGTGGCGGCCGGGGACGCACGTCCACATTGGCAGACGCGTTTGAGGCGCTCATCGGTGCCATTTACCTCGACGGCGGTCTCGAGGCAGCGAAGGAGTTTATTTTGACGCAGACGCGCAGTGATCTCGAACAACTGGCCGAAACACCAGTGGACATCAATCCCAAGGGCCAGCTTCAGGAGTTGTTGCAAAGCATCTCGCCGCGCAGTCCGGTCTATGAATTAGTTTCGCAAAGCGGGCCTGAGCACGAGAAAATGTTCGTTTCACAAGTTGTCTGGGAAGGAATCGTTCTCGGCCAGGGCAGCGGTCGCAGCAAGAAACAGGCGGAAACTGCGGCTGCACTCGAAGCGATGGAGTTAAAGCGTTGGGAGAAAGAACCGAGCTCCGGCGTGTAAGATCGTTGTAGCCAGCCGGCCGACCTCTGGGCGCGTGGTGCGCGCGTGTTAAACACCTCAGCGACGCGCTTCGCACAGCGAAGCGGCTACAGGGAATGCCTAAGCGCTTCGAGATTTTTGCCGGGGTGCGACGTCCATCGAAAATGTCGCATGATCGCTTCGGTCACGAATTTCTTGGCCTTACTGATCGACTCTTCGAGGGACAGCCCTTTGGCAAGACCTGCCGTGATCGCTGCCGAATATGTGCAGCCCGTGCCATGAGTCGCGATGCCGCGCACGAACGGGGCTGAGAATTCGACAACTTTTCCGTTGGCAAACAGAAGATCGACAGCGCGTTCACCCGCCAGATGACCGCCTTTGAGAAGGATCCCGGTTTCGAATCTCTTCTCCAACTCTTTTCCGGCATGATGCATCGATTGCCGATCTTTAATTTTCGTTCCAAGCAACCGCCCCGCTTCATCCAGATTTGGCGTGATTAAGCTCGCGAGTGGGAACAATTCGTTCTCATAAGTTTCGATAGCCGCCGGATCAAGGAGAGGATCGCCACTCGTTGCTACAAAGACCGGATCGATCACCAGGGGAATCCGTGGCGCGGACATCTTGTCTAGGTTCAGTATCATCTTCGCCACGGTGGAAACGATTTCCGCCGAGCAAAGCAGACCAGTCTTGATCGCAGCGATCGGGAAATTTCTTGCAAGCACTTCGATTTGCTGACGAACAATTTTCGCGCTGACCGGCTCGATCCATGAAACCTTTCCGGGAATCTCCGCGACGATGCAGGTCACGGCGGTCAATCCATAGACACCCAGTGCGGAAAACGTTTTCAGATCCGCCTGAATGCCAGCGCCCGCGCTGCTGTCGGAACCCGCGATGCTTAGCGCGACCGGAACGTTTTCAGTTGAACATTGGGCGTTGGACGTTTGGCGTTCGGCGTTTGCTTCTGCCTTCACACGCGTTTGCGGCGCGCCCGGGTCCGAGCCGGACTGGCCTCCTCGCGCCCTACCATTCACGCGCCGTCGTTCCCGATCGCTTCGACCGGGCAGCCTTCCATCGCCTCTTTGCAAAGTCCTTCTTCTTCCGGCGTCTCCGGTTGTTTATAGACATAGGAATGGCCGCCGTCGTCGTTCCGCTTGAAATTGGCAGGCGCGGTTTCGCGGCACAGATCGCAGTCGATGCATTGATCATCGACATAGAATTTGCCCGGTACGTTTTCGGCGTATTTGTTCGCGGCATCAGCCATGGTTTTCCCTAAAAATGAAGTGGAACGTTAGGAAGAAACGCCCCGTCTGCAAAGTAATTTGCGTCTTAACGCGATTGGACGCAACCGGCAGATGGCGGTCGCACGTTAAATCGGTAAAACGTTGAAGCTCAAAGCCTATCATGTCGCCAAACGGCACTCGCATGGTTTAGCAACCTGGCGATGTAACGCCCCCACAACCTCTGTATCATGAAAAAAGAGACCGTTAGAACTGCACGCGCCTTTGCGATCGAGCTGGCAATCTATGCGGTTCTTGTCATCGCGTATTTCTTTCTGGTGCTGAACCTGCTGGGGCAATGGCTGTACCAGCTCGAAGTTCAGCACCGGTATATCTATGCCGCGCTTGCGATTTTACTGATCATCGGACAAGCCGTTCTCCTCGAAAGCATCACCACTTTTTTGATTCGTCTCATTCGAGGCCGCTCCGAGTAAAGTCATGTTTTTTCCAATCTCCGGGGCCCATATCAGCCCGATTTATCTGGCGGCGGTGGGATTTATCATCGGCATTCTCGGCGGGTTCTTTGGAGTAGGCGGGAGTTTCATCGCGGGACCCGCCCTGCGCCTGGCCGGTTTGGACTGGAATTTCGCCGTCGGCACCGATCTCGCGCACATCGTCGGAAAATCAGTGGTAGCGGCGAAACGGCACCGCGCCTTGGGAAACATCGATCTTCGTCTCGGATGGATTATGGCACTGGGAACAATCGGTGGCGCGGAAGTCGGCGCGCAGGCGATCCAGATGTTGAAGCGCGCCGGCAATGTCAATTTTGTGGTAAGCGTCGTCTCGATCGTCGTCTATTTGGGCATCTCGACATTCATGGTCTGGGAAAGCCGAAAGACACTATTGTCGCAAAAAGGACGATCGCAGCGCGGCATCATTAAAGGCGCCAAATCAAAAAAAGACCAGTCAGCATTCGGTCCTGTCACGCGCGCGATTCAACGCCTGGAAATTTGGCCAATGATTTCCCTGCCGGCGTCCGGGATAAAGAGGATTTCGCTCTGGATGATTCTTTTGGTGGCTTTCGTAGGCGGAGTGTTCAGCGGCTTTCTCGGCGGTGGCGCGGGATACATCCGCATGCCGTCAATGGTTTACGTGCTGGGAGTTCCCACGCACCTCGCGGTCGGCACTGATCTTTTCGAAATCATTATCTCCGCCAGTTATGGTACATTGAGCCACGCAGTAAAAGGCAACGTGGACATTTTGATCGCGCTGGTTATGCACACCGGCGCGGCCATCGGCGCGCAGATCGGCGCCATCTCTACGCAATATTTTGCCGGCCCGAAAATTCGGCTCGCTTTCGTTCCATTGCCGCTGATCGGCGCAGCCATTGTCATCTACACAATGATCAGCGGCCATAAATTGTAAGTGCAATGAAGATTTTGATTTGCAGCGACGGAATGCCGGCGTCCGAGAATGCGATCGAACTAACAGCGTTATTAGCCCGCCCGCTAAAGGCTGAAATCACCCTTTTCGGCGTTGTGGAGAAGTCGAGCGACGAGGGCCCGCTGCGAGAAGCGCTCGAAAAACAGGCGCAATCCCTCCGCACCCAAAATGCGCAGCCGGAGATCATCGTGCACGCTGGCGAACCCATCCGGCAGATCCTTGATCAGACATCTAAAACGAGCTACGACCTCGTCATCATCGGGGCGCGATGGACTGGAGCGACCGGGTATTACTGGCGCTCGGAAAAGACCTACGAAGTGATCAAAGCGATTCAGCCGCCGGTGCTCGTGGCCATCGGCGAATGCAAACACTTGAAGCGTTTTCTTGTTTGCACCGGCGGAAAGGAATTCATCGAACAAGCGGTGCAATTCACCGGCGAGATTGCGGCCTCTCTAGGTGCATCGGTCACACTTCTGCATGTAATGGCCGCGCCGCCCGCCATCTACGTCAATCTCGTACAGCTGGAGGAGAACGTTGATCAGTTGCTAGAATCCAAATCGGAGCTCGCGATAAATTTGCTCCGACAAAAAAGAGAGCTCGAACGCCTTGCTGTCCCAGCCGAAGTGCGTCTTCGGCACGGCATCGTAATCGACCAAGTTTTCGAAGAAGTACGCGCCGGAGATTACGATTTGATCGTGACCGGCACATCGCAGGCACGCGGCCTGCTTGGTCATTACATCATGGGCGATTTGACCCGCAGCATTTTGAACCGCGCCAATTGTCCCGTACTCGTTGCGCGCGCCGGAAAACCGAAAGCGACCAGAACTCTCTGGAAAGCCATCAAAGGATTATTTAGCAGACGCTGAGGACGATTAAACAACGTCGCCCTCGCGTTCGCTCTCTACTCGTATTCCTAATCGTATTCATGCTCCTGCTCATGCTCGAGGGCCTCTCCAGAACAGAAAGAAAAGAGCGTGAGTAAGAGCATGGACGCGCCAGAACAACCAACTTTGCGCAGCAGGCGGGTGCGGCGTTGGCTTGGGCATCTTTGGCGTGAATGGACAATCGAAAGTTGGCGCCCAATCGCGCCCGCTTTTGCCAAACCAGAGCCTTTGAAATGGAACGATGCCCAAGTAACGGCAGCCTGGATCGGCCACGCCACGGTCCTCATCAATCTCTTTGGCATCAACATTCTGACCGACCCGGTGCTCTTTTCACGTATCGGGATTCGGCTGCCGGGTTTTACGATCGGTCCGAAGCGATTGACTGCGCCTGCACTCCAATTTCACGAACTGCCTCGGATTGACCTCATTCTTCTATCTCACGCGCACTTCGATCATTTCGATCTGCGAACGCTCCACTGCTTTGATAAAGACACCAGTGTAATAGCCGCTCCAAACACGGCAGACTTGCTAAGATGGACACGTCTTCGAGACATCACAGAGCTTTGCTGGGGTGAAACGAAAGTACTCAACATCGGCAGCCAAACGAAAGGCACCATTGCGATCAGAGCCTTTCAAGTGAAACACTGGGGCGCGCGAACGCAGCGCGACACCCATCGCGGTTACAATGGCTATTTAATCGAACGAAATGGACGGCGCGTCTTGTTCGCTGGGGACACCGCGCTGACGGACACTTTTGCCGAGCTTCGCATGTACGGGCCCATCGATCTCGCGATCATGTCGATCGCGGCTTACAACCCATGGATCCGGAACCATTGCACGCCGGAGGAGGCGATCGAGATGGCCAACGCCGCCGGCGCGCAATTCATCATGCCGGTGCATCATCAAACGTTCCGTCTCAGTTTCGAGCCATTGCGAGAACCGATCGAACGCTTTCAAGCGACCCTTAGTAATAGTCCTGAACGCATCGCACTACGCGAAGTTGGCGAGACTTTCGTGCTGCCGTGATCTGTTAAGAGTCTCGATCACGAGCAAGAGCAAGACAATAACGCTCGCCTTGCCGCGACCTTGTCACGATGCAATGTTTGGCCACTCGTGCCGACGTAGCTCAGCTGGTAGAGCAGCGGTTTCGTAAACCGCAGGTCACGGGTTCGAATCCCGTCGTCGGCTCCAGCCCCGAAAGCTTTCGGGGCTGTCACGCCGTAGCTCCGATGGAGGCGAATCGTTGGAGTCCAAATATTTTTTTGTCGCGAGCTACGGCTCGGCAGGCACTCGATTGCGAATCGTTGGAGTCCGACGATTTGAACGTTGGCGCCTCCGGCGCGGCCTGCTCGCGAAAACTTTCGGAGTCGGCTTGCCGAAGGCGGGTTGAGCGTTAAACGTTTGGCGTTTTAGAATGATAGACTCGTCCGCGTTCTCTAATTCCATCTCGATCATTATTCCAACCTTGAATGAGGAGGAAAATATCGTGCCGTTGGTTTCGGAAATTGCCGCGTGCGCTGTTCCTTTCCGGGAAATCTTGTTCGTTGACGATCATTCTGCTGACGCGACTTGCGACAAGATTCGCGCTCTGGCGGGAAGCCAGCCGATTCGCCTAATCGAACAGGACGGCGCAGGTCCTGGATTAGCGACGGCGATCATGTCGGGCGCGCGGGCCGCGCGCGGAGAAATTCTACTTGTAATGGACGCGGACCTGAGTCATCCGCCTGACCGAATCAAAGATTTGGTGGCGCCGCTGTTTGCCGGCACCGCAGACCTTGTGGTCGGGAGCCGCTATGTGAAAGGCGGGTCGACGCCGGGCTGGCCGGCATGGCGGCGGATCGTGTCGCGAGCGGGGGCGGCGCTTGCGCATCCGCTCACTGGCCTTCATGACTCCATGTGCGGCTTCTTTGCCATCGGTCGCTCCCGATTGCTGGAACTCGCGCCGCAAACCAGTGGCTTCAAAATTGTTTTCGAGACAATGTTGCGCGGGCGCGGAACGCTGCGAGTACGAGAAGTTCCGATCGTCTTTCGTGAACGCGTACATGGGAAGTCGAAAATGTCGTTCGGTGTTGCCCTGCGATTTTTTTTTCGCTGGCTCCACGCAATATTCGAGCATCTGACTCACGGCAGTTCTGGGCGTGAGCGAAGCGCGAACCTGGCCGGCGCAGCGGAGGTTTTACATCCAGAGACTCCAGGAGAGTAGCGCCGAGGCGTCGCGCCAGACGCGGCTTGAAGTGTCGCCCAGCACAACCACGATCACATCTCTGCCAGGACGCGTGCCGCTTGCGATTAGACATTTGCCTGCGGAGTCGGTGTAACCGGTCTTCATCCCGTTGCAGTAAGGGAGCCGCCTGAGAAGCTTGTTGGTGTTTTCAAGCTCGCGTGTGCGACCGTTGGCAAAGCGAAAAACAAGCTGTGGAAGACAAACGATCGAGCGGATTGTCGGATTCGCATAAGCAGCGCGCGCGATGAGCGAAAGGTCGCGCGCGGTGGAGTATTGCCCCGGCACTGGCAAACCATTCGGATTCACAAAGTGGGAATGCACAGCTCCAAGTTGTTGGGCACGTCTGTTCATGACCTCCGCAAACGCTTCGATGCTGCCGGCATTATCCCGGGCCAGACATCGTGCAACGTCGTTAGGGCTTTTCACCAGCAACGCGCGCAGAAGATCGATCCGCTGATAAGTGTCGCCTGCTTTGATATTCAACTTCACCGGCTCAGCCATGGTATCTGTTGGTTGCACTGTGACCTGCCGATCGAGAAAACCGCTCTCCGCTACAATGAGCGCCGTAAGTAATTTTTGCGTGCTCGCTGGAGCTCTGAACTGATCCGGATTTTTTTCATACAAGGTCTTGCCACTATTCGCGTCCACCACAATCACTGAAACCGCGCTGGTCTTTGGTATTCCCTCTGGAGTGAATTCTGTCGGCGCGGGAATTGTTTCCGGTGTTTCTTTCGACTTTGCGCGGGCCCGGTGTGAGCGGGTGTGAGCCGATTTCGATGTCTTTGATTTGCGAGTGGGACTCGGTTCGGCATCAGCGTCCTGTTCGTCGTCGGAGCGATTAGCTTTAGCGAGTTTATCTTTCGCAGTAACCGCCTTCGCTTTGCGGACGCTACCGGAGATCCCACTCGGTCGTACGGCTTCGGAGTCAGTCGCGTCCTGGCTCCATGCGTTTGGAACCGATGCCAGGATGAGAACGCAAAGGAACCAGAGCCAGTTGCGTGACGATTTCATGGGTCGGAAATTAGCGACAAAACTTTTAACGGTGCAACTACCGGGCGCAAAATGCCAGTCTTATGTCTAGGATTTCCGTCCGCGCTGGATCAATTCAATCTCGTAGCCTTCTGGCGCGTCGATGAATGCGATTTTACTGGTGCCGGTTGAATGCGGCCCATCGGACAGCGGATGACCTTTTGCTGCTGCCTCTTTCGCGAACTTCTCAAGATCGTCAACTTCAAAGGCGAGATGCGTAAGGTCGGGCCCGACCACTATCGGCCCGCTTTCGTCAAATTTACAAATCTCAATCTCCTCGTCGCCATGGGGAGCTTTTAAGAACACGAGCTGTGATCCGCGACCGGAAGTGTGACGGCGAAGCTCCTTGAGTCCCAGAACATCCTTGTAGAATGAAACCGTTTTCTCCAGGTCTTGTACGCGGTATCGCGTGTGCAGCAGTTTCTTGACCATCGCTTATCTTATTCTTGCGCGATACGGATTCAAATTCACATACATGCCCGTCATCCCGAGCGAAGTCGAGGGATCCCGTAGCCTCATCAGCGGTTGCTCTGCGGGATTCCTTGACTACGCTTCGCTCCGCTCGAATGACACACAACGAACTATGAAAAAAATCGGAATTCTTTTTGGCCAGGAACACAGTTTCCCACCGGCATTCGTGGAGCGGGTGAATCAGAAAACCGGCGGCAAAGACATCGTCGCGGAATTTGTCAGAATCGACAAGGTGATTCAAGGGGAGCCATGCGGCTATGACGTGGTGATCGATCGCATCTCGCAAGACGTCCCATTCTATCGGGCCTGGCTGAAGAACGCCGCCCTCACGGGCACGGCAGTCGTGAATAATCCGTTCTGGTGGAGCGCTGATGAAAAATTCTTCAACAACGCGCTGGCGACCAAGATCGGTGTCGCCGTCCCGCGAACCGTGTTGCTTCCGTCAAACCAACCGCCGACGGACACGAACGACAAATCATTTCGCAATCTCGGATACCCGCTCGATTGGGAAGGGATTTTCAGTTATGTCGGCTGGCCGGCATTTTTTAAACCGTTCGCAGGTGGCGGTTGGAAGAATGTCTATCGCTTGCATAACCCGGAGGAATTTTATCGCGCCTACGGCGAGACTGGCCAGCTGGTGATGATGTTGCAGGAAGAAGTGAAATTCGACATGTACTTCCGCTGTTATTCAATCGATCAACGGCATGTTCGGATTATGCCATATGAGCCGCGGCATCCTTATCACCTGCGGTATCAAACCGAATGGCAGGCGCCGAAAGAAATCCTCCAAAGAGTCGAGCAGGATGTGCTGGCGCTGAACCGGTTTCTGGGTTACGACTTGAATACGGTCGAGTTTGCGATTCGCGACGGCGTGCCGGTCGCGATCGATTTTTGCAATCCCGCGCCGGATGCGGAAGCGGCCAACGTCGGTCAGGCAAATTTCGAATGGGTGGTTGAAGCGGTCTCCGAAATGGCAACCCGTAAAGCGCGCGAACACAAACCCGGACGTGATAATTTGAGCTGGGGCAAATACGTGCAAGCCGCAGTGA
>WNGB01007237.1_pt1 | contig 23277 bp, 20 predicted proteins | sample 5400681 | NCBI WGS metagenome assembly WNGB01 (sample SAMN13153367, study PRJNA577476) | soil metagenome | isolation source: 115 cm soil or saprolite under grassland replicate 2 | place: USA:California | collected 2016-06-15
TTGCCTGCGAGGACTGGTCGTTCGTCGAGCTGGTCGCCAGGACCCAGGCCGCGCTGCGCGGTCGACCGCCCGGCGGGCCTGCCAGGGCGCGGCTTGGTCTGCAGCGGAGCCTCCATACGCTCCGCAGCGGCACCGTCCTGCCGTACACCCGCCCCGTAATCACGCTGCTTGGCGACCACGGTCCGGCTTCGACGGTCCGCGACGTCCAGGCGGCCAGCACCTGAGCGAACGCTCAGGCGGACGGCGCCTTGGAGGTGTGCCCGGAGCGGCGCCTGGGAAGCGCGCGGGGTCGAAGCATCGGCCGGCCTCGTGCCTCACCGGGAACGGGGTGGCGCTGCCGTCCAGGGTCGTAGCGGACCTGGAGCGCGGCGCCACCGATCGCCGGGCTGGCCAACGTGCCACTGACGGCGACCACCTCCAGCTCCCCGGCGACCTGGTCCAGCCACCGCGCCACCAGCCGGACCTCGTCGACGAGGTGCCGCGGCGGCGGACCCGTGACCGGCACCGGGCCAGGCTCCGAGGCGTCGGCCACAGGCTCGACGGCGTCGCCTGCCGGCACGACCGTGACCGAGACGAGCTGGCCGTGGCGCAGCACCGTGACCTCGCGCCCGCGCGGGTGCGGCCTGGCCACGACCAGCTCGCCCGCGCCGCAGACCGTGGCGACGCGCCGCCGGTCGTCCAGGGCGCGGCCCAACCCTTCCAGCCGGTCGCGCGCCACCGCCGCCTGCTCGTAGCGCTGCTCGGCGGCGTAGCGCCGCATCTTCTCCCTGAGCGGCGCCAGCAGCGGCTCCGGGTCGCCACCCTCAAGGCAGCGCGCCAGCGTCGCCACCTGGCCCGCGTACTGGTCGGCGTCGGCCTGGCCCGTGCACGGGCCAGGGCAGCGGCCAAGCTCCAGCAGCACGCAGGCGGAACCACGCTTGCGAACGCCGATGGCCTGCGTGCAGCGCCGCAGCGGGATGGCGCCCTCGATCGCGTCCTTGACCAGCTCGGCCTGGGCGGTGCTGGTGAACGGGCCGAGGTAGTGCGCCCCATCGTCGAGCAGCCTGCGGACGATCGACAGCCGCGGCCACCGCTCGCGGGTGAGCTTGACGTAGCAGTAGCGGCGCTCCGGGTCGCGGCTGCGCCGGTTGTAGTGGGGCCGGTAGCGCCGGATGAGGCGCACCTCGCGGACGCTTGCCTCCAGGTCGTTGGCGCAGACCACGTGGTCGACCGCCGCCAGCGCGTCGAGCAGCTCCTCGACCTTGGCGCGGCCGTCCCCGGAGAAGTACGACCGCACCCGACTCCGCAGGTCCCTGCCCGCCTTGCCGACGTAGAGCACCTCGCCGTTGCGGCCGCGGAACAGGTACACGCCCGGGGCACGGGGCAGCTTGTCGGTCAGGTGGACCTTGCCGTAGCTGTGCCGCTGCTGGGTCCGGATCCTCGGGAAGGTCAGCAGGTCGTTGAGGGCGAGCACGCCGAAGCCGGCGGCGCGCTCGAGCAGCGCGTGCAGCACGTCCACGGTGGCCGTGGCGTCGGTGAAGGCGCGGTGGCACGGCTGGGTCCCGGCGCGCAGGTAGCGGGCGAGGGTGGCCAGCCGAACGTTGGGGACCTCGTCGCGGGGCAGCACGACCCGGGCCAGCCGCGCGGTGCACACGACCGGGTTGGTCGCCCGCTGGTAGCCGTGCCGTTCCAGGTTGGCCTGCAGGAAGCGCCAGTCGAAGCTGGCGTTGTGGGCCACGAAGACCGCGTCGCCGAGGAACTCCAGCAGGCACGGCAGCACGACCTCGATCGGCTCGCAGTCGGCGACCATGGCGTCGCTGATCCCGGTAAGCGCGCTGATCATCGGCGGGATTGGCACCCGGGGGTTGACCAGCGCGTGGAAGGTACCCGTGACCTCGCCGCCACGGACCTTGACGGCGCCCACCTCGGTGATGCGGTCCGCGGCTGGCGAGCCGCCGGTGGTCTCTAGGTCCAGGACGGCGAACTCGACGTCGACGAGGGGCGTGCCAAGATCGTCCAGGGACAACTGGACTGCTGGCACGCTCGCGCACCTCCACGGAGGGAAGCTTGGCCGTTACCGGCCCATTCCTGCCCTTTGGCGGCTGAGACAATATGGCGAACACCCGTTCGGGTCAAGCATCCGAAAGGCCTGGCTCACCCAGGTAGGGAAACGTTCCTTGAGGTCTCGTCGGGTGCAGGCCCATCTGCAACCGTTGCAGCGTGTGAATCGAGTCGCCCGCCGGGTCACGCAAGCCGTATCGTGTGCGGCTCGCTTCACCGTTGGAGGCGCCATTGTGGTCATCAAGTCGCTCGACGAGCTGCGCCAAGCCGACGAACGCACACTGGTCTTCGCCCCCGCGGGCCTGGGGCGCATGCGCGCGGAGGACTCCGCAGAGTTCCAGCAGCAGGTAGTCGCCCAGTTCGAGCTGGCGCCGGCAGTGGCCGAGAACACCCGCCAGAGCTTCGATGACCTCCGGACGGTCTTCGGCTACGGCGTGCTGTGCTACGAGATCTTCACGTTGGTCAACGACCACGCCCTCTTGGTGTTCGAGCAGGCGCTGCGCGACCGGTTCATCGAGTTCCACCAGGGCACCGTGACGTTCGTGAACCGCAGCGGTATCGAGCGGGTGGTTGCCGCTAGGCGGTACGAGCAGGTGTACGAGTTCGTCGCCACCCACCGGGGCTGGCGGCTCCGCATCGGCGATGGGCACAGCATGCGCTTCAACGGCACGCTGTCGGGCCTGCGCACCTGGGCGCGGCAGGTCGGACTCCTTCGGGGACAGCGCAGCCGCGGCACCGAGCAGGCGCTGTCGAACCTGCGCAACTCGGTCGCGCACCCCGACGGCTACCACATGACCAGTCCAGTCAACGCCGCCCGCACCCTCAGCGACCTCGCCGAGACCATCAACCACCTGTGGGGCGTCCCAACCCCAGGCGGGCGGCTCTACCCCGCACCCATCCAGCGCGACGTCATCGTGATGGCCTGGAACGCCGCCGCGACCGAACTGCACACGGCGCTCGCCAACCAGCTGGCCGACGCCGTGGACCCAGACGACCAGCCGTGGCAGTGCGTCATCCTGCGGGCCGTCTTCCACCCCGGCAAGCGCCTCATTGACCCAGGGCTTCGCTCGTTCGACGCCCGCTTCGAGGTAACCCATTACCCCGCGGACCTGCTGTGGGGCCCGGGATCCATCACGGGCGCTGCCGCCTGGTTCGCCCGGCACCGGCCCGAGCCGGACGAGCGCGACTACCTCGACCGGACCTTCGTCGTGCGCCTCGACGGCGACGACCTGTACCTGCCCATGCGGCCCTCGGTGGCCGCCGCACTCCCAACCGGCGAGCGCATCGGCACCTGGTACGTGATCAAGGCCGACCATCCCGACGACGCCTTCAACCACGCCCGCAATCTCGTCACTGCGGCCGGCTGCACCCGCAACGGACCGTGCCGTCAGTGCCATGCCGAGACGCTCGGCATCGGTACCTACCAGGAACTAGCGGCGTTGTTCGCCCATCCCGCAGCAGACCTGACGCCGGACCTTCCACCGGACGCTGGAACACCTTGGGCCTATCCAAGATCGCGGAAGATGATCGCGCCACCAGTACACTCCAATCAGGTCGATGCGCGAACTCCCGTTACCTGACCCGCTACGCCGGGCTGGCATCGGGGAGGGCCGCCCAGATCATTGTCGGAGCGCCATGACGGTGTGATCACATCGAACATGATCGGCCACGGTGTGATTCTGCAACAATCCATGACCATGGCGATCTCCTCACCAAGCGGACTGCTTGAGATGCTGCAAGCTGGCGCCTTCCTTGATGGAGGTCGGCGCGTTCTAGGGCTGCTGAGGTAGGGCTTCACGCGGAGGCGAGGGTTGCTTCAGGACGCGTTCAACGACGCGGTCGCCGGCGGCGAACGGAACCAGAGGGCGCAGTTGCTTCTGGCCAACCATTGCCGGCACGCCAGGGTGGAGATCTCCGGCGGGACAAGCATGGTCGGGCAGATGCTCAACCTGCCCATCGGGTTAATGCAGGTGCGATGCGAGCACGCTCGACCGTCGAGTCACATGGCCCACGACCTGCTCAGCTTGGCTGTTGAGTTCTATGAGGAGAACTGCGTCGGCTGCTCGTTCCGCCAAGCGAGCGGAGCGCTGCCGACGTTGGCAGTCGAGGTTGAGGCGCGCCGTCAGGTAGCGCAGGAACGTGCCGCAGCTGCCGAGAGGGACCATGCCGAGCGCGTGGCACAGTGGGAGCGGCGCCGCCACCTACGACGCCTCGCAGTAGCGAACGAGGGCTACCCGGTACGCGATATCGCCGCATTGCTGGACGATCTCGACGCAGATCCTCGCGTGGAATGGTCGGTCGTAACAAGTCGGGCGGCGGAGGCTGGCAGGAGGCTCGTTGAGGTCGCGCGCCGGGCTCCCGAGCTGTTCACTCCGCCGCTTGTCGCGGCAGTCACGGATCTCGCCGAGACGCGCTGCGAACCCGGCACTTGCGCGACGGTGCGGCTGTTGGCACGCGCCGGCCGGATGCCCGCGCGCGAAGCACTCGAGGTCGGTCTCGCCGTCTTGGCGAGGATGCCGTTGCCGGAGGCTGGGCAGCTTCTCGCCGAGTTCACTGACCTGCTCACCGCAGAGGATCTCACCGAAGCGGTACTTAACATTGTTGTGCGCTTGGCCGCTGAACGCGAGACACCGTTCCTTGCCGATGTAGCGGCGGAGCCTGCGGCGCTGTTCGCTGCGACCGGGGTCGATCTCGTCCGCGTGACAGGCCGGCTGCTGGTGCTCCTTGGCGATGACGACCAACAGGTGCGCGCCGACGCCGCCGAGGCCGCGAAACAGCTGCTGCGGGCCGATGCGCAGCATGTGCTTGTTCTTGGAGAAGCGCTTGTGGCCAGCGTCCGTGGCGAGGACGCGCTCTATGCTGGCGAGCCCCACCCTGGCACATCTGCCTGCCGCGCCCTCGCCGAGGCGTGGCGGGGTCTGCCCCAGCAGACCCGCGCGATCATCGAAGCGGGCGCGGCCGATCTGACCGAGGAAGGCCGCGAGCAACTGTTCAAGGTCGTCGCATTCTTGGAGCGTCGGGAGCGCTGGCCAGAGCCCGACGACATACCGGCGGATGCTATGGCCGCGGCTATCGCGTTCACGCTGGCGCGACTCGCTGGCGACTGGGGGGAGAAGGTCGCTGACGCGGCGGGCCGGAAGCTGGTGGATCTGTGCCGCCGAGCGCCCGAGATCGTGGCTAGGCACCTTGATGAGGTTCTCGCTGCCCTGCTCGAACTTTGCGGCCCTGGGACCGAGTCACCGCTGCTCAACCCCGCCGCGGAGGCGCCGCGCAGCCAACTTGAGGCGTACGTCCACGGTCTGGAACGCCAGGCTCGTTCGTTCACCCGTAGCACGCGACGCAGCAACGTGGCTGAGGTGCCGCTGATCGCCGGCTCCCCGCCGAGCTGTCTGCGCTTGCCTCGACGTTGCTGGCCGACGAGCACGTGGTTGTCCACCGGGCCATGCTTCGTGCTCTTCCGGAGCTTGACGTGCCTGACGAGGACCTCAGGCAGGTCCTGGACCTGACAGCGGGATGGGCACGCACCTATGCGGGCCGGGATCCCGATGTCGTTGACCACGCATGCGGTTCTCTCCTCTCTCTCGCCGCTCGGCTTGACGACGCCGACCTCGTGCTGGTCGTTCGGGCTACAGTCATCGACCTTGCGGAGCATCTGGATCCGCAGGACCGCGAACACGTACTGCTCGCGCACAGCCTTGGCTCCCTGCGCGCCAGCCGCTTGTGGGCGCAGCGAGCCCTTGAGACCCTCGGCGAGCCGTTGCTGGTGGACCGCTTCAACGCGCGCGACGAGCCGCTGCTCGACGCTCTCCTCGTCGAGCCGCTCGGGCTCCGGCAGGTGGACCGTGCGGTCGCCGAGCGGGTCACTGACCTTCACCTGCCCGATTTCGCTGGCCGTGCCGAGGAGATCGTAGAGCTGCTGCAGGCCGCCGGGCTGTGGGACGACGCGGCCATACTCGCCCGCCACGTGCATGCGCAGATGCCGGATACGACCGAACACGTGGGCCGGCGGCGCCTCACCCGCCTCGTTGACGCCAGCGCAGAGTTGGAAGCAGCGGTGGCAGGGCTCACGAGCTTCGATGCGGCTGCGGCCAGCGCGAGCGTCGAGCGGCACCGCCGATACGACGACGCCATCACTGCCGTTCGCACCGCACTCTCCGAAGTCACTGTCGAGTCTGCGTCGGCGCACCTCGCGCGCTTCGTCCAGTACCTGCAGGCTCGCCTGGACACCCTCGTCGCCCTGACAGTGCGACCAGCCGTGGACGCGGCCGAGCTTGCTACCCGACTCGAGACCGCCGCCGACCCCATCCGGACCAGCGCTATCGAGCAGTCGTGGCGTGTCGGTGACAACGTACGCCGTGCCTATGCCGGTGCCCTGTCGGTCGCAGCGCATCTGCGCCGGTTCGATGCCGCAATTCGCGGCGCCGACGCCGCGGCCAGCGACCTTCACCGCGCCGCCGCCCATCGCACTGCAGACGTCCTGGCCTCCGCCCTCGATCGACCGCAGCTTGTCCCGGTGTCGCTGAGCGCCTTCGCGCAGACGGCACGGAGCCTCGACGAGGCAGCCCAAATCGACGCCGCCTGCGGTCTTCTGGCCCTGACTCCCATCCCGCTGCCGCTGGTCAACCTGCCGGCGCGAAGCAGTCGCCTAGGTCCCCGTCCAAGGCCAGATGATGCTGGGGAGGGCGAACGAGGCGTGCCCTTGGCGGTGACCGTACTGGCCATCGACGACACGCCGCTGACCGATGTGGCCGTGCTTCGTCCCGGATACGTCTACGATCTCGGGATCGACCTTCGCCTTGAGGTCTGGCCGGACTGGGCCGACCGCTGCGAGGTGCAGCTGCTCAGCACGTTGCCGCCCGACGCCCTTGTCCTGCCCGCCTTCAGGTTCACACGTGAAGCCCTCCAGACCGATGCGAACGGCGCCCGCCTAGCAGCAACTGGGACCTTGCGCTGCACTGTGGAACAACGCACCAACCGGCCACCCTTGGACTGCCCAGTCCTGGTCCGCTTCACCGGTCCAGACCACGCTGAACACGCCGACGTGGCGGGCTACACGAGACTGCGAATGCGCCCGTTCGACCCCTCGCGCGACGCGCTCACCGAGCATGCGCAAGTCGACGAGCGCCTGCTCAGACTCTTCGACCCACTCCACGATGACGCCACCCTGGACCCGGACGACGTGCAGGCGTTCTGCCGACTGTTCGCCGCCTGCGTCCGGGCAGCCCAGCGCATCATGTTCGACCGAGCGTTCCGGCGCGGCACGCGCGTCACCGAGGCCCAGTTCCACGATGAGCTTGAGCGGCACTTGCGGACAGGGGCAGCCGCCTGTCGGTACTCGTCGTCCTCGACCATAGCCGCAAGAAGGCACCGCCAGGCGTCCTGGAGAACTACATCGACTGGCTACTACCAGCCCACCACGGCCTGGACGACCCCCGCTACCCCAGCCGAGTCGGCGTCCTCATCATCAACACGAACCTGCCAGTCCCTAGCGCGTGGTCACGTCGCGCCATCGCCACCCGGGACAGTGAAACTAGCTGAGTCGTAACTGTTCAGGGCTGTACCGGAGCTGGTAGCCAGGGGTGGCCTTCGAACAGCTGGTGGAGCGCGGTGAGTGGGTTCATCCCGTGCTTGCGGGCGGTGGACAGGTAGCTGCGTAGGATCAAGAACGCCTCCGCGCCGGCCAGGGTGCGCCAGCAGCCGGAGATCTTTTGCTGCAGCTTCACCAAGCGCAGGTCGCGTTCGGCCTGGTTGTTGTCGAAGGGCACACGAGTGTCGTCCAGCGACCGTAAGACCTCGTCACGATGGCGGTCGAGCCGGGCCAGCAGGTTGGCGGCTGGCGAGCGCCGAACGCGGCCGCGGCGAGCCGTGCGCGGGGGTGGGTTGGCCGCCTGCCCGTCGCTCAGCAACCGCCGGTAGCGGCCTTGGAGTCGCACCCGCGCGTCGTCATCGACCCGCCCGCAGCCGGCGGCGCGGGCCCGGTCGGCGGCCAGCTTGCTGTCGACCAGCAGTTCGGCCATGCCCGCCGCCCAACCCTGCCCCGGTTCGTTGGCGATCGCTTCGAGCTCGCGGAGCAGGTGTGCGCCGCACAAGGCGTGGGTGGCGTGCTCAAAGCGCCAGTACGGCGCCCAGCCGTCGTGCACCGCCACGCCGGCGAAGCCGGGCAGCACGCCGGCTGCGGCCATCGCCTGCTGGCCCCGCTTGGCGTGGACGGTGAACAGCGTGAGCAGGCTGGTGGAGGCCGAATGGACCCAGTGCAGTCGTCCAGCCACCCTGGCGCCGGTCTCGTCGAAGTGCGCCACACTCGCGGCAGCCAGCCCCTGGCGCACTACCTCAGCGAACCCGGCCAGCCCGGCCGCGCCCTCGGCCAGCACCGCGGCCAGCGTCCCGGTCGCCACGCTCGCGCCAAGCACGTCGCCCAGCAGCTGCGCGGCCCGGTCGACGGGCAGGTGCTGGTGCACGCACAGGTAGCACACCAGCGCGCGCACCCCCGGGCCGTAGCAGGCCGCCGCGCGGGCATGGTCAGGGAACGCCGCCGCGGTCGTCGTCCCGCAGCCGCAGCGCCGCCGCTGGGCCCGGTGCTCGGTCACCCGCAAGCGCAGCGGCGGCAGGTCGAACACCTGCCGGGCCTCGACCCCGACCACGGGCGCGTCGTCCAGCTCCGCGCCGCACCCGCCGCACCGGTCCACCGCGTGCCAGACGACCTCGTCGGGCTCGGGGACCTGGGCCAGGTGTGCGCCCGGCGCGCCGGGCTGCTTGCCAGGCCGACGCCGCACCGCCCGCTCATCGGCCCTGCGCTCGGCCCGCGCCGGCTTGCGCAGCCCGTCTGAGGACGGCGGCTTGGACGAGTTCGAGGAGTCCTTGCCCAGCCGGCACTCCAGCTCACCCACCCGGGCCTGGAGCGCGGCGATCAACCGGGCCTGCTCGGCGTTGGCCGCGCGCAACTCGGCGATGACCGCAGCCTGGACCGCGACGGTGGCTTCCAGCTCGGGGATGAGGGACGAGATCACGGCCTCCAGGACAACTGGCGGTCAAGCCCGCTTGCCCATGGGCCACACCACACCGCTACACCGGCAGCCGTCCCACGGTCAACCCGGCCGTGGCACCGCGATCAGGTTGGGTGGGATCAAGCACGCCGGATTGGCAGCCGCGGCTCAGCGAACCCGGTGGCCGGCGCGGAACACCGCCACGACCTCGCGGACCGCGTTCGCATCGGTCAGCGGGTCGCCGGCAACCGCCAGCAGGTCCGCGTCGTAGCCGGGCGCGATCCTGCCCTTGCGGTCCCCGACCTGGCAGGCGTCGGCGGCCACCGAGGTGACCGCGCGCAGCGCCTCGGCACCGCTGAAGCCGCTCGAGGTCATGACCCGCGGACCCCACGGCAGCACGTCGTGCGGCTTCTGCGGCCCGATGCCGGCGTCCGAGGACATGGTGAGCGGCACCCCGGCGGCGCGCAGCCGCAGCACCCCAGCGACCCCTGCCTTGAGCAGCTTGGCGATCTGCTCGAACCGCCTGGCCAGGTCACTGCCGGGCTCCATCCCGGGCGGCGGCTGCCCAAGCGGCCGGTTCTGGGCGGCCGTCACCGACACCACCACCCCACGCGCGGCCAGCTGGTCGACCACGGCCGGGTCCTGTACCACCCCATCAGCGGTCAGGAACCCGCCGTGCTCGATGCCGTCAAAGCCGGCGGCGACCGCCTCGGCGATGCCCTGGGCGCCGTGGGCGTGCCCGGTGACCGCCAGCCCCGCCCGGTGGGCCTCCTCGGCGGCCGCCCGCAGCTGGGCCGGGCCGTACTGCGACCGCCACATCACCGACCCGGGGGTGAGGTTCCCACCGCTCACCATCACCTTGACCACGTCGACCCCGCGGGCGGCCAGCGCCCGCACCGCCGCGCGCACCCCCTCGACGCCGGCGGCCTCGCCACCAAGGAACCAGCAGTGCCCACCCGGGGTGGTGACCGGCGGGCCGGACACCAGCAGCTGCGGGCCTCGCTCGGGGTGGGCGGCCAGCTCCTGGCGCAGCCGCAGGGTGACAAAGCGGCGGTCGCCCAGGTCGCGGAGGGTGGTGATCCCGGCGGCCAGCGCCGCCCGGGCCCGGGCGCGGCAGTCGGCCAGCAGCGCCTCGTCACTGGTGTCGGCAAGGTGGCCGACGGGATCGCTGCTGGCGTCCAACACCAGGTGGGCGTGGCTGTCGATGAGCCCCGGCAGCAGGGTCGCGTCCCCGAGATCGACAAGCTCGGCTCCCTCCGGCGGGTCGGCCCCGGTGACGTCCACGTCGGCGATGCGCCCGCCGTCGACCAGCACCAAGGGACGGGGACGGAGCTGGTCGGCCACCCCGTCAAACAGCCGTGCCGAACGGATCGCGAGCATCCCGATCCACCCACCTCCGCGTCGCGATGACCCTAGAGCTACCCCAAAGCGAGCTACCCCAAAGCGGCAGTCTAGGAACCAGCTTCGCGTGCGGGAAGCCAACCCGTGCACGGGCACCCGCTCGCCAGGCCGCCGCGGAGCGCAACCCGTCTCCCACCGACGGCCGAGCATGGACTGCCGCCGCTCTCAATGCCCACAGGCCACACAACCCGGCGCCCACCACGAATCTCAGCGTCAACCATCACCCGACAAAGGTCCTGAATAGTTACGCTGAGTCCAAGTGCATTCCTGAGCATCTTTGCGTCCTCCCTGCTGCCATCCTGTCGCGTAGATCTCCCCGAGGTACGGGAGAGCGGGATGCGTTGTGTGATAGCAACAAGAGGCTTGCCGAACCCTCAGAGCCGAACGAGACTCCGGACCAGGCCATAAAGGCCAGCCCCGAGGCCAGTGAGACCGAATACCATCAAGCAGCCCATCCAATAGTTGAACGTTCGGCGCTGAGCGAACCCCGCAAAGAACCTGGGAAACCAGGATCGTGGTCCCCTCTTCTCATCGCTTCTCAGCATTGGAGTCGAGTCACGAGCCAGCTTGTACACAAGCCCGTGGAATACGCTCCCGCCAAAATGGCCGGCTTCATAGCGCGCCAACCAGGCAGCATCGGTCAGCTCGGCGTGACGATGACCCGCCATGAGAATCATCGAGACCATCGCCGCAAGAAATGACAGACCACCGGCGAAGAACCGAGCCCAATTCGAGCTGTCGGCACCTAACGCGATCGTGAGGAGGAACGCCTGGGCCGTCAGGCTCAAGACTGGGACTTGCCACAGCAAGTTGTCCCACTGCAGTCGGCGAGCGGCGATTGCCTGGTAAAGGGCCAAGTCGTCCCGACGTTCGGTCTCAGGTGTGACCCGATCAAAAACGGGAATACCTAGGTCGCAAAGCACCGCGCGTGCTACAGCCGAAGGCGTCTGGGAGCGCGCGATTCCAGTGGCTAGCTCCAACGCCTGAGCGACGGGGAAGAGAACACCACCCACCTCGACTCCTGAATCCTGCACAGCCTCGGGTATCGCCCCCGCCACGGCGCTAGCAACGCGCTCGACCGACAGGTTGACCTGCTCACCCCCGATCTCGTAGTCGGGCATCACTTCCTCCCTGTGGTCGATGTCCGTTGGGTGCGATCGAGAGCACTTAGCATCATGGCATCTGTTGCGTCGGTGAGATGCAGACCCTCCAGGATGCTCGATCGCCCAGGAGGCGTACGCCTCCAACGATACAGCTGGCGAATTCTCACCGGCTCGCCGCGTACCGCTGCCTTCACGGGCTTGAGCTGAACGTTCTCCTCGCGGCGCTTCTGAGCGCGGCGCGAACGACCTCAAGCTACACACGCAGGATGACGCTGACCGCACAGACGATGCTGACCGCAACCCGTGCTGGGTCAAGCGATCTGCTGATAGCAGAAACGTCGTCTTGAGGTACCTCAAGGTGACGAAGGAGCGCTTCCCGCGGCTCTCCCTGGTCCGCCGCGTGCTCGACGACGGCGCCCGCTACCTCGGCCCGTTCGTCTCGACGGGCCAGGCCGAGCTGGTCAAGACGGCGATCGAGGACGCGCTGCCGCTGCGGCGCTGCACGCCTCGCATCGGCCCGCGCAAGCGCCTCTCCCCGTGCGCCCTGCTGGACCTTGGCCGCTGCATGGGCCCGTGCACCCAGGAGGTCGCGCCGGAGGTGTACGGGTTGGTGGTGGGCCGCCTCGAAGTCGCCCTGGACGGCGACCCGGAGGCGCTGCTCGCCCCGTTGCGCCGGCGCATGAGCGCCTACGCCGCCGAGCAGCGCTACGAGCAGGCGGCCGCCACCCGGGACCGGCTCGACGCGCTCACCAGGGCCGTGGCGGACCTGCGCCGCTTCGGCGCGCTGGCGGCGGTGGACGAGGTGGTCCTGGCGCGGCGGCACGCGCGCGGCCGTGAGGTCACCATCCTGCGGTGCGGTCAGCTCGCCGCGGTCGGGGTGCTCGCCGCGGACGATCCCGGCGGCGTCGACGCCTTGCGCGCCAGCGCCATCCCCGCCGAGCGCTTCGACGGCCCGCCGCCCCGCCACCTGATCGACGAGCTCCGCCTGGTGGCGCACTGGCTCGACGGGGTCGCCGGCGAGGCTGAGCTGCTGGACGTGCGGGGCTGCCTGGCCAGCCAGTCCGTCGGGGGCGCCGCCCTGCAGGTGCGCTACACCCGGCGCCGCTCCTCCACCCCGGACGCCCCCGGCGAGGCGCGCGGCCGCCCCGAGCCGCGCCCGAGCCTGCGCCGGGGGCGGCGCGTGCCAGGCCGCCGCTGACCGGTCCGGCTGGCCACGCGAGCGGGCCGTGGAAGGCGCCGCGGGGCGAGGGGGACGTCCGCGGAGCGGCCACGCCGGGCTTCTACAATGGGCTCACGACCCTGGGCGGGAGGACCCTATGGAGCAGCGTTCCGTCGTCATCGTCGCGGCCAAGCGCACGCCGATCGGCAGGTTCATGGGTGGGTTCGCCGACGTGCCCGCCGTCGACCTTGGCATCGCGGCCGCCCGGGCGGCGCTCGACGCGATCGGCCTGTCCCCCAGCGAGGTCGAGGAGACCGTGGCCGGCCACGGGCGCCAGGCCGGCAACGGCCCCAACCCCGGCAGGCAGGTGTCGGTGCGGGCGGGCGTGCCCGAGGAGGTCCCCGCCTACACCGTCAACAAGGCGTGCGGGTCGAGCAGCAAGGCGCTCACCCTGGCGGCCGGCTCGATCATCCTCGGCGAGATCGACGTCGCCCTGGTCGTCGGCATGGAGAACATGACCCGCACGCCCTACCTGCTGCGCGGCATGCGTGGCGGCTACCGCATGGGCGACGCGACCGTCGAGGACGGCATGTCCTCCGACGGCTTCATGGACCCCCTGTCGGGCGAGGCCATGGGCGAGACGGGAGAGAACCTGGCCGAGCGGCACTCGATCGGCCGCGAGGAGCAGGACGCGTTCGCCCTGCAGTCGCAGCGGCGCGCGGCCGCCGCGTGGGCCTCGGGCCGGCTCGGCGACGAGGTGGTGCCGGTCGACACCTACGACGCCAAGTCCCGCACCGTGACCATCGAGCGCGACGAGCACCTGCGGCCCGAGGCCACCCTCGAGGGCCTGGCCAGGCTCGAGCCGGTGTTCCGCCAGGGGGGCACGGTGACGGCCGGCAACTCGTCCGGCATCTGCGACGGCGCGGTCGCGCTGGTGGCGATGAGCGAGGAGGCGGCCGAGCGGCACGGCCTGGAGCCGCTGGCCCGTGTGGTCGGCTGGGCCAGCGCCGGGGTCGACCCGCGCTACATGGGCTGGGGCGTGGTCCCGGCCACCCTGAAGCTGCTCGGCAAGCTCGGCTGGACCCTCCCCGAGGTCGACGTGGTCGAGGTCAACGAGGCCTTCGCCGCGCAGGTGCTCGCGTGCGACCGTGAGCTGAAGTTCGACTGGGAGCGGACCAACGTCAACGGCGGCGCGATCGCGATCGGCCACCCGATCGGCATGACCGGCGCCCGCATCGTCGGGGCGGCAGCGCACGAGCTGCGCCGCCGTGGCGGTCGGCGCGCGCTCGCCACGCTGTGCATCTCCGGCGGCCAGGGCATGGCCGTCGCCCTGGAACGCCCGTTCTAGACCAGCCCGCCCGGTGCCCCCGGACGGCCGCGACGCGAGGAGCCCAACCATGGTCACCGCTATCGTGCTCGTCACCTGCGAGGTCGACCGCACCCCTGAGACCGCCCAGGCGCTCGCCGACCTGGACGGGATCAGCGAGGTCTACTCGGTGGCGGGCGACTGGGACCTGGTCGCCGTCGTCCGCGTCGGCGGCCACGACGACCTCGCGTCGGTCGTGACCGAGCAGATCCGCAAGGTCGACGGCGTGGCCACCACGCGCACGCTGATCGCCTTCCGCACCTACTCGCGCCACGACCTCGACCGCATGTTCTCCATCGGCTTCGAGGGGGGTGATTAGCGGGTGATCAGCTCGGGGGAGCCTCGGAGGAGCTAGCCCAACTCTGCGGCGACGCGGCGGGAGACCTCGACCCAGCGCTCCAGGGCGGCTGCGGCGTGGCCCTCGTCGAGTGAGCGGGCGGCCTGCTCGAGGCCGTCGGCGAGGCCCAGCGCGGCGTCGGCGGCGACCAGGGCGGCGGCCGTGTTGAGCAGCACCAGGTCGCGGGCTGGGCCGCCCTCGCCGGCGAGCACCCGCTTGGCGATGGCGGCGTTGCGCTCCACGTCGCCGCCGAGCAGGTCCTCGCGCTCGGCGGGGGCGAGGCCGAGCGCGGACGGGTCGACCTCCAGCTCGCGGATGCCGTCCTGGCTCACGTCGAGGGCGGTCGAGGTGGTCGTGGTGGTCAGCTCGTCGAGGCCGTCGTGGCCGTAGAAGACGAGCGCGTGCCTGGTCCCGGTGCGCCGCAGCACCTCGGCCATCACCGGCGCCATGCGGGCGTCGGCGACGCCGAGGGCCTGGTGGGCGGCCCTGGCCGGGTTGGCGAGCGGGCCGAGGAAGTTGAACACGGTGGGCACGCCGAGCTCGCGGCGGGTCGCGCCGGCGTGGCGCATGGCCGGGTGGAACACCGGGGCGAAGCAGAAGCCGACGCCGGCCTCGGCGATCGTGGCCGCCACCCCCTGCGGCGGCAGGTCGATCGCCACCCCGAGCGCCTCCAGCAGGTCGGCGCTGCCGCAGCGGCCCGAGGCGGCGCGGTTGCCGTGCTTGGCCACGCGCTGGCCCGCGCCGACCGCGACCATCGCGGCCAGGGTGGAGACGTTGAAGGTGCCGGCGCGGTCGCCGCCGGTGCCGCAGGTGTCGAGCAGCGGCCCAGGCACGTCCAGCGGCGCGGCCGCGGCCAGCATGGCTCGTACCAGCCCGGTCATCTCGACCGCGCTCTCCCCCTTGATGCGCAGCCCGGTGGCGAACGCGGCGATCTGCGCCGACGTGGCCTCGCCGGCGAGGATCGCGCCCATGGCGGCGGCCGCCTCGCGCTCGCTGAGGTCCTGGCCGCGGAGCAGCGGCCCGAGCACGGTGGGCCAGGTGAAGGCGGTGGATTCGGACACGCGGCTCCCCCGTCACGTCGAAGGCGCTTGCCGGCAAAGCCTACGTCTGCCCCGCAGGTAGGGCGAGTGCGGGTTCGGCGGCGGCTCGCTGCCGTGGTGCCGGCCCCATCGGCGAGGATAGGCCGTGGCCGTTGCGGGCACACCAATCTGCGAGCGCGCCGAGCGCGTCGGGAGGCGTGAAGGTGAAGCTGGCGCTGGCCGGGGACACGATGCTGGGCCGCATGGTCGGCGAGGCGCTCGCCAGCCGGCCGGCCTCGGAGCTGGTCGCGCCCGAGGTGGTGGAGGTCGCCGGCGAGGCCGACCTGTTCGTGCTCAACCTCGAGTGCTGCGTGTCCGAGCGGGGCGCGCCCTGGCGGCTGCCCGGCAAGCCGTTCTTCTTCCGGGCGCCGCCCGCCGCGGTGGAGCTGCTGGCGCTGCTCGGCGTCGACTGCGTGACCCTGGCCAACAACCACGCGCTCGACTACGGCCCCGAGGCGCTGGCCGACACGCTGCGGCACCTGGCGGCGGCGGGGATCGCCACCGTCGGCGCCGGCCCGGACCTGGACGCGGCGCGCCGTCCCGCCGTGCTGCGCGGCGGCGGCCAGCGCCTGGCGGTGATCGGCGCGAGCGACCACCCGGAGCAGTTCGCGGCCGGGAGCGGCCGGCCGGGGGTCGCCTTCGCCGACCTCAGCGGTGGGCTGCCGGCCTGGCTGGAGCAGGCCGTGCGCGCCGCCGACGCCGGCGTGGTCCTGGTCACCCCGCACTGGGGGCCGAACATGACCAGCGCCCCGCTGCCCTACGTGCGCCGCGCCGCCGGCGAGCTGGTGGACGCCGGCGCCACGCTGGTCGCCGGCCACTCCGCCCACGTGTTCCACGGCGTCGCCGGGCGCGTCCTGTACGACCTGGGCGACTTCCTCGACGACTACGCGGTCGACCCGGCCCTGCGCAACGACCTCGGCCTGCTCTTCCTGGTCACGCTCGACCAGCGCGGGCCGAGCGCGATCGAGGCGGTGCCGCTGGCGCTGGACTACTGCCACACCCGCCTGGCGGACGGCGACGACGCCGCCTGGGTGCGGCGCCGCTTCCGCCGGGCCTGCGCCGAGCTCGGCACCGAGGCCGTCGAGCACGCCGGCCGGCTGCTGGTGCGCCGCTAGCGCTGGGGCGGGGGGGCCTGCGCGCGAGTCGCCCGCCGAACCCACCCTCGTCTTGCCTGCGGGGCAGTCGTGGGGACTTGTGGGCTGGGCGCGGGCGGGGAACGATGGGGCCATGACCGAGACAGAGCTGGCCAAGCGGAAGTGCGTGGCCTGCGCCCCGGGGACGCCGAGCCTCGACGAGGCGGCAGCGGCCGGGCTGCACGCCCAGGTCGACCCGGCCTGGGAGCGGGACGCCACCCGGACGCTGCGGCGCGCCTTCCAGTTCGGCAACTTCCGTGACGCCTTCGGCTTCGCCACCCGGGTGGCGCTGCTCGCCGAGGGCCAGGGGCACCATCCCGACCTGGAGGTCGGCTGGGGCCGGGTGGCGGTCGCGCTGACCACCCACGCCGCCGGCGGGCTGACCGACAACGACTTCATCATGGCCGCGAGGATCGACCGGCTGCACGAGCCGTCCGGCTGACCGCCGGGATCCCGGGGCGGGCGCCGGCGCTCAGCGCTCGGCGCGCGGGATCTCCTGTGCCAGCTCGACCACGTTGCCGTCGGGGTCGAGCAGGTGCACGGTGCGGTGGCCCCAGGGACGGTCGCTCGGGCCGGACAGGATCGTCAGCCCGGCGCGGCGCAGCCGCTCCGCCTCGGCGTCCACGTCCTGTACCAGGAAGAGCGTCTCCCCCGCCGGGCCGCGGCCGGCGGCCTCGGCGCCGAGCAGCCCGGGCAGCAGGCCGCGCTCGTAGAGGGCGAACTTGAGGTTGGCGGTGGCGAACTCGGCGTAGCCGGAACGGCGCAGCCGCAGCGGCAGGCCGACCACGTCGCTGTAGAAGGCGACCGCGCGGTCGAGGTCGCGCACGTAGAGGATCACGTAGTCGACCGTCCGCCTGGTCACGGGCTCGCCGGGCTCCCTAGAGCGTCTGGATGACGTTCAGCTCGTCGACCCAGCCGTACTGGCCGCGGCCGAGGCCGATGAAGGTCACCTCGACGCCGAGCACCGAGCCCTTGCTGGTGACCTCGTGCTGCACGCCGATCTCGCGCCACTGGGTGTCCTGAAGGCGCAGCATCTGCGGGTCGAAGCTCACGCGCCGGCCGCCGACGATCTCGACGAGCTGGATCTGCACCACCTGGCCGGGCTGGCTGGCCTTGACCTGCGCGGTGGCGGAGTAGCGGGCGCCCGGGCCTGGCGGCCTCGTCACCTGGTCGGCCAGCAGTCCCGCCTGGCCGGTGGGCGCTCCGGAGTAGGAGAGCCGCGCCGCGTGGGCGGAGCCGGCGGCGCCGACGGCCACCAGCTCCATGCGGGTGCCGCGCTCGCCACGGATGGCGCCGGGGCCGACCTCGAAGCCGCCCTCGCGCAGCAGCGGCTGGCTGGTCGAGGTGATCGCCGCTCCCGGCGAGCCGAGGCGTGACGATCCCGGCGAGCCGACGGCGTTGCGGTCGCCGGCCGGGGGGTGCTTGAGGCGGTCGATCGAGCCGAGCACGACCGCCGTGCCCACGGCGAGCACGACCGTGACCAGCAGTGCGGCGGACAGGACGGAGCGGACCAGCCCGGGACGACGCTGGCTGGGCGCGAGGTGCCTCGGCAGGGACCGGGGCGCGCCGCCGTCGGGGCGGTCTCCGTCGAGTGGGTATGGGCCCGCCTCGCCCGCTTGGGCGTCGGTGGTCGGAATGCTTGAAGGCTGGGTGCTCATCGCGATCCCGGGCCGCCACGACCCGGCTCCGGTGCCTGGCTGCCATGGCCGGCCTGCCTGCGCGAGCAGGACGCGGCCCTGATCACAGCTTCTACGCAGGTGCCCAAACTTACTATTGCTGCGTCCTTCACGCCATCCTTCGCGGGAAGACTGGGCCGAAGCTACTAGGGCGTTGCCCCTAGGAAGGCGGGTCTGCGCAGGTCAGGCGCGTTGCCGGTCGGTCGGCAGCAGGTCGCTCACCGGGGTGACCACGCTGCCGCGGTCGAGCAGCAGCCGGCCGTCGATCATCGCCTGCAGCTCGTCGAGCGCGTCGACGAGGGCGTGGTGAGCGGTCAGCGCCCGCTCGGCGACGGCGGGCGCGACGGTGGCGTACGAGGGCGCGAAGGTGTAGCCGCAGAACGGGCAGCGGAACCCGAGGGCGGCGTCGGTGAGCTGGTCGAGCAGCAGCTCGCGGCCGCAGGAGCCGCAGCGGGCGCCGACGCTCATGAGGCGGCCTTCCCGGAGGCCGCGCCGGCGTCGCCCTCCTGCAGCAGGCGGTCGGCCATCTGGGCCAGCGCGAACGGGTCGACCGGCCGGTCGACCAGGGCGTCCGCGCCGCACCAGCGGCCCAGCCACTCGTCCTGGGCGCGTTCGAGCACCACGATCACCGGACAGGACAGCTCCGGGGAGGCCTTGAGGTCCCTGGTCAGGCCGAAGGCGCCGTAGGGCGTCACGCCGACCTCGACGACCACCAGGTCGGGGTGGTCGCGCTCGGCAACGGCCAGGGCCACGTTGCCGTTCTCGGCGTCGAGGAACTCGACCTCGCCGCCGGCCGCCTCCACGCGCTCGAGGGCGAGCCGCAGCCGCTCGCGGCTGCCGTGCTCCGCCGCGACGAGCAGGATCTTGCTCACGGGCGCTCCGTTCTCGGTTGACCGCATCGCGTCGGGGCGACGGCCCCGGTGGGTCCCGAGTCTAACCAGATTCCGGCGTCCCGGCCCGCTCCCGCCGCGGCCCTCAGGGGTGTGCCCGCTGGGCTTCGGCGATGGCGTTGCTGACCGCGGTCCCGAGCAGCGACGGGTACCAGCCGCCCTGCCGGCGGATGGTGACCACGGCCGCGTGCTCTGCCATCGCCTCGGTGACCCGGACCGGCGGCTTCCCGGTCACCCTGATGGTGCCCCCGGTGAGGTGGACCATGACGACGCCGTCGGCGACCTGCTCGTTGCGGGTGGTCAGGCCGTCGATGCGGAAGCGGACCTGCTGGTCCGGCCCGAGCGGCGAGCCGGGCCTGCCAAGGCCCATGCGGTCGAGCAGCGGCTGGCGGTAGGCGTCGGCGATGCGGGCCTCGTCGGGCGCCAGCCGGTCGGCGACCTTGGCGGGGTCCCCGTCCGAGGCGCCGGTGAGCAGCTCGCGCACGGCCTGTTCGGGCGAGGCGGAGCCTGGCGCGCCAGCACCTCCGGTGAGCAGCCCGTAGTCGGCGTCGCCTGCCTTGCCGGCGAGCCGGCCCCACTCGGCCGAGGACGCCAGCAGCGACACGTACCAGCGGCCGTCGGAGCCGCGGACGGTCACCAGCCGCAGGGAGTCGATCGCGCCGTGCGTCCGCGTGGCGAGCTGGCGTCTGGCCTCGGCCACCGGGAGCTGCACCTGGACGCCGTTCGGGCCACGCACGCCCACGGTGCCCTCGACCGCCTCGAGCACCACAACGCTGCCGTCGCTGCTGCCTGCGGCGCGGCGGAAGCGCAGGTCCCTGGCGGTCACGTCGAGCCCGGCGAGGGGGCCGTTGCTGCCGCGGCCCTCGGCGAGCAGCCTGGTCAGGCGGTCGCTGTAGGCGACGGCGAGCTGCCGCTCCTCACCCTGCAGGTAGTCGCCGGCGCGCTTCAGGTCGCGCTTGTCCAGGGCGGCGAGCAACCCGGTCGCGGCCGACTCCGGCGAGCGCCCCCCGGCGCTGCTGCCGACCGAGCGCATGGCGACCAGTCCGATGGCGCCGAACACCAGCACCAAGGCCATGGCCGCGGCGAGCAGGCCGGGGCCGGGGCGGCGGCGGGCGGGCGGCGGCGCGGCCCCCCAGCCGGTAGTGGTCGGCTGGTCCATGGTGGGCACCTCCGGACGAACGGCGCACGTGGTCGTTCCTCTTCTCCCAAGCATAGGCGCCGGTCGGCCCGGAGGAGCGGGGTCGGGACGATCTCCTCGAGAAATCGTGACGCGGTCGAAACCCGGCACTGCCACCACGGACAGAGGCCAACCGCGCACGTGGTGCGGTCAAGCGGCCTGGGGCGCCGGCCGACAACGGTTGCATGCCCCTGCCGTACCCACGCAGTCTCAGCTCCGCCGCGCTGCTCGTCGCGCTGCTCGGCGGCCTGCTGGCCGTCCCGGCGCCGGCCGCGGCCGACCCCGGCGCGGTCGAGCGGGCGCGCGCCGAGGCCGCCCGCATCCGCGGCGAGGTCGACCGCCTGCAGGTGCGCGTCGAGGTGATGTCGGAGGCCTACGAGGCCAGCGACGCTCGGCTGCAGGGCGCGCTGGAAAGCGCACTCGCGCACCAGCGCGCCCTCGACGACCAGGAGCTGGCCTCCGAGGCCGCGCAGGCGCGGCTCGAGGACCAGGTGCGCGGCATCTACGAGGTGGGACCGCTGGTCTCCGCCGAGCTGCTGCTGATCGCGGACGACCCGCACGAGTTGGCCATCGCCGTGCGGGTCGCCACCGGCTCCCTCACCGCGGGTGTGCGCGCGGTGGACGACGCGGCCGTGGCGGCGGCGCGTGACCGCGCGCTCGTCGACGAGCTGCGCGCGCGGCAGGCCGAGGTGCTCGCCCTGCGGCAGCGGATGGGCGGCCAGCGGGCCGCCATCGAGCAGGCGCTCGCCCAGCAGCGCGAGCTGCTCGACAGCGCCGAGCGCCACGTCCGCGAGCTGCTGGCCGCCGAGCGGGCGCGGGAGGAAGCCGCCAGGCGCGCGACCGTGGCGGCCGCCCTGGCCAGGGCGCGCACGCTCGGCCTCGACGGCTTCGCCACCGCGCCGCCACCCACGCAGGCCGCCGCCATGGCGCTGCACGCCGCCCTCGGGCAGCTGGGCAAGCCCTACCGCTGGGGCTCGAGCGGCCCGGGGGAGTTCGACTGCTCCGGGCTGACGAGCTGGGCGTACCAGCAGGCCGGGGTGGCCCTGCCGCGGACGTCGCGGGCGCAGTGGTCGGCAGGGAGCCACGTGACGGTGGCCGCGCTGCTCCCCGGCGACCTGGTCTTCTTCGGCACCGACCCGCGCGACCCCGCCACCATCCACCACGTCGGCATGTACGTCGGCCAGGGCCTGATGGTCAACGCCCCCTACACCGGCGCCCTCGTCCGCGTGGAGCCCATCCACCCTGGCGACTACGTCGGCGCCACAAGGGTGAAAGGGTGACTTGATCCGGGGGGGAGCCCGAAGACAGCTCCCCTTCGCCGTGGTGCGCGACGTGCTGCGACAGCGCTAGTCAGCATGGAACGGCCGGCTCCGGTCCGCATCTGCGTGGGTCACCCACACTTGAGCGGGCGGAGCCAACATACGGAAGGAGCCGGCCGTGGCCAGTGTCTCGCATCCTGCCCCGATCCATCTTGGACTGGACGTGCACCGGGACACGATCTCGGTGGGAATCTTGGAGCCGGACCAGCAGGTCCCCGAGGTCGACCGGATCCCCCACGACGAGCCGTCGGTGCGCAGGCTCGTTGGCCGCCTGGGTGATACCCGCCGGCTGCGAGCCTGCTACGAGGCCGGCCCCACCGGGTTCGAGCTGGCCCGGCTGCTCGAGGGCATGGGGGTGCGCTGTCAGGTGATCGCGCCGTCGCTGATCCCCAAGGCACCCGGCGACAAGGTCAAGACCGACAAGCGTGACTGCCGACGGCTGGCCCGGCTGCACCGCGCCGGCGAGCTCGTCGCCATCCGCATCCCCACCGTCGGGGAGGAAGCGGTACGGGACCTGTGCCGCACCCGGGCCGACATGGTCGCCGACCGCACCCGCGCGCGGCACCGGCTGGGCAAGTTCCTGCTGCGCCACGGCCGTGTGTGGCGCGGTGGGGCCACCGCGTGGACCCAGGCGCACGAACGCTGGCTGCTGGCACAGCAGTTCGACGAGCCCGCGCTGCGGGCCACCTACGCGCACTACCGGGTAGTGCTGCAATCCCGCGACGCGCACCTGGACGCGGTCGAGGCCGACCTTGCCGGCTGGTACGACCGGCCGCCCTTCGCCGAGCAGGTGGCCCGCTTGGGCGCCTACCGGGGCGTCACCCGGCTGGGCGCGCTCACGCTGGCCGCCGAGGTCTGCGACTGGCGTCGGTTTGCCAAGGCGAGCCAGTTCATGGGGTTCTGCGGGCTGGTGCCCAGCGAGTACTCCAGCGGCCAGCGGACCGTTCGTGGGCACCTCACCAAGGCCGGCAACGCCCACCTGCGCGCCCAGCTGGTCGAGTCGGCCTGGTCCTACCAGCACCGGCCAGGGGTCGGCACCCAGATCGCCGGCCGCCAGCAGGGCCTGGACCCGCAGGTGATCGCGCGGGCGTGGGCAGCGCAGCTGCGCCTGTGCGGCCGGTTCCGCCGCCTGGCCGCCCGCAAGACCTCCAAGAACGTGGTGGTGGCCGCCATCGCCCGCGAGTTGGCTGGCTTCCTGTGGGCCGAGATGACCGCATGAGCCTGCGCACCTGCCAACGCATCTGCTCGGGATCGGCCGGGGAGGTGCGCTGATCGTCACGACGCGCCGGGGCGCCACCGTCGCAGGACCGATCCCCGAAAGTATTATGCGCGCCGGCCTGGCCGGCGGCGTTCCTAGTCAGGGGCACCTTCCTGCGGATAGCCGACCTGCGGTCCCAACCCGCGTACATCAGTGTGGTGGTCGACCGATCCACCACGCCCCGGCGCGTCGTGCCGACCCCACCGCCCGGTCACCACCGGCCGAGGTCTCACACCTACGCACGCCAGCTAGCATCTCGAGGCTTCCAGCGCAGTCCGCGCTGCCGCCCCCTGCCCTGAAACCATGCCATCTACCAGGCAAAACGGTCCCTTGACAAGCCGTTCCACATCAGTACT
>WNGB01017234.1_pt1 | contig 23263 bp, 26 predicted proteins | sample 5400681 | NCBI WGS metagenome assembly WNGB01 (sample SAMN13153367, study PRJNA577476) | soil metagenome | isolation source: 115 cm soil or saprolite under grassland replicate 2 | place: USA:California | collected 2016-06-15
CGACGCCGAATTGGCCCGGGGCGCCGGCATAGTTGTGCGCGAGCGGCAGATAGGCGGCGCGGCCCGCAACCACGCAAAAGGACATGCCCACGAGCCGCGCCTGCATCGGATCGAGGCTCGTCGTCTCGGTGTCGAGGGCAACCAGCTCGGCCGCTTCGAGATCCTCGAGCCAGCGCGCAAGATCCGCTTCTCCGACTAGCGTTTCGTAGCGGCGCTCCTCCTGGTCCGCGCGGACGGGCGCGGGGCTAGGCGAAGGAGGCGGGGAGACGTCGCTCGTAGTCTCCTTCGGCCAGCTTTTGAATCCGAAACGGCCAATCAACTCGGCAAGCCGCTTCTCGTCCCGGGGGCCGAGCTTCAGCTCTTCCAGCTTCACCGGCAACTCCACATCGCATTTCACCGCGAGCAATGCCTGAGCTTGGGGAAGCCAGTCGCGCGCCTTTCGCAGATTTTCGCCTACCGCGCCGCCGAACCGACCTTCTCTACACCCGGCACGTTGTCCACGGAGTCCCCGACCAGAGTCAGAAAATCGAGCATGCGCTCGGGCGGAACGCCGAACTTCGCTTTGACGCCCGCGGGATCGAGGCGCTCGTTCGACATGGTGTTGACGAGGGTGACGCGGTCGCTCACGAGTTGCGCGAGGTCCTTGTCGCCGGTGGAAATCACGCAATGCAGGCCGCCCTTTTCGGCCTCGCGCGCGAGCGTGCCGATGACATCGTCCGCCTCCACTCCTTCGATCTGCAGCAGGGGCCAGCCCGACGCCCGGATGGCGTCGAGAAGCGGCCCGACCTGCGCGCCGAGGTCGTCGGGCATGGGCGCCCGGTTCGCCTTGTACTGCGCGTACATCTCGTCGCGGAAAGTCTTGCCTCTCGCGTCGAACACGCAGGCGAGGTAGTCGGCCTTGTAGTCGGCAAGGAGCCGACGTAGCATGTTGAGCACGCCGTAGATCGCGCCGGTGGGCTCCCCCGCCGCGTTGCGCAGGTCGGGCAACGCATGGAAGGCGCGGTACAGGTACGACGACCCGTCAACCAGCAGCAGCGTTTTTTCCAAGGGAACTTATGAGCGACAAGATTGCGCGGCAGGCGAAGCCTGGCGCCTGTTCAGCATTATGTCAGAACATTGCGCGGCCATCTTTCGAACCACGAATGCGCAGCGGTTCTGATAGACTCGCCGGGAAATGGAATTTCGCCCGATGTTGCGCCGAATCCTTGCTCTCGCCCTTTTCGTCGTCTCGCTGCCCCTCGCAGCACAGCAGCCGCCCAAGCTCGAACCGCTTCCCGAGATTCCGCCGCCGCCACCCGGTGTTTCTTCGGAGCAACCGGGCGAGCCACCGGTACGCATCCAGCCCGGCGGGGGCGACCAGGTCGAGGAGCGGCTCATCGACGGCCGGCGCGTGGTGCGCGTCACCACGCCTTTGGGCCAGGAGTACTACCTGGTCGAGGACCTGGGCGACGGCCCGGGCTTGAGAAACGAGAGCCTTGATCGCGGCGTGCGCGTGCCGCTTTGGGTGATCCGCCGGTTCTGACGCTGGCGCGGGCGTCGACGACCGCTCGGGCATCATGTCTGTCTTCACGCGCGTCACCGCCGATGAGCTTTCGGCCTGGCTGAAACGCTACGCCATCGGCACGCTGGTCGATCTGCAGGGCATCGCCGCAGGGATCGAAAACACGAACTACTTCGTCACCACTTCGCACGGCCGGTTCGTGCTCACGCTTTTCGAGAGGCTGAGTGCAACGGAGCTTCCCTTCTACCTGAACCTCATGGCGCACCTTGCGCGTCATGGCATTCCGTGCCCCGCACCGATCGCCGACCGGAGCGACAGGTACCTCGGAACCTTGAACGGCAAGCCCGCCGTTTTCGTCACCTGCCTCCCCGGCGCCCCGGTGAGCACGCCGCAGCCGCGTCACTGCGAGCAGGTCGGTGCGGTACTCGCCGACATGCATCTTGCGGGAAAAGGCTACAACGGAAAGCTCGAGAATCCGCGGGGGCCGAAATGGTGGCGCGAGGCGGCGCGCGAGGTGGCGCCGTTCCTCGACGAAGGACGCCGCGAGCTGCTCGAATCCGAGCTCGAATTCCAGGCGCGCCACCGCACGCTCGATTTGCCGCGCGGTCCTGTCCACGCCGATCTGTTCCGCGATAACGTGCTGTTCGAGGGAGACCGCATCGGCGGAGTGATCGATTTTTATTTCGCCGGGATCGACGCGCTCCTGTTCGATGTCGCAGTGACGGTCAACGACTGGTGCGTAGACCCCGCGGGCGAAATCGACCCGGGGCGCGCGACGGCGCTCGTGGCGGCGTACCGCCGGGCCCGCGAATTCACCCGGGTCGAGCAGGAAGCCTGGACGGTGCTGCTGCGCGCCGCGGCCCTGCGGTTCTGGCTTTCGCGTTTGTACGATTTCTACCTGCCCCGCGCGGGCGAGCTCACCCACGCGCATGACCCGGAACATTTTCGCCGGGTGCTCGAGGCGCGCCGCACCCGCCCCTTCCCTCTTGTTTGAAACCGGCGCCTGGACCACACTGGCCCTGATGAGAACCAGCGGATTTCAAGTCTAGCGATGCGCGTCGTTCCGGCGAGAAACGGCTGGTTCTGGCTTTTAAGAGGCTTTGCGCTTTTCCGCAAGAGCCCGCCGATGTGGCTGTTTCTGGTGTTCACCTACTACATCGCCGTTGCGCTACTCGGCCAGATCGCTTACTTGGGCCCCGCCGCCTCCACCGTGCTGCTGCCGGCATTTTCAGTCAGCTTCATGGTCATGTGCGCCGTGCTCGATCGCGGAGGCTTGCTGCGTCCGGCGTTGCTTTTTTCTGGTTTTCGAAGCGGACCGGCCACGCTGGTCGCGCTGGGCGTTCTGTACGTTCTCTCGATCGCTACGGTGCTCGGGGTCGCTTCGTTTGCGGACGCGGGCGCGCTCATGCACTGGGTCCTCTCCGGCCAGGAGCCTCCGATCGAGGCGTTGCGCGACGGCAGCGTTTCGCTCGCGATGTTGGTCGCAACCTTGGCCGCGACCCCGGTGCTGATGGCTTTCTGGTTTGCGCCCGTGCTCGCCGCGTGGAGCCGCATCGGTGCCGCCCAATCGCTCTTCTACAGCTTTTTCGCCGTATTGCGGAATTGGCGGGCATTCTTCGTATACGGGACCATTCTCGCGCTGGCTGGGGCGGCGTTCCTGGTAGCAGTCACCGTCGCGGCGGTCCTGATGCAGGGAAAGGTACAGGTGTTGCGCTCCCTTGCCCTGATTCTTACCCTGCTCTCGCTGCCTACCGTGTTCGGCAGCTTTTACGCGAGCTATCGGGACATCTTCCCGGAGAACGCAGTCCCGGCCGAGCCGCCGTCGGACCGGGAAAGCCCGTAGCCGTCGCTGATTCTGCTATCCTTCGCCGCGAGCGCGGACGATTCGCCGACGCGGCGCCCCCAGACGGGGAGTAAAAATTTGATCGACAAACCCTGCGAGCTGTGCGACTCCCCGGGCGGGAATCTGCTCTGGCGCGACGGGTTCTGCCGCGTTGTGCTGGTCGACGATCCGGATTATCCCGGCTTTTGCAGGGTGGTCCTCGAGCGGCACGTGAGAGAAATGACCGACCTTGAGCCTGCCGAGCGCACACGGCTGATGAACGCGGTGTTCGCAACCGAGGCCGTGCTCCGCGAGCTCATCGATCCGGACAAGGTCAACCTTGCGAGCCTCGGCAACGTCACGCAGCACCTGCACTGGCACGTGATTCCGCGCCATCAGCGCGATCGCCATTTTCCCCGTCCGATCTGGGCCGAGCCTTCGCGCGCGGACGTCCCGCAGCGCCCGTCTCCCGACCGCGGCGCGCTTGCGGCCGCGCTGAGACGCAGACTGGACTGACTCCATGTCGAGCTTCGATCCCCCGAGCATCAAGCCGGACGCCGCTCCCGATTTCACGGATTCTTCCGGCTGCGCGAAGTGGTTGCAGTCACTGCCGCTCATCAACATCGGCCCATCCCACGTTCGTCTCCTCGGGCAGCTCAATGAGCTGAATGCCTACAACGTCGCGCCTGCCGAGCGGCTCAAGATCCTGGAGCTCTTGCGCGACCCGGTGAGCTTCGTGCAAAAGGAACACTCCAAGAGATTTTCCAGCCGCCCCGCCCCGCTCGCCAAGCCGGAGCAGGAGATCCTCGACAACGTGCACGCGCTCTGGGATGCACTCTCGTACGGATATCAACACTGCTTGAAGGCGATTGCGGGTGGAGGTTCCGGCGCGAACGCGGCCCTGGTAGGCCAGCGCGTCTTGTGGTGCACCGGGCAGAAGATGCTCGCCTACTATCAAGCCTATCAGGACGTCCGCGAGCGCGAATGGAAGTTGCTGCACGGCGTCTATGCGCTCGTCGAGGAAAGAGGCGTGGCACGAGACGAAGTCGCCCATCCAGCCCACAAAGGCCAGCAGACGACCTGCACCGAAACCTACGCGCAGGTTCTGCTGATCGATCTCGCCAACCCCGGAAAGCTCACGCCGCGCCAGATCGAGCTCATTTCAATTTGGCTCGAGCGCTGGACGCCCAAGGTCTCGATCGGGCGCACCCCCGCAGCCGCCGGCGAGGGCATCGCACCGCTCGTCATCGATCTTTCGGCCGCCGCCGGCGCATCGCGCCGTACGCCAGAGGGCGACACCACCCGCGTTCTCGACATCCACGAGCTTGGGAGCAGCGTGCGCAAGCGCGTCGGCCTGCTGCGCAAGGGCGACACCCCCGCGGCGCTCGGGCTCGGCGAGGACGTGACCGCCGCGCTCGCGGAAAGCCTCCTCAGCATGCTCCATCGGCGTTGGTGCGAGGACAAGCAATCGCGCGTGCACCCACGCCGCGGCGCAAGCGGCACGGCACAGATGTGCTCGGGGATGGCCTCCATACACTACTTCGTCACCGGCCGCGCGTTTGCGGTCCGCGCAGGTCCCCCAAAAATATCCCAGGTGCAGCACGAGCAAATTGCGACCCTCGGGCGCGTCGCCACGCGCCCCGAGGTTGAACCCGGCCCCCCGCCGGATTTCGCTGTCGAGACCTGGCAGATCAAGGACGAGAGTGCCTCCGGGCTGCGCCTTGCGCGAGTCGATCCTGCGGCAAGCTCGCGACTGGTGCTCGGGCAGCTGCTCGGGATCCGGCTGGCGGACGCGAAGGCCTTTCTTCTTTGCACGGTCAAGTGGCTCTCGGTCTCAGTGGAATTCGAATTGCGCGCCGGCGTCCAGATCCTCCCCGGGATTCCCCAGGGAGCCGCGATCAGGGCGGCTGGCGCCGTTACCTCGGCCGAGCAATACACCCCGGCCTTCTTGCTGCCGGCGCTTGCGGCGCTCCAGACTCCCGAAACGCTGGTTCTGCCAGCGGGGTGGTTCAAGCCGAAGCGCGAGATCGAGGTGTTCGGCGATCGCGCGGGCCAGTTGCGACTCGCGTCGGTCGTCGATCGTGGCGCCGATTTCGAGCGCGTCACTTTCGAGGCGGTCTGAGACCCCCGCTCCGCAGCGCTCTCTGCCAAATTTTTCACATCCCGGCTTCGGTGCGGCCGGTTTTTATGTCCTTGTCATAGTACATTGTCGCAATCCCGCTCCGCAGGCATCAACCCCCGATAAAGTCCCATGGCCCTTGGCGATTTCCTCCCCGCCGCAGAACCGCGCCTCGCGGACTTGACGAGCTGCGAGGACTGGCTTGCGCACGTGGTGCTCACCGACACGCATGCCTGCAGCACTCTTCTCACGCTGCTCGAGGAGATCGAGGCTCGTCCGCCCAGGCATTCGGCGTATCTGCAGATCCTCGAGCGGCTGCGCCATTCCGTCGCGCCGGCCGAAGCGGAGCAAGCCAAGCTTTTCGCCGGGAAACCCCTGCCGCTCAGCTACGACGAAGCCACGGCCTTCGTTCAGGCGAACGGCTTGTGGGCCGCCATGCTGCGCGCTTACGCGCGGCTCCTCGCCGCCGCGTTGAACGGCAAGCACCTCGAGCTCAAGTCCTCCCTTCCCCGGCTTTTCCAGCGCGTGCTTGCGTGCGCGGGAGAGGCGATCGGGACTTACGTGCTCGCGCGGCGCGAGTTCGGAGCGGACTACTGGAAGGTGGTGAATCAGACTTACGCGGTATCCGAAGCGCGCGCGGCCGCCAGGGAAACTGTTGCTGATTTCAGCGACGAATCCTCGCCGATGGCGGCGTACGCAGAGGTGCTGATGCTGCAGCTTTCCCGACCACAGCACTTGTCCCACCGGGAACTCGGCTGGACGCGCAGGTGGGTGCGTCGCTGGGCGCACAAGGCAGTGCTCAGCCGCGAGGCGCCCGGACGCGGCGCCTACGCCGTGGATATCGCCGTTTTCTCGATCTAACCCGCGTCGCCCGCTCGATCGACGCCCGCATCCAGCGCCTGGACGCGGGCGCCGAACCCGCCTCGCTCGGACTGGGCTCCGATTGCACGCGGCTTGCCGCTCAAGATCTTCTCAAGACGCTGCGGGGTGCCTGGCTCGATTGCGCACCGGCGCGCGACTTTCCGCGGCGTGAGAGCCCCTCGCCCATCGAACTGGTGAGCGGGTTTGCCGCGATTCACCACGCGATCGAAGGCAATCTCGCCGCAAAGAACGAGGGTCCATCGAGCTATTCCTACGGGGAAGCCGAGCGACTTCATGTCTTCCAGGGCTCCGAGACGCGCGATGCCCGCGAACAGAGTCTGGAGAGCTGGGAAACGCTGGAGGAATCGGACGAAGGATTCAAGCTTCGCCGCCGGACGCCCGGCATGCGTCTTGCCCACCGGCAGCTGGTGGCCCTGCGGCCAAGCGGCACGCGCCAGTTCATCCTCTGCCACGTCGACTGGCTCGTAGAAGGACCGGAGCAGACGCTCAGCATCGGGGCCCGGGCCCTGAAAGGCGTGGCAAAGGCCTGCGCCGTGCGCTCCTCCGACCGGAGCGCCCCGCAGCGGGCCGATGCATTGATGCTGCCGGTCGCGCCGGGCCTGGCACCCGCGCTCGTGCTGCCCGCGGGTTGGTACCGGCGCGCGAGCGAGCTCGAACTCGACCTCGGCAATGCCATACGACGCGTCACGCTTGCCGGCTTGCTCGAACACGGTTTCGACTACGATCAGGTCAGCGTTTCAAACTCCTGAACAAGCGTTAGTGTCGCGCGGCCGGTCGGCTAGAATGCCTCATGGCGGCCGCGGACAGACCGACTCCCACCGAAATCAAGCTGCACCAGAAGTCCCGGGTGCTCGAGATCTCGTTTTCCGACGGCAGCCGTTTCGAGCTGCCCTACGAATTCCTGCGCGTGTACTCCCCCTCGGCCGAAGTGCGCGGCCACGGACCGGGCCAGGAAGTCCTGCAGGTCGGCAAGAAGGACGTGGACATCCTGAGCCTGGAGCCGGTGGGCAGCTACGCGGTGCAGCCGCATTTTTCCGACGGGCACGGCACCGGCATCTATTCCTGGGACTATCTCTACGATCTCGGGGGGAATCGTCAGTCTCTCTGGCAGACTTATCTCGAGCGGCTCGAGGCAGCCGGGGCACGCCGCGAGGCTTGAGCGCTTGAAATGAACCCGTCGCAGTGGCGTGCTAGCATGCTCGCGTGAGTCAAACCCACTTCGGATATCAGCGCATCGACGAGACCGAAAAGGCTTCGCGCGTAGCCGGCGTTTTTTCCTCGGTCGCAGCCCGGTACGACCTGATGAACGATTTGATGTCCGGGGGCCTGCACCGGCTGTGGAAGGCGTTCGCGGTCGCGCTCGCCGGCGTGCGCGAGGGCGAGCGGGTGCTCGACGTGGCTGCCGGATCAGGCGATCTGGCTTTCGATTTTGCGAAGCGTGCCGGGACTAGCGGAGAGGTGTGGCTCACCGACATCAACCGTGCGATGCTGGAGCGGGGGCGCGATCGCCTCCTCGACCGCGGCCGCCCGGTCCCCGCGGTGCAGTGCGACGCGCAAGGGCTGCCGTTTCCTTCGGATTACTTTGACTGCGTCAGCGTCGCGTTCGGTTTGCGCAACATGACCGACCAGGGCGCGGCGCTCGCCGAAATGCGCCGCGTGCTGAAACCCGGCGGGAGGCTGCTCGTGCTCGAGTTCTCCCGCGTCTGGCGGCCGCTCGCGAAAGTCTACGACTGGTACTCGTTCAAGGTGCTTCCCTGGCTGGGCAAGACGGTGACGGGCGACGAGGCGGCCTATCGTTATCTCGCCGAATCGATCCGCATGCACCCCGACCAGGAGAGCCTGAAGGGCATGTTGGAACGCTCGGGACTCGAGAAGGTCGAATATTTCAACCTGAGTGCGGGCGTCGTCGCTTTGCATCGGGGTTACAAATTTTGAGCGGTGGAGAGAGACCATGAAAAAATTGATCGTTTCCTTGTTCACGCTGGTCTTCGGTGCGGGCATCCTGGCGGAGGACGTCCAGGCCGCCAGGCTCGGCGGCGGACGGAGTCTCGGAGCCCAACGCCAGATCACCGCGCCTCCGAAGCAGGCGACTCCCCCGGCACAGCAGCAACAGCCAGCGGCGCCGCAACCGTCCGGGCCGGGCCGCTGGTTTGCGCCCCTTGCCGGACTCGCCGCGGGCCTTGGCCTGGGCTGGCTGTTCGCGCAGGGAGGTTTCGGGCCCGCGATCGGCGCGTTTCTCATGGCCTTGCTTGCCGGCGCCGTCGTGTTCGCCTTGATGCGTCTGTCGAAGCGGCGAACTCAGGGATCGCAGGTACAGTACGCCGGTTTCGGCAACGAGACCGTGGCTGCGCCGCCGCCCTCGCAGCTTCCGGGGGACGCGGGCGTGCAGCCGAATTACCGCAGCCAGTTCGTCTCCAATATTCCGGCAGGCTTCGACGTCGAGGGCTTTCTCAGGGAGTCCCGGCGCAACTTCCTGCGCCTGCAGGAAGCAAACGACCGCGGCGACCTCGCGCGGCTGCGCCAGGTCACGACCGAGGACATGTTCAATGCGCTGAAGGACGACGTCGTCGGGCATTCGGGCGCGCAACAGACCGACGTGGTGACCTTGAACGCTGCCCTTCTGGAGCTCGTCACCGAGGGCGGGCTGCATTGGGCGAGCGTGCGATTTTCCGGTTCGATCCGCGAAGAGGCAAATGCGCTGGCCGAGCCGTTCGAGGAGATCTGGCACGTGAGAAAGCCGGTGAACGGTTCCTCGGGCTGGCTGCTCGCCGGGATACAGCAGCCCAGCTGATCCACTCGCCACGGGGACCGACCCGGAAACCCCATGATCGAGCGCGGCGCCCTAGCAGGGCTGAACCATCTTCTGCAGCAGCAGCCGTGGGCGGCTGAGCGATTGAGACCCTTTGCGGGTCAGGTTGTGGAATTTCGCAGCCCGCCCTTTCCGGAACTGCGCGTGAGGATCACCGATAGCGGTTTCCTCGATCGGGCGCAGGCAGAAGCGGCGAGCACCCTCGTCGTAAGGCTCACCCCGGGCGCCCTGCCGCTCTTGCTCGCGCGCTACGAGACCGCCCGAAGGCAGGTTGAAATCGAGGGGTCGGCGGATCTGGCGAGCGTGGTGGATTACCTCTTTCGCAACCTCACCTGGGACGTCGAGGAAGATCTCTCCAGGGTGTTCGGGGACATCGTCGCGCACCGCCTCGCCGCAGGCGCGCGGGCCTTTGCGGCGTGGCAGCGCGAAGCCGTGCTGCGCCTCGGCGAAAACCTCGCCGAATACTGGACCGAGGAGCAGCCCCTGCTCGCGCGGCCCGCCGACGTTGAGAACTTTTGCCGCAACGTCGACACGCTGCGCGACGACGTGGCGCGGCTCGAAAAACGCATCGAGCACCTGTCCGGCTCGGGCAAGGACCGCTAAAAATCCGGGTCTCGCTTCCCGGGTCGCGCCGGCCAATTCTGGTAAATTGGCCGCTTCGCCCTGCGGTTTCCCATTTCCTTGCTTCGTCTCGCCAAGATCCTCAGGATAGCCCTGCGCTTCGGGCTGGACGAGTTCGCGCTCGCTTCGGGAAGCCGGCTCGCGCGCGCGCTGAACGCGCTGCTTTTCTTTCGCGCGCTCTCCGAGCCGCGCGGGGTGCGGTTGCGCCTGGCGCTGGAGGCACTCGGCCCCATCTTCGTCAAGTTCGGCCAGGTGCTCTCGACGCGCCGCGACCTCCTGCCCGCCGACCTGGCCGACGAGCTGGCGAAGCTCCAGGACCGGGTGCCGTCGTTTCCGGGCGAGCTCGCGGTGGCCGAAGTCGAGCGCGCGTTCGGCAAGCCGATCGCGAAGGTTTTCGAGAAATTCGAACTGCAGCCCGTGGCGAGCGCGTCGGTCGCCCAGGTGCATCTCGCGACGCTTCCCGGAGGCACCGAGGCGGCGGTCAAGATCCTGCGGCCGGGAATGATGCCGGTGATCGCGAAAGACCTCGCGCTGATGGACGCCGCCGCGGGCTTGGTCGAGCGCTTCTGGGCCGACGGCAGGCGCTTGAGGCCCCGCGAAGTGGTCGCCGAATTCACGCGACATTTGTTCGAGGAGCTCGACCTCATGCGCGAAGCGGCGCATGCCAGCCAGCTGCGCCGCAACTTCCTCGATTCGCCGCTGCTCGCCGTGCCGGAGGTCTACTGGGACTGGTGCACGAGCACCGTCATGACGATGCAGAGGATGCGCGGCACGCCGGTGAGCCGGGTGGATGAGCTGCGCCGGCAGGGCGTGGACATTCCGAAGCTCGCGCGCACGGGCGTCGAGATCTTCTTCACGCAGGTGTTCCGCGACGGCTTCTTTCATGCCGACATGCATCCTGGAAACATCCTGGTGACGCCCGAGGGCCGCTATGTCGCACTCGACTTCGGCATCATGGGCACGCTCACCGAGGTGGACAAGCAGTATCTCGCGCAGAACTTCCTCGGTTTCTTCCGGCGCGACTACGCCCGCGTGGCGCGGGCGCACCTGGAGGCGGGCTGGGTGCCGGCCGATACGCGAATGGACGAGTTCGAGGGCGCGATCCGCGCGGTGTGCGAGCCGTTCTTCGACCGGCCGCTGAAGGAAATCTCCTTCGGCCGGGCGCTCGTTCGCCTGTTCCAGACCTCGCGCCGCTTCAACGTCCAGATCCAGCCGCAGCTCGTCATGCTGCAGAAGACGCTCCTCAACATCGAGGGGCTCGGGCGCCAGCTCGACCCGGATCTCGACCTGTGGACCACCGCCAAGCCGTTTCTCGAGAACTGGATGCGCGAGCAGATCGGGTTGAAGGGCCTCCTGCGCACGCTTCGCAACGAGGCGCCGCGCTGGGCGACGATGCTGCCGCAGCTGCCGCGCCTGCTGCACCGCGCGCTCGCCGACGATCGCGTAGGGCGCATCGAGCATGCGTTAGAAGAATTGCTGGTGCTCGAGCGGCGACGCAACCGCCTCGTCGGCGTCGCAGTCGCCCTGCTTGCTTCCGCGCTCGCCTTGGCCGCGTTCCTGGCCTTCGCTTAGCACGACCGGAATTTCCTCGCGCCGCGGCGCCCTCCTATAATCCGCGTCATGCTCATCGCATTTGTCGTACTTTACCTCATCGTTTCGATCGCCATCGGGCTGTGGGCGGCGAAACGGGTGCACAACTCCAAGGATTACCTCGTCGCGGGTCGCAGCCTCCCGCTCTACATCAACACCGCCACCGTCTTCGCCACCTGGTTCGGCGCGGAGACCGTGCTCTCGGTTTCGGCGACTTTTGCGAGGGACGGGCTGGGGGGCATCGTCGCCGACCCGTTCGGATCGTCGTTCTGCCTGGTGTTCGTCGCGTTGTTCTTCGCCCGATATTTCTATCGGATGGACCTGCTTACGATCGGCGACTTCTACCGCAAGCGCTACAACAAGCCGGTGGAGGTGATCACGAGCCTTGCGATCACCGCGTCGTATCTCGGTTGGACGTCCGCGCAGATGACCGCGCTGGGACTCGCGTTTTCGGTGCTGTCTGGCGGAGCCCTCTCGCTCAACACCGGCATTGTGCTGGGCGCTGGCGTGGTCCTCGGCTATACCATATGGGGCGGCATGTGGTCGGTAGCTCTGACCGATCTGTTCCAGTCCGTGATGATCATCGTAGGACTCATCTTCGTGGCCTGGCTGGTCGGTGACATGGCGGGAGGCGCCGGCAAGGTCGTCGCCGCGGCGAGCGAAGCGGGCAAGTTCCGGTTCTGGCCCGACGGCGACGCAAAAGAGTGGCTCGCCTTCGTGGCCGCATGGCTCACCTTGGCGATCGGCTCCATCCCGCAGCAGGACGTGTTTCAGCGGGTGACTTCGGCAAAAAACGAGAAGACCGCCATCCGCGGCTCGCTGCTCGGCGGCCTCGTCTATTTCTGCTTCGCTTTCGTACCGATCTTCATCGCCTACTCGGCGCTCGTGATCGACCCTTCGATGGAGAAGCTTTTCGCCTCGCCGGACGCACGCGAAGTGCAGCGCATTCTCCCTGAGCTGATTCTCGAGCGCACGCCGATGTGGGCGCAGATCATGTTCTTCGGTGCCCTGCTCTCGGCGATTCTTTCGACCGCCAGCGGCGCCCTGATCGCGCCTACCGCAATCTGTACCGAAAACGTCTTGAAACCCTTCCTTCCGCACATGAGCGAGCGCCAGTTCATGGTGACCTTGCGCACCGTGCTCGTCACATTCACGCTGGCGGCGCTCCTGTTCGCGCTCAACTCCAAGAGCACCATGTACGAGATGGTACAGAATGCTTACAAGGTCACCCTGGTCGGTGCCTTCGTCCCGCTCGCGGCGGGAATCTACTGGAAGCGCGCGAACGTCGCGGGCGCCATCATGTCGATCGTGCTCGGACTCGCTTCCTGGGGGGCGATGGAGCTCTGGGGCGGCGCGAGCATCCTGCCGCCGCAACTCGTGGGCCTTGGCTTCGCCATCGCGGGCATGCTCATAGGCTCGCTGGTCGCGCGGGTACCCGGGCACAGCGACGCGGCGCTCGCACCGCATCATCGTCATACCGGCGCCTAGGCCATTGCTCGCGGCGCGTTTGCCGCCCGGAACGACGGGCCGCGGCGAAACTCGGCTACAATTCGCGCGCCTTCAACTCCCGCCGAGGTCTCCATGTTCGCACGCCTGATGCCGCACGAAGGCCGGTTCTTCACTTATTTCACCGAGCACGCCGCGCTCATCCTGCAAGGCGCGGTCGAGCTGAAGGCGATGATGGACGACACGGGCGAGACCGAGAGCCGTGCCCACAACATCAAGGCCATCGAGACCAGGGCCGACACCGTCACCTACGAGACGATCCAGCTCCTGCACACGACCTTCATCACGCCCATCGACCGCGACGAGATCCATCAGCTCATCACCCGCATGGACGACATCCTCGACCTGATGGAGGATGTATCGCAAAGCGTGTTCCTCTACGACATCCGCAAGATCCCCGACGAGGCGAAGCGCCTGGCCGATATCTGCGTCGCCTGCACCGAAAAGGTGAAGGCGGCGGTCGATCTCCTCCACAACATGGGCAATGCCGAGAGAATCATGAAGATCTGCGGCGAAATCGACCGGCTGGAGACCGACGCAGACCAGGTCCTGCGCTCGGCCATGGCGAAGCTTTTCCGCAACGAGCCCGACACCCGCGAGCTGATCAAGCTGAAAGAGATCTACGAGCACCTGGAGACGGTCACCGACAAGTGCGAAGACGTGGCCAATATCATCGAGGGCATCGTCATCGAGAATTCCTGATCCACGGCCCCGGCCCGCATGTCGATCAGCTTCGAAATCGTGGTGTTCCTGATCCTGGTCGCGCTCGCCTTCGATTTCATGAACGGCTTCCACGACGCCGCCAACTCGATCGCCACGGTGGTCTCGACACGCGTGCTCAAGCCGCACTGGGCGGTGATCTGGGCAGCGTTCTTCAACTTTGTGGCCTTTCTTGTTTTCGGCCTTGCGGTGGCCGGCACCATAGGCAAGGGGATCGTCGATCCGAGGATCGTCGACCACTACATCGTGTTCGGGGCGCTTGTCGGCGCCATAGCCTGGGACGCCATCACCTGGTACTACGGCATTCCGTCGAGCTCCTCCCATGCCTTGATCGGCGGAATCGCGGGTGCGGCGGTGGCGAAAGGGGGAATGGGAACGCTCGTCGGCAGCGGATTCGTCAAGATTGCCCTTGCCATCGTGTTTTCCCCGCTGCTCGGATTCGTCCTCGGCGCGGTGCTGATGATTCTGGTGTCGTGGGTCTTCGCCCGCTCGACGCCGCGTCGGGTGGACCGGTGGTTCCGCAGGCTTCAGCTGGTGTCGGCGGCGCTCTACAGCCTCGGCCACGGCGGCAACGACGCCCAGAAAACCATGGGGATCATCTGGATGCTGCTCCTCGCCTCCGGGCTCTCTGGGGCCGGGGAGCCGCTGCCGATGTGGGTCGTGTTCTCATGCTACGGGACGATCGCCATGGGAACGCTTTTCGGCGGCTGGCGCATCGTCAAGACCATGGGCCAGAGAATCACGCGCCTGAAGCCCGTGGGCGGTTTCTGCGCCGAAACGAGCGGTGCCGTCACGTTATTCCTCGCGACCGGCTTCGGCGTCCCCGTATCGACCACGCACACCATTACCGGCTCGATCATCGGCGTGGGCTCGGCGAGGAAGTTGTCCGCGGTGCGCTGGGGCGTGGCCGGCAACATCGTTTGGGCGTGGGTTTTCACCATCCCCGGCTCGGCGTTCATCGCCGCAGTGGCGTGGCTGCTGGGAACGGAATATTTTTAGATGTCCATGCGCCTGCACGCCGTCGAGACCGACATCACGCGTCTCGCCGTAGACGCGATCGTCAACGCCGCGAACGCCACCCTGCTCGGCGGCGGCGGGGTCGATGGCGCAATCCATCGCGCCGCGGGCCCCGACCTCTTGCGCGAGTGCCGCACGCTCGGCGGCTGCGCCACCGGCGATGCGAAGATCACCCGCGGCTACCGGCTGGCGGCGAAGCACGTGATCCATACCGTCGGGCCCGTCTGGAACGGCGGGGCGAGCGGCGAGCCGGAGCTGCTCGCTTCCTGCTACCGGAGCAGCCTCGAGCTCGCGCTCGCGCGCGGGATCCGCACCCTCGCCTTTCCCGCCATCAGTTGCGGCGTCTACGGCTATCCGATGGAGCGAGCCGCCAAAATTGCCGTGCGCGAATGCCGCCGGTTCACGCAGGAGCACGACGCGATCGAGCAAATAACGTTTGCGCTTTTCGGCGCCGACGCGCTCGCGATCTACCAAGCGGAGCTCGCGCAACCGGTGGCGTGAGAAAATCAGCGGTCATGGCCATTTGGCAGCCCTCGACTCTGGCGCGCTATCTATTCGCGGCGTACGTGCCTCTCGTCGTCTACGCGAGCCTGCACCCGTTCTCCGGCTGGCGCGACCGGGGCCTGCCGCCGTTCGCCTTCCTCACGGCTCCGTTTCCCCGTCCCATCCCGGTATTCGACGTCGTTGCGAACATCATCGGCTACATGCCGCTCGGCTTTCTCGCCGTGTTGGCGGTGTATCCCTGGCTGCGCCGCAGTTACGCTTTGGGTTTCGGCCTCGCTTGTTCGGTGTCCTTGAGCTTCGCCCTCGAGTCGCTGCAGCTCTACCTGCCTATGCGCACGTCCTCGAATCTCGACCTGCTCGCCAATACCGTGGGCGGCGCGGTCGGCGCCCTCGCCGCCCTCGCCACGACGCGGCCCTTGCTCGATGCCGAAGGATCGGCACCGGCGATCTGCGCGATTTATTCAAGACGCCCTCGGGCAAGCTCTACCCCGCCGAAGTATTCTTGCGCGTGGAGGCCGGTGTCGCCTGCGCGAACGGCCTCGCCGCGGGATTGCTCGCCCTGTGCCTTACCGCACGCAGCCAGCCGGCGCGGGGCGTGGTCGTGATCTTTCTGGCCGCGGCGCTGGCCTTGCACACCTTCGGATTCGGCCTCCTCGTCAGCTCCCAGGACATCCTCTCTTGGGTGACGCCCGGAGCCCTCTATGGCGTGGCTGCAGCGATCCTGCTGCTGCTGTTCGCGGCAGGGTTGCCACGCACCGCGCAGCTCGCACTCATGGGCTTTGCACTATTGACGGCGACGGCCCTCGTCAATCTGGCCCCCGCCAATCCGTACATGACAGCCTCTTTCGCGCTGTGGCAGCAGGGTCATTTTCTCAATTTCAACGGCGCCACGCGCGTCATTTCCGCCGTGTGGCCGTTCGTGGCGATGGTCTATCTGGTGCTGCTCGCCGCCGACCGCGGACAGGTGAGGGAGTAGGAAACGCGCCCGGGACGCCCGCCCGCCCGCAGTATAATTAAGCCGACGCTCGTTCGAGCGGCGCCGTTCAACAGCGCGACCAGGCTTGCTCGACGCGTCGGCGCGCCGCTCAACTCGCTTCTCCCACAGACCTCGGAATTTGGAATGGGCTACTACGAAAAACACGTTTTTTTCTGCTGCAACCAGCGCCAGAACGGCGAGACCTGCTGCAACGACAAAGGCGCGAGCGGCATGCGCGACTACGCGAAAAAGCGGGTCAAGGAACTGGGCCTCGCCGGTCCCGGGAAGGTGCGGGTGAATCAGGCGGGGTGCCTGGACCGCTGCGAGGAAGGGCCGTGCATCGTGGTGTACCCGGAGGCGGTCTGGTACACCTACGTCGACCGCGCCGATATCGACGAGATCATCGAGGAGCACATTCGAAACGGCCGGGTGGTCCAACGCCTGCGCATATGAGCGCGGCGGGCGAGCGCATCTTCATCGACGGTGCGGCGGGCAAGATCGAGATGGTCGTGGACCGACCTGCGAGTCCGCCTCGCGGCGTGGCGCTCGTCGCCCATCCGCACCCTCTCTACGGCGGGACCCTCGACAACAAGGTCGTGCAGACCCTGGCGAGAACCTTTGTCGAACTGGGCTACGTCTCGCTGCGGCCCAATTTCCGCGGCGTCGGCGAATCAGAAGGCGAGCACGACCAAGGCAGAGGAGAGACCGAGGACTTGCTCCGCGTCGCCGAGTACGCGAATAAGAGCTTTGGCCTGCTGCCGCTCGTCCTCGCGGGGTTCTCTTTCGGTGCAGCCGTCCAGACGCAGGTGGCGCAGCGCACGAGCCCCTTGCGCGTGGTGCTGGTGGGCGTCGCGGTCGACCGCTTTCCTTCGGCAGCCGTGCCCGGCGATTCGATCGTGATCCACGGCGAGCGGGACGAGACCGTGCCGCTTGCGAAGGTGCTCGACTGGGCACGGCCGCAGGAATTGCCGGTCGTGGTCATCCCCGGCGCCGACCATTTCTTCCACTTGCGCCTGAACGTCATCAAGAACATCGTCAAGGGTTCATGGCGGTATTAGCGGCGCACAATCTGCGCAAGGTCTACGGCGGCGAGGAAGTGGTCGCCGGCGTGAGCTTCGGCATCCAGGCAGGCGAATGCTTCGGGCTGCTCGGCCCCAACGGCGCCGGCAAGACCACCACCCTCAGGCTATGCCTCGGCCTCACCGATCCCGACGGCGGCTCGGTGGAGCTGATGCAGCACCCCGTGCCCGGTGCAGCCCGGCCCGCCCGCGCGCGGGTGGGCGTGGTGCCGCAGATGGACAACCTCGATCCTGATTTCACCGTAAGCGAAAACCTGCTCGTCTACGGCCGTTACTTCGGCCTCGCCGAGCGCGCCATCCGGCAGCGCATTCCCCAGCTGCTCGACTTCGCGGGCCTGACCGCGCGCGCCGCGTCGCAAATCCAGACGCTCTCCGGCGGAATGAAACGCCGCCTCACCCTGGCGCGCGCGCTCATCAACGATCCCGACCTGATCTTCATGGACGAACCCACCACCGGGCTCGATCCGCAGGCGCGCCATCTGATCTGGGAGCGTTTGAAGCAACTCCTCGCTGGAGGGAAGACCATCGTGCTCACCACGCATTTCATGGAGGAGGCCGAGCGGCTATGTGCGCGGCTCGCCATCATGGACCGCGGGCGCTTCATCACCGAGGGAAGCCCGCGCGAGCTGATCCTCCGCCACATCGAACCGCACGTGGTCGAGGTGCACGGCGACGGCGTCATGGATTGGACCGATCGCGAGGCGGGAAAGGTCGCGTCGCGCCTGGAAAAAAGCGGCGAGACGGTGTTTTGCTACGCCGCCGATCCGGCCCCGCTGCTCGCCAGTCTCGCGAACCGGGGGGAACTGCGCTACCTTCACCGTCCGGCCAACCTGGAAGACGTGTTCCTGAAACTCACCGGCAGGGAGCTGCGCGACTGATGCGGGTTTTCGCGCCGCCTTCGATGAGCCTGCGCTTTCTGCCCGTATGGCGCAGGAACCTGCTCGTGTGGCGCAAGCTCGCGATTCCCTCCATCCTCGGCAATCTCGCCGATCCGCTGATCTACGTGCTCGGCCTCGGGTACGGCCTGGGCTCGATGCTGCCCGAAGTCGGCGGAGTCCCTTACATCGCGTTCCTCGCGGCCGGAATGGTGTGCTCGAGTACGATGAACAGCGCCACGTTCGAATCCATGTACTCGGCCTTCTCGCGCATGCACGTGCAGCGCACCTGGGACGCCATCATGAACGCCCCGGTGGACCTCGACGACGTCGTGCTCGCCGAGCTTGCCTGGGCAGCCTCCAAGAGCGTGCTCTCGGGCGTGGCGATCCTCGCCGTGGTGTGGCTGCTCGGCCTGTCGGGTTCGGTCCTGTCTCTGTGGGTGATCGCGCTCCTGCCGCTCATCGGGCTCACTTTCGGCGCGCTCGCCCTCGCGGTCACGGCGATGGCGCGCAGCTACGACTTTTTCATGTATTACTTCACGCTGCTGATCACGCCGATGAATCTTTTGTGCGGGGTGTTCTTTCCGGTAGAGCAGCTGCCTGCCGCTTTTCAGGCGATCGCGGCGTTTCTTCCGCTCACGCACGCGGTGGCGATCGCGCGGCCGCTGCTGCTCGGCCAAATTCCGTCGGACGCGGTCCTGCACGTGCTGGTGCTGCTTGCTTATGCCGCGACCGGGTTCTATGCTGCCACGATACTTTTCCGCCGACGCCTGCTGAAATAACGATGTTTTGGATCAAAGCGCTGCACATCATTTTCATGGTGACTTGGTTCGCGGGGCTGTTCTACCTGCCGCGCCTGTTCGTCTACCACGCCATGGCCGAGGATGCGGCGAGCCGGGAGCGGTTCAAGATCATGGAGCGCAAGCTCTACCGGGGCATCATGGCACCCGGCGCAATACTGACGCTCGTCTTCGGCACGTGGCTGTGGCTCGGCTACGGCTTCACAGGCGCCTGGCTCTACGCCAAGCTCGGGGTCGTCGTCCTGTTGATCGCCTATCACCTTTACTGCGGCAGGCTGCTTGCCGATTTTGCGCGCGACCGAAATACGAAGTCGCACCTCTGGTACCGCTGGTTCAACGAGGTGCCGGCAGTACTTCTGGCTGCCGCGGTCGTTCTGGCCGTGGTGAAACCGTTCTAGCTGGCTGCGCATCGCCTCGGCGGATTTCCCCTTTTTCGACAATCTGCTAATCTTGGCATGCTCGTTGCCTTCGATTTCCCCGACATGAACGCGAACATCACATTGAGGCCCGGACGGCCCACCGATGCCGCCAGGATCGCCGCGATGTCGCGCGATCTGATCGAGACGGGCCTCGGCTGGTCCTGGGGACCCGACCGCGTCGCGCGCTCGATCGCAAACAAGGACACATTCACGCTGCTCGCCTGCGACCGCGACCGCGTCGTTGCTTTTGCCATCATGTATTTCGGCGACGAGCACGCCCATCTGAATTTGCTCGCGGTGCGGTCTTCCCACCAGAGACTGGGAATCGGACGACGCATGGTCGAATGGCTGACCGAGTCCGCCTACGCCGCCGGGATCGCCACGATTCACCTCGAGCTGCGCGCGGCCAACACCCCCGCGCGCAGCTTCTACCGATCGCTCGGTTTCACCGAGTCGGCTTACATCCCGGGTTATTACCGCGGCCGCGAAATGGCGCTGCGCATGATGCGGGTGCTGCGCACGCCGGGCACTCCCTTGCCCGCCTGGCCCGCGCCGAAGTTGCCGAAGAGCTGACGCCCTCCGCGGCAGGACACGCGGCGCAACCGGATCGCCCGACATGCGCGGCGCGGTACTCGCTCTCACCGTAGGTCTCATGGCGCATGCCGCTGTGGCGGCTCCTGCGCTCGAGCCCGGCGTATCGCGCGAGCTCGCGCAGTGGCGTGCAAAAACCTACCGTGACGTTCGCTATGCGCTGGCGATCAGCGTCGCTGCCGGTGCGACGAAGCTCGCCGGAACCGCGAAGATCGAAGTCACCCTTCCGCGCAGAGCGCCCGACCTGGTGCTCGACTGGCGCCCTTTGAGCGGCGCGGCGCGCGTAGGGCAGCTGCGCGTCAACGGCAAGCCCGCGAAGGCGAAGCTCGCGCAGGAGCACCTGATCGTTCCGGCGCGGCTGCTCCATGCCGGAAGGAACCGCGTAACGTTCTCCTTCGAATCGCCGATCGCGTTGTCCGGCAGCGCCGTGACGCGCTACGTGGACCGCGAGGACGGCTCCGAGTACGTCTATACGCTTTTCGTTCCTTCGGATGCGAGCAGCGCTTTCCCTTGCTTCGACCAGCCCGATCTGAAGGCGCGTTTCAGCCTCGAGCTGGTCCTGCCGCGCGCATGGACAGCGGTCGGAAATGCTCCGATCGCGGCAATCGAGGACGTGTCGAACAGCCTGCGCCGGTTTCGATTCGCCGCGACCCCGCCGATCAGCACGTATCTCTTCGCCTTCGCCGCCGGGCCGTTCGCGGAACTCACGGAGAGCTCCAGGCCCACGCGCCTGTTCGTGCGCAAGTCGCAGCTCGCGCGCGCCCGAACGGAGGCCCCCGAGGTGCTGCGGCTCAATCGCGAGTCGGTGCGCTGGTTCGAGCGCTACTTCGATTCGCGCTTCCCGTTTCCCAAATACGACCTGGTGCTCGTCCCGGAGTTCGCTTACGGAGGCATGGAGCACGCGGGGGCGACCTTTCTGCGCGAGGATGCGGTGCTGTTTCCCTCCGCGCCGAACGAAACGGACATTCTCGCGCGCGCGCAGCTCCTGTTCCACGAGAGTTCGCACCAGTGGTTCGGCGACTCCGTCACCATGAGGTGGTTCGACGACCTGTGGCTGAAGGAAGGGTTCGCCAATTTCATGGCGGCCAAGGCGGCGGAAGCGCTGCTCCCGGCGCATTCGGTCTGGAACGCCTTCCACGCGCTCAAGTCCGCCGCTTACCGGACCGACGTCACGCAGGGGACGACGCCGATCTACCGGCCGCTTGCCAATCTCTCCGCGGCAAAGTCCGCTTACGGCAACATCGTGTATGCAAAGGCGCCGGCGGTGCTGCGCCAGGCCGAGTTCTACGTCGGCGCGCGCGTGTTCCGCCGGGCGGTGCGGCAGTTCCTAAAAAGTCACGCCTACGCGGCTGCCGATTGGAACGACCTCGTCGCCGCGCTCGAGCGTGCCTCCGGTCGCAGGCTGAAGGGCTGGGCGGAAGCCTGGGTCAAGCGCCGCGGCATGCCGGAGGTGCGCCTCGCCTGGGACACCGATCGCGAGGGCCGGCCGAGGAACGTCGTCCTGGAGCAGCACAACGTGCTCAATGAAGGCGGAACGTGGCCGATGAAGCTCAAGGTGTTCGCCTTGCCCGAGAGCGGGCTTCCCCGGTCGGCCGATGCCTTGCTGCGCGGCGAGAGCGCGCGCGTTCGCGCAATCGACGGCATGCCCGAGATCGAATTCGCGTTCGCGAATTCCGGCGATTACGGCTACGGGCGCTTCCTGCTCGACCCGGCTAGCCGCGATGCGGTGCTCGCGCGCCCGGAAATCGTGCAGGGTGATCTGCTGCGCGCGCTCGTCTTCGGTTCGCTGTGGGAATCGGTGCGGGACGCCGAGCTTTCGCCCCTCGACTATCTCGACCTCGTCGTCCGCGTCGCCCCCGTCGAGCGGGACGCGGTGACGCTTGCCGGCCTGCTCCAACGCGCGCAGGTCGCCTTTCTCCACTATGTGTCGGATTCGCAGCGGGACGCTCTCGCGCCGCGCTTCGAGCACCTTCTCGCCGAGGGAATGCTGCGTGCGGATACGCCGGGGCGTCGCATCACCTTTCTCAGGACGTTCACGGCGAGCGCCTGGTCGGAGGGCGGCCGCTCCCGGCTCAAATCGCTTCTCGCAAACACGCTGGAGATCCCCGGGGTGAAGCTCAGCTCGCGCGACCGCTTCCGCGCGATCGCGAGGTTGCTCGCGCTCGACGATCCTGAGGCACAGGCGCTGCTTTCCGAGCAGATCGCCGCGGATTCCGGCGACGACGGCCGCCGCTACGCTTTCGCCGCCGCCGCGGCCGAGCGCAGCGCCGAGGCGAAGCGCGTCTACTTCGAGCGCTTCTTCAACGAGCAGGGCCTGCCCGAAAGCTGGATCGATGCGGCGCTCGGCCCCTTCAACGCGGTCGAGCATGCCGAGCTGACCCAGCCCTACCTCGATCTCGCGCTCGCCGCCTTGCCCGAATTCAAACGCACGCGCAAGATCTTCTTCGTCAACAACTGGCTCGCCGCCTTCATCGGCGGACAGGTGGACGTCGCCGCCCTCGAACAGGTCGAGAGCTTCGCGCGCCAGCCGGAGCTCGAACCCGACCTGAAGCTGCAGCTCCTCGAAGCGATGGACGGCCTCGCGCGCACCGTCAAGATCCGCGCGAGGTTTGCCAGGCTCTTGCCCTGACGAACCCGGCAATCTCGGAGAGGCCCGCTCGCGCGGGCGTCAATCCAGCGCGCCGGCGGCGTAGGCGCGTTCGATCTCGGCGCCGAATTTCTCCTGCACCCGTTCGCGCTTGACCTTGAGGGTCGGCGTGAGCAGCCTGTTTTCCACCGTCCAGGGCTCGCGGGTCGCTACCACGCGCCGCACCCGGATGTAACCCGGAAATCCCTTCAAGCGATCGTTGGCGCGCCGGACGAGATTCTTCTCGTCGGTCTCCTGAGTCACCGCCAGGAGCGTCAGGAACGGGCGGCCTTCGCCGATCAGGATGCATTGTTCGAATACTCCGTCCCCGAGGATGGCGAGCTCCACGTCCTGCGGCGGAAGCTTTTCGCCGTTCGAGAGCACCAGCACGTCTTTCAGGCGGCCGCGTATGAAGATCCTGCCGTCCCGGATTTCCGCAAGATCGCCGGTATGCAGCCACCCCTCGCGGTCGAGCATCTTCGCGCTCGCCTCGGGATTGTTCCAATAGCCCTTCATGATGCTCGGGCCCTTTGCGAGCAGCTCGCCGTCCGCGGCGACTCGCACTTCGACGTTGTCGAGCGGCCTGCCGACCGATTCGGGAACGTTGTCCTCGGGCCGATTCACCGAGATCACGGGAGAAGCCTCGGTCATTCCGTATCCCTGGAGAACCGGCAGCCCGAGCCCCAGGAACAGCCACGCAATCGCGGGATCGAGCGGAGCACCACCGAGCACCGCGAACCTCATCCTGCCGCCCAGCCTCGAGCGCACAGGCCCGGCGACGCGCTCGAGCAGCAGCGCGAGAACGA
>WNGB01010498.1_pt1 | contig 23237 bp, 26 predicted proteins | sample 5400681 | NCBI WGS metagenome assembly WNGB01 (sample SAMN13153367, study PRJNA577476) | soil metagenome | isolation source: 115 cm soil or saprolite under grassland replicate 2 | place: USA:California | collected 2016-06-15
AGCTGCCCGGTCCAGGATTGGCGCCGCAGCGTTCGGCGTCCCCGCGGAACATCATCGAGCGCAGCTGGCTGGTCTCGTCCTTGAGCGAGAAGTAATAGTGGCCTGAGGAGGCGCGGGACAGGTTCGTGATCTCTCCCTTGACCCAGAGGTCTCGGAGGAGGCGATCGGTGTACAGCAGCTCCTTGATGTACCGCCCGATCTCGCCAACCTGGTAGATCTTCATCGCACCGGACTTATCAGCTCGGACGCAGCTCGATCAGCGGCTGCCCGTACTCGACGGGTTGTCCGTCCTGCACCAGCAGCCGTTTCACGACGCCGGCCCGCTCGCTCTGGACCCGATTCAGCATCCTCATCGCCTCGACCGCGCCGACGACCTGGCCGGCGATGATGCTGCCTCCCTCCTCGACAGGCGGCTCCGACTTCCCGCCCGCCGATCGCCGAAAGACCCCCACCATCGGCGCCGTCACCACGAACGTATCCGGCGGCGTTGCCTCGACCATCGGCTCGGAGATCTCCGGCAGTCCACGCCCGACCATTGCTGGATCCCGTCGGATCCAGAGCCGCGCGCCTTCGCACTCCAGGTCGAGCTCCTCAACGTCGGAGCCAGCGAGCACGCGCAGCAGCTCGCCCAGCTCATCGGGCGAGAGGGGACCGCGCTCCCGGACCAGCCCTGAGTCTCGATCCTCGGGTGGCGACTCCAGTGTCATGCCTTCCGTCTGGCTGCGCAGCGTGGCTCCTACACTCGCTCCAGGTAGGTCCCCGTTCGGGTGTCCACCTTAATGGTATCGCCCTGGTTGACGAAGAGCGGGACCTGGACGCTCAGTCCAGTCTCGAGTCTGGCGGGCTTGCTGCCCCCAGTGGCCGTGTCGCCGCGGAAGCCCGGCTCGGTCTCGTCTACCCGCAGCTCGACGGTGATCGGCACGTCGACGGCGACCGGCTCGTTCTCGTAGAACTGGACCTGAAGCACCATCCCATCCTTCAGGTAGTTGACCGCCTCGCCGAGCCGTTGAGCGGTCAGCGCGACCTGGTCGTACGTCTGCTGGTCCATGAAGTAGTAGGCGTTGTCCTCGGCATACAGGAAGGACATGTTGCGCTGCTCCAAGCGAACGCGCGGGAACCTCGTTCCAGCCTGGACTGTCGTCTCCGAGATCGCACCCGTCCTGACGTTGCGGACCCGCATTTTGACCTGGGCGCTGCCGCGCCCGATCTTCTGGTGCTGGTAGTCCAAGACCGAGAACAACTGGCGGTCCACCTCGATAATGATTCCTTTGCGCAGATCGCCGGTCGAGATCATGCTGCCGCCTCGGCAAGCTCCAACGACTTGCACGAGCGACACAGCACCCGCACCCTCTCGTCCTCCATCACCACCAGGTCCTCGATCCGAACACCCCCCCAGCCCGGCAGATAGATGCCCGGCTCGACGCTGAAGACCATGCCGGGCTCCAGGGCCTGCGTCCCGCGCAGCGAGACCCAGGGTGGCTCGTGGACTTCGAGGCCGATCCCGTGTCCAAGCCCGTGGGTGAACTCCTTGCCGTAGCCTGCCCCTTTCAGGAAGTCGCGCGCGATGGCATCGGCCTGCTTGCCGGTCATGCCGCGGGCGATCTCGCGCTCGGCTTTCTCCTGGGCCGCTAGCACCAGGCCATGCACCTCACGCAGCTTGTCGCTGGGCCTGTCGATGCAGACGGTGCGGGTCATGTCTGAGCAGTAGCCATCCACTCTAGCCCCGATATCGATGGTGATCGGCTCGGCCTGCTGGAAGCGGCGATCGGTCGGGACGGCATGCGGCATCGACGCGTTCGGGCCGCTGGCAACGATCGAGGGGAAGGACGTGCTGGCGCCGCGCCTGCCCAGATAGCGTTCGACCTCGGCGGCGATCTCCCGTTCTGTGCGGGCCACGCCGATTTCGTTCCGTACCAAATGCTCGAAGCAGTCGTCGAGCACGTCGACCGCCGCTTGAAGGCTCTTCAGCTCGGCCTCGTCCTTGCTGATCCGCAGCCGGTCGACGGGGTCCTTGAGGGGTACTAGCTCGGCACGAGACTTGATCGCCCTGTTGAAAGCGGACCAGATCGCGTAGGGGAGATGGATCGATTCGAAGCCGAGTCGCCTGATGCCCAGCTTCCTCGTTATCTGAGCGATCCGTGTCGAGACGCGGGCCCTAGGGGTGTAGACGATGACCTCGTAGTCCGGCGCCTCGTGCTCGGCCTGCTCACTGGTCCGCCGATCGGTCAGCAGGATGCTCTCCGACTTGCCGATCAGCAGGTAGCCAGCCGAGTCCCGTGGCGGCAGGTCGTGGCCGCTGTAGCCGCTCAGGTAGAAACGCGATTCTGGCTGCGATACCAGCAGGCCATCCACTCGGGACTTGCCGAACAGGTTCCGCAGGCGCTCGATGCGCTGGCTATGTGCGCTCATGTCGTCCGACTGTCAGCTGGCTCTTGACGCCCGGGCGACGGATTTGAGCGATCGGGACTTGCCCACCTTTACGCGTCCGGGCGCGGAGCGCCGGCGGCCCGCGGCCCGGGTCGCTCGCTGGCGGCCGCCCGAACGGCCCCGCTCCCTCGTCGGGAGGGGCCCATCGCAGCCCAGGCAGTGGATCCGTTCGCCCGACAGCGGGACCCTGATCCCGCCGCATATCTCGCACGGCTCCGAGAGGGGACGCTGCCAGGAGACCCAGCTGCAGGCCGGGTAATTCGCGCAGCCGTAGAAGACGCGCCCGGAACGGGCCTTCTTCTCCACCAGTTCGCCGCCGCAGCTCGGACAGGGTACTCCGATCTTGACCAGGATTGGGCGGGTTGTCTTGCAGGTCGGGTAGTCGCTGCACGATAGGAACCGCCCGAACCGACCAACTTTGACGAGCATCGGTTTCCCGCACGTCTCGCAGACCTCGTCGCTTGGCTCGCTGGGGGTCTCTTCCTGGCCCAGTGGCTTGGCGTTCTTACACTCCGGAAAGCCGGTACACGACAGGAAGCGGCCGAAGCGGCCCAGCTTGATTGCCATCGGGCGACCACACTTGTCGCACCGCTCGTCCGTCACCTCGGCAGCCTTGTTGACGTGCTCGATCTCGCTTTGAGCACGCTGAAGTGTCGCTTCGAACGGGTCATAGAACTCGCGCACGACGGGGACCCAGGGTCGCTCGCCGGTCGCGATGTCGTCCAGCTTCTCCTCAAGGGTAGCGGTAAAGTCCACGTCGACGATGGCCGAGAAGTGGCCTACCAGCAGGTCGTTGACGAGCAGGCCCAGGTCAGTGGGTTTGAAGCGGTTGCTCTCCTTCTCGACGTAGCCGCGGTCTTGTATCGTGGACAGGATCGGGGCATAGGTGGAGGGCCGACCAATCCCTCGCTCCTCGAGCGCCTTGACCAGGGTCGCCTCAGAGTACCGCGGAGGCGGCTGGGTGAAGTGCTGCTCCGGGATCAGGCGCAGCAGATCAAGCTGCTCGCCGGCGGCAAGCTCGGGCAGCCGCTGTCGTCCCTCCTCGTCGGCCTCCCCATCGTCCCGGCCCTCCAGATAGACGCTCAAGAAGCCGGCGAAGCGCAGCACCGAGCCATTGGCGCGAAACGTGTAGGTCGCTCCGCCATCGCGAACGGCGTCGACGTCGACCGTGGTCACGTCGAAGATGGCCGACGCCATCTGGCTGGCCACGAAACGCTTCCAGATCAGCTCATACAGCCGAGCCTGGTCAGGCGTCAGGCTGGCGCGAACCCGCTCGGGGTCGCGCTGGGCCGAGGTTGGTCGAATCGCCTCATGTGCCTCCTGGGCAAGCCGGCTCTTGGTCCGATGCGTTCGCGGGCGGTCCGGCAACATCTCTTTGCCGTACTTCGCGCCGATCACCCGTCGCGCTTCAGCGATGGCCGTTTCGGCGACCGTCACGGAATCGGTCCGCATGTAGGTGATCAACCCGACGCTCTCGCCCGCGAGGTCCACACCCTCGTAGAGCTGTTGGGCCACGCTCATCGTTCGGCGAGCCGTGAAACCCAGCTTGCGGCTCGCCTCCTGCTGCAAGGTGCTCGTGGTGAACGGCGCGGCCGGGTTGCGCTGCTGCTCGCGGCGGCGAACGTCGCGGACCCGATAGCCCGCCCCCTCGAGGTCTGAAATGATCCGCCCGGTCTGCTCGCCGGTCTTCAGCTCGATCTTCTCGCCATTCCGTTCCGCGAGCGCGGCTTTGAACGGCTGGGCGTCGGCGGCTTGCTTGGCTAGCTCGGCTTCCAGCGACCAGTACTCGACCGGCACGAAAGCTTCGCGCTCGCGCTCTCGGTCGACGATGAGGCGAACGGCCACCGACTGGACGCGGCCAGCCGACAGCCCGGGCCGTACCTTCCGCCACAGCAGCGGGCTGATCTTGTAGCCCACCAGGCGGTCCAGCACCCGCCGCGCCTGCTGGGCGTCGACCCGCTTCAGGTCGATGCCGCGCGGCTGATTGACGGCCCGCAGGACGGCGTCTCGAGTGACCTCGTGAAACTCGATCCGATGGACCGGCTTGTCGCGCAGGCCGATCGCGGACACGAGGTGCCAGGCGATGGCCTCGCCCTCGCGGTCCGGGTCGGTGGCGAGATAGACCGCGTCGGCGTCCTTGGCTTCCCTGCGCAGCCGTGTAACAACGTCTTTCTTGTCGGGCGTGACCACGTAGGCGGGTGCGAAGTTGTGCTCGGTGTCCACGCCCAGCTTGCTCTTGGGCAGATCGCGGACGTGGCCGAGGCACGCTCGCACCGCGTAGTCGCGTCCAAGGAACTTTTCGATGGTCCTGGCCTTGGCGGCCGACTCGACCACCACCAGATTTCGCTTTGCCACTCGGGAGGAATCCTCAACACATGATCGGCCGACCCAGCCGTCGGCCTTCGCGTCGGATTATAGACTACCCGCGAGCGACCCCCATCGGGCCGCGCAGGCTACGCCCCCGGTCGCTCCAGCTTCTCGAATGGCAGGTCAACCGCCCGGCCGTTGCTAGCCGAGCGAAAGATCGCTTCGGTCATCTCCATGTACTTCAGACCATCCCAGAACGTGGGCTCGACCGAGCGCTTGCCCTCCCTGACGGCATCGATGAAATCGGCCTCAGCTGTCCACTCACGGGCCTGCTCGGGTGGGATGGTGACGGGCTTCAGCTCGGCGTCGGCGGCCTTGCCAGCCATGATCGTGTCGGTGGCCGCCAGATAGCGGATGGTCCCTTCGCTGCCGTAGATCTCGAACCGGTTCGCCTCGTCGGCGTGGCGGACGACGCCGCTCCAGGTGAAAGTAGCCAGGGGGCCGCTCTCTAGCTCGGCGATGGCCGACAGCGTGTCCGGACGATCGACCGCTGCCTGCCCATCGCCTGGCGCCGGGCGAGTGGGGAAGACAGTCTTTTCGAGCCCCACCACTCGTCTCGCGTATCCGAGCCAGCGGTGCATGACTTCGACCATCATCCCGACGTCCAGGGTGTTGAAGCCGGAGATCTCGCGTTGTTGGCGCCAGTGGATTGGGGTGTTCGGATCGGCGTACGGGTCGCTGTATGACTGGACGACGACGTCGTACGGCTGGCCGACGAACCCATCGGCCAGCATGCGGCGGACCACCCGATCGCCGCGCAGATAGTGGGGCGGTGGGGAGAGCATGGCGGTCCGGTCCGACTTCTCGGCCGCCTCCCACATCGCCCTGGCCTCCTGATAGTCCATAGCCATGCGAGCTTGACAGAAGACATGCTTGCCGGCCGCCAGCGCCGCCACGGTAATCTCGCGGTGCACGTACGGGTGAGTGCCGATCCAGATGATGTCGACCTCGTCCGACTGGACAAGCTGTTTCCAGTCGTCGAAGGCGCGGCGGATGCCGAACTCCTGGGCCGCGCGCTCCGAGGAGGCTCGGCTCCTATTTGCCACTCCCACGAGCTCGACTCCCGGGATGCCTTTGAGACCCGGCACGTGTCGATCGCGGACGATGCCACCGGCCCCGACAAACCCGATCCGCAGTGCGCCTCCAGCCATCGCGTCCTCCAAGCTGTCAGCCGTCAGCCATCAGCTTACCCCGTTTCGGCTGACAGCTGATAGCTGATATGATCCGCCGCACGAAGTGGGAGGCGAGAGCATGGCTACCCAGGCACGGCGGATGACGATCGGCGAGGAGTTGTCCGAGCGGATGGCGGGCTCGGCGGCGCTCTACGAGCGCGCCACGCCGATCTTCCCGAGCGGCGTGACCCACGACAGCCGCTACAACGAGCCCTTCCCGATCTACGTCGCGCGCGCCGCCGGCTCGCGCAAGTGGGACGTCGACGGCAACGAGTACGTCGACTACTTCGGCGGGCATGGCGCCCTGCTGCTTGGACACTGCCACCCGGCGGTCACCGAGGCCGTCGTAGAGCAGGCTCGCCGCGGGAGTCATTACGGCGCCTGCCACGAGCTGGAGGTCCGCTGGGGCGAGCTGGTCACCCAGATCGTTCCCTCGGCCCAGATGGTCAAGTTCACGTCGTCTGGTACCGAGGCGACGCTGATGGCGCTACGCCTGGCCCGCGCGTTCACCAATCGAACCCGAATCGTGAAGATGCAGGGCCATTTCCACGGCTGGCACGACTACGCCACGGTGGCGATGCAGCCGCCCTACGACGAGCCGATCTCGCGTGGCATTCCTCGAGAAGTCCAATCGACGGTAACAGCAGTTCCCGCCGGCGACGTCCCGGCCCTCGAGGCCGGGCTGGAGAACGGCGACGCGGCGGCGGTGATCCTGCTGTGCAACGGGCTGACGAGCGATTACCTACGGCAGGTCGTTGACCTGTCTCACGCGCACGGGACGCTGGTCATCTTCGACGAGGTCGTGACCGGCTTTCGCTACGCCCCGGGCGGGGCGCAGGAGCATTTCGGCGTCACCCCTGACCTTACGACGCTGGCGAAAATCTTGGCCGGCGGCTACCCTGGCGGAGCTGTCGCCGGGCGAGCCGACGTGATGCGCCTGCTCGAGTTCCGGGATGACCCGCAGTGGCTCCGCTTCGGCCGCATCGCCCACCCGGGCACCTACAACGCCAACCCCGTCTCGGCGGCGGCCGGCGTCGCCTGCCTGGAGATCGTGCGCCACCCGGCCGTCCAGCAAAGAGCCACGTCGACGGCTGAGGCGATTCGGATCGGCTTCCGCGAGGTGATCGAGCGTCGCGGGGCGGCCGGCAAGATCGGGGGCTGGGCTTCGATGCTCCCCGTCAGCCTGGAGACGAAACTGCCGTCGAAGAAGTTCACCTCGCGTTTCCGGGCCGCGATGCAGCTGGGCGGCGTCGATCCGTCCGGCAGCCAGCTGATCGTCTCGGCCGTCCATACCCAGGACGACGTCGATCGAACGGTCGCCGCGTTCGACGCCGCCGTCGGGCGTCTGCAGGACGAAGGGGCCATCTAGGGCGGGTGCCGACGGCGGTCGCCGTGCGGCTCACTAGAGATGCACCATCAACCAGCTCAGAGGCGTGGAGCGCCCGAAATCTACTCGCCGGCTGTCGTTCTCGCTGCCGGCCTGGCCGAGCTCAGGAGGAAGTGTTCGGTGGCCCACTCTGTCACGGCCGCGTGCAGGTCGGCACCGCCCTCGGCGTTCGTGAGCACAACGATGTCTACTGGGGAATTCGGCCGGGCGGGTAGAATCAGGGATAGAGGGAAGCCGAGATGGCTCTTGAGACGAGACCAGCTTGGGTCGTCGAGTTGAAGCAGAGGCTGTCGCGGCCCTGTGCTGAAGACGAGCTGGTACGCTTGCAGGCCTGGGCAGAGCAAGTCAGCCGCATCAACGACGACACGACCTGGCTGCCTGGCACATTCGAGCGTCTCCTCGACCTCGCCAGAGCCGAAGCGGCGCTTGACGAATAGTCCACGGCGCGTAACGCATGCTGTACCCGACGCGTCGCTGGTCGCCAAGTGGCACACACCCGAGGAAGCGAGTTGGGAGCACGCCCGCTTCTTATTGCAGGCGTTCGTGGCTGGAGGCCTCCGGCTAACAGCCCCCGAGCATCTCAAGGTCGAGGTTGTACGTATCCTCCAAATGGGCGTGAGAGACAAGCGTTACACCGTGGACGAGGGGATCGCGCGCGTCGAAGCATTCGAGGCGCTGCCGATCGCGTACGTTCCGAACGAGTTGCTCTTCCACGGTGCCTTTCGCATAGCTTCACGCGTCCAGATGGCGCTGTACGACGCGCTGTATCTGGCGCTGGCGGACGCCTTGGACGCCGCATTCGTAACCGCCGACCGGCGTCTCTACAATTTGGCGCAGCAGCGCGGAATCGCAAGAATCGCCTGGTTTCAGGATTTCGCTCCCTCGTAGACGATCGGGGGCCCGGGCGGGAGCGTGCGCACGTCCTCGACGGCGTCGAGTCGCCAGAGCGCCCCGAGGACACGGCCCAACGTCACCTCGCCCGCGTCCTCCGCCGACCGCTCCCAGCCGGACCATTCGCTCCCCCGCGCTTGTCGAGCGGCGGGATAAGCGTGGCCCCGGCCTGGCCTTATTCCAGCGAAGTGGCGATTGCTGAAACAAACCCCCCGACCGGCGTGGGCCCGATTTCGACCCTGGCCATGAGACGGTGAGATGTACAGCCGAGCGCCCGCGATCACCTAGCGCCAGAAAGATCGGCTATGTCCGGAGAACCCGTCGATCTCGCCTGCACGGCTACCGATCGTATGAGTCGAGCTCATCGGTCGTCTCCGGTGCCGGTCTCAACGCCGCCAGTCGCGTGTACCGCTGTCCCTGGGTCCAGGCGCAGGGCCGACCGTTCCTGTCACGAAAGGTATTCCGGACCGGCCGCTGCAGCTTGATGGTCTCGGCCCTATCCGCGGGCGATAGGAGGAACACCTGCTGCGTCGTTCCTTCGAGACCTGCCGCCGCATCGCTCACGGCCTGTTTCACCAGCTTGCCTAGCGCCTGATCGTATTCGTCGTTCGAGGCAGCCAGCTTCCATGCGTTCTCGTGTGAGAACTCCAGGTGGTCTCGGCGAGCCCAGATCCTGGCGATCGCAGGCTTGATCTCCCCGTTCGCGTAGAACGCCATATGGGTCAGGCCGGCTTGGAAAGGAACGGCCCGGCTGGCACATATACGCGCCGTACCTCTGGTACTCGGCCCACGCTTCCCGGGCCGCCACGATCACGACTTCTTTGTGCTCAAGAAGGCCGTCCTCCGCGAAGAGCGCTTGCAGCTCATGGAGGAGGAAGCGCGTCTGCTCGCCGACCAGTGTCGAAGGATCGCTAAGCAGCTCCTCAATAGCTTGGGAAAGCGCGAGGAAGCTGAGCCAAACTACCCTAGAGTCCTCAAGCTCGTCGAGCGTCGACGGCTTCGTCGCGTCGGGACTGATGACGAAGAGCCGCTCATCAGCGAAGGAGCCGTCGAGATGGTTCAGATGGGCCTCTAGCTGCCAGCGCCGAGTGCTGCCACGCGTCGTCTTGACCTCGAAGAGGTAGCGGCAGTTCGCCGTGACCGCCGCATCCGGAACCGACTCGGGTTTCCCAGTAATCTGGTTGGCGAAGGTCACGATGGCGAGGGCGGACTCGCCGGAAGCTGCGCTGAGAAGTCGCTCGACGACGCTGGAGTCAATTCGTTCGAAAACAGCCATCATCGAGGCGGTGACCCGATTCTCGCCTTGCCGATACGTGGAGAAGAGTGGGTGCCGTCTCATCGCGGCAACCTGCCTTTTCCGGGTTACCCATCCAGGGAGCGAAGGCACCAGCCTCCCGCAGTTAGGCGGACCCTGAGCCACGCTTAATCGTTGCCCACTGATTCGCCGATGCGCAGACGTAGTGCCGTTCCAGGCGTCCCGCCTCCGACGATCCTAACGGTCAGCCACGGTCTGGAGTGACGGTAGCCTTCTGCTGAGATTGCCCAAAGTTGTTGCTGACCGCCCTTCAGCCGGCACTGCCAGAGCCGCGTGGAATCCGCCCTCGTTCTTCTCTAGCGGGGTAACCTCGGCCAAGCTGAGCTACCAGGTGAGTGTCTGTCCTATCGCAGAATCGTTGCAGAGCAGGATAGGCGGCGGGCACGCGTTGCCGGCCGGCTCTCAGAGGAAGTGCTCGATTGCCCAGTCGGTGGCCGCCGCGTACAGCTCGGAGCCCCGGCGTCGGCATTCTCGAGCACGACGATGGCGAACGGTCGCTCGGGTGCGATCTTCAGGATCGTCTCGAAACCGGCGAAGCTGCCATCGTGGTTATAAGCCGCGTTCCGTCTTCCCGCTTCTAGTGCTGATCAGCGCTAGAATGGGACAGTGCAGCCCGCATGTTTGACTGGGATGAAGGCAATCTTGGCCACATCGCCGAGCATGGCATCGGCACCCACGAAGCCGAAGAAGCGCTGCTGGACGCCCGCCGGGTTCCAGCGCCGGCTTATCAGGTGGCGAGTGAGCGACGGCGGGCGGTGCTGGGCGCGACGCCGGAAGGCCGGCTGCTCTTCGTCGTCTTCATGCACCGCGGGGGAGCAATCCGCGTGATCACGGCCAGGGACGCGACCGCCGCGAGCGACGCCGTTACCGCCGGAGGCGGACATGACCATGAAAAGGAAGAAACCACTCGCTACCGTCAATAGGCTCGAGGACATCCCGTCGTTCAGCAGCCAGGACGAGGAACACGCCTTCTGGTCAACCCATGAGCTGAGCGACCACGTCTGGGAGCAGGGACAGCCGCTCAAGCCCGGGGAGCTGCCGCCTCCGCGGCCCGGCACCACCGCGGTCGTGATCCATTTGGATGAACCAACGTTGCGACCGCTCAAAGCGCTAGCCCGCCGACGACGCAGAGCGTACCAGGAGCTGCTCGGCGAGCTCGTGAGGGAGCAGCTCGAACACGAAGAGCGAAAGCGGCGTCGGCTGGCCGGCGGGTCGTCCGCCAGGTGAATCTGGATGCGTTTCGGATGTTCTCAGAAGCACGGCGCCACGCTGCCCGCCATCGCGGCAGCCGGGAAAAACGTCATCCGCCCTACGCGTCGGCCAGCGCCGGAATCACCCGCTCCGCGAACAGCTGTACCGGCTCGACATCGATCCAGTCGGGCGTGCGGAAGATGACGTATTGGCAGCCGGCTCGCGCGTAGTCGCGGAAGACGCCGATCAACTGCTCGGGTGTCCCGATCAGCGCGCCCCGCCGCGGCACGAAGATGCTCAGCCGCTCCCGCTTCGCGGCCACCTCGGCGTTGTCTCGGCCGACGATGACGGTCGTATAGATCGACCGCGTGATCTGGTCGTAGGGGCGCCCGACGCGGTCGCAGTGCTCGCGCAGGGCGGAGAAGAGGGATTCCACCCGCTCGGGATCGCCAGAGACATTGCAGAACTGGGCGTACTGGGCGACGAGGCGCAGCGTCACCCGCTCGCCGCTGCCGCCGATCATGATCGGCGGATGCGGCTGCTGGACTGGGGCCGGGTTGTCCCTCACGTTGTCGAGTCGATAGAAGTGGCCCTCGAACCTCGCCGGCCGCTCAGTCCACAGCGCCAGCATGGCCCGCACCGCCTCCTCCAGGCGCTTGAGCCGGACGGGAGCCTCCTCGAACGCGCCCCAGCCGTAGGCCTCGTGCTCGCGCTGGTGCCAGCCGGCGCCGAGCCCGAGGATCGATCGGCCGTGGCTGATCAGGTCGAGGGTCGTGGCCATCTTCGCCGTCATCGCCGGGTTGCGGTACGGCACGCCAAGCACCAGCTGGCCGAGGCGGACGCGCTGGGTAATCGCGGCGATTGCGCCGAGCGTCGTGAAGCACTCCATAACAGGCTCGTGGAGCGGGTGGCCGGAGTAGCCGCCCTCGTAGAGGAAGTGGTCGTACAGCCACAGCGAGTCGAAGGCGCTCTCGTCGGCCACCCGCGCGACCCGCGCGACGCTATCCCACGGGTTCCCCGTCGAGCCCGGAAAGTACGGATTCACCTGCAAACCAAACCGCATCGAACGCTCCGTCCGCCATGCTGGGCTTGCATAGTAGCCCGGGTCGCCGCGCGCCGGGCCAGGCACTCCCTCGGCGATGCCTGCTCAGGCAGTGGTCTGGTACGAGCGCCAACGGCTGCGGCTCCAGGATCACCTGGCGGTGCCAAATCGTTCGAATGGGACCTTACCGTATACTGGTCGGCCGTATGGCATCCAGCTACTTTCGGCGAACCCGCCGCCAGTTCCTGCGCGGTAGCCTGATCCTCGCAAGCGGCCTGCTGTGGGGCTGTGGCCTGCTTCCAGCCCCGGCGCAACAGCCGGCGAAGGTCCATCGTGTCGGCTTCCTCCTTGGCGCATCATCGGCCACGACCGGACCGGTCCTCGAGGTCTTTCGGAACGGGATGCGCGAACTGGGCTACGTCGAGGGTCACAACTTCACTCTGGAGACCCGCTTCGCCGAGGGCCAGGTCGAGCGGTCGCCCCAACTCGCCGCCGAGCTGGTTCGGCTGCCGGTCGACGAGAACGCTCGCCTGGCCGACCTTGGTCTTGAAGACTTGGCCGGTGCTCAGGAAAATGCCGGCCATCGGAAGGGAGGGGCATGCTATGCAGCGCTGGGAGTACGTCTTCGTTAGGTCGCTCGACGAAAGGGGCCAGCCGCGACCAATGCGGGTGAATGGCGAAGAGCTGCGGGACTGGAGAAAGGGTCCCACTCTATACGATTACAGCAACGCTGAGCAGGGCTGGGAGCTGGTGAGCGTGAGCGCCTAGCGAGGCGACCTCACCTACCTGGTGTTCAAAAGGCCTTCCGCAGCAACAACACACTGACTATGCCGTCCGCCCTTGCCCAGCTTTCGCCTCGAGGCGAGTCACCTGCCAGAAGTAGACTGTCCCTTTGTCGCCGTTCAGGCGGTTCAGTCGGGCGACCTCGGCCTCGGCCGCTTCCCGTGTCCAAGCCACCGTTTTCACGGTGATGGCCGTCTGAGGCTCGACGTCGGGCCGGAAGAACGTATCGACCTGAACGATCGCGAACACATGACCGTATTTCAGTTCAGTTTGTGCAGTCGATTGCTGGCGACTATGCGATCCAGACCGTGATATCTGTGGAGATGCTCAAATGCGTCTCGCACAGGGTCTGGTCCTCGAAACGGCCGGCCGGGAACCTCAGGGGCGGGCGTCACCGGCCCTGTTTGAGCCCGCTTCCGGTAAGGACCACAACGTTTGCCCGGTCCGGGCGCAGGGTTCCCGACTCCAGCAACTTGCGAGCGGCGGCGTATGCGAGCGCCGCGGTCGGCTCGACGTAGAGGCCCTGGGCCGCCAGGTCGCGTCCGGCCGCCACGATCTCCTCGTCGTCGGCCACGGCGGTGCCGCCGCCGCTATCTCGGAGAGCTGCCAGTATCTCGCGGCGGCGAATCGGGCGGCTGGTGGCCACGCCCTCGGCGATCGAGCGGCCGCACTCGACCGGGGCAATATCATCGGCGCCGGCCTGGAAAGCCGCGTGGATCGGGGCGCAGGCGGCCGCCTGAACCGCGTACAGGCGCGGCAGCCGATCGACTTCGCCAGCTAACTGAAGCCCACGGAATGCGAGGAAGCAGCCCAGCAACGCGCTGCCCAGCCCGACCGGCAGCACGATCCCCTCAGGCGCGCGAAGGCCGAGCTGCTCCCAGAGCTCGAAGCCCAGCGTCTTGACCCCCTCGACGAAGAGCGGTTGCCAGTTATGGCTGGCGTAAAAGCGTCGTGTCGCGGCCTCCTGGACCGCGCGCGCGGTCTCATCCCGCGGGCCAGGAATTCGGACCAGCCGCGCGCCGTGAGCGACGATCTGAGCCAGCTTGCTGGGCGAGGTGGACTCGGGCGTGTAGACCTCGCAGTCGATGCCGGCCCGCGCCGCGTAGCATGCCAGCGACGCTCCGGCATTGCCAGACGAGTCCTCGACCACCTCCTGCACGCCGAGCCGCACGAGCGCGTTGACCAGCACCGCCGAACCGCGGTCCTTGAACGACCCGCTCGGCAGCACGGACTCCAACTTGAACAGGAACGGCTCGGCCTCACGTAAGCCCGGCAGGAGTGGGGTCAGACCTTCGCCGAAGTACGCGACCGCGTCAGAACGCCCCAGCGGCAGCCCCGCCTCGTATCGCCAGAGCGAGCGCTCATCAGACACGATCTCGGCACGTCGGAGCGGTCGCGCGCCCTCGTAGTTGAGATGGCTGCCGCACGCGCAGCGCCAGACGAGCGCGTCGTCCGATACCCCCCGCCCGCAGGCCGGACAGCGGTACACGTGAGTGCGGGACTATCTCCCCTCGAGCTCCTCACGGACAATGCGCGCCCCGGCCGCCATCGACTGGATCTTGCCCCTGGCCATGTAGCGCGGGCTCCAGCCGAAGCCGCAGTCCGGATTGATCCAGACCTGCTCCGGCTTGAAGTGCCGCAGCGCCCGCCGGATTCGAGCCGCCACGTCCTCCGCTGTCTCCGGGTAGAACGACTTGACGTCCACCAGCCCAGCCCCGACCTCCCGGTCGCGCAGCCACTCGCCGGCCTTGTCGATCTCGGACAGCTCTCGGCTCGCGAACTCCAGCACGAACTGGTCGGCCCGGGCCGCGAGGACAGCGGGAAAATAGTCGGCGTACGTCCGCTTGAACCGGGCTCGTCCGAAGCGATTGCCAAAGCAGATGTGAAACGCCAGCTTGGCGTTTACCCCCTCGGTCGCCAGGTTGTACATGCGGGCCATCTCCTCGCCCGAGACGTGTCCCCGCGCCGGCTCGTCCAGTTGAATGAAGTCCGCGCCGGCCGCGACCAGGGCCTTTAGCTCGGCGTTGATGACCTCGCAGAAGCGCTCGGCGACGTCGACCGCGCCTGTGTAGTAGTCACCAGGGTGGATCCGGGAGCCAAACGTGAGCGGGCCGGCACACGTCGCCTTGAGCGGCTTGTCGGTGTGGGCGCGCGCGTACTTGAACTCGTCGACGATCCCAAGACCCCCCTCTGGCACCTCGATCCGGCCCACGGCCACGTAGCGGGTCTGCTGGTCGTAGCCCCATGGCCCAGCCTTGCGACGGGGCTCGGTTGGGACGATGTTCTTGATTATCGCGTAGTAGCTGTCGACGTAGCCGTCCAGGCGGCGGACCTCGCCGTCGCTGATCACGTCGACGCCGGCCCGCTCCATGTCGCGAATCGCGGTGTCGGCCGCGTCGTCGAGCATTTCCTCCAGGTCGGCAGGGCCCCACTCACCCCCTTCGTGGGCCTGCACGCCGACGTACCACCAGCTCGGCTTTCCGTGCGAGCCGACCACGGTGGTTGGCAAGATCGGCAGCTGGTTCATCACGCCGGCGCACCTACCTGTCCCGACGCCTGACGGCGGACGATCGACGATGAGGCTGCCGCTGATTGCCGGTCGTCTGGCGTCGGGGGTCCGTCGTCTGTCGCTCGTCGTCCGCCGTCCGCACGGCGTTGAGCAAGCCGCCCGCCAGGAGAACCTCTCGCTCTCGCTCGCCCAGCTCGATTGAGGTCTTGAACGCGCGGCCCTTGGTCACGTTTCTGACCTCGATCTCGGAAGCCCCACATTTGATCAGTGAACGGACGCCGAGGATCTCCAGCTCGTCGTCCTGATCGAGTAGCTCGTACGCTCGTTCGTCGCCGAGCGCCAGCGCCAGCACGCCGTAATTGATCAGGTTGGCGCGGTGGATGCGGGCGAAGCTCTTGGCAATCACAGCCTGCACGCCGAGGTAGCTGGGCGAGAGGGCAGCGTGCTCTCGACTCGAGCCCTGGCCGTAGTTCTCGCCCGCGACGACGAATCCGCCACCCTGCGCCTTGGCGCGGCCGACGAAGCCGGGGTCGACGAACTTGAAGACGTGCTCCGAGATGGCAGGCACGTTCGAGCGCAGCGCGAGGACGTCGGCGTGAGCTGGCAGGATGTGGTCGGTGCTCACATTGTCGCCAATTTTGAGCAGGACGCGGCCTTTCAGGCTGTCCTCGAGCGGGCCCCGCTTCGGGATCGGTTTGATGTTTGGACCCCGTCGGATCTCGACCTGTTCGGGGCGCTCGGGCGGTGGGATGATCATTCGATCGTCGACCTGATATGCGCGAGGCAACCGGACCCGGACCGGCGACCGATCGAGCGTTCGAGGATCGACGATCTCGCCGGCGATCGCGGCAGCCGCGCAGACGACCGGGCTGCTCAGGTACACGTTGACGCCGGGCGCGCCGCAACGGCCCTCGAAGTTGCGGTTGAACGAGCGAAGCGAGACCGCCCCGCTCTGCGGCACCGCACCAAGCCCGGGACAGGGACCGCAGGCCGACTCCAGCATCCGCGCGCCGGCCGCGATCAGGTCGGCCAGCGCGCCGTTGGCCGCGATCATCTCGTAGACCTGCCGGGAGCCCGGACTGCAGACCAGGCTGACCCTGGGATGAACGGTCCTCCCCCTGAGTGTGTCGGCGATCGTCATCAGGTCCTGGAATGACGAGTTCGTGCAGCTTCCGACCGCCACCTGGTCCACCGGCAGCCCGGCAAGCTCGCGGACCGGCACCACGTTATCCGGGCTGTGCGGTCGAGCGATCAGCGGCTCGAGCGAGTCGAGTTCGATCACCATTCGCTCGTCATACTCCGCGTCTGGGTCCGGACCGACCAGCTTGAACTGCTCTGCGCGCTGCTGGGCCTTGAAGTAGCGGCAGGCCTTCTCGTCGGTGGCAAAGATGGAGGTCGTGGCCCCGGCTTCGGCGCCCATGTTCGCGATCGTCGCTCGGTCCGTGACCTCCAGGCTCAAGGCCCCGGCGCCTGTGTACTCGAAAGTTCGTCCCACTCCCCCCTTGACGGTCAGGCGGCGCAGGACCTCTAGGATGACGTCTTTGGAGGCGACCCAGGGCCGCAATCTGCCCCGCAGCTCGATCGCCAGCACTTTGGGCATCGGCAGGTAGAAGGGCAGTCCAGCCATGGCGCCGGCCACGTCCTGTCCGCCGGCTCCGATCGCCAGCATGCCCACTCCACCGCAGGTGGGCGTGTGGCTGTCAGAGCCGAGCAACGTCTGACCCGGCGCCGAGAAGCGCTCCAGATGGACCTGGTGGCAGATGCCATTACCAGGCCGCGAGAAGTAGATCCCATACCTGGCAGCGACGTCCTGAAGGTAAGTGTGGTCATCGGCGTTGCGAGTGTCGATCTGGAGCAACTGGTGGTCGACGTAGCTGACTGACAGGCGCGTCTTCACCCGCGGCAGACCCATGGCCTCGAACATCAGGTGCGTCAGCGTGCCGGTCGCGTCCTGAGTCAGTGTCTGATCGATCCGCAGGCCGATCTCTTCGCCGGCCACCATTGCGCCACTCACCAGGTGCGAAGCTATTAACTTCCGGGTCAGGTTCATTCGTAGGTGCTGATACTCCGCACGTGCCAGCCCTCAGACCCCGACTCGACCGAAGCGCCGATCTCCAATACGCCGGCCGCGTGGCCGATCCGGAGGACGCGGCCCGGGTCGAGCCGAGGCCGCGCGATCTCGCCGACGAGCGTTTCGTCGATCGAGGCGGCGACAGCCGTGCAGAAACCCGCCGTGGCGGCCAGAGTCCGATGTGCCCTGCTCATCGAGAGCATCCGCGCCAGCACGTCCGCGTCACCTCGCGAGACCCGCGAGCCGCCGGTCGTCTCGTAACTCGCCGGCGGCGCGACCATAACCACTTTCGGGATCGCCTTCGAACGCTGGCGAGCCTCGGCTGGGCTCGAGGCCAACCCAACTCGCACGGCGGCCTCATCGCGGACCGCGTCGAGCGTCTCGCAGAGCGGGCGATTCGCGTCGATCTCCTCCGGGCGCTCACTCCCAGTCGCGCCGAGATCGGCCGCCCGAAGGAACACGATCGGGTTGCCCGCGTCCACGATCGAGACCTCGACTGCTCGCCCGTCCTCAAGTTCGACGGTTTCGCGAGTCCGGCCGGTCGGCAGCAGCCCGCGCCCAAGCGTGCCACCCGGCTCCAGGAACTCGAGCCTGATCCTTGCGCCAGGCGACGGCACTCCGTCGATCGTGTAATCGCCTTCCACCTCGGCCCGCCCAGCCCGAACTGGCACATGGCACACGTAGTACTGCCCTGTATTGACCGCTAGCACCCGGACAGGAGTCACCGGCTCGCGCGGCGCGAGCATGCCTTCATCGATCGCGAACGGTCCGATCGCGGCCGAGATATTGCCGCAGGTACCCATGAACTCCACGGCCGGGTGTTCCACGTCCACCTGGCCGAAGCGGTATGTTACGTCGGCCCCGCTGCCGGCTGGGGCTGGGCCGACGATCGCGACCTTGCTGAGCGACGAAATCCCGCCCCCCAGGCCATCTATCTCGCGGCCGTGCGGGTCCGGGCTGCCCAGCGCGGCGAGGATGATCGCCTCCTGCGCCCTGGCCCCATACACGGCCAGGTCGGCCTCTCGAAAGACGACCGCGCGGCTCGTCCCGCCTCGATAGAACGCCGCCCGTACCGCTACCTGTGGCATACCCTCACTCCCCGAGCCGACCTACTGCCTACTGCCTAGTGCCTACTGCCGACTGCCTACTGGAGCGTACGGCTGTTGGCGCGGCCCAACGTAACGGGCTCGCGGGCGGATCAAGCGGTTATTCTCGTACTGCTCGAGCGCGTGCGCGCACCAGCCCGCCACTCTGCTCGAGGCCACGAAATTGGTGAACAGGCTGAGCGGGAAGCCGAGGTAGTACAGGACCGGAGCGGCGTAGTAGTCGACGTTGGCTGGCAGCCGCTTGCGCTCGCGCACGTACTCCTCGCTCGCCGCCGCGATCTCGTACCAGGTCCGCTCACCGGTCGACTCGGCCAGCGAGTGGGCCATGTTGCGGAGATGGACGGCCCGCGCGTCGCCGGTTTTGTACACGCGGTGGCCAAAGCCGGACAGCAGACGCCGCTCGGCCAGCGCTCGGTCGACCCAGGGGCGTACGTTTTCGACGCTCCCGATCTCTATGATCATTCGCATCGCGTCGTCGATCGCGCCGCCGTGGAGCGGGCCTTTGAGGGCCGAGATGCCGGACACGACCGCCGAATAGATATCAGACAACGTCCCAGCCGTTACGCGCAGTGCGAAGGTCGAAGCGTTTAGCTCGTGCTCGGCGTACAGGTTCAGGGCCGTGTCCAGAGCCCTGATGTTCGGCTCGTCATGGCGCTTGCCGGTCAACATGAAGAGGTAGTTGGCTGCATGGCCCTGCTCAGGGTCGGGCGGCAGCACGTCCAGGCCCTGACCGACGCGGTGCATGGCCGCGACGACGGTTGGGAACTGGGCCACCATCCGCTTGGCCTTCTGGAGGTTCGCCTGGCGACCAGCTGCTTCCTGGTCGAGGTCGAGGCAGGCCAGGAGCGAGATGGCCGTCCGCAGGCCAGCCATCGGATGGGCGTATGTGGGCACTACCTCCAGCAGCTGGATCAGCTCCGACGGGACGTCGCGCAGGCCGCGCAGCTCCGCATCGAAGGCGGAGAGCTCGACCGCCTTCGGTAGTCGGCCCTCGAATAGGAGATACACGATCTCCTCGAAACGGGCCGTCTCGGCGATGTCGTGGATGTTGTAGCCGCGGTACTCGAGTACGCTCGGATCCTGGAGGCCGTCCAGATAGGTGATGGACGATTCGCAGGCTAGCACGCCCTCCAGTCCGGAGCTGACCTGCTCCGCCTCGGCGCTCATCTCACGCTCCTCGCCCGGACCTGAGGGTGGTGAAAGGAGACAGATTCCCGGCCCGGCCGTGAAAGTATACGCCTCATCGGCGATCGGCGATCGGCGATCGGCGATCGTCCGTCGTCCGTCGGGGGATTTGAGCCCTCGCGCCCAAATGTCGGTAAAGAACGGGGCTTTCAGGATACAATGTGCGCGGCGCCCGACGAATCCTGGGGGTGTGTGAAGATGACCGCAGCGCCCACCCGAACCGCCGTCGTGCACTTGCAGGAGCTGCGTGACGGCTCCTGGATAGGCAACGCCGCCTGGGGCGGCCGAACCCTCACCGATGGAGCCCAGGACGCGCAGCTCGTCCTCCGCCGCCTGGTCTCGCGGCTGGCCGCCATGCCGGAAGCCGGGCAGCCAGACACCGTCAAGCTGATCCGCGTCTCCCAGAGCGGACCGCGCGAGGAAGGCGAGCACGAGTTGGGCAGCTTGCTGGAATAATTTTGGTGAGTTTCCAGTTTCGAGTTGCGTGTTCAAACACGCGACTCGAAACCGAAACCCGTTGTCTTGCAGCGTGCAAGTCTCGTTTGCGCTATAATGGGCGCGGCTAATCCCCGGGACCCATCTGTTCGCCGCGCTTGACCTTCCCTTCAACGGCCCCGTACACCCCGGTGGAGCGCATGCCGCGCCGTTGATACGCTAGGTGTTGGCGAATTCCGCCGATAGCGAGTCCGATGACGAACGGCGTCCTCACTGCTCCGTCTGCCCATATGGCTGGCCCGCCGCCTGCAATACCCTGCCGCATCGGCAGACCTGTGCCATTTCCCCTGCACCCGCGGCGGGAAGGGGCACGCTAGCGAGAACTGGGACTCTGACCCGCCGCGTCGGACCACGCTGATTGGGCTGTGCGGCGCACGCCGCCCGGCATGAAGCAAGCTGAGTCGGCACGAGAGCCCGGCCTTTCTTGGGCACGCCTCGTGCAACAAGGAGAGGGGATGGCCAAAAGCCTCAAGGAAGCGCTGCTAGAGAAATTCGCGGACCTCCAGGAGCTCGGGATCGCTCCGGCGAGTGCCCCGGTCGAGGAAGAGGGCCCGCCGGTAGTCGTCGAGATGGGACCTGAGAGTCGCCGCGAGGCAGGCGGACGTCGCCAGCGTCCGAGTCGAGCGACTGGTTACGACGACGAGCTGGGCCGAAGCGGCGACCAGCCGCCGCGGCCACGTTCACGGCCTCGCCGCGCTGAGCGCGGCGAGCGTCCACGGGCGGGGCCGGGAGATCGAGCTCGGCGCCGCGGTGAGCAGTCCGAAAGCGACGAGCGCTTCCCTGTCGGCGAGATCGCCCCGGTCGAGACCCGACCAACGTCCGCTGGTCGGCCCGCACCCACCCCACCACGCGCTGGTGACCGCGCGCCGGCCCCGCAGCGGCCGCCCATTGGCAGCCGGCCGCCATTCGGCGAGCGCCAGCGGCCCGGCCAGCGGTTTGGTGGTCCAAACGATGGCGCGCCCCGCCTGCCGGGGGTCACCGAGCGGCTCCGCCAGCGAGCAGAGGAGCGACGCCGCGAGGAGGTGGAGCGGAGCCAGCTCCAAAGCCTTCTTGGCGCCACTGTCGAGGGCGAGCTTGGTACCGAGGCGTATGACAAGTTCCTCGCCGACCTGACGCAAGAAGTGGGCGCCCTGCCCCCACTGGAGCGAGTCATCGAGGCGGTCCGACTGGCTGGCAGCTCCGAGCCGTTCAAAGTCGGCGAGCAGATCCGCCAACTCTACCGGCGCCCGCGCCCGCGGCCAGCCGCCCTCCCCAACTAGCAGCACACTTCCACCAGGTACCGCCGTGATCTTTGTCGACTTCATCGGCGCGGCCGAGACGTTTGCCGCGATTCGCGACTCAGTCCAACGGGAGCTTGGCCGAGTCCTGCGCGTCCCACCCGATTCCATCGCCATCCGCCGAATCGTTTCCGAGGATGGGGCTGGCGAGGCGGAGCTGTGGGTGGAGCTGAGCTCGGAAGAGCAGGTCTACCGGCGTGGGCGCGAGATCGCCGCGGCGCTCACAAGTGTGGTTCAAGAGCACACCAGCAACGAAGTGTGGGTGATGTTCCGGGTCGTTCCGCTCCGCCACGCGTTCCTGAACGGCCAGCCGCGATCGCGGGGCGGTACCAGCGCCGACCAACGCGCCTAGCCGGCCCGACAAGCCCGCCTAACGGGGCGGCCTGGGGACGCTGCCCGGAGTAGGGGCCCGAGTTGGGCGAGCAGGCGGTGCGTCTGGCGCCGCGACTGGCGTGAAGACGGCAGGCGGCTTTGGAACGACTGCCGGCGGGGTGGCCAGTGGTGGCGCGGGCTGTGTCGGCGGGAGGCCCTGACTTGGGGCAACCGCCGGGGCTGCCGGAGGCGGCGGCGCGCCAGGCGTCGAGGCCACAGTCGCGATGGCGGTGGCGACCGGCGGGGTCGCGACCGGCTGGCGAGGTGGCGTCGGAGCGACGACGGACCTGTTCGGAACCACGGTTGGCGGGGGCAACGGCGGGGCAGGTGCGTTCTCCGGGATCGCGAAGTAGTGGCGCAGGATCCTGGCCGCGATTGGCGCTGCGTCGCGGCTGCTCGAGCCGCGCTCGACAAACACCGTCACGGCGATCTGCGGGTCTTCCACCGGCGCGAAGCCGGTAAACCAGCCATGGGTCGGTAGCTCGCCCTGCGGACTGGCGGCCTGGCCAAACTCGGCGGTCCCGGTCTTGCCGGCTACTCTCAGGCCGGGAATCCGATAATCGCGCAACAACTGGGCGCTGAAGCCGGCCTCCATGCCTTCGATCATCGTCTTCAGGTGGCGCGGCTCGACGTCCAGTGCTCGGATCGCCTCTGGCTGGGTCCTGACGACGACGTTGCCGTCAGAATCGAGGATCTCCCTGACGATTCGCGGCTTCAGGAGTGTGCCGCCGTTGGCGATGGCCACCGTCGCGTTGTGGACCTGGATCGGCGTGGCCTCCACATAGCCCTGGCCGATCGACATGTTGTAGGTATCTCCCTTGACCCATTTCTCGCCGATCTTCTGCAGCTTCCAGGCCTCGTCCGGGATCGTGCCCGACGATTCGCCCGGGAGGTCGATCCCGGTTGGTGCGCCGAAACCCATCATCCGCGCGTAGCGAGCCAGACGCTCGTTGCCCAGACCCACGAAACGCTCTGGCTCATACCCGCCGCCCAGGTAGAAGAAGTAGATGTTGGAGGAATTGGCGATCGCCTGGATGAAGTTCAGGCGACCGAGCGGAGCCCAATCCAGGAACGGCTGGCGGTAGGTCGGGTAGTAATCGTGCTGGACGTAGAGCACGCCTTTGCTCTCGATCACGGTGTCCCGAGCCGCGACGCCTTCCTGAAGTGCGCCCAGACCGGTAACCAGCTTGAAGGTCGAGCCGGGCGGATAGTTGCCGGCGATGCCGCGGTGGAAGAAGGGCTGCTCCGGATCGGTGAGCAGGCGCGACAACTCCTCCTCACGGCTATCGTCGGCGAAGATGTTGTTGTCGTAGCTGGGCAGGCTCACAAGCGCGAGGACTTCGCCGGTCTTCACGCTGCTGATGATTGCGGCCCCCACGTTCCCCTGGTGGAGGCCCTCGCGCAAGATGTTGGCAACCATCCGCTGCACGTCGAGGTCGATGTTGAGGACCAGGTTCTTACCGGGCTCGGGGCGCTCGACGCGCAGCTCGCTAACGACTCGTCCGGAGGCCTCGACCTCGTACATCCGCCGGCCAGGCTTGCCGCGCAGATACGACTCGTACGCGTCTTCCAGCCCGGCGGTCCCGATGCGGTCGTTTATCGAGTAGCCTTCCTTCTCGACCTTCTGCTTGTACTCGGCCGGCGACA
>WNGB01006595.1_pt1 | contig 23230 bp, 22 predicted proteins | sample 5400681 | NCBI WGS metagenome assembly WNGB01 (sample SAMN13153367, study PRJNA577476) | soil metagenome | isolation source: 115 cm soil or saprolite under grassland replicate 2 | place: USA:California | collected 2016-06-15
AAGCGCTCTATGTCGATGGGAAGCGCGTCGCCATCGGGGACGCCCGTGCCGTTCCGATAGCCTATGACAACCACCCCGTTCTCATCGGAAACGACATCAATTCGGAAAGTGGCCAGTTCTCGTTCTTCGTAGGCGACATCGACGAAGTGCGCATATGGGGTGTCGCTCGCTCCGCCACAGACATTGCTTACTCCGCGATGACGTGCACCAGCGACACGCAAGGACTGCTCGGTTACTGGCACTTCGACGAGGCGTCCGGCCAAATCGTCAACGACGCCTCCGGCAACGGAAACATCGGGCAGCTCGGGTCCACGGCGGGGCCCGACTCTTCCGATCCGGTTCGCGTTCCGCGAAGTCGACCCTAACGACTTTAGTCGATCGCCGCTCGTCGAGCACCGGCGGCCTCACCCAATTCTCGTCTGTCGTTATTTGCCAACAAGGTCCCGACCGGAAACGGCGTCACACTGGCTGACCATGGGCCCGGGCGACCGGTTCGATGGGGAGGCCGGCAATTGGGCGGCGCGTAGGATGCGTTCGGGATGTGGACCTTCCGCAGGATCTTCGCTCGGCTAGGGATCGGCCGTCGCGTCCGCACTTGACGGGTCCTGTGCTAAATCACTTCTTCTTTTTCTTCTTGGCGCGAAACTCGGCCATCCATTCCTTCGCGTCTTGGTAGTAGCGAGGGCGGTGGACGACGAGAAGCCTGAGCCTTTGCTCGGCATCGTCGTCGTTGTCGCGCACGCCGACGACGATGCCCAAGAGCTCCGAGCGAAAACCATCGCTTTCGAGCACGATGGCCGGATCTCGTTCGCGGGTCCACCGCAAGATGTCTTTGTACGGGCGGTTCATCCGAACGTCGAGCGGATAGACCACCTCGTCCAAGACGAAGAATTGGACGGCCCCGACGAGCTCGTTGGGATCATAGATCACCTGCACAGACCGGTCTTGAAAGTAATCCGACAGCTCGTACCCATCCTTTCGGCCGTCCCTCGTGAACGGCTTTTCTTTCATGATCCGCGCCACCTCGGAACGCGTCATGCCGAACCGGAGGGGGCCGACCCCTTTGTGCGCATCGATCAGGAATTTCGGGGTCGTCATAAACGCGGTCCTCGGCAGTTTAAGCCTTTGCTGCGGACGTAGGCGAGCATTTGTTGAATTCCCCGCTCGTACGTGCCAGGCGTGATCGAACGAATGTCCCGGATGGCCATCGCGATGGCTCCGCAGACGTCGCCCTTCGCGATCAGATCCGCCTGATCTTGTCGGTACTGGTCCGATCCAAATTGGGAAGCATGATGGCCGACGCTGTTCTCGAGACGAGGCCTTGAGAGGCAAGGCAAGATCCAAGCCGGGATCGCGCCTGAAGGATCGAGTCGAGGGTGAGAGCGACGCGCAACCTTGACCTTCGGCCACGGCTCGTGTCACAACTAGCGATGAGCGGCTAAGTGCTCGTTTACATAAAATAATTTATGCGACTAGGCGTTGCGCTGGCCGTCCAATTTGGCGTGAACGGCGCAGAGTTTGATGCCGAGCTTTCTGGCGACTGCGGTGTCAGGAAGCCGGCCGAGAAGCGCTCTCGATGCCCAGTCCCAAACGAACGCAGTGCGTTCGCCGAAGGCCGCGATGCCGAGCGCCCTTCTCTTCGAAGCGACGGCTGAGACGCCGAGTCCAAGACGCTTCGCGAGCTTCTCGTCGGGCATCGTTCCGAGCAGCTTCGTCTCCCGATTGGTCAGCTCTCGAATGCGGTGGTCGAAAATTGCGACGGAATCGATCCGTGCGACGCGGACGGCGATGGGGATGATTCTCCGCACGACTGCGATGGATCATGATCCCAAACGCTACTTCGGAGCGAAGGAAATCTTTTGCGATGGTATCGACCAGGACTGCGACGGCAGAGATTGCTGCGACAACGACCAGGATGGGGACGGTTTCCCCTGCGCCAAAGACTGTGACGACAAAGATCCGCTGACGTACCCGGGAGCGCCCGTTCGACCGGGCTGCTACGCTAAGGATGTCAATTGCGACGGAGCCATCGACGGCCTGTGCCCACATTAGCGGGACGCGCTTGCTCGACTGGGGGGGGAAGTGGTTTAGCCGATGGTCGAGGTAGAGCGAAGCCGTCGAGCGGCTCGATGTTTGGTGCTGGCTGCGCTCGTTGTGTGCGGCTTGGGCGCGTGCGGCGGGCAAGACACCCATGGCTCGCCGCCGGACGCTCCGGCGGTCTCCGATGATGCTCATCTCGACGCGGTCGACGTGAGTGAGGTTCGACGAGATGGCGACGGGACGGTTGGTGAAGCGAGCGAAGGTGGGCCGAGTGAGGCAGCGAGGGAGACCGGTCATGCGGCTCCGGACGCGTCCTGTCGTTGGTTTCCCAAGACATGCTCGGACAACAGCGAATGCTGCAGTAAGGAATGCCAAACAGGGGATCAGCTTCCTTGCTCTCCGGGCGCTAGCTGCACGTGCTCTTGCTTCAGTCGTTCCGGCGACGGCCGGTGCGTCGATCCGCAGCCCGACGACATGGATGGCGACGGATACTCACCCCATTTGATTGCAACGACCACGATTTTGGCGTTCACCCCGGTGCCGTCGACGTCCGCTGCAACAACGTGGACGAGGATTGCGACGGCGGCGACCTATGCTTCCCGGACCTAGATGGCGACGGTTCTCAAGCCGATCTGGATTGCGACGACAACGATCCGCGTCGATACCCAGGAGCCTTTGAGGTGCGTTGCGATGGCATCGACGAAAACTGCGACGGAATCGATCCGTGCGATGCGGACGGCGATGGGGATGATTCTCCGCACGACTGCGACGATCATGATCCCAAGCGCTACTTCGGAGCGAAGGAAATCTTTTGCGACGGCATCGACCAGAACTGCAACGGCAAGGACTGTTGCGATAACGACGAGGATGGTGACGGTTTCCCCTGTGCCAGAGACTGTGACGACAAGGATCCGCTGACGTACCCCGGGGCTCCGGTTCGACCTGGCTGCTACTTCAAGGATGTCAATTGCGACGGAGTCATCGACGGCGCGTGCCCGCTTTAGCGACGCTTGCCAAAATGGGGACATTCGACGAACCCGTGTTCGCATAAATAGTAGAGGTTTGTGTGGACGCGCATCGCAGCGAAGCGTGTCGGTCTCGCGGGCACCTACCAGGCGCGTTCACGCAGACGTCGTTGGACGGAGCCGGTGCACCGGCGCAGGGCGCTATGGGCAAGTTGGGCGGGAGGAGGTCGTGGCCGAGGGCGAAGCAGCGTTGTCGCTGGTCGAAGTGACCAGTGGGCGGCGGCGATTGTCGCGCTCGCACAGCGTGTTCGCGGTCGTTGCGGCATGCAGAGTAGGGCACTCGCGCGGCGGGGCGTCTCGAGGATGGATCGACCCGCGGGGCGCGTCATCGCAGACGCGTCGGAGGATCGCGAAGGGTTGAGTGCGGAGAGCGAAGGGCGTCACGACGTGTCCTTGGGTTGGGGGCCAATGGGCGGCGGTAGGGGCCTTCGGACCATCGCGGGCGCGTGGCACTGCGGGCACGGGCCGTGCCCTCACGGCGGCGGGACCGGCATGCTCCCGCGCAGCATGAAGAAGATGAGCACGCCCGTCACCGAAACGTAGAGCCAGATCGGAAGCGCCCAGCGGGTGACCCCCTTGTGCTTCGCGAACGCTTTCTTGAACGCGAAGTAGAACGACGTGAGGGCGAGGGGCACGACGGCGATCGAGAGTAGGACGTGGCTCGCGAGCATCGATAGGTAAAAGGCGCGCGCCGCGCCTACGCCCTGGAACTTCGTGTCGCCATGGACGTAGTGGTAGACCACGTAGCAGACCAAAAACAGGGACGACGCGGCGAACGCGGAGACCATGCAGTACTTGTGGACACGCGCTGCCTTCCTCTTGATCGCGAAGTAGCCCGCCACAAGGAATGACGCCGAGATGGCGTTGAAGCCGGCGTTGACGGCGGGGAGAAACGAGAGGTCGACGCCAGCACCGGCCGTCCCCTTCCGGATCAGCAGGATGTAGGCGAGGAAGGTGAGCGCCGCGGTGGAGAGCAGCGCGTTGAAGATGAAGAACGGGCGGTCGGACGACTGGCCCATCGAGGTTGTTGCCGCGGTCATCCGGGCGATCTAGCCCGATTGGCACCCTGAAGCTACTGCGGGTCGCGGCGCCGCGGTCCCAGCGACGCCTCAGGCCTTGCGCCAGCGAAGCGGCCTGGTCTTCTAGCAAGACGAGGTGCTGAAGCGTTGCTCGACCACGTTCCGCCTTTCTACCGATCTCCCATCTCGCATAGCCACCTGTGGCGACCTTATTGAGCAGATCCGCGAACGGCCGGATCAAGGGCGTCACCGCGTATGCTTCGTCCGCGATGAAGTCGACCTTCTGTGCTCCTGGTGCAATCGGGTGACGAAGAGGAACAGCGATCCGCTCTGCGGGTCGTGACCCATCTGATCCTTCGGGGCAGCAGCGAGACCGTCGACCAAGCGGCGAAGATCGATCGGGACAGTGGCCGCGTAGATGCGCGTCCACCAGCGCGCTCGGCGCGCGCGACTCTACGCGCTCCTCGGTCGTTTGCGGTCCCTGCGTGCCGCTGCAACAGGTGTGCGGTCTCGTGTCGGGCAACACATCCAGCAACGTCGGCAAAGTCAACCTCGCTCGCGGTGGAACCGTCACCGCTAGCAACGCCGCCGGAACGGCACCCAGCGACATGACGATGGCCTTCGACGAAAACGCCGCGACGGAGTGGTTCGCCGCTAATTCAGTCGTCGGCTGGATCGCCTATCAATTCGGCGCCGGAGCGAAGAACGTCGTCACGTCGTACTCCGTCACGTCGTCACCCGACTAGCCCGACACGGACCCGAGGGATTGGACGTTCGAAGGTGTGTACACGGGAAACAACTGGACCGTCCTCGATACGCGCGCGAACCAGGCCTTTTGGGGCCGGAGGCAGACCATTCTCTACACCTTTCCGAACAGCACTGCCTACGCTCGCTACCGGCTCAACATCAGCGCCAACAACGGCAGCGGCCAGAACTTGCACCTCGCGGAGATCCAACTCTTTCAATAGCGTCGTCGTCCCTTTCCGTCCCGCGACGAATGCGCAAGCCGGCGGCGACGGTTGACCAGCTCAGCCTCCCAACCCTCACAGGCGGCGCCGACCCGAACGACGCTCGACCCATGTCACGCAACCTACGGGCGTGCCTTCTCGCTCGCGTAGACGTAGCGCGCGCGATCGACCCGAAGCTCGTAGGAGCGGCAGACGCCCCAGAGGAGCGAGAGAGCGAAGCCGAGGCCAGTGGGTCGCCTGCCGGAAACGGCATTTTAGGCTCCCAGGGCGATGTGATGCGCGACGAAACCCACGAGCAACTGCCGGCTGTCCTTCGTTCCGAGCCTGACGTGCTTGGTGAAGGCGGCTCCGAGCGCGAGACCGTAGGTGCGCATCAGCTTCGAAGCCTCGTCCCCCATCCGCACGCCGAGGTGGAGCACGGAGACTTCCTTGGCGTGGATGACTTTCAGCCCCGCGGCGAGCGCGCGGATGGTGAGATCGGTCTCTTCGGCGCCGGCAAACTTCGCGCCGGCGCCGAGCATGGGATCGAAGGTGCCGAGCTCGTTGAACACGCTTCGTCGAACCACCATGTTGGCTCCGATCCCCAGGCGCTGTCGTTGGGGGGCCAGCCGTGCTGGTACTCGCGTCGGGCGGGCTCGAATCCGGGCACGACCCGCCGCTCGGCATGTCGTCGGGTACCGCGACGGAACCGAACACCAGGCCTGCTTCCTCGTCCTCGTTGAAGACGCGTTCGACGCGCGACACCCAGTCGTCCGGCACGCGGCAATCGTCGTCGGTGAATGCGACGAGGGGCGCGCGCGTGGCGCCGACGCCGACGTTGCGAGCGACGGAAAGACCGCGTGTCGTGCTTCGGAGAAGGCGAAAGCGCCGATCGACGGAGAACGCGGCGAGCGCTTCCTCGCTCTCCTCATCGTCGCTCTGATCGACGACGAGGAGCTCGAAGGCGTCTCCAGGGTTGGCCAGGATCGATTCGACGCATGCGCCGACGTGCGTGGGCCGGTTGCGCGTGCAGACGATGACCGAAACGCGAAGGGGAGTCGATTCGGGCGCCATCGCACGGATTCCACTGGCAGCGGGCGAATCCCCTCGATCGATGTAACGGGCTGCGGTGGACATTGCTTTGCCTCCCTCTTGGAGTGACGCTGACGCACGCACGCCATCCTGTGCGACGGCAGTTTCAGGTGAAGATCCGCATCGTGTACAACGGATGAAGATTCGCCGCGGTGTACAGCGCGGTCGAATAAACTGGTCTCGGACGTGATCTACGAAGAGCGTCCGAGCCCTTGAGAGCTGCGTCGAATCGGCGGCGGCGCGGGCGCATGCGTCGGCCTCGACCGGCCCGGCGGCATCCAGCTCAGCTTCGCCTCCTTGAGAGCCGTCAAGGCGATCTCGAAAAGCAACTCGCGCGGCACTCCTTCGGGCTGGACATGCAGCCGCGGCGTGACATCGAAACGGCCCATGCGCACGTCGTCCAGAATGCGAACCACCTCGTATGAATGAGAACCGACCTTCATGATCCGATATGTCTTGCCCGAAATCTGAACCATACCCTTGCACCGCATGTCGTGTTGCCTCCGATGCTGCGCGAGCAGCACAATCTCACATCTTACGGGGGCTACATTTCTAAACGGAGCCCGGCGCGGTTACGGGAAAGTAAATGGGAAGCGTTGGCGTTAAGCCGTCTTGATGTTAAGTCTCAGCGTCGTCACTCGGCCGACGCATCGGGGAGCGCTCCGGCGTCTTCCCCCCAGCAGATGGGTCCGCAATCATCCTGGGCGCAGGCGATGACGGCGACGAGCAGGACGACGCCGGGAGAGTTGATGCCGAGGCTCGTCTACCTGCCGCAAGGGGTCCACAGACGCCAACGTTGCTCGCCTCCGCGGCGAACTGAATGAAAGGCCGTGTGCCAACCTTCCGCTGTTCAGACCGAGTCACCAGGCCAACCATCGATTGATCTCGACAAGGCGCATGTGGTAAGCCGCACGGGCATGGGGGCAAGGATCGTCGCGGCGCAAAGAGACGATCTTGATCAAACGGCATACTGCCAAGCACACTCCTGGGCGGAGCTCGTCTGGAACGCTTTTGTGTCGCAGTGTCGCGAGCCGCCGAGCGAATGGCCCGGGAGCCTCGAGCAAGTTCGCTTCCTCGTCTTCGCCGCCAGAATCGAAGAGATCGACGTAAGCAATCGCGCACGACTTGCCGACCTGGTTCAGGCACGCGCCCGGTCGCTGTGGCAAGAGTTTCTCACTGGGCAGGTGCCGAGCAGCCGATGCAGGGGCGGACAGCCAGACAGTGGCCGACTGGCGGACGAAACCCTATGACCCTGGCTCCGCGGCCCGCCTACGAGAACCGCCGCGACTTGGCGCACCGCGCCGTCTTCAACATCGCCGCGCGAACCGCTTCTCGAGCGATCATACGCGCCGGTACGCGTCCGAGATCTGGAGAATCGAGCCCGTGAAAGTGTACTTGAACCTTCTCGAAGACGCCGGCCGAAATCATCCGCGGTAGGTCCGCTCCGGTGGAGCGAACCCGCAGCTGGTGCCGTCGATCACTTTCACTTCGTCCTCCCAGGGCAAGCGGTAGCGCCCTTCGACCATGTCGCGCATGAACGTGTACGGGCAATCCTGCGCGCCCCCGTAAACCGCCACGTAGCCACGGTGACCGAGCTGGTAGATGTTGTTCTCGACGCCCCAGATGCGTCGCGCCTCTCGCGCGAGGCGAGGACGGACTTCGCAGGTCACGACTTCGTCCGGTAGCCCGCTTCCCGCGACGATAGTCGTACCTTCGAAATCCACGACCATGCCTTCCCCCATCGAGTTGAAGACACCGTCGCTTCCACACATGCAGACGCTCGCCGTGTACATGAGGTTTGAAAAGGCGTTCGCTTGGTTGGTAATTCGCCAAGCGTGGCGGATGGGCGACGTATAGCCGGCCGTGCGGAGCATCACGTCCGCGCCGCGGTAGGCCGCCTCGCGGGCCATCTCGGGAAACATTCCGTCGTGGCAAATGATGAGCGCCAGCTTGCTGCCGTTGGGGCCGTCGCAAACCGGAATGCCGAGATTGCCGGGCTCCCACGGCTCGACCGGGGTCCAGGGGTGCATCTTGCGATAGTAGAGACGCAGCTCTCCGCGATCGTCCAAGATGACGCCGCTGTTGTAGGGGTTTCCCATGGAGTTTTTCTCCATGATCGAGAAGCAGCCCCAAACCTTTTCGCGTACGCACGCGGACTTGAACGCCTCGACCTCGGGGCCGTCGAGTCGGCACATGATTTCGGGGTTGGTGTCCATCGACAAGCCGTGGAGCGCGTATTCGGGAAAGACCACGAGATCGAGGGCGGGCATGCCGCGTTTGGCCTTGGTGACCATGGCCGAGATGCGCTCGGTCTGGCGCGTGAGGTCGTTCTTCGTGGCGACGACCGGGAGCTCGAGTTGAACGAGCCCGACCACGACGCCGTCTGGTGAACGATTGAGGCCTCCGAGACCTGTCATGAGTGTGACGCTCCTTCCCGACCTGGGCAGGTTCATGGTGACCAGCCTGTCGTGTCTGGGTGATGAACGCTATCGCACGCGGCCGTTTCGGTCGGCGAGGAGCTGACAACGAGCGCCGTTCATGGGGGCGTAACGGCTTCGAAACAACGGAGAGGTACTCCGGAGGACATGTTTCCTCTCGTTCTGCCGCCGATGCCGCGATCGTTCGTTCGCGCGCTCCTCACCCTGTTCGCCCTTCTTGCGGTCTCCGCGTGCAGCAAGAAGGAATCGGATGCGTCCGCCGCGTCCGGAGCGACCGAGCCAGCCTCCAAGACCAAGCCCTTCGTCGTCGGATTCATCTACGTCGGCCCGAAAGACGACTACGGCTACAACCAGGCGCATGCCCAAGGCGCCGCGGGAGGAGATCCAAGCCGGGATCGCGCCTGAAGGATCGAGCCGAGGGTGAGAGCGACGCGCAACCTTGACCTTCGGCCACGGCTCGTGTCACAACTAGCGATGAGCGGCTAAGTGCTCGTTTACATAAATAATTTATGCGATTCGCGGGTCGCTCCGATGTCCCAATTTGAGATGGAGGGTCTCGGTTGAATCAGAGGCAGCCCACGCGCTTCGTGTCGAGCACGATGTCGTCGTAGTACACGTCGAACCCGAAGTTACCTGGGTGCCAATCGTAGAAGCCGAAGCCGAAGTCGGTGAACGCGCCGACGAGCCCCGTGCTCACTCCATTGAAGAGCGGCGCCCCTGGCATGTGACCCGGCGGGTAGTCGATGTGGTTCGGGTCGAGCGTGCCGACGGCCCTGCCGTCGCGCCAAAAGGCGATCACATCGGGCTGGTCGTTGAACTCCCATTCGAGGCACATCCAGGTCGCGACCGGCATCACGTCCACGGGGTAGGCCTGCACTTCGCCGCTCGGCGATCCCTGGAGCTTGATGAACCCGAGCTGCCACCCGCCGCTGTGGCTCGCGATCGACATGTAGGTCGGCTTCGGAAAGCCGGACGTGCCGCCGAACAGAAGCCCGATGTTGATGCTGCTGGGCTTCGGCGTCATGTAGAAGTATGCGCGCCCGAAGTTGTGGACGCGCAGCGCCGACGGGACGCTCTTCGTTAGGAGATAGATGTACGCTTGCGCGGCGCCGCCGGAGGGCGTGCCGAGAGAATGGAAGTGAGCGGCGTGACTGCCATGGGCCACGACCTCTTGCTCGATGGCCACGGTGCTGCCACCTGCCATCTGCACGTTCCACTTGGCCGAGTCGATTTGCCCGAGCTCGAAATCCTCGCAAAACAGCCCAGCGCACTCGCCGCGCACGTCGGCAGCGTCCGTCGTCGCGTCATCGCGTGTCGCGGGGGCCACATCTTCGCCCATGCCGCTCGCGTCGCTCGCTCTCACCGTCGAACCGCCGCTCGATCCTCCGGCTGGGCCACCGGCCTTGCCCGAACCGCCTTCTGCGCCTCCGGTGGCCCGTCCGCCGGCTCCGCCCGATCCCGAGGACGAGCCTGCTCCGGGCGCGCCAGCTCCGCTCGACGCATCAATGCCCTCCGCGGGGGCGGAGTTTTCCTCGAGACTACATCCAGCGAGCGCCAGCGATGCGCAGAGGGCCGCCGAGCGGCGGGTCATGCGTTCCATATCGAACCTGGGTGGAGGCTTCTGGGGGCTGCGATCACCAGAACGGCCACCTGGCGCGATTGACGCGTCACGCGCGAGCGGCGCACAGAAGGCGTTCCTAAATGTTCGTGCTGTTGGGAATCTTCGAAGGCAATAGGTAATTGTAAGGCATTGCCCGGCGCTGATTGCGCGCCACGATCTCGTCCTCGATGCTGGTAAGAGCGGCGACGAACCGTCGGTGTGCGCCCGCGACCGGAGTAGCCTCGAAATCGTGTTCATAGTCGCCGAACACGGTGTGGTGGATCGAACCGAGGAACGTCATCACACAAAACTGCTGCACGGCCACGTCCAAAGGCGGTAGCTGTGCCAACCAATCGGCCTCCGTGTGATCTCGACCCCTTGGCTCGGGGGTGTATCCCGACAGCGGATTCGCAGGGAGGAACGCCATGTGCTCTCTCTGCGCGAAGTTCACCGCTGCGTGCTGCGGGCCAGCCGTCCAGAGGATCATCGTGAGGATCTCGATCAAGTCATTCCTGTCGGCGATCTGGCCGGGAGTGGCGCCGAAGTCACGAACCCGGCCCACTTCATCGGAGGCGATCTCCGCAGCCCAGTTCTGCAGTTCTTGATCGGCCAGTACGTCGGCTTCGGTTCGGTAGTAACTCGTGACCAAATCGCTCACCCAGCCGTGGATGGCATTCCACGACAAAAGACCGTCGTCCCGGTATGGGTAATGCGGCAATACGGCAGATGCATCGGTGCGCGCACGGGCCAGCCTGGTGGGCAGGTAGTTTTCCCGAAACGAATAGTTCCTCCGGTGCTTGGCCAACCACCCATAGGTGCTCTTGAGGTCCGATCCGATGAGGTATTCGACGGCCCGCCCCGGCTGAATGAGCACATCGACCGCCAGCTTGTTGATATAGAGGGTGCCGTCGAAGTGGCGCCGCAGCAGCACGGCGAGGGGATGGTTCAATGCCAGGTTGCGCATTGTTGATAGGAGGATTGCCTCGTTTATCAGGTGCGTGAATCCCAAGTGCGTCAGCACTTCGTGGTACGTATTGTGCGCCGCCAGAACACAGTTCTTGGCAAGCTTCCACGAATACCGGTCGGCGGGGGTGTAGATCTCGCGGCCGGAGGGATCTTGTCCGCATTGGATGGCAAATGGCCGCAGCGATCCGCCACCGCGGGGCACGCAGAACGCCACCATAGGAGCGTACATGTACTTCGGCCCCTGGGGATGCTTGCCGTTTTCGAGCTCGGCCATGACTTCGTGATCAATCCAATACACCCTGCCGGCCGCGATCGCCGACGCCAGATCTTCGCCCGACAGTTCCGGCACACTGCTCAGGTGCGAGGAGGTTATCGGAAATTTTGCGGGAATCTCGGTCAGCCGCACGAGGCGTGTCGGATCCGGACCTGCCACCATGTTCTCCGCAAAATACTCGTCGGATTCGAAGTGAAAGGCAGCTTCCGGTGGTTTGGCCAGCGCGAAAATCTCCCGGAACTCCTCGATGCTCCTTTCTCGGGCGCCGCCCACGACGCCACCCGGTACGGGCATGAAGTACTCCACCATCCCCGCGATATCTTGGGACCGGACCAAAGAGGCCAGTTTCGCGATATCCAGCGGCTGCAACTCGTTGACGAAATTCCATCGGCCTCGTCGTTTCAAGACTTGCAAATTCAAGCGTAGGCCTTCCTGCGCCACGAGCGACTTGAGTCGCCAAGCCATCGCCGGCTCATCCGGTTCTCGAAGCCCCACGGCGATCGGGAAGCCGAGATCCAGCCTGTACCGGTAACTCTGGCGCATGTTGGCCAGGTGGTCTGCCCGCTGTCTGCGATCGTCCCGCTGGGAAATCAAGTACTCGGTCACGACTTCATCCTAATACAAGACGGGGCGCGGGAAGGCGGATCCGAGCCCTCCCTGTCCAGATGATCGAACATGTAGGTGAAAGCGTGCATGTGGCCCGATCTCGCCCAATGGATATCGTTCCTCGGCTCATTCGATTTCGCCTGGGAGGTTGCCCGAATCAAAATTGATCGCAGGGATCGAAGGCGCCCACGCACTCGGTGCCCCCTCCCGGGCGGCCTCGCCCCATGACCCGCTTGGTCAGGCATCGTTTGTGAAGGAGCCTTGCTTGTCGCAGCGGTCTCCTTCCACCAGCCGGTGGGCAAACGACACGCAAACGATACGCGAGATTAGAGTCCGAGGATCGCGCCAGACATCACGGCGTTCTTCGAATTCGTCTTGGTTTCTTTCTGGGGAGAAAAGGGCAAGCTCGATGTGCGGTGTCGCGCTTCGATAGGACCGACACCAACGCGACGGGCTCCGTTTACTTTGAGCACAAATTCTCAGCCGCGGCGCCTTCGCGCCGAAATTCCTTGGATCATTTGTGATCGAAGCGGGTCCGTCGGCTCACTCAGCAGTGCGCGTTGAGACATCGTCGAATCCACGAATTCTTTTGGCGGTTCTCGACGGCGGTCGGCCTGATGGCAGCTGCGTGCTCGCAGTCCGAGACGGCTCCCAAAGGCGAATCCGCAGGGCGAGGTGGCGCGGCCTCTGGACCGAGCGGATCGAGCGGTGCCGCGGATCCCGGCTGCGTCGGCGGTACGGCCGAGACGGGCGCAGGTGGCGCTGCCGGTCACGCCGGAACCGACTTCGGAACGAGCGGCGCCGGCGGCGCGGGTCAAGGGGGAGCGGGAGGGAATGCGGCTGATGCCGGGCCCGGGCCAGCCGTGCCGAGTCGAGGGTGCGGCAAAGGAGCGACCGAGGCGACGGCACAATTCGTCAAGCACTCGCTCATGTCGTCCGGCACGAGCCGCGACTTTTACACTTATCTGCCGGCGGCCTACGATCCGCAGAGACCGTACCGGACCATCTTCGCGTTTCATCCTTGCGGCGGCTCGGGCAACCCGAGTTCCAACATTCCGATTCAAGATGAATCGAAGCAAGACGCGATCATCATCGCGCCCCAGTCGAAAGGTGGGTGCTACGAAAATCAGGTTCGTAATTCCCCCGACGTGGTGCTGTTCGACGACGTGCTCGCGTACGCAGAAGCCAACTACTGCGTCGATGAGTCGAGAATCTTCGCCATTGGATACAGCGCCGGCGCGTGGATGTCGATCATTCTCGGTTGTCAGCGAGCCGGCATCGTGCGTGCGCATGCTCAAGTGTCGGGCGGCTTACCGATGTTCATCCGGCCCGGCGTGGATTGTCGCGGCAATGTGGCGGCACTCTTCATTCACGATACCGCCGATCCGACCAATACGGTCAACGGCGGGATCGCCGCGCGCGACAGGGTTCTTCGCATGGACCGGTGCGGCGCCACGACGGTGCCATGGGCGCCGGCGCCCTGCGCAGCGTATCAGGATTGCAAGCCCGGCCATCCCGTCGTTTGGTGCGCGACGACGGGCAGGGGCCACGATCGGCAGGACAATTTCGCGCCGGCCGCCATTTGGAAGTTCCTTTCGCAGTTCTAAAGAGCATGATGAGAGCTCCGTCCTTTTCCCTCGAACTGACTCGGACCGCGAAGCGAATCGCTCTCGTCGCCACGACGATGCCGCTGGTCGGCTGTGGAAGCGACGAAGGATGGGAGCCGAACGCGACAGAGCGCGCCGGCGTCATCGGCTGCCCGGGCAGCGGAGGTTCGAACGCCACAGGCGGCGCAGCGGGCGTGAGCGGCGCAGCGCTGGATGCGAGCGTTTCCGACGTCCGTTCGGCGCCGCGCGACGCCCTCCTGGACGAAGCGTTCGTGCCGGGACCGCCGTACATCGCCCCTCCTCACCAAGGCAATCTCGTCCACGTGAAGAACGGCTGCGCGTTTGCCCTCTGGATTCACGGTGTCGGAGGAGGCGCCGTACTGTCGCCCGACGACTTGAAGTTGAACGCCGGCGAGATGCACGACTATGCCGTCGGCGATTGGCCGTTCGCGTGGGTCACAGCCTACGTCGACGGACCGCGGCAAAACATGATCGACCGCGCCGAGCTGACGCTGTTTCCCGCAGGGGTCGCCAGCTATCGCTTGGCCTACATCGACGGCATCGGCTTGCCGATGGAACTGCAAGCCATCGGTTCTGGCGGTGATTGCAAGCGCGTCGGATGCTACATCCCCGAAGCGCAAATCGTGGCGCAATGCCCCGATGGCCTGCTTTTCGGAAAGCGCTGTCGTTCCGCCGGCACCTATTGCAAGGATCCGGCGAACGCCGCCAAACCCTATTGCCACGCGCTCGATGCTTCCATTGCTCGATGCGCGCAGAGCGTGCCCGGTTGCGAGGATGCCGCGGGCGCGACGACCACGAACGCGTACGCCTGCGAACGCGCCTTCGGCGATGCGCCCAATTTGTGCGCCACGCTGAACCGCGGCATCGTCGACGATCCCGCAAGTTCCGACGATTCCGCCTACTACCAACGCCAACCGCACAACACCTACGCGGCCTGGTTGCACCGCGTATGCCCCGGCCTCTACGCGTTTCCCTACGACGACGTCCGAACGAGCGACGACCCCTTTCACACCTGCCACAACAATACGAGCAGCACTCAAGTCAACATCACGTTCTGCCCGGCGGGTTGAGCTCGTCACGCCAGTGTCGCCGGGCGCGCCAAAATTCAGCCCCCAAAGAACCGCACGGCGGGAACCACGCTCGGTACGCTGATCAACGAGGGGCTCAAATATGCGATTCTCTCTCCTCAGCAGGCCGCGCGCGTGAGAAACATCGGCGAGGCCGAGCGGACCGGTGTCGCCGGCGGAACGATCGACCCGGGCGTCCCCTACCGGTACTTCCACCGCGACGGCTCCGGGCGCTCCATCGCGCTCTTCTTCTACGACGGCCCCATCGCCCACGCGATCGCCTTCGAAGGCGTGCTCGTTTCGACGCAGCGTTTCGTCGCTCGCTTGGGGGCCGGTGCGGGTGGCGCCGGGCGCCTCGTCCACGTGGCCACCGATGGCGAGAGCTACGGCCATCATTTTCGGCTCGGCGAGTCGACGCTCGCGCAGGTCCTGACGGTCGAGGCCCCCCGCGCAGCAGATGTCGTTCACGAACTACGGAGCCTTCTTGGCGGCCCATCCTCCCACCCAAGAAGTCGAACTCGCGCTGGGCCCCAACGGACAGGGCACGGCGTGGAGCTGCTCGCACGGCGTCGGGCGCTGGTATTACGATTGCGGCTGCCAGGCGAGCGGGGAGCAGGGGTGGAATCAGGCGTGGCGCACGCCGCTGCGGCGGGCGTTCGATCTGTTGCGCGACTGGGGATCGGAGCGCTTCGAAGAAGGGACGGCCGATCTGCTCGTCGATTCATGGGCGGCGCGCAACGCGTACGTCGAGCTCTTCGCCGGCCCTCCCCTGGCACCCGACAAATGGCTCGAGCCTCACGCCCGGCGCCCGCTCGACGACGGCGAGAAACGTCGCACCCTGACCTTCCTCGAGATGCAAAAATGCCTGCTTCTCATGTACACGAGCTGCGGATGGTTCTTCGCCGACGTGTCGGGCATCGAGCCGCGGCAGGTGATGAGCTATGCCGGACGCGCGCTCGACTGGATGGACGAGCTCGAGCTCGATCCTCCCCGTGCCCGATTCCTGGAAATTCTGAGCGAAGCAAAGAGCAACATTCCCGAGCGGGGCAGCGGCGCCGACATCTTCGCGAGGGTCGTCGAACGGCTGCGCGTTTCTGCCTCGCGGGTCGCGTCGGCGCAACGCGTGCGGCAACCGGCAAGCGGTGCGCTCGACGATGCGAAAGAGTTTTGACGAGAGTTGCGAAATGACGTACGGCGCGTGAGCCAAACTGTGATACCGACCCAGCGCACGCGTGGCACCGCATATGCAAGCGCCAGCGGCTAGCTCGATGCGATGACCCAACCGATCGAAACAACCAACGTCGACGAACCGCCAAAACGGGAGAAACGCCATGATGCGCGAGAAGGCTTTTCGCAAGAACCTCGACGAAGACGTCAAGACCCTTCGGATCTTGCGCCATTCAGTCCGCGTCACTTTGGAGATTTCCCGCGTTCACAGTGACGAATGGGACGAGCTCGAGACGCACCTCTACGCGGTGGAAAACGCGGCGCGCGACAGGTCCACGGCATCTCGGGCGCCGGTTCGCGCGGCCATCAAGAGCTTGGAAGGCTTTCACGCCTCGCTGCGCCCCAACTGGGCGCACCTTCCCTGAACGGGACATCACCTCTTTCGTCACGCCGGTGAAATCGCGCGTGCAACACGACGAGCTTCTTGCCGAAACCTGGCAGTTACATGCAGGGCCCACACTTATGAGGCCGTGCAAGAAGAAACCCGTGGCATTTCGCTCGGTGACGTCCCTCGTCTGTCCGGCACGCGGGAGCGGCCGGCGCGCGTGGTGGCTGTGCAACGGGGGAGCATCGACGCAGCAGCTTTCACGCGCGACGTCCTCGACCATGTCGTGCACACCTGTGCGAGGGAGGTCCGGGACGCGACGGCGGCCGACCTCTACTTGGGCTTCGCTCTCACCGTGCGCGATCGGCTCGTGCACCGGTGGCTCGCAACGCAGCGCACCTACTTCGAGCTCGACGTCAAACGCGCCTATTATTTTTCGTCCGAGTTCCTGACCGGCCGAAGCTTGGGGCTGTGCCTGCTCAACCTAGGCCTTTACGAGGCCGCGCAATCGTTCGCGCTGACCCGTGGATTCGACCTCGGCGCGATCTTGGAGAGCGAAGGCGACCCCGGTCTCGGAAATGGAGGCCTAGGCCGCTTGGCCGCCTGTTTCATGGACTCGCTGGCGACGCTGGAGCTGCCGGCGGCTGGCTACGGGATTCGATACGACTTCGGCATGTTCGAGCAACGCATCGAGGACGGCCGACAGGTCGAGCGTCACGACAACTGGCTCGCGCACGGAAACCCGTGGGAGCGGACGCACCCGCTACCAATGGCTCGACGGACGCACGGTCATCGGGCTTCCCTACGACTCCTTCATCGTGGGACACGGAACCGACACGGTGAACACGCTGCGCCTATGGGCGGCACGTGCGACCCGCGACTTCGACCTACAATTCTTCAACGAGGGGGATTTCCGCCGCGCCGTCGAAGAAAAGATCGACACCGAAAACATCTCCAAGGTCCTATATCCGAACGACCAAAGCGACGAGGGCAAAGCCCTTCGGCTCAAGCAACAGTATTTCTTCGTTGCGTGCTCGATTGCCGACATCGTGCGGCGCTACAAGCAGAAGCACCGCACGTTCGACGAGTTCCCGGACAAGGTCGCGATCCAGCTGAACGACACCCACCCCGCCATCGCGGTCGCCGAATTGATGCGGGTGCTCATCGATCAAGAGGAGGTCGGCTGGGACGTCGCCTGGTCGATCACCGAAAGGACTTTCGGCTACACGAACCACACGCTCTTGCCCGAAGCGCTTGAGCGCTGGCCGGTGCGCCTCTTCGAGAGCCTCTTGCCGCGCCATCTCATGCTCATCTACGAGATCAACCACCGCTTCATGCGCAGGGTCCACACCCGCTGGCCCGGCGAGATGGATCGACTCGCTCGCATGTCCATCTTCGAAGAAGGTCCAGTTCGACAGATCCGGATGGCGTATCTTGCGACCGTCGGCTCCCACAGCGTGAACGGGGTCGCCGAGCTGCACACCGAGCTCCTCAAGAATCAGCTGCTCGCCGATTTCCACCAACTATGGCCGGAACGGTTCAACAACAAGACCAACGGCGTGACGCCGCGGCGATGGGTCCTCTATTCGAACCCTCGCCTCACGAAGCTCATTTCGTCGCGATTGGGAACCGAATGGATCGACAAGGATCTTCGCCAGCTCCGCGCCATTGCGGCCCACGCCGCCGACGAGGCGTTTCTCTCGGACATCGCCCTGGTCAAGCAAGCGAACAAGACCGATTTGGCCAAGCTCGTCCGCGATCGGATCGGCATCGTGCTTCCTCCCGAGGCGATGTTCGTCGTCCAGATCAAGCGTTTCCACGAGTACAAGCGCCAGCTCCTCGCCGCCCTCGAGCTCGTGTCGACGTACGCCGCCCTCAAGCGCGATCCCAACGCGCCGTTTCAGCCGCGCGCCTACGTCTTCGCCGGAAAAGCAGCTCCCGGCTACGCGATGGCCAAGCTCCACATCAAGCTCATCAACGACATCGCCTCGGTCATCAACAGCGACCCCGCGGTGAGCGGCAGGCTGGCGGTCGCTTTCATTCCCAACTACGGCGTATCGCTCGCGCAGTCGATCATCCCGGCCGCCGATCTCTCGATGCAGATCTCGACGGCGGGCAAAGAGGCCTCCGGAACGAGCAACATGAAGTTCGCGTTGAACGGCGCCCTCACGATCGGCACGCTCGACGGCGCCAACGTCGAGATTCGTCGGGAAGTCGGCGCGGAAAACTTCTTCCTCTTCGGCCTCGACGCGAGCGAGGTTGGCGCGCTCCAGCGTGCGGACTACAGGCCGAAGGATTACATCGACGCGAGCCCGGCCCTCGGCGAGTCGCTGGCGCTCATCGAGTCCGGCTTTTTCAGCTACGGGGAGCGGGACCGCTTCCGGTCCATCGTCGACGACCTTCGCCATCGAGATGCGTTCATGACTTGCGCGGACTTCGAGGCGTTCCGCGTCGCCAAGCGGCAAGCCGCCGCCGTCTACTCCGACCAGCGCGACTGGGCTCGCCGCACCGTCTTCAACATCGCTGGCGCCAGCCGCTTCTCGAGCGATCAAACCGTAAGTCAATACGCTAGCGAGATCTGGGGTATCGAGCCGATCAAGGTCGACCTCACGCTTCTCGACGATCCCGAATAGATCGCGTGGGGAGACCAGGAGGCAAGGCATCATGGGAACGTGTTGTCCGCAAGTCTATTGCGAGCGCTGGTAGATCGAGCTGATAGGCTCCGCGATCTACACCTGGTGATACGTGCAGCCGGCGCGGCCCGCGCGCCAAAAACGGCCTCCAAGGGAAGGAGGGTGCTCCTGGCACCTTCTTGGAGGGGCGTGCGACAAGACTGCTACGCCATCGCGCCGGCCCCAGGGCGGGCAAGCCGCCCCTATAGCCGCGCGTGCGCGCGGCCCACCATCGCGCGTCCTGTGCGCGATGGACAGGTGCTCGGGCACGAGTATTGCCATTGGGTTGCGGCATGCGCAGCGCCCACGCCTTGAAGAGCTTCATTCTCGCGGCGATTGCTAGCGATTCTTCCGTGGTTGCGTGCGAATCCGATCCTTCTTTCGTCGATGACTCCACTGGCACAGCTGGCACAGGTGGTACGACGGGCATGGCAGGGACGGCTGGCACGAGCGGACTCGTTCCGTGCTTCCATGCGTCGACGTGCCTCCTACCAACCGACGCTTGGCAGGAATCTTCCTACGATGGCGGTGCGCTCACCGATGCACCCTCTGAACGCCAAGACGCGGCTTTGGCCGATGCGACGATGGTCGAAGCCGGTCAACGCGCGAACGGCGAGACGGTGCGATCGATGTGGCGCTCTGGCACGCACACGTCTCACGCCGGACGAAGAGCGTGCGCTCACGAGGTGCGGCGTGCGGGAGATCATCGAACCGTGCGCGTCCGCGCTGACGGAGGGGCGTTTTCCCATCGCGCGTGCAAGTTCGACGAATCCGACAATGGGCACCTCGGCTTGATCGGATCGCGCTGCTGCTTGACGACATCATCCTTTTCAATCAGCGTTCTTCGAAACGCCAACTTGGAAGGCGCCTCATGAAACCCACCAGGTTACGCAACGTGTTGCGGGGCATCGTGGCTTCCGTCATACCCACCACCTCACTGCCCGGGTGCGGGCCGAAGATAGAGACAGGGATGGACTGTTACCTCTACGAGGGGCCCAGCCAAAAATTCGTAACGGTCACCGAAACGGGTTACTTCATCTGGAGCGGGACGACGCCCTCGCCGGCTCTGGACGCGGACACGTTTGTTGCGGAGCCGGCGGATGGCGGAGACGAGGCAGGGGCGGATGCGCCGGACGCGGCAATCGATTGCCGCGTATGCGAGGAGGGCGGATGTGACGGCGCCAGGGTGAGCGGCTGCGCGATCCTGGGGCGAACCCCCAATCGAGTGTACCTGCGCTGCGATCTCGAATACCACGAGGTGTGCGTGCCAAAGGGCGTGATCTGTGGACGTCGGCCCGAACAGTTCGTGCGCACCAGGACGACGCAAGATTCGCCGCGCCCGCTCGGCGATCTACTCGCGGAGATGGCGTCGCTCGAAGCCGCGTCCGTGACCGCGTTTCACGTGCTCGCGCGCGAGCTCGAAGCGCATCGGGCACCTCGTGTCCTCTGTCGCGCCGCCGAACGAGCCGCCGGGGACGAGGTGCGTCACGCCCGTACGATGAGCAGGCTCGCGCTGCGCCACGGCGGCAGCCCTATTGCCGTCCGCGTGCGCCAAACCCGCGGCCGGAGCTTGCGACGAATCGCGATCGAGAACTGTGTCGAGGGTTGCGTGCGGGAGACGTTCGGCGCGCTGGTGGCGACGTGGCAAGCGCGCGAGGCGCGCGATCCCGAGCTGCGCCGCGCCATGCAGGTCATCGCGCGAGACGAGACGCGCCATGCCGCACTTGCGTTTCGCGTCGCCGCCTGGATCGACGCTCGGCTCGACAGCCGAGAAAAAGCGCGCATCGTGGACGCTCGAAAGCGCGCCATCACCGCCTTACGCCGCGAGCTCGCCTGGGACCCGCCGCACGAGCTCGTGACCGCCGCCGGCGTTCCCACGTCGAAACATGCACTCGAGCTTCTCGAGCGCGCGGCGCGCGCGCTCTGGGCGGCATAGCCGCGCGTCCGTCATACCTCAGTGCCAACACAAGGCTTCCCGCACTCACCTTCGCTTCGAGGCGAGGTAAGCCCAAGGTCTGACGGGCGACCTCATGCATCGGTCGCTGCGTCATCCCCATTCCCATGGGCCGCGGGACCGACCTATATGGGCAGGATCGTTGCCCTACAGAAATAGAATGGAGACGTGGCGCAAGGCGGTGAGATCCGTCGCTTGCGAGCTGGCCGCATGGATGCCTTTTAGAAGCGTCGTCTTGGGACCGAGCACGGGATCGGTAAGCAAGCGATGCAGAATGGTCGAGTCGAAGGTGCCGAGGATCATTCTGGGGAGCGCGGAGGGCGAGGGCGTGCGGCCCATGGCTCGACGCTGAACTGTCCCAACACGGTGACAGGTTGGCGGCGACGTTCTTGTAGATGCCGGCCTGCCGGGCTCTACAGGGCTGAGAGGACGGGGCGCCCCAAATCGCGCGCGCGTCCCATAGACTGATGAGGGACGCGCAACTGCTCGTTGCCGGCGTGATCGATGACGAAACGGCGGGAGCTGCACACTTCCTCAGTAATCGGCAGGCAATGTGAGTGCTCGTCTCGCGCCGGCGGGAGTGCAACCCCGACAGAATGGAAGCCAACGACATGGAAAACCGATCAGGATTGATTCGAAGACAGAGGCGGATTCCTGGGAAGTCCTCTTGTGTGCCTATCATCTTGCTCGCCACAGCGGCGTTGCTCGGCTGCGGTGGAACGAATCAATCGCTGCCCGCTGGTGCTTCCGACGGGGGAGAACCCGACGGAGCCGCGTGCCCGGAGCACGACTTTGCAGCGTTCGACCGATCCGTTTCGGAGTTTCTTCCCACGCACGGCCTCGCCGGAGCCACTGCAGTCGTCGTGCAACGGGAATGCGGCATCGTGCATGTTCGGGGCTATGGTCAATACGCGGCCGATCGGATTTCCCTCATGGGATCCTCGAGCAAGATCGTCACCGTGGGGGTGTTGATGCGCCTCGCCGATCAGGGTCTTGTCGACCTTGACGCTCCCATCGGGCAGTACGTGCCCACCTGGGAACCGAATGGGAAACCCGAACTCGAGGTGGCGCAGCTCCTTTCGAATAGCGCTGGTCTGGTTGGCTTGATCGATAACCCTTTCTACCTTCCGTATCGATGCCAATACCAAGATACCGGCACGCTCAGGGATTGCGCCCGATCGATCTACGTGCCAACGACGCCGCGAACCGCCAGCCGCCCGATACATCGTTTCACTATGGCGGCGGACAGTGGCAGCTCGCGGGGGGCATCGCCGAGGTGGTGAGCGGCAAGAGTTGGGCGGAGCTCGTGAAACAGACGTACGTCGATCTCTGCGACACCGCGAGCCTCGGATACACCAATCAATTCGTTAAGGCTTCGCAAGGCGGCGGAGTCGGAGCGGCGCTCGATTATCCGTCGTTCTTTCAGGGTGACGTCGGGAGCTTGCCCACGACCGGGAATCCGAGTGTCGAGGGTGGCCTTTACGCGACTGCAAGCGACTACGGCGAGATCCTGCTCATGCATCTGCGCGGCGGCCAATGCGCGGGCGGTCGCGTGTTATCCGAAGGGGCCGTCGCGCGTATGCGCGCCGACCGCATTCTCGACAAGTACAACGGCTCGACAGCGGGCATGACCGGCCGGGTGACCGGAGCCGGTGGGCTCGATGGTCATGGTATGGGTTGGTGGATTGACCGCGTTCACGCTGGCGTTTTCGCCGATCCGGGATTGTACGGAGCTTTTCCGTGGCTCGACCTCACCCGAGGCTATGCTGCGGCCATCGTTCTCGAGGCGAATGGTGGCGACGTCGGCGCAGAGCTGTGGAGCATTGCCAAGCCAGCTGTGGATCAAGCGTTCGCGGAGCCTGCCAACGCGGATGAGACAGTCTGCGAGAAAGTTTACTGAAGGAAGCCGGGTTTGTTGATCCAGACTTCGGAAGGAGGCTGTCGAGGCGTGGGTCTTCCGCGAGAGAACCGTTCTGGGTGTCGCTCGAAGGCAGCGTGAAGCGCGCTGGATCGTTGTGCGAGCCGTTGATCGACGAGACCATTGTGCACGTCGCTCGGCGTGAACAGGCCGATGCCGGCATGATGATGTTCTTCGTTGTACCAGGCAAAGAAATCGGCGCAGTGGGCGCGAGCATGTTCGATCGATCCAAATCGAGACGGGAAGTTCGGCCGATACTTGAACGTCTTGAATTGCGCCTCGGAGAACGGATTGTCGTTCGAGGTCTTCGGGCGCGAGTGCGACTTGATGACGCCGAGATCCGCAAGTAGAAGCGCGACAGGCTTCGACATCATCGACGTGCCGCGGTCGGCATGGATGGTCAACTGGTCTGGTTGAACGCCTTGCTGTCGA
>WNGB01010095.1_pt1 | contig 23229 bp, 24 predicted proteins | sample 5400681 | NCBI WGS metagenome assembly WNGB01 (sample SAMN13153367, study PRJNA577476) | soil metagenome | isolation source: 115 cm soil or saprolite under grassland replicate 2 | place: USA:California | collected 2016-06-15
ATCGCCGCCGCCGTGGCCGGCTACCGGGCCGGTGCGCCGGCGTGGGCGGGCGCCGCCACCCCGCCACCGGCCCGGCGGCTCGGCGACCTGACCTGGCAGGCCTCGGGCCGGGGCGAGCTAGAGGGGCTGCCGGTCCTGGCCCACACCTACCAGGACGCCGCCGGGCACCGGGTGGTGCTGCTGCGCGCCGACCGGCTGTTTCCCGAGGCGGCCGGCGCCCGGCTGATGCCGGGCGGCGCCACCTGGATCGCGGAGGTGGACGGCGTGGTGCTGTTCTGCGCCGACCGGCCCGCGCCCTCGCTGGTGGTGGGGCAGGACCGGGCCGAGGTGCTGCTGGCGGCGCAGCGCCTCGGGCTGCGCTGAGCGGCCACGAGGCTCGCCATGCGCACCGACCGCCACGCCGCATCCCACGGCCGCGGGGTCGCGGGCCAATCGCGGCCAGGCGCGAGGGGGCCGCGCCGGGTCGGCGTCGTCCTCGCCCTGGCGCTGCTGGCCGCCGCCCTCGTGCTCGCCGGCCGGCTCGTCGGGCAGCCGTCGACGGCCGGGGTGGTGGTCGAGGGCGTGGCCGTGGTCGGGCGGCCGGCGCCGCGGGTGGAGCTGCCGGGCCTGCGGGGCGGGCGGGTGCGCCTGGCTGAGCTGCGGGGCCGCCCGGTGGTGCTGAACTTCTGGGCCTCCTGGTGCCCGCCCTGCCTGGCCGAGATGCCCGAGTTCGAGCGCGTGCACCGGCGGCTCGGCGGCCGGGTCGCGTTCCTCGGCGTCAACCAGCGCGACCAGCCTCGGGCCGCCGAGGAGCTGGCCGGGCGCACCGGCGTGACCTACCCGCTGGCGGTGGATGTGGCCGGCCAGGCCTTCGACGCCTTCGGCGGGCTCGGCATGCCGACCACCGTCCTCATCGGTGCCGACGGGACCGTCGCCGACGTCTTCGCCGGCCAACTCGACGAGACGCTCCTCCGCGAGCGGATCCAGGCCATCCTGGGGGTGTCATGAAGAGTTGGACCAAGCGCGGCGTGGCCGCCGCCGTGGCCGTCGCGGTGATCCTCGTGGTGCTGGCCCTTGCCCGCCAGGACGCCCGGCCCCGCCTGGCGGCCTCGGCCCCGCCGGGCCGCGCCCCGCTGGTCGACCCGACAGAGATCGTGGCGGGTGGCCCGCCGCCCGACGGCATCCCGCCGGTCGACCGGCCCCGCTTCCAGGCCGCCGGCGCGGCCGGCTGGCTGGCCGCCGCCGAGCCGGTCGCGGTGGTCGAGCTCGAAGGCGAGGCCAAGGCCTACCCGCTGCAGATCCTGGTCTGGCACGAGATCGTCAACGACAGCGTCGGCGGCGTGCCGGTCGCGGTGACCTACTGCCCGCTGTGCAACACCGCGGTCAGCTTCCGCCGGCCGGTCGTCGACGCCGCCGCGACCACCTTCGGCACCTCCGGCAAGCTCTACCACTCCAACCTGGTGATGTACGACCGGGCGACCAGGTCGCTGTGGCCGCAGGCCCTGGGCCAGGCGGTGACCGGCGAGCTGACCGGCCGGCGCCTGCAGCGGGTCGCCACCCAGCTCGTCGCCTGGGCCGACTTCCGCGCCGCCTTCCCCGGCGGCCGCGTGCTGACCCGTGACACCGGCTTCCAGCGGCCCTACGGGCAGAACCCCTACCCGCTGTACGACCGCAAGGGCGCCCAGCCGTTCCTGTTCGACGGCACCCCCGACGGCCGCCTGGAGGCGGTGGAGCGGGTGCTGGGCATCAGCCAGGGCGACCGGCACCTGGCCGTGCCCTACACCCGGCTCGCCCGACAGGCCCAAGGCGGCGTGGCCGCCGCCAACCTGGAGCTGGGCGGCGCGCCGGTCCTGGTCCTGTGGCGGTCGGGGGTGACCTCGGCGCTGGACCGCCGGCAGCTCGCCGCCTCCCGCGAGGTGGGGGCGGCGGCCGCCTTCTCCCGGCGGGTCGGCGGCCGCACCCTCACCTTCCACGCCCGCGGCGGCCGTATCCGCGACCACCAGACCGGCAGCACCTGGGACCAGTTCGGCCGCGCGGCCGCCGGGCCGCTGACCGGGTCCCGGCTGCCGCCGGCGACCGCGATGGACTCGTTCTGGTTCGACTGGGCCGCCTTCCACCCCGACACCACCATCTGGGCCGGGCCGTAGGCGCTACGGCGCGAACGTGTTGGGCGCCAGGACCGGCACCTGGCAGTTGACGGTGAACAGGGTGCCCTTGGTGTCGGGGCTGCCGCGGAACTCCCGCAGCTCGCCGGCGTCGCGGGCGGCGTGCACCGCCGCCTCGGTGGTCAGCACCCGGGGGCTGTTGCCGTCGGTCCAGGTGTAGGTCATGTGGTCCCAGTACGGGCTCCAGGCCGGGTTGCCGGCCTGGGTGTCGAACACCGACGGCTGGAACCCCATCGGCCCCGACCCCTTGACGCCGTTGCCGAAGACGTTGGTGCGGCCGGTCGCGCCCGCCTTGGAGGCGGCCTGCAGCCGCGGCGAGTGGACGATGTGCATCCCCTGGGCCATCGGCGCCATCGAGGTGTCGGTCACGATGTAGCGCACCCCGGGGAAGCACTCGTGCAGCTTGAACATGACCGTCATCCCGGCGGTGTCGGGCGCCTCCAGCAGCTGCCCCGGGCCGAGGTACTCGCTGCGCTGCTGGTCGACCGCCATCGCGCCCGAGGGCCACTTGACCACCGCCGCGTTGAGCACGATGTCGGTCCTGGTGACCTGGAGCCGGCCGGCCTGCCGGGCGGCCCGCACCTCGGCGACCGAGCCGAGCGGGCGGGGCTGGCGCTGCCAGGCCGCCCGGTGCAGCCGCCAGGCGGGGGTGTAGTCGGCGCGGCCGGGCTGCGACGACAGCACCACCGGCTGGTCCTCGGCCCCCCCGCTGACCAGATAGGCGTCGCCGGCCAGGCCGCCGCCCAGCAGGGTCACCAGCTTGGGCGCCCACACCAGCCGCTCCTGGTCGGCGTAGGCCTTGTCGGAGGCGTCGGTGCGGATGAACCACACGTCCTCGCCGTCGACCGCGCCCCGGTGCAGGCGGAAGGTGACGAACCCGAACGCGCCAGACCACTCCTCGGAGCCGAGCGCATGGTCGAGCACGTCCCCCACGATCGGCTTGCCCTGCCGTGGCGCCGCACGGGTATCCGGCGTGCCCGGCCCGCCGCCTTGTGCGGGCTCGTCGCCGCCGCACGCCGCCAGCAGGGCCGGCAGCGAGACCCCGGCGACCCCCAGCAGCAGCCCCCGCTGCGACGCCCACGCCAGGAACTCCCGACGCCCAACCCCCCTCGACCCGTGGCCGTTCATGGCCAGTCACCTCCACCACTCGATCGCTCGGTCCAGCCGTCACAACCCGTACGGACGCCGACGGGCTGGCGGTGATTGCACCGAGCCTCCAACGGGCGCCAGCGAGCGAACGGCCGGACCAGAGCGGGGAGCCGCGCCTCCAGGGACGCGACCGGCGCCCGGCGGTGTCAGCCCACCGACAATGAGGGGGCGCCCTGCCAGGGAGCGCCCATCAGCCACGACCGCGCGGCCAGGATTATCGACGATCGGTCCGACAAGCGCGCTACGCTGCGGGCGGAGCCGGAGCAGACCCCTGGACCGGGAGCAGCCGTGACCGAGGTATTCCGCACCCCTGAGGAGCGCTTCGAGGGCCTCCCCGACTTCGGGTTCCAGCCGCGATACCGGCCGGCCGGCGGGCTGCGGCTCGCCCATCTCGACGAGGGCGAGGGCTCCCCGGTGGTCTTCCTGCACGGCGAGCCGACCTGGTCGTTCCTGTGGCGCAAGGTCGTTCCCCCGGTGCGCGATGCCGGCTACCGCTGTGTCGTCCCGGACCTGGCCGGCTTCGGTCGCTCCGACAAGCCGGTCAGCCAGTCCTGGTACAGCTACGACCGCCACACAGAGCTGACCGTCGCGTTGTTCGAGGAGCTCGACCTGCGCGACGCGACCCTGGTCGCCCATGACTGGGGTGGTCCGGTCGGTCTGCGCCTCGCGGTCGAGCACCCCGACCGTGTCGCCAGGATCGTCGCCATGGACACCGGGGTGTTCACCGGCCACCAGCCGATGAGCGAAGCCTGGCATCGCTTCGCCGCGTTCGTCGCCCGTACCGAGGACCTGCCGATCGGCATGCTCGTGCGCCGGGGCTGCGCCACGGACCCCGGCGACGACGTGGCCGCCGGCTACGACGCGCCGTTCCCGGAGCGGGCGGCCAAGGCAGGTGCGAAGGCGTTCCCGGCCTTGATCCCGCTCTCCCCGGACGCGCCGGGTGCGGAGGCAGGCCGGCGCACCTTCGCGGCCCTTTGCCAGGACCGGCGCCCGATGCTCCTGCTCTGGGGCGAGGAGGACCGGGCACTCCCGGTCGCGGCCGGCGAGGCCCTGGCCTCGGCGCTCGGCCGGCCTCCGCCGCACCGCATCGCCGGCGCCGGCCACTACCTCCAGGAGGACAGGGGCCCCGAGATCGGCCGGCTCATCGCCGACTGGCTCACCGCCGGCACGGCCTGAACCCGGCCGTCACCTGGCCTCGGCGTCCGGGCCCGCCGGCGCCGCCTGCAGCAGCTCGGTGTACAGGCGCTGGGTCTGGCCGGCGATCGCCGGCCAGCTGAACTCGTCCAGCGCCCGGCGGCGGCCGGCCTTGCCGAAGCGCTCGGCCGTGGCCGGGTCGGCGAGCAGCCGGTTCACCCGCTCGGCGAAGTCGGCGGCGAAGCGCTCCGGGTCGTTCGGCGCGCCGCCGTTGCCTTCGAACGGCACCAGCAGGCCGGTGACGCCGTCGGCGACCACCTCGGGGATGCCGCCCGTGTCGGTGGCCACCACCGCCGTCTCGCAGGCCATCGCCTCCAGGTTGACGATGCCGAGGGGCTCGTACACCGACGGGCAGACGAACACCGTGGCGTGGGTGAGGAGCTGGACGACCTCCCGGCGCTCCAGCATCTTCTCGATCCAGATGATGTTGCCGCGCTCGGCCACCACCCGCTGCACCTTCTCGGCCACCTCTCGCCCGATCTCGGGGGTGTCTGGTGCGCCGGCGCAGAGCACGAGCTGGGCGGCCGGGTCGAAGGCGAGCGCGGCGTCGAGGAGGTAGGGCACGCCCTTCTGGCGGGTGATGCGGCCGACGAACACCACCGAGGGCCGGCCGGGGTCGACGCCGTAGCGCTCCAGCACGTCGGTTGCGCGGTCGGGCTGGTACTCGGTCGGGTCGATGCCGTTGTGGACCACCCGGATCCGCTCGGGGTCGATCGCGGGGTAGCAGGCCATGATGTCGCGGGCCATGCCGCCGGACACCGCCACGACCGCGTCGGCCGCGGTCAGGGCGGTCTGCTCGCAGAAGCGGGAGAGGGCGTAGCCCCCGCCGAGCTGCTCCGCCTTCCAGGGGCGCAGCGGCTCAAGGCTGTGCACGGTCACGACGTGCGGGATGCCGTACAGGAGCTTGGCCATGTGGCCGGCCAGGTTGGCGTACCAGGTGTGGCTGTGCACCAGCTCGGCCCCCTCGACCCCGGCCGCGATGACCAGGTCGGTGGAGAGCGTCCGCAGCGCGCTCAGGTGGCGAGCCGGGCCGGCCAGGGCGTCCCACGACGGGTAGGCGGTCAGCCTCGGCTTGCCCCCGGGCGGCTCCGGTCGTGGCTGCCCGAAGCAGTGGACCTCCAGGTCGACCAGGTAGGCCAGGTCGCGCGCCAGATACTCGACGTGCACACCGGCGCCACCGTAGACCTCGGGCGGGTACTCGCGGGTGAGCATGGCCACGCGCACGCAGATCGCCTCTCTCTCCTGGTCGGGCACGTCCAATGGGCAGGAGCGTATGCCGCTCCGGGCCCGGCGCACCAACGGGTGCGAGCCGCGTTTGACAGGGGATTTCTCACAAATCAGACTCATCGTCTTGTTCGAGGCTCCCGGCGGGCCCGGGTGCATGAGCCAGGACGGGCGATGGTGGCCAACCGATCCGCCGCGCTGCGACGGACGAGCGCGTTCGCGGCGCTGCTCGCCTTCGAGGGCGGCGCGGTCGTCGTCCTCCACCGGCTCGGCGAGCTGTCCTGGCTGCGGGTCCCTCTGGGCGACCTCGGCCCGTGGTTGCAGGCGGCCTCGCCGGAGGACGTGATCGCCGCCGTCGCCCGCCTGGTGGCCCTGGCCGCTGCCTGGTGGCTGCTCGGGAGCACGACCCTGTACGTGCTCGCCCGCCTCACCCGCATCCCGGGCGCGATCCGCGCGGTCGGGTGGGTCACTCTCCCCGCCGTGCGCCGCCTGGCCGACCAGGCTCTCGCCCTCACCCTGGCCACCTCCCTGGTGAGCGGCGGCGCCAACGCCGCGCTCGCCGGCCCCGCCGTCTTCGGCCCGAGCCGGGCCGGGACCGGCCGGTGGGGTGCGGCAGCCGCGCAGGCAGGCACGCCCTCGACCACGGCGCCGTCGCCGGCCTACACCCCACAGCCGGCGGGGCCGCCAGGCGCACCGACGCCTGGGCCCGGCACCGGGCCGGGCCAGCCCGGTCCGCAGGCGCCGCCGTCCCGGCCCGGCGTCCACCAGGTCCGGCCCGGGGACAACCTCTGGGTGATCGCCCGGGACCGGCTGGCTCAAGCGACCGGGCGGGACGCGGGCACGGTGCCCGAGCGCGAGGTTGCCAGGTACTGGCTTGCCGTGATCGAGGCCAACCAGGCCGGGCTGCGCTCCGGTGACCCGGACCTGATCTACCCGGGCGAGCTGATCCGGCTTCCACCCATGCGTGGGCTTGAGCCCTGAGCCGCCCGGTCGACGTGTGGGCGTGCGGCCGCCGGGCTCAGGTGTGGGCGTGCGGCCGCCGGGCTCAGGTGTGGGCGTGCGGCCGCCGGGCTCAGGTGTGGGCGTGCGGCCGCCGGGCTCAGGTGTGGGTGGTGTCCACTGTCCACAGCTTCCAGGGCTGGTTGCCGCCGCCGGAGACCCGCTGCATGTAGACGTCCCACTGGAACGACCGGGGCGTTTCGCCTGTCCGGCTCATGCGCACGCTGCCCCGCACGATGCGCTGGCCGCCCGGCCCCGGGAGCACCTGCTTGGGCGCGAGCGTGAACTGGTAGGGCGGCGGTCCGGCACCGCGCTTGCGGATGGCCGCGGCCTCCTTGCTGAGCTGCTGGTACTGCCGCCCCTGCTTCCAGAAGGTCTCGTCGAGCGTTGCCAGGTCACCGGTGACGGCGAACTCGCCCCAGGCCTGGAGGGCGCGCTGGGCACCGGCGATCACCTGCTGGTCGGTGTCTGAGAAGCTCGGCTGGGCAGGCGCCGCGGCGGTGGTGCCGGAGGGGATCCTGCTGAGCTGGTCGCCCTGGAAGAGCCCTCGGAAGATGAGCCACCAAAGGCCCAGCAGCACCACGACCAGCACGATCGCCACGAACCAGAAGCGGCGCAGGTTCGAGCGCGGCGGCCGGGACCGGAGCCACTCGCGCTCGTCCCCCTCGCCCAGCGGGTCGAAGCTATTGAAGGACACTTCGCACCTCATTCACCGGGTACGGCTGCGGCGCCCCTGCCACCGTCACCGGACCGAGATCCCCGGCCCCCTCGTCGCCGAATCCACTCCATGTGTACCCGCCCGCCCACGTCATGTCGAGAGTGACGGCGTACGTACCCTTTCTGCCGTAAATATGCTTGGCGGCGGGCGTGCTGTCATCACCCTTGTCGCCGGTGAGGTACGAGCCGCCGTCACCGGTGGACCAGTGATATGTCACGGCCTTCGCCTGCGCGGCGACAATGAATCCCCGGATGCTCACGCCGACGCCCACTTGGCCGGGACCGTCGGACCATAACCAGGTCTGCATACCCGTGAGTCCCCTGGCGCTGGGGCTCCGGCTCGCGACCGGGACGGGAATGCCCTGGGTCCGCAGGGCCTCGAGGATCTCCCCTTCGGTGGGAATCTGCACGAGATCGCCGGGGTTCAGGCAGCCCGACCCGGGCAACCCGATCTCGGCGCCGGTCTGACGGTCCACGATCACGATCCTGACCGCCGCCGGGTTGCCGTCCGCGCCGAACCATGGTCGGGTGGCGGCGGTGGCACCCAGCGGCACCACGATGCAGTCCTGCACGTCCCCGAGCTTTTCGTAGCGCAGGGCCCAGCCGGTGCGGGGCCCGCCGCCGCTGCCGCTGCCTGCGGGCTGGCCCAGACGCGCGTGCACCCAGAGCGCGCTTTGGCTCAACCCACCGCCCGGCTCCGACTCGGCGCGGGCCGGTGCCGGCCACGCCGCCAGCGCTGCGAGCGCCAGCAGGGCGCCCCCCCTCACGGCGTTCCAAGTCGAGCCGGCATGCCTGGTCATGGGGAGTCTCCTGAGGTCAGCCCGCGGTAGATGAGGTAGGCCCGCCAGCGCCCGTCTGCGCCCCGGATCAGGTTGTAGATCGTCTTGGTCGGGCCCGACCCAGGAAGCTCCCGTACGACCTTGCCCTCGGCGTCGACGAGCGCCTGGGGGAGCTGGCGGGTCACGACCTCAACGGCGACCACCGGCTTGCTCGGGTCCCTCGCCTTCCCGACGAGCTTGGCGCTCTGGACCTGGACACCCTGGTCGTCGTAGTGGAGACCGCGACGCCTGAGGTCGGTCAGCTCCTTGTAGTCCTGCGCGTAGCACGGGCAGCGTCGGTCGAAGACCTCCCCGAGCAGTTCCGGACGGGGGTCGGTGAACAGCGAGTGCCGGAAGGCCATGAGCTGGCGCATGGTCGCGAGCCAGTCCTCGGCACCGGTCGTGGTGGACGGGGAGGGCGGGGTGGTGGGCGTGGTGGTGGACGCGGCGGCCACCGTGGGCGGGGTGGGCTGGTCGCCGCCGTCCTGGTTCAGCAGCACGAGGATCAGGACGACGGCGAGCACCAGGGGGACGGCGATGCCGACGGCCAGGCGGTACCGGTTCATGCCCCGGCCTCCACCGGGACCGAGACCGCGCGGGCGGTGACCGTGAACGGCTCCTCGGCCGGGAGCAGGATCCGGAGCAGGGTGAAGTCGACGGTCGTGCTCGCCACCACCTGGATCTGGGCCGGGGTGGCCTGCACCTGCGCGGCGGTGAGGCGACGGCCGACCGGCTGGGCGCGCAGGTTGCCCCAGGCGAGCTGCTCGGCCCGGGGCGGCGAGAGGGCGAGGGTGCCCGACGCTCGGAACAAGGGCTCGTCGATGCCGGAGGCGCCCGCGATGGCGGCGGCGTCGACCGCGCTGGCGAGCGCCTGGCGCTCGGTGAACGCGCGCCACAGGTCGAGGCTGAGGCCGCCCAGGAACAGCAGCATCACCGCCAGCCCGAGCAGCCAGATGGTGACCGACCCACCCTCGCGGTCAACGGAGCCGCCGGGTTCACAGATCACCCGGTCCACGGCACAGGCGCTCTTGGGGGGCCGTGGGGGGAGCGAGCTCCCCCCACATGGAACGAGGACGCCCGGGCACTGCACGCTGCTGCGCCCGGGCTCCGGCGACGGTTGCCGCCAGACTGCCGGTTCATGAGTTCCCAGCGACATCTCACAAGCTCCGGTAACTATCGACCTGCTCCACATGCACGGCGGTCCAGTGCCAGGCGGCGGCCCGGCCGACGAGCGGGATGGCCAGGACCGGCATGGTGACGGTGACCCGGCTGGTCACGGAGGCAACTCGACCCGGAGGGTACCGGGGGCCAAGCCGTAGTTGCGGGACACCTCGGCCACCACCCGGCGGCCGGCGAGCACCCCCTCGTCCCAGGACGGGGCGAGCACGACCTTGCGGGCGCTCTCGTCGGCCGCCCGCTGGGCCATCGCCTGCCGCTCCGACCAGACAGGCAGCGACAGCACGAGCAGGGTGACGGGCACGACGATCAGGCAGATGCCGAGCACGAACTCGGCCGCGGCGTACCCCGCGCTCCCCGGCCGGGCCGGGAGCCGGGACCGGGGCCCTGGCCTTGTCATGGCAGCCGCTCCTTCACTGCGGTCGCCTCGTTCCGGAACGTGAAGTCGGGCACGCCGGGAAGCCAGCCCTCGAACCGGCCCACGGCGGTCGCGCGCACCTCGTCGCCCGTGAGCGCGCAGCTGATCCGGACCTGCGCGCCCATGCGGCCGCCGAGGAGGCTGCGCATGGTGTCGCCGGCTGCCCGCTGGCAGGCGGTGATCGAGCTGCCGGCTGGGCTGGCCGCGCGCACACCCTCCTCCAGGGCGGCTCGCACGACCCCCCGGCCGTACATGTAGACGATGGCGTTGCAAACGGTCACGAAGAACACCAGCGACAGGGCGACCACGACGACGAACTGGGCGGTCACGAAGCCGCCCGCCCGCCGGTGCTCGCGGACCCTCGCCATTTGCTTCGCCTTCCGACAGGGACGCTCCTAGAGGGCTACTTGATGATCTGTGACCGCATCCAGTCCACGATGTCCATGCCGAGCGTCTTGAGCGCGCCCCAGATGGCGACGAGCGCGATCACGGCCAGGGCCGCGCCGGCGAGGCCTTCGGCGGTCGAGAACCCCCGCTCGCCAGTGTCCGGCCGGCCGCGGGCGGCGCCCAGCGCGCGCACACCGGCCGACAGGAGCGCCAGGTAGGCCAGATGGCAACGAAGCAGCATCGTGCAGTTCCCTTTCCTTTCTTGCCTGGTCCCCGAGACCTTCATCGCCCCCCCAGCCCGCCGAAGATGATCGACGGCAGTGGCGCGGCCACGAACACGAGGAGGATCGGCGCGAGGATCACCACGATCGGGACGATCACGGCCGCCCGCTGCCTGGTGGCCATCCGGCGCAGGTCCTCACGCCGCTGGCTGCGCAGGTCGCGACTCATGTCCATCAGCGCCTTGGCCAGGTCGGAGCCGTGCTCGGCGCTGGTGGCCAGGACCCGGTAGGTCCTGGCCGCGTGCGGCTCCGGGGTCTGCACGGCGGCCCTGGTGAGGGCGGCGCTGATGCGCACGCCGCTGCGGTGGGCCCGCAGCACCTCGGCCAGCTCCTCAACGACCGAGCCCCTGCCCCGCTCGACCACCCGCTGCAGGGCCTGGATGACCCCGCCGCCGACACGGACGTTCATGGCCAGGAGGTGGTTGATCGTGTACAGCTCCACCCGCATCTCCTCGCGCCGCCGGGCGATGACCCGGTCCAGGCGGCCGCGGGGCCGGGCCAGCCCCACCACCAGCCCGAGCAGCCCCATCAGGAGCATGGGCGCGGCCGCGTGCCAGACGGCCAGCCCGACCACCAGCCCGAGGGCGGTGTAGAGCACGGCCGAGGTGAGCAGCTGGACGCGGTACTGCATGGCCCGTCGTCCCTCTGGCACGTCCATGAGCACCCCGGCCTGGCGCAGGCGCAGCAGCAGCCGCTCGTCGCCGCCCCGGTCGAGCACGCCGCCGAGCAGCTCGACGAACCGGCGCACGGGCGGCTCGAACAGCCGCACCAGGGTCGAGTCGCGGAAGGTGGTGCCCGGGTCGGCCAGGGCGAGCACGTCGGCGCTGCCGCCCAGCTCGGTCCGGCTCGCGATCGTGTAGGGGCGCACGCGCGAGGCGAGCCGGCCCGGGGGCCGCACGATCAGGGCCACCACACGGGCAACCACGAAGCCGGCGAGCAGCGCGGCCAGCGCCACCCTGCCGTCCACGGTCCCGTCGAGCATCGGCCTCACCGCCTCCCGGCCGGGTCGGGGACGGCAGCGGGCCCGAACACCCGCGGCTCGCCCCGCATCCGCGACAGCCTGCCGACCAACCAGAGCCCGACCAGGCTCCAGACCGCGGCGGCCACCACCACCACGAGGCCGGCGGGGGACTGGTAGAAGTCCTGGAACGGGCCGCCGCGGGTGGTGAGCAGGAGCAGCACGAACCAGGGGAGCGTGAACACGATGCGCGCGTTGAGCTTGCCTTCGAGCGCGTTGGTCTTGATCTCCTCCTGCAGGTTGAGGTCGTCGGTGGTGGCGTCGATCAGCTCCTCGAGGATGCTGGTGACCACCTGGCCGCCGCGCCGCTGGGCCAGGATCAGCACCTCGATGACGCGGTCGGAGGTGGGATGGGCGAGCTCCTCCTTGATGACCTCGAGCGCGGGCGCGGTGCCGAGCGTGCGGGCCAGGGTGGGGAACCGGGCGAACGCCACCCGGATCGGCTCGGGGCCGCCCGTGGCCAGCCCGACCAGGGCCCGCTCGAGCGACATGCCGGCCGAGATCGAGCCGATCAGCTCACGGATCGCGTCCGGCCAGGCGAGCTGCACCGTGCGCAGCCGGGTCGCCCGCTGGCGGGCGAAGAAGGCGCCGGGCAGGCTGCCGAGGGCCACCGCCGGGACCAGGGCGACCACCGGCGTCGAGGCGACCGAGCCGAGCAGCACGAAGGCGCCGAGCCCCACGCCGACCGACCCGAGGTAGAACTGGCGCGGGGTGAGCCGCACCCCGGCCTGGTTGAGCCAGAGCTGGCGGGCGCTCACCCGCCTGGCCGGAGCTGGCCGGGTCTCGAGCCGCCGGACCGGCGACACGCCGAGCAGCAGCCCGGTGGCCAGGTAGGCGAACACCCCGGCGGCGAAGGCGGCGCCCAGTCTCACCGGGGCACCCCTCCGGGGTTCCCCGGGCCCCTCCGGCTCACCGGGGCACCCCTCCGGGGTTCCCCGGGCCCCTCCGGCTCACCGGGGCACCCCCCTGATCCACCGGGGCACCCCTCCGGGGATCCCCGGGCCCCTCCGGCTCACGGGGCCACCCCCCGCTGGCGCTCGGCGGCGACCAGGCCCAGCTCGAACGGTGACACGTGCCCTCCGAGGATGCCGGCGATCGAGAGCCCCTCGGGCAGGGCGCGGTCGATGACCTCGGCGTGGTGCGGCAGGGTCCCGGTCCACTCCAGCGGGTAGCCGAGGGCGCGCCGCTCGAACAGCACCTCGTGGCTGAAGCTGTCGTGCAGGCTCGGGACCAGCTCGATGATCTCGCGGGTCTGGCGGAGCAGGCCCTGGCCACCACCCATGGTCGACCGCTCGGCCACCTCCAGGTGCATGACGTACTTGATCGAGGAGGCGAACACCGCGCGGACGTCGGCCGCCTTGACGTTCTCGCCGGCCATGATGGCCGCGTTGACGAGCGCGGTGAGCGCGTCGCGGGCCGAGTTGGCGTGCACCGTGCAGGCGAACCCGCAGCCCGCGTTGACCGCCCGGACGATCTCGAACGCCTCCGCCCCGAGCACCTCGCCGACCACGATGTAGTCGGGACGCATCTTGAGGGCGAACTTGATGAGGTCGCGCAGTGTGATCTCGCCCTCACCCGCGAGCGACTTGGCCCTGGCCTCCAGGTAGGAGATGGTGGGCCGCTCGTCGACCAGCTCGCGGGTGTCCTCGCACACGCGGATGCGGCGCTGGGGCGGGACCGCGGCCAGCAGGGCGCCGAGCATCGAGGTCTTGCCCGCAAACGGCGGCCCGGAGATCACCACCGAGAGCCGCGTCTGGGCGGTCGCCCACAGGAACCCGGCTGCCGGCACGGTCAGCGACCCGCGGCTCACCATGGTGGACAGCGACTCGTTGCGGAGCTGGTGGAAGCGGACCGTGGCCGACAGCTTGTCGGACACCGGCGGGATCGCTCCGGACAGGCGGGCCCGCCCGTCGAGCACCCGCGCGTGCACCATCGGGCTCTGGGTGTCGAGGTGGCGCTGGGTGGCCGCGAGCAGCCGGTCGACGGCCTGGCGGTTCTCCTCCTCGGTGGTCGGCGCCACCAGCGTCTTCCGCCTGCCGCTGGCGTCGATGTACATGACGAGGTCGCCCTCGATCTCGATCTCCTCGATGCCGGGGACGCGAAACAGCTCGTCGAGCGCGCCGAACCCGGTGATCGAGCGGACCACCCGGCTGGCGATGGCCTCGACGTCGCCCAGGCCGCGGCGCTCGCTCGCGGCCGCGCTGCGTTGCCACTGCCGGATCGCCTCGGCTGTCCGCTCCTGGATCTCAGGCTCGCTGCTGGGGTCGACCTTCTGGTCCTCGATCCAGCGCAGCACGGTGTGCCTGATCTGGTCGTAGGCGCTGGCCCGTTCGCCCGGGCTCACCAGGGCACCCCCCCGGGATGCCCCCGACCCCGCCGGCTCACCGGCGTCCTCCCTTGAGGCCGGAGCGCCTGGCACGGCTCGGGCGGACCGGCACGGGCGTCTGGGGCAGCTCGTCGGCCAGCTCGGTCACCGCCCTGGCGAACGGCCCGCCCGCCACGAGCCGGCCGTTCCAGGCCGCCTCCTCGACCCGCCGGTCGGCCGGGAGCACGTGGAGGGAGGCGGGCACGAACGACCGCAGGACCTCGCGGGCCAGCTCGCCCCGCCGGTAGGCGCCGCGCACCGCCCGGTTGAGCACGACGTGGATGGGCTTGTCCTGGTTCACCGCCTTGAAGCGCACGACCCAGTCGAGCAGCCTGGCCACCCCGACCGGGGTCGGCGCGCCGACCAGCACGACCTGGTCGGCGGTTGCCAGCATGAGCCGGGTGATCCCGTAGCGGGACAGGCCGTTCACGGCGGTCACGTCCTCGGCCCGTGGCCCGGCGTTGACCACCACCTGGCGGCAGACGTGGGCCAGCTCCCCGATCACGTCGGCGACCTGGCCGGGACGGACGTTGGCCCAGTCACCGGGGCCGGCCAGGCCGCAGAGCACCGCGGGCCCCGAGCCGGGCAGCGGCGAGAGCGCCTCCTCGAGGCTGCCCACGCGCTGCTCGATGGCGTCGACGGCGTTGCGGACGTTCGGGACCAGCGGCAAACCGGTCCGCTGGGCCAGGCAGGGCGCAACCTCGTCGGCGTCGACGAGCACGGCACGCTCGCCCCGGCGCTCGAGTGCCCATGTGAGGGCGAGGGCGACCTCGGTGGCGCCGCAGCCGCCGGTGACGGCCAGCACGACCGTGACCCAGCAGCGGCCGGGGTCGCGCCGGCCCGGGAGGTCGGCCTCGGGCGGCAGGTCGTCGCCGAGCTCGCGGGTGATCCGCGCGAACGCGTCGTCCACGCTGGCCGGGCCGCCACTCCCGGCCCTGTCAGGCGCCAGGCTCACGATCAGGTCGACGAACCGCTCGGGCGGGGCGTCGTCCTCGACCGTGGCGTCGACCCCGAGGCCCCGGAGCGTCTCGGGGCCGCGGGGGTCGCCGGCCGTGTGCACCGCGAGCACCCGGCGCCCGCGCCGGTGCAGCTCGCCGACGACGCGGGGGGTGAGGACGCTGGCGGTGTCGTCGACCACAAGCACCGCGTAGTCCTCCTCGAGCGCGTCCTCGTCGGAGAGCACCCGCTTGCGCACGACCGCGCCGCCGTGGTCGGCCACGTACCGGAACAGGTCCTGGGCCCACGGCCGGTGGGAGACCCCGATCGCGATCTCGACCACGCCCACGTCAGCCAGTCCCCGCTGGGACGCTCGCCTGCCCGTACCCGCCACTCGGCTGTCCCTGGCCGGTGCCCGGCTGGCCCTGGCCCACGCCTGGGCCGGTGGTGCCCTGGCCTGGGACGCCGCCCGGCTCGGGTGGCACGCCGACCAGGGCCCGGCCGGTCCCGGTCGAGCGGACCACCTCGAACTTCTCGCTGCGGATGGCGGCGGCCAGCCGCAGCGCGTCCTGGCTCGACACGGCGAGCGTGAGGCTGTACGCGCCGGCAGGTCCGATGGTCGACGGGTCGGGCCGGTTCACGCTGAGCACCTGGGCTCCGGCCACCACGAACACGGCCTGGCCGGTGTCCAGGACCCGGATCACGTCGACCCGGTCGCCGGCCTCGAGCGCGCCGCCCACGGCGTGGGCCGGGTCCACCGGCACGCTCATGGCCCGCTGCTGCGCGACGGCGGCACGCGGCCGGAAGTCACCGCGGGTCACCAGCTCGCCCGGGGCGACCGTGCGGGTGGCGATCCACCCCTCGAGCCCGGCCAGCGACTCGGGGCCGATGAGCTGCTGGCGGATGGCAGCGGGCGCGCGCAGGTCGGTGAAGCGCAGCGCCGAGCGGGCCAGCGGCGCCCCGGCCCGGACCTCGCGGGCCGCCACCGCGACCCGGGAGGTGGCCTCGCCGCCGCGCAGCACTGCGAACACCAGGAGCATGGCCAGCAGCCCGGCCAGCAGCGTGACCAGGTGTGGCAACGAGAGCTGGGACCCCACGCGCCGCCGCGGCCGCGCGGGGGTCGAGGTCCTCTGCGCGGACGGTGCCGCAATGTCTGTGGCCTGCACGACGGCCCCCGTTCCCTCTGCGATTGACGCTTCCGCAGAACGGTCGGGCTGCCCAGCGGTGGGCTGGCCCGGAGGACCGGTTACCGGCGCCGGTCCGGCTCGTTCGAGGGGAAGGGGGAGAGCCGGCGGCGACGTTCGTTCTTGGCGCGGTTGCCTAGTTGCAGCGGACAGTCTGCCCTACAACGATTCGGAAGTGAAGTCGGCTTCTCTGGCTGTGGCGTCTTCAGCCCAGATCTCGGGAACGACCGGCGAAGATGCGTGGCTCAGCGGACCGGCCGGGCCGGCTCGAGGGGCCCGACGCCGGTCCCCAGCCGGTGGTCGGCGAGCGTGAGGGCGGCGACCCCGAACGGGGCCACCTGCGGACCGGCGGGCACATGCGCCGGGTCGAGGCTCAGCCGGACGAACCCTCCGACGGTCGAGGGCCCGAACGACAGCGTCCCGGCCGGCTGCTCCCCTTCCCGGGCGAAGCGGCACGCGCCGCCCTCGAACACCACCCCATGGTCGCTCGCGACCACCGGCGCCGCCCGGGTCAGCGTCCAGGCGCCCCCTGAGCGGGTGCCGTCGGCCGCCTCGACCAGGAGCGCCTCGAGCGCCCGGACGCCGATGCCCAGCGGCTCCCCCTCGACCAGGGCGAGGTGCAGCAGGTAGAGCGGCAGGTCGGGGAGGCCGCGGCCGATGGTGGCGAGGCCGGCTCCGAAGCGGGGGTTCAGCTCGGTGGGCCGGAAGCCGTCCGCGGTCAGCACGCCGTCGATGGTGAAGGCGCCCCGGTAGGCGACCCGCTCCGCGAGGCCGGTGCCGACGGTGCGGGCCAACGACCGCATCGCTGCCCGGTCCGCCTCGGGCGGGTCCCAGAACGTGGCCACCCCGGCGTAGAGCAGGCGGTTGCGGCCGGGACGGCGCAGGGTCACCTGCTCGACCGGGCGCAGCACGGCCACCCCGTCCGGGAGGACGAGGCCGTGGATGCCGCACGGGACGCCTTCGAGGAACGGCATCACGCGGGCCAGGTCGCAGTGGGCGGCCAGGAACGTCGCCGCCTCGGCAGCGTCGCCGGCGCTGCGCACCCAGCGGAGGTACTCCGCACCGCCGTTGAAGCCCTCGCGCGCGTCCCCGGCCCAGACCGTGCCCGAGCCGCGGTCGAGCCTGGCGGCGGCCCGCCGGAGCGGTCCCGCCTCGGCCGCCACCACCTCGCAGGGCGCCCGGCGCACGCCGAGGGCGTCCCAGAGGTCGTCGACCGTCACCTTGTCCTCCAACGCGCGCCAGGCCGGACGGCGCGGGCCGTAGACCGCCCGCCCCGCGACCTCGGTGCGCTCGTTGAACAAGGGGTTGAGCACGAGCGCGCGCCGCTCGGGGTCCCATCGGTCGACGGCGGCCGTCGCGGCCGCGGGCAGGTCGCCGAGCAGGTCGGTCGTACGCCGGACGTCGTCCATGGCATCCCGGGCGTGGACCTCGACCACGAACCGCTCGGCGTCCTCCTCGCCGGGCACCGGACCGGTGCCGAGCCCGGTGGCGAGCAGGAAGGGGCGCTCGGCCCCGAGCGAGCGCACCGAGGCGCAGAGCCCGGCCAGGCCGGCCAGCGGCCCCCCGGTGAGCACGAGCTTGCGGCCGGCGACGATCGGCCGCAGGCGCTCCCGGACGGTGCCGCCATCCATGCCCCGACCCTACCTGCAACACCCGGCCGGGACCACCCTGGCCGCGCCGTGACGCCGCCGCAGCGAACCGGCCGGGCTACGCAATCTCGCCTAAGAATAGCTGCGTAGTTCGCCGTGCGGCGTCGTCGTGTACGGTCCCTGCCATGGCGGTGGAGGCATGGCTGGACCCATCTGGGCGTCCCGCCGACTCGCCCGGTCCTGCCGACCTGGCTGTCGGCGTCGGCGAGTCATGGCCGCCTGCCGTCGCCGAGCCCGAGGCGGCGACCCCGCTGCCCGCCGTCGACCGTGTCCTGCCGCTGCTCGGCCGGTTCGCCACCCTGATCGGGCCCGACCAGGAGCGCGTCAAGCTCACGGTGCTGTGCGCGCTCGCCCGGCAACCCGCCGCCGGCTGGCGGCTCCCCGACGCCCAGGAGGCCGTCCCGTGGCTGGAGCCGCAGTCGACCGCCCGGGTGGTCGAGGAGCTGTCGGGCGCCGGCCTGCTGCTGCCCGCGGCCACCGACGCGGGAGCCTGGCGGCTGTCCGACGAGGCGCACGTGGTCGCTGCGGTCTGCTCGGCGCTGTCCGCGCCCCAGCTCGACCAGGAGCGCCTCGTCAGGGTGCTCGCCGCCACCGTGACGCTGGCCCGGGCCGTCGGTGCCCCCGACGAGGCGGCCTTCGGTCCCTTCCTGGCCGCAGCCGGCGTGCTCGAGCGCGACCTGGACGCGATCGAGCGGCGCATCGCCGAGGGCCAGGAGGAGGCCCTGCTGGAAGCGGCGGCGACCGCCCGGGCCCACGCGGCCGACATGGCCGCGCTCCTCCAGCAGAACGCCGAGCTGCTCACAGGCTCTGGCGGACTGGGCGACGCCTGGGAACGGGCGGTCGCCGCACTCGGCCGCCTCGAGACCCTGACCGACGACGTGGTGGCCACCCTGTCCGGCAAGGCCGACGACAGGGTGCGCCGCGGGCCCAGGAGCGACCGCAGCGCCATGCGCGGCCTGGTCGCCGCCTCCGGCCTGGCCACCCTGGCCGCGCTGGCCGGCGAGGCCCGCCTGCCACCAGCGGTCGGTCCCACCCACCTGGGCACTGCGCTGGCCGCCCTGGACGAGCACCTCGCCCGGCCGGGCCCGCAGCCCGTCCCTGTCCCCGAGCCGGCCGCTCTCCCGGTGGAGCCGCCCGAGGACATCCCGGACTTCACCACCCTGGCCGCCCAGGCTCTCGAGTGGCTGGCCGGCCGGGGCGAGGCGGTCCTCTCCGAATGGGTGGTGGGTGGGTCGTGGGCGGAAGCGACCGGCCGCATGGCCGCGGTGGTCGAGGCCTGGTCCCGGCACGGCCCTGGGGGCGACGGGACCCTGAGGGCCGAGCTGGACGCCAGCCCGGTGCTGGACGCCGTCGGCCACGACGAGGTGGCCGCCGTCTCCCGCACGCTCGTCCGCCAACCGGCCGGTGGAGAGCCCGCCCCGTGAACGCGGGCGAGCTGTGCCGGGTGCTGCTGGTCGGGTCGGTGCCCGCCGCCGAGGTGCCCGAGCTGTCCAGCGACGAGGTGCGGGCGGAGGTGCGCCGCCGGCTCGACGAGGCCGGCTGCGAGCTGGCCTACTCGGTGGATGCCGACCGCTGGGTGGCCCGGCTGGCCGGCCCGCTGCCCCACCTCGAAGGCCACGAGCCCATCGTCCGCCTGGGCCAGACCGAGCTCGCCGTCTTGGCCGCCTGCTGGCTGCACCTGCGCTTCCTGCCCGCCGAGCGCGCCCGGGCAGCCCCTGACGGCGTGGACCCTGACGCCGGCGACGACGCGCTGGACCCCGGCGACCTGGCCGAGCAGTTCCGCGGCCGGCTCGGCCACGACCATCTCGACGACCTGGTCGAGCGGCTCAAGCAGTGCGGGTTCCTGACCCAGCGCGATGGGCTGCTGCGCGCGGGCCCCCTGCTCGGCACCTTCGAGGACCCGAGCACCGCCGAGCAGGCCAGGACGCTGCTCACCCGCCACCAGCGGCTCGCCTACCTACGGCAGCGAGCTGCCGAGCTCCGAGCGGACGGGGACCCGAGTGCCACGGATTGAGGAGGTCCAGTTCGTCAACTGGGGCTCGCTCCGGCCCGACCCCGTCCCGTTGCTGCCCGACGGGGTCAACGTGGCCACCGGCCCGAACGGGTCGGGCAAGACCTGCTTCCTTGACGCGATCAAGCTGCTCCTCGGGATCACCGGGTTCGCACCCGGGCGGACCTCGGCCCGCTACATCTTCGACGGCGGCCCGAACGGGGCACCGGCCGAACGGGCCTGGCTGCGGGCGACGTTCGCCAACCCGGTCACGGCGGCGGATGGAGCACGCCTGTTCGCGCCGGCCGGGGGCGGCTGCGAGGACGCCGAGCGGGTCAGCGTCGTCTGCCTGGTCACCGCTGACGAGCGCCGCTACCGGGTCCTGCCCGGCCTGGTCCGCTGGGGCCAGCCGATCGAGTCCGACCTCGGCGACTTCGCCGACGCCAACCCGGCCGAGGAGTGGCTCGGACCCCGGCTCTACGACGAGCTGCTGGACCGGACCGGGGTCACCCAGGCGCTGCGTGCGGTGCTCGCCCTCCCCCAGGGCGCCATCGACCGGATCGTCGAGGAGCGGCCGGCCGGGATGCTCCGCAAGCTCCTCGAGCTGGCCGGCGAGCGCGACACCTACGAGACGCTGCACGCCGGGCGCGACCGCTGGGAGGGCGCCCAGGCCGCCTACCTGGCCGCCATGGAACAGCACAACGCGGAGCTGGACCGTCTGGCCACGCTCGACCGCCTGGCCGTCCGCCACCGTGAGTGGAGCGGGCTCCGCGAGCAGCTCGACCACCTGCGCCTGGTCGCGCGGCCTGCGGCCGAGCATCGCGACCTGGCCGACCAGGTCGAGGCCGAGCGCGCCAACCAGGACCGCCAGGGCCGCGCGGTCACCGGCGACCAGGCGACGCTCGCGGCGCTGGCCGAGCAGGTGCCGAGGCTGCAGGCGGCCGTCCGGGAGCGGAGCGACCAGGCGGCCATGCTCGAGCGCCAGCTCGACGAGGCAGAGGCGGCGCTGCGCAGCCTCGACCTCCGGACCGCGGCCATGGACGCGAAGGAGGCGGAGGCCCGGGCAGCCGCGGCGCGGACGCACGGCCTGGCCGGCGGCCGGGGCAAGCAGCAGGCGGAGGCGGACGCCGTCGCGGCCGAGGCCGCCCTGGCCGCGGCCCTGGCCAGGCGCGAGGCGGTGGCCACCGCCCTGGCCAGGCGCGAGGCCGAGGTCGCAGCACTGCGGGAAGGCCGCGTCCCGCCGCCGCCGGAGGTGGACGCGTTCCGAGACCGCCTGCGGGCCGCGGGGATCGAGGCGACGCTGGTCGCCGACGTCGTCGACCTGAACGACGGCGGCGCCGACGAGGCGGCCAGGATGCGGGCCGAGGCTGCCCTCGGCGACGCCCTCTGGGGGCTGATGGTGCCGTCGGACGCATACCGCGACGCCACCGCGCTTGCGGTCGAGACCGGCTACCGCGGCGCCGTGGTGCGGGCCGGGGCCGGCGACCCGACCGGCGCCCTGGCCGAGGTGGTGGCCCCGGTCGAGCTCGGCCTGCTGCTCGAACGGGCCGACGCGTGGTCGGCCCACGACGCCAAGCAGGCCCACGGCCTGGCCTCCCGCGGCCAGGCCGCGGTCGCGCCCGACGGGATGCGCTACGGCGACAGCCTCACCCGCCGCCAGGCCCCCGAGCTTCCGGTGCTCGGGCGGCTGGCCCGCGAGGCTCGCCTGTCCGCGGCCCGGGTCGAGGTGAGCCGGCTGACCCAGGAGGTGGAGGAGCTCGACGCTCGGATGCTCGAGCTCCGGGCGGCCTGGCAACGGGCGAGCTGGGTGCTCGAGGCGGTCCGGGAGGCCCCAGCCGGGCACGACGGCCCGGCCTCGAGGGACGGCACCCTCCGCGAGGCCCGGGCGCTGCGCCCCTCCCTGGCCGACCGGCCGGTGCAGCTCCGGCGCGAGCTGCGCGAGGCGGCCGAGCGGCTCGGGGCGGCAGGCGCCGAGCTGGCCATGGCCCGCAAGCGCGAGGCCAACGTCGAGGCGAGGCTGGCCCGGAGCCTGCCCCGCCTCACCGAGCAGCAGCACCGAGTGGCTCGGCTCGAGGCCGAGCTGGCCAACCGGTCGCTCACACCCGAGCAGCGGCTGGTGGTCGAGGCCGGCGCGCTGCCCGCGACCGAGTCGCTCCGGCACGACATGGACTGGCTGGCCGCGCAGATCGCCGACGCGCGCTTCAGCCCGGAGGCGCGCGACACCGGGGTCCTGGGCAAGCGGGCGGCCCGGGCCGGAGCCGTCCGCGAGGCCGACCGGGTGGCGCTCGAGCGAAAGCACGACATGGAGGCGCTCGAAGCCGGGCTGGAGGAGTCCCGCCACCGGTACGAGGAGCGCGTCCGGCGGGTGGTCCGCGGGCTGAGCGACGAGTTCGCGCGCATCTGCCGGATCGCGCGCACCGACGGCGAGCTGCGGCTGGTCGCCGGCGACCGGCCCGAGGAGTACGGCGCCGACGTGCTGGTCGCGCACCGGACCGGGGAGCGCAAGCGCTCCTACCGGGATGCCTCCCACTCAGGGGGCCAGCGGGCCAAGATCGCGATCCTCCTGCTGCTCGCCACCATGGGATCGGCGGGCCGGGCCGACCTGCTGCTCATGGACGAGCACATCGCGCACCTCGACTCGACCAACATCGACCATCTGGCCGAGCTGATGCGCGCGCTCAACGAGCGGGTGCAGTTCGTGCTCGCCACGCCCACCAACGCCGAGGCGCTGCGGCTGTCCTGGTGCGACCTGCAGCTCGCGTTCCTGCCCAGGTTCCCTGGCCAGCCCTACAACCCTCCCATCCGCATCCTGTCGCGGCTCGGCAGCGGCGACCTGGCCGCCCGCTACCCGGTCGGCGAGCTGGCCGCGCCCTACCCGGTCGGCGAGCTGGCCGCGCCCTGACCGACCCGGAGGAGCGGGTCGGCCAGAGCAGGCGCCGTGACGTCATGCCCTGCCGGGACGCTCAGGGCTCGCCGCCGAATAACCTGGCCAGGTCGAATGCGCTCACCTCGGCATGCTGGCGCTGGAACGACCAAGTTGTTGGCCGGCGATCCCTCAGCCGGCCGCGTCCGGCGGGCAGCCGGTGGCGCGGAGGCGGGCGACCTTGTTGAGCACGTCGAACCAGAAGGGCGCGCCGAGCGAGAGCGCGACCACGCTGAAGGCGAGCCCGACGAGCTTGAGCGTCCACCCCCCGAGGTCCCGCGGTGCGCGGCGCGGGTCGGACGCGGGCGCGCCGCTCCCGACCCAGGTGATCGGTAGGTCCAGGTTTCGCACCCTGGCGACGCCGTCCGCGACGCTGTCCAGCTCCGACCCCTGCCCGCGCTCTGCGGCGGCGACCACCGCCTGGCGCACCGGGCCGTTGACCCAGAGAGCCCGGGTGATCGAGATCGAGTCGACGTTGAGCGCCACAGTCAGCACGACCGCGTAGACGACCAGCCAGAGCGGATTCTCGCCATCAACGGCCCCGCCCGAAAGATGGCAATCGTCGGCCGAGACGGGTCACCCGCCGCTGGTCACGCGAACGGGTTCTCGATCCTGACACCGCCGATCTGGCGGCCGTCCTGCAGGTCCTCGGTCACG
>WNGB01005464.1_pt1 | contig 23221 bp, 28 predicted proteins | sample 5400681 | NCBI WGS metagenome assembly WNGB01 (sample SAMN13153367, study PRJNA577476) | soil metagenome | isolation source: 115 cm soil or saprolite under grassland replicate 2 | place: USA:California | collected 2016-06-15
TTTCGAAGTGGACAACCGGGTTCATCGATTTACTCACGGACATGTCCTCCTTGCGCGTAGGAAATGCAGGAACGGCGCCTTTTAGCCGGCGCTCATCGGACAGGGTTTGAACATCGACCAGTCGAAGGTCTCGATGTACCTGCGCGTCCGGCGGAAAGATATTCTTGAAGTTGAACGCAAACTGCGATGGCCCGTGCTCCTCGAGATGCGCGAGACGTTTCTTCGCCTCATCGATACTCGGCATGTGACCGCGCGGCACCCACCACAACGCCAGATAGATACCGCTGAATTGCTCGAACCATTCACGCCGCTGCCGCAATGACTCTGCATGCGCGGTTTTGTAAACGTACGTCCGAAGCGCCTCTACATTTTCCCAAATCGAGAAGTTGAATAGGATGCGATCGTCATCGTAACGCGTTGATCTCATCGAGGCGCTGGACGAACCCGGCCATGATGGGATCATCGAGCGGTGCTTTCATCCGGGCGATGTTCACCTGCGCGATGCGGTACGTCATGTCCCCACGGTCACCGGCAGTCGCGCCTTGAGCGATTCCAGCACGGGTGGGGGGACGAGGCGGGCGACGTCGCCGCCGAGGCGGAAGACTTCTTTGACCAGCCGCGAGGACACGTACGTGTATTCGACGGCGGGAAGCATGAAGATAGTCTCGATGTTCGGGCTGAGCTCGCGATTCATGAGCGCCATCTGCAGCTCGTACTCGTAATCGGAGACGGCGCGGATGCCGCGCACAACCACGTTCGCGTTTACGCGCTTCATGAAATTGATCAACAGTCCGGAAAACGAATGCACCTCGACCGTCGGCATCCCGGCGGTGCAGCGCGAGATCAGTTCTTTCCGCTCGGCGACGCCGAACAGCGGCGACTTTCCCTCGTTCTCCAGAACCGCAACGACGAAACGATCGAACAGACGCGTGCCGCGGCGGATGATATCCAGGTGTCCGTTCGTGAGCGGATCGAACGAGCCGGGATAGATGGCCACTCGCATCGAACGAATGGTAGCACGCGCGAAGATAGTCAATGTCTTGACGTTCTTCGCTTCCGCGCCTAAGATGAGCTCGAATCACGGGAGGGTGTGGGCAAATGCGGCAGCGGCTGATCTCGACCTTGTTGCGCCACCTGCCCGGCGCATGGGTCGATCCGAAAGAAAACGAGCTCATTCCGCTCTACCGGCTGCGGTACAAGATGGCGATGGAAGAACAGAAGTACGACACCGCGCTCATCTTCCTCAACAAGATCAACGAGCTCGATCCGGCCGACATGGAAGCCAAGCTGGCAAAAGCGGAGATCTACTATCGCTGTCTGCGCGATTACCCGAAAGCAATCGAGCACTACAACAAAGTCATCAAGCTGACGAACGGCCGGGAGCAGGAGCCCATCCATCGTCGCGCGCGCTCGGCGATGGCGGAGATCATGGAATTGTTATCCTAGGGCGCCTTGCGCCCGTTGTCGGTTGTCAGTTGTCAGTTGTCGAGCGGCAGGGGACAACCGGCAACCGATAACCAGCAACGCGCGATCGCGTCAGCGATCGCGCTCCAACACGAAATCCAGCGCCACATCGAGCGTCTCTTTCGCCGCCGAGTTGGGGAACGGCTCGAGTGCGGCGCGGGCGCGGCTCGCGTAGTCGCGGGCAATGGCCCGCGTTTCATCCAGCGCGTCGTAGCGCGTGACCAGCTCGATCATCTCGGTGGGGTCGACATCATCGAACGACTTCGCTGTCGCGACGCGCGCGATTTTTTGCCGCTCTTTCTCCGTGGCGCGCGGAAGCGCGAGCAGCAGCGGCAGCGTCAGCTTGCCTTCCTTCAGATCCGACAGCGCCGGCTTGCCGAGGACTTCGGTGCTGGAGGTGAAGTCGAGGAGGTCATCGATCAGTTGAAAACAGACGCCGAGGTTGAAGCCGTAGTTGAAGAGCGAAGCGGCGGAGCTCTCCGGCAGATCGACGAGATACGCCGGAATGCGACAGCACGCGCCAAACAGCGCGGCGGTCTTGCGGCCGACGATTTCGAAGTAGTCGTCGATCGTGAGATCGGCGCGGCCGTTCTGTTCCAGTCCGAGGATCTCGCCTTCGATCATGCGGATGGTGACGTTCGACAGCAGCCTCAGGATCTCCAGATTCCCCTCGGCCAGCGCGAGATTCATCGAGTGTGTGTAGAGGTAGTCGCCGACGAGCACCGTCAGGTTGTTGCCCCAGCGATAGTTGATGGAAGTGCGGCCGCGGCGGATCTCCGCTTCATCGATGATGTCGTCGTGCACGAGCGTCGCGGTGTGAATGAACTCCACGACCGCCGCATACACGACGTCGCGGTAGCCGTCGTATCGCAGCATCTTCGACACGAGCAGCAGCAGGGCAGGGCGGAGGCGTTTTCCACCGCCGCCGAGGATGTGCTCACCGACATCGTGGATGGTGCGGATTTTCGACTGGAAATTGCGGCGTAACTCCTCCTCGACCATCTGCAGCTTCGGGGCGATGAGGTCGATCAGACGCTCAGCGCGCGAGATCTGCTCGTATGTGGGATTGGGTGCAGTCACGTGGGGAAGCTTAATCGATCAACCGCAGTGGTGTCATCCTGAGCGGAGCGAAGGATCTCAACGCGATGCTTTCTCGTATCTCGAGATCCTTCGCCGTCTTCGCGGCTCAGGATGACACCACTAACCGCGGTAGTTCGTGAACTGCAGCGGGATGCCGAAGTCCTGCTCGCGCACGAGCGCGATCGCTTTCTGCAGATCGTCCTTGTTGCGGCCGACGACGCGAACCTGCTCGCTCTGAATCGACGCCTGCACTTTCAGCTTCGCGTCTTTGATCGTGCGGACGATCGCTTTCGCTTTCTCGGTTTCGATCCCCTGCACGATTTTCGCGCGCTGACGAACCGTGCCGCCCGCCGCCGGCTCGACTTTTCCGTAGTCGAGGGCCTTCAGGGACACCTTGCGCTTCACGAGCTTCGATTCCGCGATGTCCTTCACGCTGCGCAGTTTTCCTTCGTCATCGGAGGACAGCACGAGCTCGTCGTCGCTCAGCTCGATGGAGCTCTTGCTGCCTTTGAAATCGAATCGCTGCGCCAGCTCCTTTTGTGCCTGCTGAATCGCATTGGCCACCTCCTGCATGTCCGTTTTGGAGACGATGTCGAACGAGAACTCCTGAGCCATGCTGTCTCCTACTGCGCGCTGACGACCTGCACACCCGCAGGCGGCGTGAAGTGAAAGAGATCGGCCGAAACCGCGCGCCGACGGTAGCCGGAGAATTCGAAAACCGTCCGGTTGCCTTCACGGTCCGAATACGCGAGCTGCTGAATGAGATGGGTATTCGGCGCAACGGTCAACGTGATGTTGCGAATGATGCTCGATGCGTTTCGCGGCTGCAGCGTCACGACGATCGTGCCGGCCTGATTCGATTCGTTCACCACAAACAGACGCTCGCGCGCCGCCGGATCGCCGATGAGCAGGAACGGCAATTCGCTTCTGCGGCGATCATCGATGGAGGCTACCGTGGCCTGCTTGTCCGCGGCGACGTAGAACGTCGAGTTTGTGCCGTCGAACACGAAGACCTTCTCTTCAGGCTTGGTGTACGTCCAGCGCATCATCGGCAGCGAGCCGAAAATCACGGAGCCGCTTTCCACCTGGCTTTTGGTGAAGCCCTTCGGCGTGAACCGCTGCGTAAACGAGGCTTCGGTGCCGGCCATCGCCGCTGCGGCCTTGTCGATTTCGGATGGGTACGCGGCGATTGCCGTGAAAACGAGAGCAATTGTCAGTGATGTTTTTCGCATGGCCGTTTCCGGTTGTCGGTTGCTGGTTGTCGGTTGTCCCCGCCCGCCCCCTTGACAACCGATAACCGACAACCGGCAACGCGCCGCACAGCGGCGCTAGAGTTTCTCGACTTCGATGGACATAATCGCGGAGTTCACAACAAAGATCCGGTCGTTTTTGCTCCTGTCGAGCGGAAAAAGAAAGAAGCCGTTGCGCTCCGGGTTGTACTGCGCGACGCCGCGAATGACTTCGCCGTCGACGAATTCCACTGCAAGCTGACTGCCTTCAGCCGGCTCGGGCTGCTTCTCCGGCTGACTTTGAGGAAAAAACACCGCTTTGAGATTTTGAAACGGCACTTCGGTCGCCGCGCCATTTTCATCGATCTCGAAAATCTCGCGTTGCGTGTCCGTTTGCAAGAGCGTCGCGCGCTTCGTCGAGCCGTCGCGATATCGCAGAACCACCTGCGGGCGATCGGCCATCAAAACAGCTCCAGCCCCCATAGATCGTGAAGGTGAATGATCCCTTCCACTCGACGTTCGGGGTCAGTGATGAACAGCGAAGTGATCTTGCGCTGTTCGAGCATCTGCAGCGCCACTGACGCGAGCTCATTGCCGTCGATGGTCACCGGATTTTTCTTCATGCAATCCGCCGCGGTCTTTTTGAGAATTTCTTCATCGCGCTGCAACAGCCGCCGCAGGTCGCCGTCGGTGATCACGCCGTCGAGAATCTGGCCATAGGAATCGCTTTCCGAGTTTCCCGCCGGGATGGAGGAACGCGAAATCTTCTTCCTTGAATCCTTTTCGCAGCAGAAGGGCCATGGCCAGTGCGTCGCCCAGCGCGAGAGTGGCGGTCGTCGACGCGGTGGGCGCGAGTCCCAGTGGACACGCTTCTTTCGAGATCGCGGCAGAGAGGTGGAAGTCGGCGCCTTTCCCGATCGTGGAGCTCGGATTGCCGGTGATGGCCACCAGGTTCGCGCCGATCCGCTTGATGCTGGGCAGGAGCCGCACCAGCTCTTCCGTCTCGCCGGAATTCGAAACGGCGAGGATCACATCGCCGCGCACAATCATCCCCAGGTCGCCATGAATCGCCTCGGCCGGATGAAGGAAGAACGACGGCGTGCCGGTGGAGGCAAGGGTGGCGCTGATCTTCTTGCAGATGATCCCCGACTTGCCGAGGCCCATCGTGACCACACGGCCGTTGGAGGCGTTGATCAACTCCACGACGTCGACAAAGGAGTTGTCGAGGTGGTCGATGAGACCGAGGATCGCCGCTGCCTCGACCTCGAGGACGCGCTTCGCCTCAGCCAGCGCGGGATGATCTTTCGGCATCCGCCGCGGTTTCGTCATCGGCTCGTCATACTACCGCGAACTTTGCGTTCCTGCGGGAGCAGGAGTGCATAGAGCGCTTCGCAGACGGGCGTCGGCACGCCGGCTTCGCGTCCCAGGCGAACGATCGCGCCGGCCTGCGCGTCGAGCTCCGACGGCTTCGCTTCCATGATGTCGCGCTGAAGCGAAGAGGTGGAATCGGGCGCCATTCCGTCGTAACGCTCGAGGGCGCGCTCGACAGCGTCGTCGCCGAGGTTCACGCCGCGCGCGGTGGCCACGGCGACCATCTCGCGCAGCGCACGAATGGCCATTTCGCGCGTCTCGGGAATGGAGCGCCACACGCCGATGGGCACGCGCGCGAGCGCGCCGATCGCGCTCATCGGCGCAATGAAGAGAAACTTCGACCACATCGAGCGGTGGATGTCGTCGGGAATGTCCGCTTTGATGCCCGCGCCCATGAACGCTTCGCGCAGACGCTCGACGCGCGCCGTTCGCGAGTTGTCGAGCTCACCAAACATCACGAACGGATCGATCGCTGCGTGCCGGATGTGTCCCGGCGCGACGATGTAGCTCACGATTCCGCAAAGGCCGCCGAGGACGTGCTCGCGGCCAAAGGCGCGGGCGAGATGGTCGGGCGCTTCCATGCCGTTCTCCAGCGGGACTGCGATGGTGTTCTCGCCAATCAACGGCCTGGCCTTCTCCGCAGCCTCGGGAACCTGCCACGCTTTAGTGGCGAAGATCACCGCATCGACAGGTCCGACGCTCGATGGATCGTCGGTGGCCGGCGCATCATCGACGACGAAGTTGCCGTTGATGCTGTCGACGCGCAGTCCACGCGAGCGCAGCGCAGCGAGCGTCGCGCCACGTGCGACGAACACGGTGTCGACGCCCGCTTCGGCGAGCTTGCCGCCGAAGTAGCCGCCGACTCCGCCCATTCCGACAACCGCGATTCTCAATCGATGCGCACCACGCCGTCAGCGACCTTCGGGAAGCGCGTCAACACTGCGGGATCGTGTCCGGGGATGATCAGTGCCGGCTTCGCGGCGATCGTCTTCATCCGATCCTGGGCGCGCAGGTTCGACTGGCGATCGAACGTTTGCGCGATCGGCGCGCGCTTCTCGAGATTTTCGTAGAGGTACATGTTGTCCGACGCGAGCAACACCGTGCCAGAGCGCGTCGCGACGCTCACGTATTGCGACTGCCAGGTGTGCTTGCCTCCGATGTAGACGTGAACGCCCGGCAGGATCTCGCGATCGCCATCGACAAGGTGGAGACGGCCGGCGAGATTTGTTTTCAGGAAAACATCGACGTCCTCGGGCTCGATGCCGCCGTGCTTTCCGCCGGGCTGCCACGCGTCGCCGGTGTAGTAGGTGTACTCGTCCTTTTGAATCCACACCTGCGCTTTCGGGAAGAGATCGGTGCCGTCAGCATGATCCCAATGCGCGTGCGTGAGGATGACGTCGGTGACCTCTTCCGGTTTGACGCCGAGGCCCGCGACTGCCTCGTCCGGCCTGATGAAGTCTCGGACGGTCCAGCTCTTGAAAAATTGCGGACGATAGAAGCCGGTGTCGACGAGGATGTTGCGTCCGCCGCCGCGAACGAGCCAGACCATCATGGCGATGTCGAGTTTGCGCGTTTTGTCCGCATCTGCGACGAGTCCTGCGACAGGGAAATCGGGAATGGTGGCGTAGCGGATGGCATAGACCTCGTAGTTCGGTGACTCCGCACGGGCGGTGTGAATGCAAAATGCAAAATGCAGAACGCAGAACGCAGAAGTCAGAAAAAGCCGCATCGCGATTTTTCTCAATTCTGCATTTTGCATTCTGCATTCTGCATTCATTGCTTTCTCCTCCAGCCGCCCTCGTGTTTGTGCGTGCGCATCCAGAGCTCGTCGAGCGCTCCTTCATTCAGCATTTTGGTGATCCAGAGGATCTGCCCGGTGTGTGTAGAAAGATGCGTAAGAATGCTTATGAGATCTTCTATCAAGAATGTATTACGTTCTGGATCGGTTGACGGCCCGGCAAGGCCGTCGCCGGTCACCTTGCTCAGCGTCTGGGCGGCTTTGGCGACCATGTCATCGAAAACTCTCATCAGCTCTGGCTTTGGCATCGGTCCTCGGGCGGCAAACTCCGCGTCGCGATCGCGGTTGTAATCGATGCCGCCGATGTTTCGGTTCAAGTAAAGATTCAGTGAGCCGGTGAGGTGCAGGACCAGATTGCCGACGGAGTTGGACTTCGCATTCGGCCGCCACCAGATCTGCTCCTCATCGAGCTTCTCCACGGCGGAGCGGACTTGCGCCGGCAGCACACGGGTGATGCGAACGCGGATCGCATCGAGGGCCGGTGAGGCAACGTCATTCATGCGAGCAAGCGTATCGCATGCACGGACCCTCATGTACAATTCGACGCCCGTCATGACCGATATCCTGACCCTTCCTGTCGAACCGAAATCTGTCATCTGGAACCCGTCGCCGGCAGAGCTGCGGCGGTTCACGGAAGAGATGCCGAACTGCCGCAAAACAGAGTTTGGAAACGTCAATGTAGCGACGCGCGTGGTCTCGCGGTCGAAGCTCTCCACGTTCATCGCCACCGATAGGCCGGAGAATCATTCCGATCAGAGCATCACCCGCGCGGAGTACGACCGCGCCGCCAAACTGCAGAACGACTACATCCGCACGCGCGACATGCTGGTGATCGACGGCTTCATCGGCAACGATCCCGATTTTCGCGTTTCCGCGCGGCTGATCATCGAGAAGGCGAACGCCAATATCGCCGGCATGCAGCAGATCCTCTACTACCCGGCGACGCGCGAGGAGCTGGAGACGTTCGAGCCGAAGGTCACGGTGATCTACACGCCGAATCTGAAGGCGGAGGGCTATCCGGAAGATCGGCTGATCGCCGTGGATCTCGAGAATTGCATCACGCGCGTGCTCCACTCCGATTACTTCGGCGAGTCGAAAAAGGGCGGGCTGCGCATGTGGAACAAAATCGTTTACGAGCGCGGCGGCCTGGCTTTGCACTCCGGCTGCAAAGTGATTCCCGTCGGCGGAACGAGTCGCGTCGGCTTGATCGTCGGATTGTCCGGAACGGGAAAGACGACGACCACGTTCACGAAACAAAACAACTCCTCGCCGGTGCAGGATGACTTCTGCGCGTTGATGCCTGGCGGCAAAATCTACGCGACCGAGAACGGATGCTTCGCCAAAACGTTTGCGCTCAATCCAAACGATGAGCCCACGATCTACCACGCCTGCGCGTCACCGCACGCGTATCTCGAGAACGTTTCGCAGGATGACAGCGGAAAGATCGATTACTTCGACACCTCGTATACTCCGAACGGTCGCGCGGTCATTCGTATGTCGGACATCCAAGGCGCGTACGATGCGCGCGAGATCAGGAAAGCGGACTTCCTGCTGATTCTCAATCGCAACGAGAACATCATCCCCGCAGTGGCCAAGCTCGAGGGGCCGCTCGCCGCCGCGTATTTCATGCTCGGCGAGACGCAAGGCACGAGCGCGGGTGGGGCGGCGGAGGCGGGAAAATCGCTTCGCGTCCCAGGCACGAATCCATTCTTCCCACTGCTGCACGCGCAACAGGGCAATCGCTTCCTCGAGCTGCTCGAGGGCAGCCCGATGGAGGTCTATCTCATGAACACCGGCCGCATCGGCGGGACGGAGAAGGACGAACGCTCGAAGAAAGTGCGCATTCAGCACTCCTCGGCGATCGTGAAAGCGATCGCCGAGGCGACGATCAAGTGGACGAGAGATCCAGATTTCGGATACCTGGTGGCCACGGACGTGCCGGGAGTTGACGATCACGAGTACCTGCAGCCGAAGAAGATGTATGAGCGGCAGGGGAGACTCGACGAGTACAACGAGCTCGTCAGCAAGTACAACAGCGATCGCCGCGAGTACCTCCGCAGGTGGAAAGGGCTCAGCGAAGAGATCGTCCGCGCGGTGTAGGGCCGCCGACCTCGGCGGCCAGGCCGGCGAGGGCGCCGGCCGTACATTGACCTACATTCCATTTTTATCCCCTTGACAAATCGTATTACAGATTGCAATTTGAATATTGCGATTAGTGATATGACGCTCGGCGAGAAAGTCCGCTTCCTCAGAACCGTCGAAGGACGTCTCCGCGGCCTCGACGGCGAAATGACCCAGCAGGCCCTCGCCGACGCCATCGAACGCGAGGCCGGTGTGCACATCAGTCAATCGTATCTGTCGCAGATCGAGCGGGGAGTCCGGCCCCACCTCACGAACACCACGCGCATGGCGCTCGCTCGTTTTTTCAAAGTGCATCCGGGCTACCTGGTCGATGATCCCGAAGGCTTCCAGACGGAGTTGGCCTCCGACGTCCGCACGCTCGAGGACAACCTCGATCTATGGCTGATCGGCGGCGCCGAGCAATTTGCCGGCGATGTCGAAGTGCGCGACGCCCTACTGAAACTGGCGAAGCATTCCGACACCCGCCGCTGTCTGGCGCTGATGGGCGCCATTCTCGAGACGCCGGAGCTCGTCGACCGGCTTCTGGAGGTGCTTGCGTGAACTGGGAAACTTTGTACCTGACCTGCTTCCTCGCCGGCCTGCTGCTGACGGTGGTCTCGTTCGTGTTCGGCGGTCATCTGCATCTGCACCTTCCCGTGCATCTGCACTTCAGCGGACACGTACCGCATCTGAGCACGCAATCGGCCAACGGCATCTCGCCATTCAACCTCACGACGATGGTGATTTTCGTGACCTGGTTCGGCGCGACGGGATACCTGGTCACGCATTACGACAGCAGCGCGGCGGGAATCGCGCTGCTGGCATCGACAGGCGTCGGTCTCGCCGGAGGAGCGTTGATGTACTTCTTTCTCGCGCGCGTGCTGGTGGCGCACGAGCAACCGCTCCTCGACTGCGACTTCGACATGACCGGAATGCTGGGACGCATCAGCATGCCGATCCGGGAGGGCGGAACGGGGGAGTTGATCTACTCACAGGAAGGCACACGGCGCAGTTGCGGCGCGCGCAGCGAAGACGGACGCGCGATCGACCGCGGGACGGAAGTGGTGGTGATGCGCTACGACAAAGGAATCGCTTACGTCCGCCGCTGGGACGAGATGCATCAGCAGTCGCTCACATAAAGGAGGAGCTCATGTTCGGTTTACCACTTCCGTTTCTAATCGCTGCCGGAGCCGTGCTCGCGTTCATTTTCATGATGTCGGTGGTCACCGCGTGCTTTCGAAAGGTCGGACCCAATCAAGCCCTGATCGTGTATGGCTTTCGTGGCACGCGCGTGGTGAAGGGGAGAGGCACGGTGATCGTGCCGCTGGTGGAGATGGCCCATGAGCTGTCGCTCGAGTTGATGTCCTTCGACGTCGCGCCGAAACAGGACATGTACACGAAGCAAGGCGTCGCCGTGACCGTCGAAGCCGTCGCACAGATCAAAGTGAAATCGGATAACGAATCGGTGCAGACCGCGGCCGAGCAATTCCTGACCAAGGAAGCGCGTCAACGAGAAGACCTGATCCGGCTGGTCATGGAAGGTCACCTGCGCGGCATCATCGGCCAGCTCACGGTCGAAGAAATCGTGAAGGAGCCGGAGATGGTCGCGGACCGTATGCGCTCCACATGCGCCGGCGACATGACCAAGATGGGTCTCGAGGTTGTGTCGTTCACGATCAAAGAAGTGAAGGACAAGAACGAATACATCACCAACATGGGCCGGCCGGACATCGCGCGCATCAAACGCGACGCCGACGTTGCCGCAGCCGAGGCGGAGCGCGACACGGCGATCAAGCGCGCGCAGGCGATGCGCGAATCGGCGATCGCCAAAGCAAAAGCCGATCAGGAGCGCGTCGAAGCCGAGACCGCCTCTCTCGCGAAACAGGCCGACGCGCAGCGCGAGCTGGAGGTCAAGAAAGCGCAGTACATGGAAGGCATCAAGAGACAGCAGGCGCAGGCCGATAAGGCGTACGAGATCCAGACCAACATCATGCAGCAGCAGGTCGTCGCTGAAGCGGTGCGCGTGCAGCAGATCGAGAAGCAGGAACAGGTGAAAGTGCAGGAGGCGGAGATCGCCCGTCGCGAGAAGGAGCTGATCGCCACGGTGCTCAAGCAGGCGGAGATCGATCGTCAACGCATCGAGACGCTGGCGAACGCCGAACGGCAACGCTTGATGTCCGAGGCGGAAGGGCATGCAGCAGCAACGCGTGCGCAAGGCGAGGCCGAAGCGGAGATCATCTTCAAGAAAGGCGAAGCCGAGGCCAGAGCCATGAACGTCAAGGCCGAGGCGTATCAGGAGTGGAACCAGGCCGCGGTCGTCGACAAGCTCATCACCGGATTGCCGGAAGTGGTGCGTGCGATGTCTGCGCCGCTGTCGCAGATCGACCGAATCACCATCGTTTCCACCGGCGACGGCGATGCCGCGGGCGCGCACAAGATCACCGGCGACATGGCCAAGATGGCCGCGCAAGTGCCGGCGCTCTTCGAAGCGCTCTCCGGCATGAAGATGTCCGAGCTGCTGTCGCGCGTCCGCACCATCGGTGAGAAGTCAGATAAATCGGCAGTGACGCCAACACCGGAGCAAGCAAAACTCCCGGTCAAACAGCCACAGGCTTGATTGGAGGAAGTCATGGGACTCATGGAACGTGTTTCGGCGCTGATCCGCGCCAATCTCAACGATCTGGTCGACAAGGCCGAAGATCCGGAAAAGATGCTCAAGCAGGTCATCCTGGATATGGAGAACCAACTGATTCAGGTCAAAACACAGGTGGCCATCGCAATCGCCGACGAGCACCTTCTGTCGAAAAAGCAGAAGGACAACGAGGTGAAGATCAGCGAATGGATGCACAAGGCGGAATTGGCCGTCGACAAGAACGACGACGCGCTCGCACGAGCGGCACTGGAACGCGCCGATGGTTGCCGGCAGATCGGCCGGGCGCTCGAGGAGCAGCTTGCAGATCAGAAGACGCAGGTCGAGTCGCTTCGGAATGCCTATCGAAAGCTGGAGGACAAATTGAACGAGGCTCGCACGAAATGCGATCTGCTCATCGCGCAGCACCGGCGCTCGCGCGCCGTGCGCAAAGCCGCGGAGGCGGGAATGGCGATTCGTTCGGATCGGCATTCGGCGACGTTCGATCGGATGCGCCGCAAAGTGCACCAGGACGAGGCGATGGGCGCCGCGACGGCCGAGCTCGGCGAGGCCACGGTCGAAGATCGTTTCGATCTCCTCGAGCGCGACGACAGAATCAACCAGTTGCTCGCGGATATGAAGGCGCGCCGTGGAGCACCGGCTTAAGCCGGTGTTCCATTTGGTGTACGCTATAGGCCTACAACATGGCCGGCAGTTTTGTCGTGTGCCTGATGGCGCTCGCGTCCTTCGTGCCGCGAACGCTCCCGCCTTCGGTGGCGATCGAAGCGGCGGCGCCGGCAAACTGTCCGCCGCGGGTGGTGACATTCCGCTCGCTGGCGGCGCAACTCGATAACCACGTCGTTGCCAATCTGCTCACCGATGTGCCGGTCCGCAAATCGCAATTGCCGCTGACCGTCGTCGCAGGCGAGATCACGCAATGTGAGTCGGTGACCTGTACCGTCCCAGTGACGCTGCGCGTTTCGGGAGCCGAAGGCCCGGTGACGCTCGCATTGGCGGTCGCGAATGCGAAAGGGGAGTTGTCCGAAGTGCGTCACGGCGAGTGCGGAGCCGGAGCATGCAGCGTGTCCCTGGTGCTGGAGCGCGGCCACAACACGATCTCCGTCGGCGTGATCGATGTCCTCTCGCAGACCACCGCGTACACCACGCTCCGCGTGAACGCGAACCGCAGTGTGGCCGCGAAGCCCGGCAAGAGCGGGTGGTTTTGAATTGGTTGCTCGGTTGCTAAGTTGCTTGGTTGCTGAGTAACCCGACCGAGCAACTCAGCAACCGAGCAACCGAGCAACCGAGCACTCAAGTCTCAACATGCAGAAATAGATAGATCGCCGCGATCGCGAAGAGCACGTTCGCGCTCCACGCGGAGAGAATCGGCGGCAAGTTTCCCACTTCGCCGAACTTCGTGAAGACCGCAAAGATCATCCAGTAGATGATGCCCACGATCAACGCGATGCCGACGCCGTAGAGCGCGCCGCGCTTGCCGGTTCGAAACGCGAATGGCAGAGCGATCAGCGCCATCACCACGCTGATGAACGGCCACGACGTCTTCTCATACAACTTCACTGCTAAATCCTCGGTTGCATATCCCGATTTGCGAACGGTGTCGATGTAACGGCGGAGCTGCGCGAAGGTCATCTGATCCGGCTGTTTGATCTCCGTCGCGAAATCCTCGGGCCGCTCCCGATAGAAGAGCCGCAGCGGGGTCGTGATCCGCGTATACGTGACGGAATGGTTGCTGCCGAACGATGCCATCCAGCCGCGCTCGAAGACCCATCCTTCGCCATCCCACTTCGCGCTGGCTGCGTACACACGGCGCGTTAGGCGAAACTCTGTCGGGTGAAACTCGAACACCTGCACCTGCGAGAGCTGCTGCGCGTTCCGATCGTAGGAAAGAAAATTGATGATGTAACGGCCTTTGCCGAGAAACCAGAGCTTTTGCTGATTCTGTGCGGCGACCGTCCGCTGTCCTTTGATTCGCTTCTTGAGCTGGTCGACGCGCTGATTCGAGTAGGGAAGAACGTAGTCGAGCATCAGATACGACAGCACGCTCATGATGATGGCGATGCCGACGATCGGCGCGGCGACGCGATACAGCGAGATGCCGCCTGACTTGAACGCGGTGACCTCGTTGTTCTTCGAGAAAAGTCCGAACGTGATCAGCGTCGCCACCAGCACCGAAATCGGCAGCGTCCAGTTCAAGATCTGAAACAGCATGAAGCGGTAGTAGGCGAAGAGCGTATGAAAGGCGATGTGATTCGTCTGCACGTCACCGCTGATCTGTGTGTAGTCGACCACGATGGCCAGAACGGCGACCGAAACGAGTACGAGCGTCAGGATCTTCAAGAACTCGCGCAGGATGTAGCGGTCCAGGATGTTCGGGAAGGTGATGTCCAGCCGGCGGAACAATTCCGGCTCGTCGATTTGTGCAGCCGCAAGTTCCGCATCCGGCGTGCGTTTGCGAGTGAACAGCGCCGCAACGCCGGTGACCATCGTGGCAAAGAATCCGGGACCGCCGCGCCCTGCGCCAGCCTCGCGATTCGCGCGGCCGAGGAGATAGATGCCGAGCGCAAGGAGGAGGATGTTCGGCGTCCACATCGAGATCCATGGCTGCAGCTTGCCCGTCGCGGCGAGCTGCTCGCCGTTGTTGAGCATGATGTAGTAAACAAGGATGATCACCACGCTCAAGGAGAATCCCGAGCTCTTGCCGCCGCGGCGATTGGTGATGCCCAGCGGCAGGCCGAGAACGCCAAAAACGAGACAGGCGAAGGGAATGGCGAATTTCTTGTGGATCTCCACATGCGCGAGCGCGTAATTTTCGCGCAGATCGGCGGTGGTCTTCTGCCGCGTGCGAGCCATCGCCGTGCCAGTCACGCGCGCCTGCTCGAAGAGCTCGCGAAGATTCATCTCCCGAAACGAGCGGACGTAGGTCGTCGCGGCATCGCCGGAGCGGTCCGGCAGCCGCATGCGCTGGACATTATTCGCCGTCAAATCGTACCGATCCGGTTTCCTCGAATCCCACAGATGGTTCTCCGCGTGGATCAGATTCAGCCACACCTGCTTTGACGGCAGGATCGACAGGCTGCCGCTCTGGGCCACGATGATCTTCTGGCCGGAGCGTTGCGTGGCCAGAAACGAGTTGTCGCCCTCGCGCTGCGCCGCGGCGATCTGCGCCGCCTGGGCGGGAGTGGTGGCCTGCTGCGATTCGTCGGTGCGGCTGTCGGCGACGAAAACGCCTTTCCAGCGTCCGGTGCGCGGCTCGATATCGTTCACGTAAATCATTACGTTTGCGAACTCGTCGTAGAAGACGCGCGGCCGCAGTTCTTTTTCGATCGATGAGGTGTAGATCTCCGCGCGCAGGGCTTGAAGTCGGGTGTTGCCCCAGGGCAGCAGCACGTTCATCAGGTAAAAGTTCACGAGGAACATGAGGAAGCTGAAGATGAACACGGGGCGGTAGATCATGCGCGTGGAAATGCCGAGGGCGCGCATGGAGATGATTTCGGAGTCGGCCGAAAGGCGGCCGACGGCGATGAGGATGCCGAACAGCAAGGACATCGGGACCGTGAGCACGATGATGTTCGGCAGCGAGAGCCACAGCAGCTCGAGAACCGTGGACACCGGCAGCGATCGCTTGATGATCATGCCGGCCAGATCGAAGAGCTGCCGCATGATGATGATGAAGGTGTAGAAGGCGAAGCCGAGGGCGGTAGGCCCGACCATTTCCTTGAGGATGTAGCGTGTGAGGATCTTCATATTCGTCGGGTGTCATCGTGAGGCGCCCATTCGACTCGCGCCGTGGCGCTCGCTCAGGGCAGGCTCTGACGCCGAAGGATCTCAAGATACCAACAGCTTCGCATTTTGAGATCCTTCCGCTTCGCTCCGCTCAGCGTCAGGATGACACGGCGGCGCATTTCCGCAGAGTCCGATAAGATAGATTATGTTAAATATAACCTCTTCACGCGACCACCACATCCTGGCGCGCTGACCGCGCTGCGGCAATCTCGATGACATCGGAGAGCACTGCCGCCGCGGTCGGCAGCGAGCCGGCTCCTTTCCCGACGAACAACATTTCCCCAACCGCCCGCCCGCGGATGATCACCGCGTTGTTCTCATCGCGGACGGCAGCGAGCGGATGGCTCTCCGGCAATTCGCGGCGCTCGACGCGCAGCTCCACTCCTCCCGGAACACGCCGCGCGCTGGCGACGTGGCGGACCACGCATCGCCGCGAGCGCGCTTGCTCGATTTCCTCACGCGCAATGTCATCGATTCCATGCACGCGGATGCGCGCATGTGAGGAAACACCAAATGCAAGCTCCGCGAGGATCTGCATTTTCTGCAAAGCATCCGCTCCGCTGACATCGAGCGTGGCATCCGCTTCGGCAAAACCGCGATCCTGCGCGAGCCGCAAAGCGGCGGCGAAATCGGCGCCGTTTTCTTCCATGCGGGTCAGGATGTAGTTACACGTGCCATTCACGATTCCAGTGATGCTCTCGATCGAGTCGCCGGCCAGGCCGCGCTCGATCGCGCGGATGACCGGAATTCCGCCGCAGACGCTCGCCTCGAAGCCGAGGCGAGCATGCGACTCCCTGGCGATCGCGAACAGCTCTCGTCCGCTGTCCGCGAGGAGAGCCTTATTCGCCGTCACTACATCGCGTCCTGATCGAAGAGCGCGACGAACATAGGCTCCGGCGGAGTGAACGCCGCCGATCAGCTCGACGACGAGATCGCAGCCGTCGATCACCTCGATCGCATTCGTCGTCAGAAGGGCTCGGTCGATTCCCGGGCGTTCTTTGTTCAGATCCCGCACGAGAATGCGACGGATGCGCAGATCGCGAAACCGCTCCTGTTGAACGAGACGCACGAAGCCCTGCCCCACCGTGCCGCAGCCTAACAAGCCGATGCTCACCTCGCGCATGCCACCCTCCCGCCCACCAGCGCCTGCTGGAGATCTTCGACGAGATCGCGCACGTCTTCGAGGCCGACCGACAGGCGGATCAAGCCGTCTCCGATTCCGACGCTCTTGCGCACGTCGGCATCCATCGACGCGTGGGTCATGGTGGCCGGATGGCAGAAGAGGCTCTTCACGCTGCCGAGACTCTCGGCGAGTGTCCACAGTTTGAGGCTGCGTGAGAATTCGACGGCGTCGCTGTCGATCTCGAACGAGACGATCGCTCCAAATCCCGGATAGTAGACGCGCGTTACGCGTTCCTGCTGTTTCAGGAACTCAACGATCTGTTGCGCATTGGCGCTCTGCCGCTCGACGCGCAGCGACAGCGTCTTGATTCCGCGAAGAATGAGGAAGCAGTCCTGCGGGCCAGGAACTGCCCCGATGGCGTTCTGGAAAAACTTCAATTCGTTATAGAACAACTCGTCGTTGGTGATGACACATCCACCGAGACAGTCGCTGTGGCCGTTGATGTACTTCGTCGTCGAGTGCACGACGACATCGGCCCCGAGGGAGAGCGGCTGCTGCAGGACGGGCGTGGCGAACGTGTTGTCGACGACGGTGCGAATGCCGTGACGGCGCGCGATCGCGGTGCACGCGGCGATGTCGGTGACCTTCAGCAGCGGATTTGACGGCGTTTCGAGCCAAACCAGCCGCGTGGAGGGACGAATCGCCTTCTGCACGGTAGCGAGGTCGCTGGTATCGACGAACGTGAAGTCGATGCCGAACTTGGCGAAGTACTTCACGAAAATCCGCCATGCGCCACCGTAGAGATCCTGCGTCGTGACCACGTGATCGCCCGCCCGGAGCGTCGACAGCACGTTGTGAATCGCAGCCATGCCGCTGGAGAACGCGAGACCAAAGCGCGCGCCCTCGAGCGCAGCGAGATTCTCCTCGAGCGCGCGACGGGTCGGATGTGAAGTGCGTGAGTAGTCGTAGCCGCGGCTCACGCCAGGCTCGAGCTGCCCGAACGTGGAAGTCTGGTAGATGGGAACTGTGACTGCGCCGGTGGCTTCGTCATTGGGCTGACCGGCATGGATTGCCAGCGTATCGAAACGGTAGGACATGCGTCCCCTCCTTGAATGTTCTTTGCGTTAGTTGGGGAAAACGTGCGGAGGGACCCGGGTCGAAGACTCTAAGAGTCCGCGCCCGGGCGGCGCATCACCATTCGGCCCATGAGGGTTGGGATGCGATGCATGTGACGAGCGAGAATATGCGCGGGCCGCCGGCCTGTCAAGTTCTCACTGCTGAATGTAACCTTCTTTGCGAAGCTGCTTCACGATCTCGTCGCTTTTCTTCTTTCCCCACTCCTGCCCGACTTGAAAACCCTCGCGCGACACTTCCGGGAGTGTGCTGATGACTTTTTGCCCCAGCGGGGTCCGATAAAAGGCGATCATCCCGTCGACGTCTTCCTGGGTGTAGTACTTGTCGTAGATCGGAATCATGAGCCCGACCAGCTCGTCGGCGCTCATTTGTTTCTTCATTCGGTGCCAGACTTCCGGCTGCACGGACGGCATCGTCTTCGCGTACGAGTCCACCATCTGCCCAATCATCTGATTCGCGAGCTTGACCATTCCGGTGACCTTCAGCAGGGTCTTGATTGCTTCCTGCTTTTTCCGGGGAATCGCCGGCGAGGCGGCAAACACCGAAAGTGCAAAGGTCATCATTACGGCCAGAGCCGCGATGCGTGTTTTCATTCGCTCTCCGCTTCCAGCCGCCGCAGCAGCTCTCGCAACGCATTGACGATCTCTCGCCTTTCGACCTTCGGCTTGCGGAACGCGAGATTCACCGTGAATGGCAGCGACTTGTCCTTGAAGTGATACGTGAAGTTCTTCGGCCGTCCCGCCCTCTTCGGCTCGCTCTTCGTCTCTTTGCGCAACTGCTCGCGCGACAGATCGCCGGCCGCGAGACGGCGCAGGGCCTGCTCCATCGCCTGCTCGTTTCCGGCGCGCGCGATCTGCACGAGGATGGACTTGTTCGCGATGCCCACCTCGCGGCACATCGCCCGGATCCGATCCGGAAGGTCGTTGATCAGCAGCGTCTCGGTGACCGTCGTCCGTGACTTGCCGATCACTTGCGAGATTCGATCATGCGTATAGCCGAATTTCTGCTGCAGGAGCAGCAAGCCTTCCGCTTCTTCGAAGGGGGTCAGGTCTTTGCGCTGGATGTTCTCGATGAGCGCGATCTCCAGGGTCTCCTGATCGTCGACGTCGAGCTCGATCGCCGGAATCTCGTCCAGTCCGGCCAGCAGCGCCGCGCGATAGCGGCGCTCGCCGGAGATGATCTCGTAATGATTCGGTCCGGTGAGGCGGACGAGGATCGGCTCGAGCACGCCCTTCTCCCGGATGGACGCCGCCAGCTCTTCGATGTTGCCGAGGCTCGTGCGGGGTTGTTCGGCGTTCGGTTCGATCATGTCCAGCGGAATCATCGCGCCGATATGACGTCCGGAGCGGCGCGTCAACTCTTCGACGAAGTGCGCGTCGTGACGCATTGTGGCGCGTTCAGGGAGTCCTCTTTTCATAGACATCTGCTTCCTCGTAAAGGGATGAGGGATGAGGGATGAGGGATGAACGTAGATTGCCCAGCCCTCATCCCTCTGCCCTCATCCCTGTTACACACGAGAAAGAATCTCCTCGCTGAGTGAGTAATACTCCATCGCGCCGCTCGACTTCGGCGCGAACGTGAAGATCGATTCCTTGTACGCCGGGCTCTCCTCGAGCCGGATCGATTTCGTAATGATGGTGTTGAACAGCCGCTCGCCGAAGACCTGGCCGATCTGCTCGTGAATGTCGCGCGCCAGCGTGGTGCGCTTGTCATGCATCGTGATCACGACGCCGAGGAGCTGGAGATTCGGGTTGGGACGCGATTTGATCTTCTCGATCGTCTCCAGCAGATCATCGGTTCCCTCGAGCGCGAAGTAGGACGACTGAATCGGCACCAGGACGTGCGTCGAGGCCACCAGCGCGTTGACGGTGATCATGCCGAGAGTCGGCGGGGTGTCGATGAAGATGTAGTCATACTCGCTTGCCGCGTCTTTGATTTTGTCTTTCAGGCGGAACGGCCCGTCGAGCTCACCGATCAGTTTCGACTCCAGCTTCGCCAGCGCGATCTTCGAAGGGGCGAGAAAAAGATGGGCCACGCTGGTCGGGAGGATGACGTCGTTGAATGAGAGCTCCTCGCTCACCAGCACGTCGAACATCGATCGGGTGACCGATCGCGGGTCGACGAAGCTCATGGTGGAGTTCGACTGCGGATCGAGGTCGATCAGCAGCGTCTTGAACCCTTTGTTTGCGACGGCGGCGGCTAGATTGATGGCGGTGGTGGTTTTTCCTACACCACCTTTTTGATTGGCAACCGTAATGATCATTGGGCCGGATTCGATTTTACGATGTCCGGCTGCGCGGCGCTACATCTTGTATTTGCCGAGATCTTCGTTGTCGAGCTGTTCGAACAACTTCTTGACCTTGTCGTCCTGATCTTCGCCGTCGGGCGTGATCGTCTGGGCCTGATCGAGCACCGTCTGCGCGACGAAAATCGGCGCCTCGGTCCGCAGCGCAAGCGCGATGGCGTCACTCGGACGCGCGTCGAGCTCCAGCGTGCGATCGCCGGTGATCACGCGAATCTGGGCGAAGAAGGTCGAGTCGCGGAGGTCGTTGATGACGACGCGGATCACCCGTGCGTCGAGCTCGGCGATCATGTTGCGCAGCAGGTCGTGCGTCATGGGGCGCGGCGTGGTCACGTTCTCGAGCTGCAGCGCGATGGCATTGGCCTCGAAGATGCCGACCCAGATCGGGAGAAAGAACTTCTCCTCCTCATCCTTGAGCACGACGATCGGTGAATTGGATACCGGATCGAGCATCAAGCCTTTGATCGACATCGGGACCAGTTGGGTCAAGTTGTGGCCTCCCCGCGCAACGTATGGTGCAGCGCATCGTCAATGCGTACGCCAAGCATACTCCCGAGCGGCGTCGCAGGATCAGCGGCGAAGTTGACCACCCAATTGTCGTCGGTCCTTCCGGACAGCATCGCTGGATCGTGTTTGCTCGGTCCTTCGACGAGCACCGGAAGAACTTTGCCGCAATACGATTGCAGCCGCTCGTGCTTGATGCGCTCGTGCAGCGCAAACAGACGCGTGAGGCGTTCGGTGGCGATGGAATCGTTCACAGGCTCCCCAATCTTCAACGCCGGCGTCCCCGGCCGCGGCGAATATTTGAACGCAAAGAGCGAGCCGTATCGGACCTCCTCGATCAGGCTGAGCGACTGCTGAAAATCTTCTTCGCTCTCGCCGGGAAACCCGATGATGACGTCGGTCGAGAAGTGGATCTCCGGAATGGCCTGGCGAATTCGACCGATTGTTTCGAGGTATTTCTCCCGAGTGTAGAGGCGTTTCATTCGCCGCAGAATCTTCGATGAGCCCGATTGCACGGGCAGGTGCAGATAGCGCGAGATGTTCGCGTGATCGCGCATCGCGGCGATCATGCTGTCGTTCACTTCGGCCGGATGCGAGGTCATGAAACGCAGCCGGCGCACGCCCTCGATCTCCGCAACGGCGGAGAGCAGCGCGCCGAAATCGCGTCCGGAAAGCGGGCAGCGATACGCGTTCACCGTTTGGCCGAGGAGCTCGATTTCTACGCGGCCGGAGTCGACGGCGGCGTGCACTTCGGCGAGAACATCATCGAATGGGCGTGACACTTCGCGCCCGCGCGTGGTGGGCACGATGCAGAAGGTGCAGTTCTTGTTGCAGCCTTCAATGATCGTGACTTGCGCTTTCGTCGCTGACGGACGATCGACCGTGAGGTAGTCGTAACGACGATCTTCGGGAAAATCGACAGCGATTGTTTTTTCACCTGCTAGGACTTCATCGATGTAGCCGACGTTTCCTGGGCCCATCACGAAGTCGACCCACGGCGCGCGATCGAGGATTCGCTCCCCTTCCTGCTGCGCGACGCAGCCGCAGACACCGATCTGCAGGTCGCGCTCCGCTTTCAGCTCGCGCAGCTCGCCGAGCCGGGAGAAGACTTTGCTCTCCGCCTTCTCGCGGATCGAGCACGTGTTCAGAAGAATCAGATTCGCCTGGCTCTCGTCATCGACGCGCCGCCATCCGCGCAGCTTGAGACTGCCGGAGAGACGCTGGGTGTCGAGATCGTTCATCTGACAGCCCCAGGTTTCGATGAAGAAGGTCTTGGTCATCGGCTTCGTGTCATCCTGAGCGGAGCGAAGGATCTCACATTGCGTAACTTGAGATTCCTTCGCCGTCTTCGCGGCTCGGAATGACACCTGTTCACGTTTTTCCGTTCAGTTTCTGCTGCGCGTCGCGAGCATCGGCGAGCTCCTTGCGCGCGTCGTCGAGTTGCTTTTTGGTCTGATTGAATCGCTGCTGGATCGTCGAGTCGCGATAATTCGGATCGTTTTCGGCGTAGTACGAGTCCTCGATCCGCCGCAGCTCCTTCTCCAGTTCATCGACTTTTTTCTGCGCAGCCGAAAGGCGGACGCTCGCTGCTGCGCGCGCATGGCGGGCGTCGTCCTGTTTTTCGAGCGAGCCTTTCGTGTCCGTCTGCGCGGGCGTGCTCGGTCCCTCTTTCGCCGGCCGAATGGCGATTTTCCCAGTGGACTTCTTCACATCCGCGTTGGTGATCACTTTCTTGGTCGATTTCTTTTTCGGGCCGCCGCTGGCCTTCGCTGCTTTCACCAACGGCGAGTCATCGGCGAGGCCGATTGCCGCGATAAAAATAGTCATCATCAATATTGCTGTTTTCACGGTGCCGATGTTCCTGCTCGCCCGTAGCGATCCTCGAGCCGAACGACGTCGTCGAGCTCCGGCGTTGAGACTTCCGCCACGTCCGTGTCTTCGATCGCTTCCATCTGATGAATCAATCGCGGAGGAATGTGAAATGCCTCTCCCGAATGCAGCGCGAGCTCGCGACGATCGCCGTCGTACTCGATGGTCAGCTTCAGCTCGCCCCGAACAACATAGAGCGTCTCCTCTTTCATTTCGTGATACTGCAGGCTGAGGCACTCGCCGCGATTGATGTGCAGGATCTTGCCGACATATCTGCCGGTTTTGGCGAAGATCAACTCGTGGCCCCAGGGCTTGGGGACGCGCTGCACGTCGCGGTGCTGAAAGAGCTCATCGCGTTTCATACGTTCTTGTTGATCAGTCCTTCCGGAAAGCGCGTGGCCACGCTCTCGATGACGAACTCCTCGATCTCCTGCGCCGTCCGTTTCTGCAATGCCATTTCCGCGATGCGCCGGCAGTCGCGGTAGCGCACCGAACGAACAATGTTCTTGATGATGGGAATCGATGATGGATTCATGGAGAAGATTTCCAGGCCCAGTCCGAGGAGCACCACGGCGTAAATCGGATCGGCTGCCATCTCGCCGCACATCGACACCGGAATGCCGGCGGCTTTGCCGGCATCGATGACGTTCTTGATCAGCCGCAGAAGCGCGGGATGCAGCGGTTCGTAGAGATAACTGACGTTCTCGTTGGCGCGGTCGATGGCCAGCGAGTACTGGATCAAATCGTTCGTGCCGATGGCGAAGAAATCGACCTCTCGAGCGAGGATGTCCGC
>WNGB01005845.1_pt1 | contig 23217 bp, 22 predicted proteins | sample 5400681 | NCBI WGS metagenome assembly WNGB01 (sample SAMN13153367, study PRJNA577476) | soil metagenome | isolation source: 115 cm soil or saprolite under grassland replicate 2 | place: USA:California | collected 2016-06-15
CTCGCATTGAGCGTCGAGCCCACCGGCAAAGGTATGCGCTTCGCACTCGACACGCGCGAGATCCGGACGCTGCTGCTCGACTACTTCGCAACGGATCTGTGGCCGGTCGTCGAGAGCCCACCTGGCCAGCTGAACGTCCACCTCGTCGTCGGCGATCGCTCGACGTCGTTGTCGGCGGCCGATCGCGATCGCGCGCTCGCGATCGCGGCGACGAATACCAGGGTCACCGTCGACGTCCTGCCCGCCGGGCACTGGGTCCACGTCGACGATCCCGAGGGCCTCTTGCGCGTGCTGCTCGATCGCACGTCGTGAGGAAAGGTTTCGACGTCGCAATCGAAATTGCAGCCACTCGAAATAATGGTGGCGTCGTTGCCATTCGCTTGGCGCGGTGGGAACGGCCCAGACTGTATGTATACTCCTTCGATGAGCCTCTGCGCGCTTGGGTGCGTATGGACCAAAAAGGTGCGCCAATGATCGGTCGACGAACTCCTGGATGGTGGGGGAGACTCTCTTCGGTCGGCGTTCTGGTCGCTCTGGTCTCTTGCGCGGGACGGCCCGGGAGCGACGGCGACGTGAGCGAGATCGACGAGCCCGGCTCGTTATCGGGCAAGCTCGCAATCTATATTGCCGACTACGCCGACGGCGCGAGTGAAACACGCTACTTCTTGCGGATGCCGTCGGGAGAGGAGCGCCGGCTCGTGTTTCAAGAGCACCCAACCGTCGATCCCGGGGCGAAAGTGCGCGTCTGGGGCGCGGAAACGGCCGACGCGCTCGCGGTCAGCCGTTTCCAAGTGATAAGCGGCTCGACGGACGGGATTGGCTCGCAGTCATCGGCGCTCATCAAACCGCCGCCACAAGCCCCGAGGATTTTTTGCTCGGTCCTCGTGACGATCAACAATGGCGCGGTGCCATCGACGTTGGGCATCGCGCAAACCGAAACACAATTTCACGTCGGGCCGACCTCGGTCAATGCTTACTACGTCGAGAATTCGTACGGACGAAACTCGATCGGTGGCAAGACGTACGGTCCTTTCAACTTCAACATGAGCGGATGCAGCACGGACAGGTTGTCGGACACGATCAGGCCGATGGTGCCCGACCCATGCGATCAATACGGTTTCGTCATGGTGCCGGAGGTCTCGGGTTGCGGCTGGGCTGGTCTCGGCGAAGTGGGGACGGCGACCGAACCAGCCACCGACACCTGGTACAACGGCACGCTCGGCTGCGTCGCGACCGTCCAAGAGCCGGGTCACAACTTCGGCATGAATCACTCCTCGTCGATCAATTGCGGCACTGGCGTGCCCTTCGCCGACGACCTCAGCAGCTGCAGGCACAGCGAGTACGGCGATAGGTTCGACACCATGGGAAGTGGCTGCCGGCACATGAACGTGTGGCAGAAGCAGTACCAAGGGTGGTTCGGCGGCTGCAACGCAGTCAAGGTCAACGCGAGCGGGACCTTCTATCTCCTCCCGATCGAGCAAGCGTGCGACGGCATACAGTCGCTGCAGATTCCGTTTCCGAACGGCAAGACGCGGCCGTTTCCGCAAGGAAAGACGGACAACACATCGACGACGATGACCACGTACTACCTCGAGTATCGAACGTCGCTCGGCTTCGACAAGCCGGTGACGACGCCGCAAGTTCTCTTGCACGCCGCGCCGAATCCGGTTACCGGCGGTTCGAAAGCCGCGCCGCACACCTGGATCATCAACACCTCCGGTACGTCCACCAACCCGGGTCTCATAGCCGGTCGTTCGTTCAAAGACCCTGCCGGCGGGCTCACGATCACGGTCACCGCACTCGATGCGCAGAAGGCAACCATTCAGGTCGACTACCCTGGCGGAACAGGCGCGGCCTCGACTTGCGTCGACGGTACAGCGTTGACGCCGCCGGGCCCGACGACTTGTGCCGGCGCCGTCGGACTGGACGGCGGCGTCATCTTACCAGGCGATAGCGGCGTCATCGGCAGCGGAGGCTCGGGCGGAACGAGTGGTTCGCGAGACGGCGGACGTGACACGGGCAGCGGAGGCTCGTCGGGCAGTGTTTTCGATGCGACAGGCAGCGGGACGTCGACCGGCGCGGGGGGGTCGGTAGGTGGGTCGACGATCGGCTCTGGCACCAGCGGCTCTGCGGGCGCAGCCGGTTCAGGTCGAAACCAAGCGAAGGCGAGCGACCTCGAGGGGGGATGCGATTGCAGAATCGCGGCTGGGGCTAGCAGTGGTGGCAAGGATCGGCGGGCCCTGCTGTTGGCGCTCGCGCTCCTCGGCTCCGTCATTTCGCGCCGCCGCCGCGCGTGACGTCAACGCCGCTGACGATAGCACGTCGTGTTCGGCGTCGGAGCGCTCGCTCGCGTAGGGCCGGCGCTCCTCTTCAGCGTTGCCTTTTTCTAGAATCGCCAGCCTAGCATTACTGCCGCAGACTTCTCGCTACCAGATCGATCATCGGAGCGACTTCTGCGGCCACTCAAACTGACCGGACAGGCAGATTCTCGGTTCGGCGAAGCGTGGCTGGCCGGGCCTTGCGGCTGGTTTTTTCGAATGCGATGATCGCGATCTGCCGATGCCAAGACTCAGGCAGTAAAGCTAGGCCGGCGCCGAAGTCCACGGCCGCAGCGGGAGATTCAACCCCTAACGCGGCGCAGGAAGACGGCGCCGCGTTGGTGAAGCCCTCGCCGCCGTCGACTGAATCACCGACTGCAGGTGAACGATTCGGTGAGCGGCGGGCCGGAAAGGCCGGTGGGAAGTTGGGTGAACGCGCTAATCGTTTCGGTCGCCGTTGGATTCGGCTCGAGCGTGATTTCTTCGAGCAGGGCCGAGCTCACGTTGAGATCCGGCGGCGCGACGGCTTCTTCGTATTTGCTAACGCGAACGCCGGTCAGCTCGATCCTCTGGCGAAGGAAGCCGGTAGGCTGAACGAACTCCAAGGTGACCTTCGACATGGTTTCGCCGGTCGCGACCGCGCTCGCGAAAACTGGGCTGGATAGGCCTACTGCTTTCGTAAAACTGATCGAGCTGCACTTGGTGTCACCTTTCGGCGTCTTGCTGACGTTCTGATAAAAGCGAATGGCAGGGATCCAATCCAACCGGCCGAATTGCTCCGACTCGCCGGGAAAGCGCCCGGACGTCGAACCGAGCACTTGGACGAAGAAGTCGACGCGACCGGCCGCTTCCAGAGCATTTTGGTCGGCGGCCGTCGGCCCGGCAGCGTCGGAAGAAGGCGCTTCTCCTCCACAGCCAACCCCTAGCAAGAGCCCCACCGCCGCCAACGAACAAGTAAAACATCGATTCATGAGAACGTCCTTCCGTAATCCGGGCCGGGCACCGGAGCAGAACCCCTGATAGCAACCGAAGTCACCTATTGTCCAGGCCACCGCCTCCGTGAGCCCTCGAAAACACGCATGGATTTCCCCTCGTGCGAGGTGAGGCCGGAACGGTTCTTCAACCAATGCTTCGATGCCATAGAAGAATTCGGGATCAACGGTTTTCGAGGCGAACATACACAATCGAGGGTCCGTGCGTTTCATCTGCATCTGCCTGGGTGCGACCGTAGCCGGGTGCGCCGTCTACGATGTCCCCACCGCGGACGGGCCCGACGCTGAGCTGCCAGGGGATGGAAGCGGCATTCATATCGGCACCGGTGGGTCGAGCGGGGGCGGAGGAACGGCAGCAACCGACGGGGAGGACGACCGGCGCGGCGATGCGGCTACCACGGGGGACGCCGACGAGCGCGGGGCGCGCGAGGATGTCGCGATCGTAGCCGTGCCGCTTCCCTTCGCCGTGGATGCGTATTTCATTCCAACCGGCTACATGGGCGACGGCGTCCATCCGGGAGCGATTGCCCTCGAGACATCGGGGTGCAAGATGCCGCGCCCCGTCGGCGCGCGGGGCAGCTGCTACAAGATTACTTACAAGCCGATTGCACCCGCGATGCCCGGCTACCCGGCATGGGCGGGGGTCTATTGGCTATCGCCGCAAGACAACTGGGGCCAGAAGCCCGGTCGAACGATTCAGGCCGGAGCCAAGACCGTGAGCTTCTATGCGGCGGGCACGGCCGGCAGCGAATCGGTCGCGTTCCGAGCCGGCGGAGTCCAAGACACGACGCAACCGTACCACGACACGTTTCGCGTCGAGCAAACCCAGATGCTCGCGACCAGCTTCACACGCTATTCACTCGATCTCTCCGGACAAGCCTACGACCAGGTCATCGGCGGCTTCGCGTGGATCATGACTACTTTCGATGCCGCGAGCTGGGCCCCCGGCGCGCCGCCGATCGTTTTCTACATCGACGACATCGAGTGGCAGCCGTAACGGTCAGCGGGAGACCTGAGCCGATCGGGTAGCCGCGTGCCATTTTTCTGCAATCTCGACCGAAAGTGCTTGCATGAAGGGGCCGGCCCTGTGACCCACGGTGATTGTCGCCTTGTCGATGGTGCATCTTCGCGTAGGAGGGTAGACACTGATGAAGCTCCACCAGCTTTGCATATTGGGTGCAGTCGTCGCATGCAGCGTGGCTCAGGGTCGTAAGATTGACGCGGCTCGGGTGGAAAACATCCAAGCATGCAAAACCTCGGAAGCAGATCTCCTCGCCTGGTTCGGCGAGCCCTACCAGCGCGGCAATCAGAGTGGCTTCCCCACGATGAACTGGCAATACGCTTCGGCTGGGGGCGGGGGCAGCGAGACACAGTCGCTCGTCGTTTATCTCAATGCCGACAGGAAGGTCATCGAATACCAGCTCAACCCGGCTGCCGTTTTGACGACCGTCAAAGACAAATGCAAAGAATCGGATCCGTCGAAGAAGGCCGAGTCAGCCAAGGGAGCGGACGCGCGATAGCAACTTATTCGAGCTCGCATCATGCGCGCGATGGCGGCACGCTCGCCCTCATGCCAGCAGCGGAAGGGCACGGGAACGGGCCGCACGACGGACGGCGGTGCCGATTTCAGGCATCTCGTCCCAAGTCCGCCCCTCGAGCAGGATTCGGCGACGTCGACGATCAATAGACCACCAAGACACCGTCGAGGGGGGAGCCCTCCCAACCCACTGGAAAGTGACCCTCGCGATACCAGTGTCCCAATTCCGAATAGATGGATGGCGCCACCAACGCACTGTAGTCGGCGTCCATGGCAAGACCGAGGATGTCATAACGAATGACGTCGATCGCGCGCTCGGGCCAGCCACGGTCGATCGCGAAGGGGAGCGCTTTCTCCAAGACGAGCGCGGTCGATCGGCTTGATCAGGTAGATGCGTTCGTTCCACTCGTCGTAAGCCGCAGGCGATTTCTCCAGAAGGCGTGCGCGACGCCCGGTGGAGGCTTCGATTCGAACGTTCTCCGACGCGGCGCTGTGAAGGTAGCGCTGGCCCTCCTCCCACGACAAAACGCTCCTGGCGTGCTGGGGGCGAGCCGTTCCGACATTTCGAAACCATTCGACGGCATCGAGATCGTCCAGCATCGCGAGCGTCACCGGTTCAATGGTCAGGGTCCTTTTCGAGAAGCGCCTCGATATCGCGCGGCAGGCTGTCATCACACGACCCGGCATCGCCGGACTCCATGCTGCATGGGCGAGCGACGAGAGGATCTCATCGGCTGTGCCACACGAAATCCACGGCGACCGCCTCATGATCGGACAGCGCCTGGCCCGAGCCGTCGACGAACTCGCTCGCGATGCGATAGTTCGATGGTTTCAGATCCAGAGTCATCGAGCTGCGGAACATGATGCGGTCGATCCGCTCGTCCCCGCACGACAGCGCTCGGCACGAGTCCGTCAACTTCGCATTCGTGAGCAACTCGGCCAGCGCTGCCTCGTTCCCGCCCATGTTCGTGTCGCCGGCGACGATGATGGCGCGGCCGACGGACTGCGACGCGATCCGGGCGAGCAGCTGGTCGACTTGCGCAGCGCGCGCCGCCACGTCCTGCGAGGCGCCGCCGGCGTCCATGTGGAGATCGTACACATCGATGGCGACGCCCGGCGCGACCTGCACCTCGACGACTGCGAAGCCCTTGCTCGTCAAGCAATCACTCGCGTTCGAGAACTGCCCGTAGCACCGCTTCCACGGCTCTCGGTAGAGCCTCGTGTCCTCGAAGCAGGGTTCGCTGAAGTAGTTCAGCCCGTCGCCGAGATCCGTTCCACCGGCTGCCGGCTTGGGCGTCGACTTGTACGGATGGTTCGCCGCCGAGCGGAGCTTCTGCGGATAGTCCTGGAAGGTGAAGTTCTCGGCGCGTTCCGCCGAGCGTTCCGGCGCTGGTACGGAATCAGTCCGACCGGCTATCGCGAGCGCAAGGCGCGGGCGAGCGGGAAATAGCCGCTCAGAAGCCGTAGCGCGAGACGAAGTCGACGTTGCCGCGGTCGATGATGTCCGTGCCCGGCCCCGGATCGAAGTCGCCGAGTCCGTTGGTCGCGCCGCCGATCAAAAATTGTCCATCGCGGGCCGCAACGCTCCCCATTACCACGATAGACTTTACCAGCCGCAAGCGACATTCTACCTCACCGGCCGTTCACGGCGGTTTGGACGGGCAAAAGGGCGCAGTGAATGTTCCGGCCACGGCGTCCGAGAAGTCGAGGGTGAGCTCGAAGTGCCCCTGGAGAATGCCGCCCACATGGCTCGTCACCGTGATCGCGCCAGCGGTTACGTCTTCACCCGTCACAATGCCGTAGGCCCCGCTAATCATCATCACCAATCCATCGTCGAATACGATTCGGGTTCCGTCGGCGGCGGTGACCGGCGCACCGTACGGATAGGTTCCCGGTGCGAAGACCACCTCGCCGCCGACATGTGTACCGATGAGTTTCAACGAAGCGAACTCATGGTACACACGGGCGTTGCCGGTGCCTTGGGAGCAGATATCATCCGCACTATCGACGACCAGGGTGAGAGTCTGAACGCCCGCCGTGGTCTCGATACTGAACATCGCGTCGCCCGTCGACGCGTCGGCGAACTCCATCCACCCCGTGAGCGTCGACAATCCGCGCACGGGTCCGTCGGGCTTGCCGGCGTCGACCGGTCCACATTCCAGCGCGCATCCATCGCCTGCTGCGTCGTCCACATCCGGTTGCGCGTCGGGCGCACCGGCGCCACTCCCGGTGATGCCGGACTCCGTACCGTCCGGCGCGAGCGCTCCGTCACTTCCTTCCCCATCCGTTTCCGCTCGGCCGCCTTGTCCACTGAGGCCGCCGGATCCGTCGCTCGTGAGGGCATTCTCCGGCGGCATTCCGTCGGACTTCGCCGCCGTGCATCCCAAGGTCCAGCCGCTGCTGACAGCGATGACCACGAGCCATGCCGTGAACGGTCCCGCCCCGTGCATGCTCGTGGCGTAGGGGCGCCGGCTCATGGAGCGAGGTCCCTCGCGCAGCGAAAGCCGACCGTGGGAGAGGGTGTCTGCGACGGCGCGCCCTTGATTGGACGATCGGTCCTTAGATTGTCACTCAAGCTCTGGTAGTCTCCACCGGAGATCACACGCACTTGTTCGTAGGCTGCCTGGGGCGTCAAGCGAGCGCAGTCGATGCAATCGCCAGGCTGTAATGAGGAGAAGAAGTCGAGATTCCACTCGGCTGCGTTGCCCGACAACTCGAAATGACCCCACCTCCCGGCACCGAACGGTTTGTCGCCCGCGTACGCTAGCCGAGGAAAGAGATCGCAAGCGTTGCGTTCTTTGCAAGCGTAGTTGGCGTACCGATCGTCGATGATAGTCGAACTGGGAGGAACCGACCACGGATAGGCACGTTCCGCGGCCCCCCCCATGGCAGCATGCGCCCATTCCGTTTGTGTCGGCAATCGCCCGCCGTCCCATGCGCAGAAGGCAAACGCAACGTACCAATTGATGCAATTCATGGGAAGAGCCTCGCTGGCGCCCGAACTCGACGTCCAGGTGCTGTCGATCTTGTCGACGCAATAACCAAGATCGCCTGGCAAGGGCAGCTGACCCAGCCACTCGCCGTTCCAGCCCGTATCCTGTGGGATTCGGGGGTGGGCTCCGGCGCCGGGCTCGAGCGAGGAGATGTTCCCATAGGAGAACGTAAACCTGCGAAATCGCCCGACGGTCACCTCGTATTCGTCGAGCGCGAAGCGGCTCACGCTCGCGTGGTACGCCGGGTCGTGGAACCGCCTGAACTCTCCCGCGGGAACGATCAGCGAAGTGCAACAATCTTCATTGCCGCAGGGCCCACAAATCGGATCAAGATGATCGCAGCTCGGCGGGTGATCACATGCGCCGGTCCGACAGATGTCGCCGCGCGGAACTTCGACCATCGCCGGGCACGACGTTCGCCCGCCGAGGTCGTTGGCTGCGTCGGCGGCGTCCTGCTCTGCGTCGAAAGCATCTGCACTCGCATCGATGCCGCCCGTGCCCGATTCGCGGCACCCGTTGGGACCGCGGTCTTCACAAGTGCCCGCGTCACATGCTTCGCAGGCTTGACAAGTCGAGGGAATGCAGCCCTCGCCGGGTGATGAGTCGTCGTCGATGCGGAGGCCTGCGGCGCCATCGCCGAAATGACCCGACGCGCCACCCGCGGAATGATCTGCCGCCGGCGAGCCTCCCGCGGTGAAAGGAGGCACAATGTCACCCGGTGCGGCAGAAGAGCAACCGTCGATTGCGAATGCGAGCGCACAGATAGCAACGATTCCGACTGCCGAGCGGGGCCAGCGCACGCCGCGAAGCATACGATGTAATCCCTCGCCGTCGAGCACTTGCGAACAAGCTTGGAGGCACATGTTGCCGGCACCTCTTGGGGGGCTCGACGGTACTCGATCGGTGTAACAGTTACGCTCGTCCGCGCCGGCCCTGTTGCACTGTTACATCCTTCCGCGTTGGCGTCGCGGAAGTCATCCGTTCGCGCAGCCCATTGCCGCAGACTTCAATCGTAAGATTCGACTACCTCCGCTCGGGCCTCGAACGATATAATTCATGACGGAACGCGCCTTGCCTGGCACGCGAGGCCACTTCTGAACATCTCAAAGACCAAGATGCGAATACCTCGACGACGCGGACCACGACCGCAGGCGGGCCGCAGGCCTCGCCGAGTAACACGAAGTGGGGCGTTCGACCGTGCCCTCGGTTTTGGCCTCGCCCTCCTCGCGTGGAGCTCGGGATGCACGACGGCGAAGCCCGGCGATGGATGGCCGCCGCAATCCGACGACGCTCGCACGGGGGGTGAAATGGGCGATGAGGGCGGCGCCGAAGGTGGCGACGACGGTGCGATCGATTTCGAAGGAGGAGGCGATGCGGGCGGTGGCGGCGCGACCGCCGCAACATCCGATGCCACGAGCGACACGGACGCTGAGGACACCGGAGCACCGGAAGGCGGCCAACGGGTCTGCCAGGGTGCCACCGTTGAGACGCACTGCTACTTCGTTCTTCCGATGGTGACGATGACTTGGGCCGAGGCGTCGATCGCTTGTCTTGCCGAGGGCGCGCATTTGGTCACCATCGCATCGGACGGTGAGAACTGGCTCGTCTGGCAATTGACGGCGGGCGTCGATCGGTGGATTGGGCTGTTCAAGCGCAGCACGGAGCCGTTTCAGTGGGTCGGGGGCGAGCCGGTCGTTTATACGAATTGGGCTTTGGGTCAGCCGAACAATGCCCCCGACACTCGCGCGCGCGTCATGGCCGATAGCGGCACCTGGACCGACTTGTCCAAGGATGATCACCACGGCGCGATGTGCGAACGGGATCGTTGACCGCGTTCGATCTCGAAGACGGTCACGAGGTCGACTTCTTACGAAAGTCCTGCGGATCGAGCGATAGTCGCGTCATCCAGCGGTGCACCTGCATACGTGCCCTGCCCATCGCGCGGGCGACCTGAGCCACGTTGCCGGCGTGTTCCTGGAGTTTGGTGACGAGCTCTTGACGCAGGAGCGCCTCGTCCTGCCAGAAGTTCGGCGTGCTCGGCGGCCGCCAATGGGTGGGCGCTTCGGCGACAGCCGCCGGCAGATGACGGCGCTCGATGACGCCGTTAGGGGCAAGCGCCACGGCCCGCTTCAAACACTGCTCGAGCTCGCGAATGTTCATGGGCCAGTCGTAACAGCAGAGGGCTCGCCCGGCGTCGGGCTTGAACGACACCTTCGCGCCGACAACGACCTTCTCGAGAAGCGCTGCCACGAGAACGCCGAGATCTTCCCTGCGATCGCAGAGGTCGGGGAGCTCGCGGACGAAGCCTTCCAATCGTGCGCGCAGGTCGGGGCGAAAGCGCCCCGCTTGGACGAGCGCCTCGAGAGGTTGGTGGGCCGCCGTGATGACGCGGAGCTCGACCGCCACCGGCCGCGCGGTGCCGACCGGCACGATTTCATTCTCCTGAAGCACACGAAGCAGGGCGGCTTGGGCGGCGGCAGGCAGGTCGCCGACTTCGTCGAGAAGGAGCGTCCCTCCGTTCGCCTCCCGCAGAAAACCGGGCTCATCACGCACGGCTCCTGAAAAGGCGCCTCGCACGTGGCCAAAGAGCTGACTTTCCACCAGATTGGGCGGGAGTGCGCCGCAATTGACGGCGACGAACTTCCCCGCTCGCTTCGACAGCCGGTGCATCATGCGCGCGTGCATCTCTTTGCCGGTGCCCGTCCCGCCAACGAGAACGATCGGAACATTCGAGCTCGCGAGACTCGTGAGCTCTTCGAATTCCCGCGCCAAAAGGGGGAGCAGGGTGATCGCCGAGTGGGTCGGACCCCCGGTCATGTCCCAATCGAGCCCGGTTTCGGGCGGAGTGGGGAGGCCATAACGAAGCGTGAGAATCGTATGACCGACGTCGATGAGGTCCCCATCTCCGACACGAGCCCTCTCGACGAGCGTGCCGTTCAGGAACGTGCCGTTCTTCGAGCTTGCGTCCTCGAGAATCCACTGGTCACCGTCCCGCACGATGCGCGCGTGGGTTGAAGAAAGAGACTTCCCGGGGATCTTGAGAAAAAGGCGTGTTACCCCAGCGGACATTTCTCGGGTCGCTGTCCGTTGCGTCCCACGCCCGATGACGACCTCGTCGATCCCGAGCAGGGCATGCCGTGCACCCCCAGCCATCGGATTGTCACATTCGAGAACGACGAAAAGGTGAGGCAATACGGGACAGAGGCGTCGGGAGCTCGCTGCGCCCTCGTCCTCGAACGTATCTTCGTGCCCGCCGGCCGGGGGCGAGGTTCCCAAAGGACGCTCTTGCTCCACTTTCCGCGCTCGCATTCTATCGACAACTGGCCCAAAAGTAACCGCTTACGACACCTTACTAGCTGGAGGCCGATGCGGTTGACCCGTGGTGTAGGTAGAGGGACACGATGACCGTACAACACGTGATGAGCCAGATCGTACCACCGCAGTTCGGTCGATACCGGTTCGTCCGCGAGATTGGGAGAGGGGGTATGGGCGCCGTGTACGAGGCCATCCACGAGGACCTCGGCAGGCCGGTCGCGCTCAAGCTGATGCATTCGCCCTTCGCTCAACCGGTCACCATCGCTCGGTTTCTCCGGGAGGGGCGTCTGGCCGCCCAGATCCGACATCCCAATGTGGTCGACGTCTTCGACATCGGGCTCGAGGGTGGCGTGCCGTTCATCGTGATGGAGCTACTCGAAGGAGAAACCCTGGCCGGACACCTGGCACGGTGCGCCCCGCTTTCGGCGCGCGCGATTGCCGAGCTGATGCTTCCCATCATGTCTGCCGTAGCTGCGGCCCACGAGATGGGCGTCGTCCATCGAGACCTCAAGCCCGGGAACATCATCCTCGCGCGGCGGGGACGGCGCTTGTCGCCGCCGCAGCCAGTCGTGCTGGACTTCGGGATTTCGAAGACGGCCGACGATGATGACGCTCCCCTGACTCGCTCCGGCTCGATCTTGGGAACCGTGCATTACATGTCGCCCGAGCAGACGCGAGGCGCGAAATTCGCGACCCCGCTGAGCGATCAGTACGCCCTCGGCGTCATGCTCTACGAGTGCGCTACCGGTGCGCTTCCGTTTCAGGGAAACGGCGCTTATCAATTGATGCACGCCATCGTCACTGCCCCGGTGTGCCCCCCTAGCGCGATCAATCCTGCCGTTGGCACCGAGTTCGACGCAATCGTTCTCCGCGCGATGGACCGCAATCCGGACAAGCGTTTTCCCTCGGTCGAAGCGCTCGGCTCAGCCCTCTTGTCGCTCGGCGGAAAGAGCAGCTGGATCATTTGGGGCCGTGAATTCATCGCGGATCGAAATGGCTCGGGGTCGCCAGGCGAGACCCAGGGCGACGACGGTCCGAACACCGATACGTTGGAGAGCGCCGTCCATGGATCTCGGGCAGCCAAGGTCCCCGTTCGAAGGCTAGCGCGCCCGCTCTACGCGGTGCTGGCGGGGACCGCGATCGTGGCATTGTTCGTGGCTCTGGTCGCACGCGTACATTTACGCGGGCCGGCCATTCCCGATGAAACGGGAGCTGTCGTATCGCTCCAAGAAGCTCATGCCGACCCCGGCGCCATCCATGCCGCGGACCCGACGACTGCAGCGACATCGGCGCCGGCGCCCAGCGGCACGATCAACGAGGCGGTCGCAACGACGTCGTTCGGCGGTCTCGGCGAGAATGCCACCGCGTCACCTGCTGGCAAAGGCAAGTCGGGCTCCCGACGCGCAGCCGTAGCCGGAACCAGAGCCGATTCCAACCTCAACACATCGGTAAAGGCGAGCTCCGCCCGCGAGCGCGGCGAACCGTCGCATGATCCCGAAACGGGTAGCAACAACGCACCCATCTTGGAATGACCCAACACACGGTTGCCTTTTTGCTCACGACCGCCGCGTTGGTCTTCGCGCGCGCGGGATGGGCCGAGTCGACGGACGAAGAGCTCATCGAACAAGGCATCGCCCTTCGGCGCGAGCGAAAAGACGATGAAGCGCTCGATCGATTCCGTCGCGCCTACGAGCTTCGACCCTCGGCGCGCGCTCAGGCCCAGATTGGGCTCGCCGAGCAGGCGCTCGGCAGATGGGTCGATGCGGAACGGGACCTCGCCGCCGCGACCAAGATCGACGGCGATCCTTGGATTCAAAAGAACGAAAGGGCGCTTTCGCGAGCGCTCGCGGAAACGGCGCAGCACCTCGCGTGGCTGCGGATCGATACGAACGTCGACCGGGCCGAGCTGTTGATCGATGGAACGCGGGTGACCGCTCTGCCCTCCGAGCCGCTGCGGCTCCCCGCCGGTACCGTTAGGGCAGAGCTCCGGGCCGAAGGCCACGAGAGCGTGCAGCGTACGATCGAGGTGCCCGCAGGTGGCACGGTCGTTTTGCACGTGGTCCTGGCGCCGCGCGCCATGAACCCGGTCGGCATCGATCCACCCGCTTCGGTAGAGAAGCGGGCGGTCGATAACGGCACATCGCTGCGGAGGACGATGGCCTGGGCTTCGCTCGGCGTCGGCGCCGTGTTGGTCGGCGAGGCCGTTGTCGCTCAGATCACGAGAGAAGTGCTCATTGGAAAGTACAATGACGACAGCTTGTGCTTTTACGGCACGCTCACGCGAGATCAGCGCTGTAACCGATACAAGTCCGAAGCTGAAACGGCCCAAACGCTCGCCGTGATCGGATTCGCCGCCGGAGGGGCCGCGCTCGGCGCCTCCGCTTACTTCTTCCTTACCGGTCCCCGAGGCGACAAAGCCGCAGCCCACCCGATCACCGTCGGGGTCGCGCCACGTGGCGCGTTCATCCAGTGGCGACTCCGCTTCTGACGCAGAGCTCCCGCAGTTGTCGAAATTCGCCGACCAGCCAGCGAGCGGACGGGGCCATTGGACTCGGGATCATCGGCAACTAGACGGTTGCATATCGAACGGCCCGGTGTTACATCGGCAACCAGGAGGTTGCCCATGGAAAATACCGATCGCATCGAGAAGAAAGTCACGCTTCGAGCGTCGCGCTCGCGCGTCTGGCGGGCCATCACCGACGCCAAGGAGTTCGGGGAGTGGTTCCGCGTCAAGCTCGAGGGGCCGTTCGCCGAGGGGACGACCGTTCGCGGCAAGGTCACCTATCCGGGCTACGAGCACCTGAACTTCGAAATGGTCGTCGAGCGAATCGAGCCCGAGCGTTATTTTGCCTACCGGTGGCATCCCTACGCGATTGACCCCAAGGTCGACTACTCGTCAGAGCCCACGACGCTCGTCGAGTTCCGCTTGGCCGAAGCGGAAGGGGGCATCTTGTTGACCATCGTCGAGTCCGGCTTCGACCGCATCCCGCTGGCGCGGCGGGCGGAGGCATTCCGGATGAACGCCGAGGGGTGGACCGAGCAGACGAAGAACATCGATCGCTATGTCTCGCAAGGCTAGCGCCGCGGCTGCGAAGCTGACCGAAGCGGCGCCGGTGTTCGCGGCTCTCGGAGACGCGACCCGGCTCGGTGTCGTCGTCCGTCTCTGCAATGACGGACCCCTCTCGATTTCCCATCTGAGTGACGGTTCCAAGGTCACACGTCAGGCAATCACCAAACACCTGCACGCGCTCGCCGAAGCAGGCCTCGTACGCGACACCCGCCGCGGCCGCGAACGAATATGGAACTTGGAACCAAGGGGCCTCGAACCCGCGCGCCGCTGCCTCGACCAAATCTCCGAACAGTGGAACGTGGCCATCGACCGATTGAGGTCGTTGGTCGAGAGGGAATCGTGAAGGTAGGCCAGCGTGGATTTCAACGCTACCGGCGTGGCGCTCGTTCAGCTACTTCCAGCGAGTACGCTGCCCCGAGCGACCGGCCCGAGCTCCGCGGCGTACCGATTGTCTCCGTGAAAGTGGTCGATCGCGTTACGACGCGGCACACATGACGGTGGGAGCTGGTTTCGAGATCATGCTAGCTAGGATGCTAGCCAGCATGATCTCAACACAACATCGGACTTGAAACCCGATGCTAGGTGACTAGCATCGCCCTCGTGAGCGAGAAGTTCAACGTCTACCTCGAGCCCGCTTTGGTGCGGGCAACGAAAACTGCTTGCATCGAGCGGGAGCAGACGTTGTCGGAATTCGTGGCCGATGCCTTGCGAGTCCATGTCCAGGACACGCCTCGCCAGCACCCATGTTCGCTACCCCCAAAGGCGTCGTACCGTTTCCGATCGTTTTTGTTCGCGATGTCAAGGCTTCGCTTGCGCTCTGCCGGATCTTGGGCCTTCGATTGCGGGCGCGAAGTCGCAACGGACGATGGGCCGAGCTGGAATCACCGAATGGTGCGCTGGCGCTGCACGCGGCCGACTCGAGCGAAGAACAGCGCGTGGAGATGACTTTCGAATCCCTTGGACCACTGGAGCCGCTCGTGGAGGCGCTGACCAAGGCTGGCTTCGCGGTCGAAGAGATCGTCGACGAAGGGTTCGGCCGATCGGTCAACGTGCGCGACCCGAATGGTCTCACCCTCCACATCGACGAGCATATCGCGACGTGAAGCCCAACGCGGAGACCTTCGAAACGTGGTTCGCGGCGCGCCATACGCAGATACCACGCACCGGCGCGGAAGCGGTGATGCGGCTCCACGCCGGGGGCGCCACCGTGCCGTTCATCGCCCGCTACCGAAAGGAACAAACCGGTGGGCTCGACGAGGTGGGCATCCGCGACGTCATCGATGCCAAGGAATCGTGGGACGAGATCGTCAAGCGCCAAGCCTACATCCTCGAGGAGATCGAACGTCAGAAGAAGCTGACGCCATCGCTCGCGGCCCAGATCCGCGGCACGTTCGAGCTCGCGGCCCTCGAAGACCTCTATCTACCGTACAAACAGAAACGAAAGACGAAGGCCGCCACGGCGCGCGAGGCGGGGCTCGAGCCGCTGGCCGATTGGTTGTGGAACGGGGGACACGGTGCCGCCGTGGACGACGGGCCGACGTTGCCGGAAACGCGCGCGATCGCGTTCGTCGACGCGGAAAAAGGGATCGCCGACGTCGATGCGGCGCTGGCCGGCGCTTTGGAGATCGTCACCGAACGTCTTTTCGAGCAGCCGGCGCTGCGACAACGGGTGCGTGCCGCCTTCTTCGAACGAGGCGTCGTCCGAACCAAGAAAAGCGACAAGGCGAAACCCGCCAGCAGGTTCGAAAACTACTTCGCCCACGAGGAGGCCATCGCTTCGCTGCTCAAGCCGGAAAGCTCGCATCGTTACCTGGCGATACGGCGCGGGTGGACGGAGGAAGAGTTGCTCCTCTCGGTCGGCGGCTCTCTTCCGGATGGAACGCCTTCGTCGAAGGACCCGCTGATCGAAGATCTGCTGCGCTCGTTCGAGACGGCCGCTTGCACCGTGCCGGCGTTCGCAGGTGCTCCTCTGCTCCAACGAGCGGCACGCATGGCGCTGCGCGCGCACGTCGTTCCATCCATCGAGACCGAGGTGCACAAGGCGCTTCGCGAAGTCGCTGACACCGCCGCCATCGCCGTCTTCGCCGAGAACGTGAAGAAGCTGCTCTTGTCGTCTCCGTTCGGCCCGAAGGCGGTGCTGGGCGTGGATCCGGGCATTCGCACCGGGTGCAAGCTCGCGCTCGTGGACGGCTCGGGAAAATTCATCGGGAGCGGCGTCGTGCATCTAGAATCGGCGTCGGGCCGTGCCGGCGCGAGCCGCGTGCTGGCCGATCTGGTCGCCGAAGCCGACGTGCGCGCGGTCGCCGTCGGCAACGGGACCGCCGGTCGCGAAACCGAGACCTTCGTCCGGACCGCGCTCGAGGAAGCCGGGATCGGCATCCCGGTGGTGATGGTCAGCGAAGCCGGTGCGAGCGTCTACAGCGCGAGCGAGGTTGCCCGCGAGGAGTTCCCCGAGCTCGACGTGACGGTGCGCGGCGCCATTTCGATCGCGAGACGTCTTCAGGATCCGCTCGCCGAGCTCGTCAAGATCGACCCGAAAAGCATCGGCGTCGGGCAGTACCAGCACGACGTGTCGCCCACCCTCCTGAAGAGGAGCCTCGACGGTGTGGTCGACTCTTGCGTCAACCAGGTCGGCATCAACGTCAATACGGCTTCGTATCATCTCTTGAGCCACGTGTCGGGCGTGGGACCGGGGCTCGCGCGCGCCGTCGTCGAATACCGCTCGGAGCGCGGGCTCTTTCGGTCACGCGTCGACCTGATGAAGGTTCCGCGCTTTTCGAAGAAGGTGTTCGAGCAGGCGGCCGGGTTTTTGCGCATTCCCGAAGCCTCGCACCCGCTCGACAACACCGGCGTGCATCCCGAACGCTACCCGGCGCTCGAGAAACTCGCCGAACGTCTCGGCATACCCGTTTCGGGCTTGCTGGGAGCGGGCGTGCAGAAGGTCAAAGCGGCGCGCGATCTCGAGGACGAGCTCGGCGCGTTCACGTTCGACGATGTGGTGAAGGAGCTCGAAAAGCCCGGACGCGATCCCCGCGAGACGTTCGTCCCGTTCTCGTACCGGCAAGACATTCACAAGCTCGAGGACCTGAGGGCGGGCATGGTGTGCCCGGGGATCGTCACCAACGTGACCAACTTCGGAGCGTTCGTCGATATCGGCGTCCACCAGGACGGCCTTTGCCACATCTCGCAGCTGGCCGATCGGTTCGTCAAAGATCCGAAAGAGGTCGTCAGCACAGGCGATCGCGTCACCATTCGCATCCTGGAAATAAAAATGGATCGCCGCCAAATCGCGCTGACGATGCGCTCCGAACGTCCGGCGAATGCGGGGCGTCCAGGCAACGCCGCGGCTCAGTCGTCCAAACCTTCCTCCCCATTCAACAACCCCTTCGGCGGACTCAAGGGCAAGCTGCCCCGCAGTTGAGTCGACGTTAAACCGAGCCACCAAAAGGAGAGACCTAGATGAGCCATCCGGACTTCGACCCAGAGTACGTATTCTCGCATCATCACGCGACGCCCCAGCAAATCGCGCACTACGACGCAATCCACGAGGGAGCGAAGCGCTTTGCGGCGGTCCTCCTCGCGCACACCCCGACGTCGACCGATCAGATGACCGCCCTGCAGCTCCTGCGCGAAACATCGATGATCGCATGCGCTGCCGTGGCTCTCGAAGGACGGCTAACCAAATAGATTGTGGGAAAAGCGTTCGTTACCAGCGACGGTAACTCGATGGTAACTCGGCTCCGTCAGCCGCTCCAAGTCAGCGAAGTTATTCGCTGGTCCGAAATCTGCTCGTAGACGCGGCGAGGAGACGACGGATGAGAACGATAACTCTCTTGGCTTTCGGCTCGAGCCTCGTGGCGACCGTCCTCGCGGGGCGAGCGGAGGCGAGCTTTCCGGCGGGTGTGTGGACGAAGGCGGACAAGGTCACGATGCTTCCAGACGAAGCGAACGCCACCGAGGTGCTGATCCATGGCGTGTTCCTCGTCTGGTCGGGAACGGGGCCTGTCGGCGGGCAATGGGGAAACCCGGGGTTCGAGCTAGCCCGCGAGGGCTATATGTATTTCGTGTGCCCTCCGGGGAGGGAAGCGACTTGCCGCCTCGAGTGGACCGACCTCCAGAACAGCATTGGCCGGTCCTGCCGAGGATTCGGCGCGCAAAACGAGCCTCGCGGAACGGTCCGCGACGATGCCGTCTGTCCGGCCAATCCCGACAAGTTCCCCCTGGGGATGGGCGTCGTGCAAGGCTTCCTACCTTGCGAAGAGCTCGACAGGTTCGTCTCGAGCGACGCTGGCGTCGCTGCTTGTGATGCGGGCCTCGTGAAGCGGGAAGCCGGTGTGCCGTCGGACGCGGAGGCCGACGTGTCGATGGGCGCCGGCAGCGGAGGGACCGGCGGTGTTTCCGTAGCTGGCTCGGGCGGCTCCGGGATGCCGGCGGGCAGTGGCGGGTCTTCCGGCTCGACGGGCGGATCACACGAGGCTGCTGGCGCTCCGCCGGTCGCCTCTTCCGATGATGACGGCGGCTGTGCGCTCGTCGGGCGCCGTCGTCTTTCGACCACATCGATCTCGGCGCTCGCACTGGCCGCGCTCGCCTTCGCGCGACGGCGACGAAGCCGTGGGGAGCGCGCACGCTCGTGAGCGCGCCGGCAGTGGCGTTCGTGGCGCCAGCGAGCACCGCGAGCATCTTCCGCCATTCGCGGCGGGACGCGTGGCTGGTCGTCGTCGGCGCCGGTCACGCCGCTCTCCTCGCGTTCGTCCTCCGATGGGCGTTCCTCGGGGGCGTACTCGAAATGTCGATCGCTGCGCTGGTCGTGGCCGCGGGGGTCGTGTGGCTCTCCAACACGGTCGCCCATGTTCATCTGCACAGCCCGATGTTTCGGCATCGCGCCGAAAACCGTGTATTTGGCGCCTATCTGAGCCTTCTGCTCGCGATCCCACAAACCATCTGGCGCGCGCGCCACCTGCGACACCACAGCGGCAACGCCGGCCGAGAAAGTCCCCGCGGGACCTGTCTCGAGGTTGCGCTGATCGCCGCGCTCTGGTCGCTCCTGTTGTGGCAGGCTCCGAGGGTCTTCCTTGGCGCGTATCTACCCGGGTATCTTCTTGGTCTCCTTCTCTGCCGGTGGCAAGGCGATTGGGAACACCATGGCGGCGTCGAAGGGGGGATGAGTTACTACGGCACGCTCTACAACCGCGTCTGGTTCAACGACGGCTACCACGCCGAGCACCACCGTTGGCCCGGCGAGCACTGGACACGTTTGCCGGCTCGGCGCTTGGCCGATAGCGACTCCCGGAGCAGCGCGTTTCCGCCGCTCTTGCGCTGGATCGAAGCGGCGCGGTGGCGCGCGCGCGCCCTGGCGCGTCTCGAGCGGGTCGCCCTCTCTTCCCGCTTGCTTCAAGGGTGGCTCGTGGACGTCCACGAGCGCGCGTTCGCTGCTTTGCTTCCGGCGCTCTTGGAGCGAGGCACCGTCGAGCGGATCGCCGTCGTGGGAGGTGGGCTTTTCCCGCGGACGGTTCTGGTCCTTCGTCGACTTCTTCCACGCGCCCAGCTCGTCGTCTGGGAAATGAATCACCAGCACGCCGAGATTGCGCGCGCTCATCTCGCTCGAATGTCGCCGGATCACCGGGTCGAATTCGTCGAGCGCCGTTTCGATGGTCGAGTGATCGCGAGGAACGAGGATCCGTTCGACGTCGTGGTGCTCCCGCTCGCATTCGAGGGCGATCGCGATGCCATTCGTGCATCGGGCGCTTCGCTCGTGGTACACGATTGGCTGTGGAAACGATCGTTGTCGACAAAAGCCACCGCCGTGGTGTCTCCTTGGCTTTTCAAGCGTCTCGATCTCGTTAGCCGTTGATGTGGCATAGGAGTCCGGCGTTCTTGCGCTCCTACGGGTGGCTGCCGCACGACGCGATCAACCGAGCGGCCGCCCGTTTCACGCAAGCGCGCCGCCCGGCGTGGCTGGTGGATTGGGTCATCCGTGCTTGGATACGTGCCGGAGCCATCGATCTGACCGACTTTGCCGAGCGCCGGTACGCTTCGATCGAGGACTTCTTTTTGCGGGAGCTCCGCGAGGGGGCTCGGCCCCTGGGTCCGGGATTCGTGTCGCCCGCCGACGGTCGCCTGCTCGCGTGTGGCTCGATCCAGGAGACGACGGTGCTCGAAGTCAAAGAGCAGCGCCTATCGCTCGAGCGATTGGTCAACGGAACGCGCCACCATCTCGACCTGACGGGCTACGCCGGCGGAAGCTACGCAACGATCTTTCTCACGCCGGCAGGATACCATCGGGTCCACATGCCAGTCGGAGGAAAGCTGGTGGATTGCCGTCACATTCCGGGGCGCTATTTTCCGCAGAACGAAGACGCGCTTCGCCATATCGCACGGATCTACGAGCGCAACGAGCGAGTCACGCTCCGCTTCCTATCCGACGGCGGTCACCCGTTTCTCGCGGTGCTCGTGGGCGCGAGCTTGATCGGCGGCATCCAGCTCGGCCACTTCACGTTCGGATCGACCGTCGTCTTGCTGTTACCTAAAGGCGCATCGGCCCGTTCCGTGGTGGCAACGCCGGGAGGCGATATCCGGATGGGCGAGACGATCTGGACGGGTCTATCTTCCGCCTAGCGTCGAGCCGGCGACCCTGGCTCCCTGCGCGGCGGCCCAGCCTCGCAAGTGGGCCTCGTAGAGCTCCACCCGCGCGGGAAACTGGCCGGCGACATCGTGCCGCTCGGTGGGGTCCTGAGAAAGATCGAAGAGTGTCGATCGGCTCGACTCGAGCTCGAGGATGAACTTCCACTTCGAATGCCTCAGTCCCACCTGAAGCAGCGTGTAGTCGGTGAAAAAGCGGGCGACCATGGGCGGCGAAGCGAGAAGCGAGCGCCCCTGGTAGCGCGAAGGCACGGCAAGCCCCACGAGCTCGAGAAGCGTGGGTGCGACGTCCACGAGAGAGCTCACCTGCGGCGCGCGAATTGGCGCGTCGATCGCGCCGGGGACGACCACGATGAGGGGGACGTGGACGTTTTCCTCGTAGATGTAGAGCGAATGCGCGAAGTTCCCGTCGTGCTGCAAGAACGCCTCGCCGTGATCGCCGATCACGATCCAGGTCGTCTTGCCGTCGAGGCCGCGCGCACGAATTCCTTCTATCAGGGAGCCGAGCGCGTCGTCGCCGGCGTAGAGGTCGTTGAGGTAGCGGTCGAGCTCGCTATTTTCCGGAAAGGGGCGCGGTCCGGTGCCCGGCGAGCGATAGGGATGGTGACCGGAAATCGGCATGTACAGGGCAAAGAAAGGGACCTCGCGCGGAGCGTCGTCGATGAACGACAAAACGCGGCGCGTCGTCGATGCGTCGTCGGTACCGAAGCTCGACGCATACTGCCCTCCGATCGTCGAGGCATCCTCGAGTCGATCGAAGCCGCGTCCTTCGATGATCGACGACATCCCCAAATAGGCGAACCGACCGGAGTGAAAGAGTCCCGTACGGTATCCGGCTGCTTTGAAGCGCTCCGCAATGCAGGCTCCCGGAAGAACCGCCTCCGCATACTGCTCGGCTGCGGTATGGGGCGCCGGATAGGCAGCGCACAGGATCGAGTAGAGTCCCTTGATGCTCTCGGGATAGGCCGCGTAGACGTTCTCGAACACCACGCTGCGCTCGGCGAGACGCGTGAGGTGGGGCGTGGGGTCGCGCTCGGCTCCGTAGGGTTGGAGGTACTGCGCGCCGGTCGATTCCTCGATGACCCAGATCACGTTCTGGCCCGAAGCGCTCCCACGCAGATGGGCAAGGTTCCTCGCGTCCCCCTCGAACGGCAAGGGCACCACGTTCCCATCCGAGCGTGCGGCGCCGCCGCTCGCCTTTCGCGACCAGGTCGTGAGAACGATGGCCGCCAAGGCATTGCGATGAAGGCCCCGGCTCTCGATCCGTTTCATGGCGAAAGGGCCCACCGCCACGACTAGGAGCGCCGGGATCGCCGCCGCGACGACCACGCGCCGGCCGTTCACCCGTGCGAGCAGTCTCGGAAATGCAACGGCCAAGACGAGCGGCACCATGATGGCCGCAACGTTGGCCGGAGTCATGTAATGCCGAATCGAGTCGGACAGTGCCCCTCCGGTCGCGGCGACGAGAGCATAGGTAAGGGGTGTCGAAAAAATGCGCGCTACGGGAACGTTCAGCGCGGCATATCCGGCGGCGAGCGCGTAGAGCGCCCAGGGCAGGAGCTCGGCGAAAACCCATCGACGTCTTCCGCGCAGCTGCTCGGCCAGACGAGAGGAGGCCAGATCGAACGCCAAGTAGATCGCGGTGACCCACACGTCTTGAAACGTGAACGCGAACGGAGCCCAGAACGACCGGAGGACATGTCCGCGCCCATCGGCGACCAAGAGACAGGCGACGGCGATCTTGGTCGTGCAGAACACCAGGCCCAAAGCAAGGCCGCGGCGCCACCCACCGAGCGGGGTGCGGCGTGGTGGAGGGCGCAGGCGCATCTTTGGCAACGATCGTTGAAAAAGAGATTCAGCCGGCCGGCCGTCGTTTTGGCCGCCGGCTGGTGTTTTCGTGGATTCTGTAGACATACGCACGGTGAACGACTGCAACCCATCATCGTCGTGCCAATCCACCGACGACAACATCTTCCGGCAGGTGCGCGTGGCGGGCGGAACCGCGAGGAGCTACGTCGAGGGAGCAACCTCGGGCTGCTCCGCCAGCGGCAACGCCGCCAAACACATTCCAGCGCTTTATTACTTTGGAACGTACACGGATGCCACCGGACCCACAATGATCACGACTTCTGCAACACCGAAGTCAGGCCCTACAGCGAGTTCGACGTCAACAACCTGCCGACCTATGCGTTCATTACGCCCACCCTGTGCAACGATGGCCATGATTGCGGCGACAGCATCTTCAACTAGTATCAGCCGCGTTCGCTTACGGCGGACAGCTATTGGAACACGCGGCCACTCCCGAGAGTTCGTCGACTGCTGGTGCGCAAGGGTTCTTCACGTGGTCGAGGTA
>WNGB01004712.1_pt1 | contig 23215 bp, 6 predicted proteins | sample 5400681 | NCBI WGS metagenome assembly WNGB01 (sample SAMN13153367, study PRJNA577476) | soil metagenome | isolation source: 115 cm soil or saprolite under grassland replicate 2 | place: USA:California | collected 2016-06-15
AAAAATTTTTGCCCAAAATCCGACCCTTAAGGCTTCAACCCTAATCAATAAAATCAATAACTTAGAGTGGCCTCAGCCAAGACCTTGGGAGCAATACTCCCACGGTTTCAGTCGCACGCTCAGATAGGGCTGCATATATAAGGACTCGCTAGTCCTTGCTGATCATTGATGCCTGCGACTGCCGCGAGTCTAGGACCAGGCACTGTAGCTACTGAAAGAGGCTCTTCGTCCCGAATTAATCGTGCTGAAGGCTTAACGTAAAAAGAGTCACCGCAAGTAGCCAGCGGGAAACTGGCGTTCTTGTCGAAATCCTTACAACGTGTGGCGAGTTAGCGAGGTCAAGCCTCCGCTTTAGGCACCTAACCATCAACGCTGTGACTCGACCCACTCTTCAGAGGACAGCCGTGCGGCTACTAGGGTGCCTCTTTCAAGTCTGCATAGCGAAGAGGATTTGATCGATAAATGCGCCACTCTTTCTGCGTCAAAAACATCCGATTTCAGGTTTTCCACTTCGATAAGGAAATGATTTAAGACTCCTTGCATTGTGTCGCGATTGCTATTGGTCAGCTCGAATTTACAACGAGACTGGCTTAACTCACAGGCGACTAATTAAATGGTTGACTCCGACAGCAAAAAGTTTTAGCCTGACGGCGTTCACGTTAGGCAACGAGAGTCCTAACCCCTACTCTTCCCCCGGAGCAAGAGTTTCCTCTCCCGTACCTTCACCAACTCCGTCAACACTAACGGAACTGAGAACAAGCCCCGACCACTGGTTCCACAACAAACGTTTTAGTCTGCCCAGGTCAGCGTAGTCTTAGTCGTAATTCCTCCCACGCTTCCTCAAGCTCGAGGTAAGTCCCGTGTCTAGAGGTCCCGCTTACCTGAATACAAGTTCTTCTGAGGTCTCTGGCCCGAAGGATCAAACATCAGAATCCACCTCATCCGTAGAGATGGCTGGTGGGCAGTCTGGCCTTCCTTCGATCTCGCTTCCCAAGGGCGGCGGCGCGATCCGCGGCATCGGCGAGAAGTTTGCGGCCAACCCGGTGACCGGCACTGGCTCGATGACCGTGCCCATCGCGACCAGCCCAGGCCGTTCTGGTTTCGGACCGCAGTTAACGCTCTCCTATGATTCGGGTACCGGGAACGGGCCCTTTGGTCTTGGCTGGAATCTTTCGCTTCCGTGCATTTCACGCAAGACCGACAAGGGTTTACCCAGATACGAGGATGGCGACGACTCAGACGTCTTCATCCTTTCTGGTGCAGAAGACCTGGTACCAGTATTAAAGACAAATCCGATAACCGGCGAATTCGAGAAGGATGCCAAAGGTAACTTTGTTTACGATGAGTTTCCGCGCGATGGCTATCTCGTTCGTCGTTACCGACCGCGGATTGAAGGGCTCTTCGCCCGCATCGAACGTTGGACTAGGCAGAGTGATGGCGATGTCTATTGGCGTTCGACCTCTAAGGACAATATCACAACCTTCTACGGCAGGACCGAAGAAAGCCGCATCGCCAATCCTGAAGATGCTTCTCAGATTTTTAGCTGGTTGATCTGTCAGAGCTATGACGACAAGGGCAACGTCATTGTTTACAAATATGAAGCAGAGAGCTCTGACGGGATCGATCTCGCGCAGGTCCACGAGAAAAACCGCACATCTTTAGGTCGCTCGGCAAATCGGTATCCTAAACGTATCCTTTACGGTAACCACACGCCCAATCGTAATGCCGACTGGAACGCCACTGATCCCGCAGAGCTTCCAGATTCGACGTGGATGTTCGAAGTCGTCTTCGACTATGACGACGGTCACTACCAGGAGCAATCGCCGGATACGAACGGCAACATATTTGCTGAAGCCACGATCGGTCTACCACCAAATTCTTCATGGCCAGTACGTGAAGACCCTTTCTCGGCCTATCGTGCTGGGTTCGAAGTCCGGACATATCGGCTTTGCCGGCGCGTCCTAATGTTCCATCATTTTCCCGATGAACTCGGCGCGGCCGACTATCTGGTGCGCTCGACGGAATTCACACACACCCCGAGCCCGATTGCATCGTTCATCACGCAGGTTACGCAATCCGGCTACGTTCGCCAACCCAACGGAACCTATCTCAAAAAATCTTTGCCGCCACTCGCATTTGAATACAGCCAGGCGACCATCAGCGAAGAAGTCCATGACGTCGACTCCGCGAGTCTCCAGAATCTCCCTGTGGGCGCTGACGGGTTGCAATACCAATGGCTCGATTTAGACGGCGAGGGGCTGCAGTGCGTTCTCGCTGAATATGAAGATGGCTGGTACTACAAGCGCAATGTGAGTCCCCGGTCCTTTACGTTTACCGCAGGAAAGCCCAGGTCGATTGCACAATTCGAACCGGTGACTGAGGTTGCAACGCTGCCGTCCTTCGCTGAAACAATGGGCGGTCGACATCAGTTCCTGGATCTTGCAGGAGATGGCCAACTCGATTGCGTGGTTCTCGAACGGCCAGTAGCGGGTTTCTTCGAGCGGACCCAAGAGCAGGATTGGGATGCTTTCAAGCCTCTTCCATCTCTCCCCAATATTGAGTGGGGCGAGCCCAACCTCCGCTTTGTCGATCTGACAGGCGATGGTCATGCCGACATTTTGATCACTGAGGATGAAGTTCTGGTCTGGCATCCTGCGTTGGAGGAGGAGGGCTTCGGCGAGTCGATCCGAATTCGCAAGCCGCACGATGAAGAAAAAGGTCCAGTGGTCGCTTTTGCAGATGTCGCTCAGAGTGTTTTTCTCGCGGACCTTTCCGGTGACGCCCTCACTGACATCGTCCGCATCCGCAACGGCGAAGTTTGCTACTGGCCTAACCTCGGCTACGGCCGCTTTGGCGCCAAAGTAACTATGGACAACTCGCCGTGGTTCGATGCTCAGGATCGGTTCGATCAAAAACGCATCCGTTTGGCCGACATTGATGGCTCAGGGACAACCGACATCATCTATTTGAGTAGTGACGGGGTCAATATCTATCGCAATCAATGCGGCAATGGATGGAGTGATATCGAGCGATTGTCCAACTTCCCGCTTGTTGACAATGTCACGTCGGTCCAGGCCGTGGATCTGCTTGGCAACGGGACGGCTTGCCTGGTTTGGACCTCTCCGCTTCCGGCCGAAACACCGCGACCGATGCGCTACATCGATCTGATGGACGGGCAGAAGCCTCACTTGCTAGTGCACGTTACAAACAATCTGGGCGCCGAGACTGTCGCGCAATACGCACCCTCGACGAAGTTCTATCTGCAGGACAAGCTCAATAGCAAACCTTGGATTACACGCCTTCCCTTCCCTGTACATTGTGTCGAGCGAGTTGAGACTTACGACCGCATCAGCGGCAACCGGTTTGTTTCCCGCTACGCCTATCACCATGGCTACTTCGACGGTGTCGAGCGCGAGTTTCGAGGGTTCGGCATGGTTGAGCAGTGGGATACGGATGAAATGGGCAGCGTTCCTGCTGACTCGACCACGTCCGAGGCAACGAATCTCGACACTGCATCGTTTGTACCGCCCGTCCACATCAAAACCTGGTTTCATACCGGTATCTACTCGGGCCGCGATCGAGTCTCGAATTATTTTGCGGGGCTCCTGGACGGAAAGGACATCGGCGAGTACTACCGCGAACCCGGCTGGGATGATCCCGAGGCAAGAAAGGTCCTGCTCGATGACACGGTGCTTCCGGCGGAGTTGACGGTCGACGAAGAGCGCGAAGCTTGCCGTGCGCTAAAAGGCCTGATGTTGCATCAGGAGGTGTACGGTCTCGATGGGACTAATAAGGAGCCGCATCCCTACGCGGTCACCGAGCAGAACTTTACCGTCGAGCTCCTGCAGCCTGAAGGTATCAACCATCACGCGGTCTTCTTCACGCACGCGCGCGAGGTGCTCAGCTACCACTATGAGCGCAACCCGCACGATCCGCGCATCGGCCACGCAATGACGCTCGAAGGCGATAAGTACGGCAATGTTCTGAAGTCGGTCGCTATTGCGTACGGGCGCAAGCAATCCCCGCTGACCGAACAACCCGATCAGCACAGACAGACGCAGACGCTTATCACCTACACGGACAACAGCGTCACTATCGCCATTGACGACTTGGGCCAGCCTGACGATTACCGTGCGCCGTTGCCGAGCGAGGTTCGCACCTACGAACTTCACGCTGACCCAAATAACGGTGGTTATGAGCCCTCTGGAGGGAACGGCTTGTTTCGGATCAGCGACTTTGTTGAGAAGGTTAACGGACAAGTGAAGCTGATCTCGTCTGGCGCTGGAGAAATTGCATATGAAGGTACCCTGACACAAGACAAAACTCGTCGACTCATCGAACACGTCCGCACGCTGTATCGCCAGGACAATCTGACAAGCCTATTGCCTCTGGGCCAACTCGAATCACTAGCCTTGCCCGGTGAAAGCTACAAGTTGGCCTTCACGCCCGGTTTATTGGCGAAAGTCTATAAACGCAAGCTCGGCGTAGCGCCAGAGGAGAACTTGCTTCCCGATCCAGCACAAGTGCTGAGTGGCCAGGGTAGCGATCGGGGCGGCTATGTTGATTTGGATGGGAATGGTCATTGGTGGATTCCTGCCGGACGGCTGTTTTTTAGTACGACGGCCAATGTCAGTGATCCTGCGGACACTGCCAGCGCAGAGTTGACGGAAGCCCGGCAGCATTTCTTCTCACCACGGAAATTTGTCGACCCATTTGCTCAGAGTAGGACGGTGGATTACGACGCTCACGATCTGCTGGCGATCAGAACTCTGGACTCATTACAGAATGCAGTAACTGCGCATCACGATTATCGCGTCCTGCAACCGCAGCAGATGAAAGATCCTAATGGCAACGGCAGTGAAGCTGCCTTTGATGCGCACGGCTTCGTCGTTGGTACGGCGATGATGGGCAAGGCTACAGGGGCTGTTGAAGGAGATTCGTTCGACAACTTCACAACTGATCTCACACCGCAACAGATCAAGGACTATTTTGACGCTTCGAATCCGCGCCCGCTTGCCATCGAACATCTCGGTAGCGCCACGACCCGCATCATTTACGACCTCACGCGTGTGCCAGCTTGCGCAGCGTCGATCGCGCGCGAGACTCACGTCAGCGATCTGTCTTCGGGCGAACTAACAAAAGTGCAACTCACGTTCGTGTATTCAGATGGCTTTGGGCGCGAGGCACAGACGAAAATTCAGGCCGAGCCCGGCCCTCTCGATCTCAACGATCCCGCCTCGCCAATGCTCAACCCGCGCTGGGTCGGTACGGGCCTGAAGATTTACAACAACAAGGGAAAGCCGGTGCGGCAGTACGAGCCATTCTTTAGTTCCACACATCATTTCGGTATTGAGCAACACGGCGTCAGCAGCACACTTTTCTATGACCCGGCAGAGCGCGTGGTCGCCACGCTGCATCCCAATCACACTTGGGAAAAGATCGTGTTCGATCCCTGGCAGCAGACCACCTACGACGTCAACGATACCGTCCTCAATACTGACGACTCCACCGTTCCGAAGTTGGATGAAGACGTGAAGGGATTCTTCTCGCGACTGCCTAAAGCAGACTATCTTCCCACCTGGTATGAACAGCGTATTGTGTTAGAAACGAACGATCCAGATCGGATTGCGGCCGACAAAACGTCCGTTCACCGTCAAACGCCAACAGTGGCCCATCTCGACACGTTGGGCCGCACATTTCTGACTATCGCCCACAACCGCTTTGCGCGGAACAACGCCATCATCGAGGAGAAGTATCCCACTCGCGTCGAACTGGACATCGAAGGCAACCAGCGAACAGTGCGCGATGCTATCGTGCAGAATGGCGATGCATTGGGGCGCATCGTCATGCAGTACGACTACGACATGCTCAGCAACCGCATTCATGAGGCCAGCATGGAGGCGGGCGAGCGCTGGATGCTGAATGATGTGACGGGCAAGCCCATTCGCACCTGGGACAGCCGCGGCTTCACGCGGCGCATCAGCTACGATGAGCTGCGCCGCCCGGCGGGATTGTTCGTGATGGAGAGCGGCGTTGACCGGCTGGCCGAGCGCACATTGTATGGCGAGGGCCAGGGTGCGGCGAACAACCACCGGACGCGCATCTTTCAGGTTTTTGACGGCGCGGGTGTCATCACCAGCGAAGCCTACGATTTCAAGGGTAATGTGCTGCGCAGCACGCGCGAGCTGTTGCCCGACTACAAAGGCGAGGTCGACTGGCAGCAGAACCCCCCGCCTGACGACGGGACCTTCACCGCCAGCACGACTTTCGATGCGCTCAATCGGCCCATCGCATTGCTCACACCGCACAATGCCAGCACGCCAGCCAGCGTCGTCCGCCTCGTCTTTAACGAAGCCCACCTCCTCGACAAGGTGGCAGTGAACCTGCGCGGCGCGGCGACGGCCACGCCCTTCGTCACCAACATTGACTATGACGCCAAGGGCCAGCGCATCCTCATCCGTTACGCCAATGGCGCCGAGACGAAATATGAGTACGACGAGCAGACCTTCCGCCTGATCCATCTCAAAACCACGCGCGCCCCGGGCCAGAACGGCCTAGCCTCGCAGATCTTCGAGAACGCGGCGATCGTGCAAGATCTGCGCTACACCTACGACCCTGCAGGTAACGTCACCCGCATCGAAGACACTGCGCTGCTAACGACCTTCCACAATGGCCAACAAGTGGAGCCGGTCTACGACTACACCTACGACGCCATTTACCGCCTGATCGAAGCCGAAGGCCGCGAGCACATCGGACAGACCGAGGTCGCCTTCGCTCCGTCGAACGGCAACCTCCGAGATCATCCTTTCGCGGGCTTGAGCCCGAATCCGAATGACTTGCAGGCGCTGCGCAGCTACACCGACCAGTATGAATACGACGCCGTCGGGAATTTCGAAAAGCTGATCCACAAGGCGGCTAACGGCAATTGGACGCGCGCCTACGCCTACAACGAGCTGAGCATGATTGAATCCACCACAACCAAGAAGGGCAACCGCCTGAGCAGCACGACCATCGGGCAGACGACCGAGACCTACGGCTACGACGCCCACGGCAACATGACCACGATGCCGCACCTCACGCTGATGCGGTGGGATTTCGACGATCAGTTGAGCGCGACTTCCAAACAAGTGGTCAACGTCGGGACGCCGGAGACGACGTTCTACGTATGCGACGCCTCGGGCCAGCGGGCGCGCAAGGTGACCGAGCGTCAGAACGGCACGCGCAAGGGCGAGCGCATATACCTCGGCGGCTTCGAGGTGTACCGCGAATACAACGGCAACGGCGCGGCGGTGGCGCTGGCGCGCGAGACGCTGCACGTGATGGACAACAAGCAGCGCATAGCACTGGTCGAAACCAAGACCGTTGACAACGGTAACCCTGTCAACGGGGCCGTATCTATGCAACGTTACCAGTTCGGGAACCACCTCGGCTCGACCACCCTGGAGTTGGACCAGGACGGCCGGTTGATTTCCTACGAGGAGTATCACCCCTATGGCACAACGGCGTATCAAGTTATGAACAGCGCCGCCGAGGTCAGCTTGAAGCGGTACCGTTACACGGGCAGGGAGCGGGATGAGGAGACAGCGCTGTACTACCATGGGGCTCGCTACTACGCCTGCTGGCTTGGCCGATGGACGACTGTAGATCCTTCAGGGCTGGCGGACGGTCCCGGGCGATACACGTATGCAAGAGCAAATCCAGTCCACTTCGTTGATCCACGCGGAACCGACTCGACTCCCGCACCAGCCTCTGGGAGCAAGCGCCCCGAGCCTCCTCCTCCCCCCGCTCCGGGCCCAGAACTAGAAAGATGGAAACGCGAGCAGCGTGAGGCGAAGATTCGCGCCGCAGGCGAGGCCGCGGGTTCTGCATGGGGGGTATTTAGTGCAGACGTGGAGACATTTGCGCGACGTGTCAGAGAGGCGAAGGCGCCTGAGCAAGCGAAAAGGGAAGAGGCCAAGAGGATTGGAGAGTTCCTACTCAGCCACATCGAGAAACTTCCCGAGCCGCCAGATTTTGAGAACGAGGCAGACGCAAAGATATACGCTGCAGGCTTCGTGCAAGGTCACGGAAAAGGAATTGCAAGTGTTGTTGGCGAGCAGGTTGCTATTGCTCTTGTTGTTGGCGCAATTCTCATTGCCACCCCTGGCGGCAATCGAAAAGTAAGGCTTCCAAGCGGCGAATGGGGCGCGTGGGCTAAGGGAGGGCCGGGCAATGGTCTATTTGTCCTTAACGAGGTCGGAAAAGCAAGATTCGGTTTTGCGGCCGGCGAGGCAGTTACGATCAGATTCAGGCAAGGCATAGCGGATTTCTCTGCGGTAGCGTATCGAATTCGTAGCGAAGAGCGTTCGCTGCGCGTTGCGAACCTGACCTATGATCGCGCCAAGGATACTACGCTTGTTGTGAGGGCGCTCGCGAAGGAATGGGGAATGTCCGAAACTGCGGTCGCGGAGTTCCTCACCACCAACAAGCTTAGGATTCATCATTATATCCCGAACTTTATCCAGCTTGTGCCTGAGCGCTATCATCGGTTGGCCCATGAGGGAGGCGTCAGATGGGCTAAGCTGCTTGCGATCGCTGCCACGACCGGAACCCTTACCACAATCGGCAACCTGTTGGAAGGAAAGTACGATGCGAGATGAATTATCAATCGTGCAGAACCATATTACACGACTACGGCTCACAACGTTAAAGGGATTCACCGCTGAGGACATTTCTGCTGTGGAGAGGGCGTCCGGACTTAGTATCGAAGAGCCCACGCGAACCTTCTTGTGCACGGTAGGTGCATGCGAATCCCCTGTCAGAATAGGGGAGGGAGGTGAGGCAGGCCGGATACTTCACTTCTTAGAGGTTTCTAGGGTGATCGAATACATCACAGAAGATATTGGCCGCCATAAGGTGGTCCCGTTTGCCACCTGCCTCATGGGAGATCTGATTTGTCTGGTCGAACGAGACGGCTTGCAGGAGGTGGTCGCGGCGGATCTTGCTAACGAGAGAACGGTGAGCGTGGCTGGTAGCTTCGAAGCATTTTTGGAAAAGCTTGCGCCCTGCTGAGAGGTTTTTCAACCGAATCAACATTCGACAACTGAGCCTGAACAGCTATGAAGGTGAAGTGGAGCAGGTGCCAATGAAAGCGGATGACACGGGCCGCCCTATTCGGCCCTGAATGAGGATGAAAGGAAGCTGTTTTCCCGTAGCTCGAGGGCTGAATGCCAATACCAGAAACGGAGGTCAAAGGAACCCGATCATGTCCTTTAACGGACCAAGGAAAGGGTTCCTTTCAAACCGCCGAGGAAATGGTGCCCCGAACCGAGCCCCCAGTGGATATTTGATCAAGAGGTATCTTCATTTCCGCTAGAAGCGAAAGACGCAATGAGGAAACGCGGACGAAACAAAACAACTGGTCCAGCGCCGTTCGGGCGATTATCGCAGCAGAAATGCTGTTCATCATATTGCATGTAGCTGAGTCAAGAACAATGGGTCAAGGCAGTTCGGTTATTTCTTACAGAGTGGAGTGGCCGGTTCTGGTCATGGTAGATCGACATCGGCCGCACCTGCCGATCCCGATGTGTTAGAGGCATAGCTGAGGAGCAGCACCATGATTCCAATTACACCTCCGCTTAAATCCGGTGATCGCGGTCCATCGGTCGGCAATCTGCAGGAGGGCCTGCTGCTGCTTTTTGAAAACGGGCTAGCGCAATCCAGCGAAGAACGGCGCCAGCTGACTGAGTTGCTCAGAAGCGAGCGACAAGGTTTGGCGTACAGTACTGGCACTACCAGGGTGATTACTCTCTTACAGGAACGTAATCGGTTGCAGGTAACCGGCTCGGTTGATGTCATTACTGCGGAATTCATCAATAAGTTGTTGAAAGAACTGGGCGCATTCCAGTCAGACCGGGTTGATTCAGTGTTCGTCGTAGATGGTAGAGTCCTAAGCAAGCGAGCTGGTGTCGGCGGCTTGCAAGTGGTGATCGTTGATAGAAATGTCGGTGAGGACACGGGCCTGTCTCTTGCTGAGACTACGACTCGCGACGACGGCAATTACCGAACCACTTTTGTAATTCCAGATCTAAGTCGGCGCAGCAAAGAGCACCCGGACCTGCAAGCGCGCGTGTTTGCCGGCGACGTGTTCCTCGGCGGGTCGGAGGTTCGCTACAACGCCTCCAACCATGAGACCCTGAATGTATTCTTAACGGAGAAGGCGGCGTCAGCTCTGCCCTCCGAATTGGAAACACTCACCTCTTCGCTCTCCACGCACTTCAACGGCAACTTGCGCGAACTTAAGGAGTCGGACCAACGACAGGACATCACATATCTCGCCAACAAGACTGGCTGGGATGCGCGGGCAGTGGCGCTGGCGGCGCTTGCAGATCAATTCAGCGCCAGAACTGCAAATGCTACAGGCACGCCGCAGATCGAGTCACCTTTCTTCTATGCGCTATTCCGCGCTGGTGTTCCCGCTAACGAGCCCGCGCTTTACCGGATCACGGCAACTAATGCGACCGAGATCTGGAAGCAGGCCATCGCGCAAGGTGTTATTACCGCCAGCCTGGAAACTCGTATTCCGCGCGTGACCGAGCAGTTCCAACGCATCGCGGTTGAGCGCAGCCTGGATGGTCCAGCGCTCGCCGGGATCTCCTCGTTGAAGGAAATGCTTACTGTTTCCCTCGGCGAGGATCCCGCGCTCCATAGGAGGTTCGCAGAGATATATGCCGAGCACCGAAACGATTCCGCAAAGCTTTGGCAAACGGTCCGCGAGTCACTCGGAGAAGCAGCCGAGAAACGCCTGAGACTTGATGGGCAGCTTGCTTATCTAACACTGAACAACGCGCCGTTAATGGGCAAAGTGCATGCGGCAGGTGGCCAGACAGGACTGAGCGACAGTGTGAATTTAGCTGAGATGGGTTATTACCGTGCAGATAAATGGCGAGACCTCGTAGGCAACGACGCGATCCCTCCGGAGATTGTTGGCGAGACCGATGAAGAAAGACGTAGTCGTTATGCTGATATGCTAGCCGCGCAGGTTCGGCTCAGCTTCCCAACCATGGTTGTCGCTCAGATGGTGAGGGAAGGTACGACGCCGGTGGCTGCCGCACACCTGGACCAGGTGCACGCCTTTCTTATTGAGCATCAGGGAGAATTCGAGATCGGAATGCAGCCGGTCGAGCGCTACATTGCCCGCAACCAGCTGCAAGTGTCCAAAGAGGTGGCGAAGGAAATCGCTCGCATCCAGCGCGTTTACCAGATCACCCCGTCAGATAGTGCAATGAATGCGCTCCTCGAGAGCGGGGTTGATTCGGCCCTGGCGGTTTCCCGCTACGACCAGGACGAATTCGTCCGCAGGTTTGCCAATGAGTTAGGCGGCGAAGCGCACGCTCGCCTTACCCATGCCAAGGCGCGGCAAGTGCACAATGTCGTCCTGAATCTCGCTTACTCGTATCTGTCCTCCAGGACCGCCCCTCAAATCGGCATGCACAGCCCAGCGAAATATAGCAACACCACACCTGCGCCCGTAGTAAAGGCTCAAGAGGCGGTTGCGAATAACCTGGCCAGCAATATAGGAAGTTGGTTGCTTGACGTCTGGAGCAGCGAATCAGCCGACAACGCCAGCGACGTCATTTCGTACGCGACACTCGAGGCGCTGTTCGGCGAGATGGATTACTGCGCCTGTGAGCACTGTAAGTCAGTCCTAAGCCCAGCGGCATACTTAGTTGATCTTCTCCATTTCCTGGATCGCAACGGTCAGGGCGCTGACAAGAACCCTCTAAATATTTTTCTGGCGCGGCGACCGGATGTCGAGCATTTGCCTCTTACGTGTGAAAACACCAACACCTCATTACCTTACATCGATCTAGTAAACGAGACGCTCGAGTACTACGTCATTCACAATCTGTCTCTCACTGCCTATCGAGGCCATACGACCGACGACACTGTTGGGCCTGAAGAGTTGTTGGCAAGTCCGCAATTTGTCGAAGACAAAGCCTACGAGACACTTGCGGGCAAGCACGAAGCAAACGAGCCTCCGCCACTGCTGCCCCCGACGCCGCCGTTGCCGTTTCATCAGCCGCTCGAAACCTTGCGTCGCTATTTCGATAAGTTTGAGGCACCTCTGCCCGAGGTGATGGAAGGGCTGCGCACCAATGACGACATCGAGCGGCCCGCGCCCGTCGATCCAGCGAATCCCGTGGAGTATGGCTGGCGCGACATTCTCATGGAGGAGCTGCGGCTCTCACGTGACGAATACACTCGGTTAACAGACGACTCTCTCACGCTCAATGCTGTCTATGGTTTCAAACCCGAAACCTCTAACACTGACGTAATGGCTAGCCTCTCCAATGCGAGAGCCTTTGCTCGGCGGATGCAGATCTCTTACGAAGACGTCATTGCTATTCTGAAGAGTCGCTTCGTGAACCCGAGTTCGACGCTGGTCCCTAAACTTGAAGAGCTGGGCGTTCCGTTTCTCACGCTGAAAGCGTTTAAAGATGGAACGATGAACGACGACGAAAAGGCCGAATTCGACGAGCTTATCTCCGGACTTGACGCTTCGCACTTTGGCGGTGACATAAAAGCCTGGATCACAAACGACACTAACTATGCTCGTATCATGAGTTTGATCACTCTGACCGATACAAACGAAGACGTTCTCTGCAGTTTCGACCATGTGGAATTTCGCTACGCTAATCCTGTTCTCTCCAACACGCTCCGACCTTTCGAATTTCATCGATTGATCCGATTCGTGAGGTTGTGGAAGAAACTCGGCTGGAGCATCGAGCAAACCGATAAAGCGATAACCGCACTGTACCCGGAAAGCCAAAATCCGAATAGCCCAGATGACACAATTAACCTACAGCTGCTCGATCAAGGCTTTCTAATCAAGCTGCCGCGGCTCGGAGTAATCCGGCGGCTCATGAAGATCCTGAAACTAAAACCGAAAAAGGATTTACTCGCTCTGCTGGCCTGCTTTGCCCCGATCGATACACACGGCACTGAATCACTCTACCGACAAATGTTTCTGTCGCCCGCACCCACGGAAAAGCCGAATCCATTCGCGGATGATGGTTTTGGCAACTATCTAACGAAGGACGAAAAACTCTCGGATCACCTCGAACCAATACGCGCGGCATTCCTTCTTACTGACGATGAAGTTAAACACATTACCGCGTCACTCAAGTACGATGACGAGACGCTCCTCAAGATAGAGACCATCAGTGCGATTTTTCGCCGCGGTTGGTTGGCGCGGAAATTGAAACTCAGCGTCCGTGAGTTTCTGTTGCTTATCAATATGACTGGCATTGATCCGTTCGCACCACCAGACCCTCCTGTGCCTCCGATTCTGCGCTTCCTGGATGTAGTGAATGGGCTACGAGCAGCATCACTCAAACCGGCGCAAGCCCTTTACCTCATCTGGAACCAGGACATCAGCGGCAAGTCGGTGCCCGCACGCGACGAGATTCTGGGGTTTGCGCGGGCGTTGAGAACGGCCTTCACCGCGATCGAGAGTGAGTTTGCCCTCACAGATGATCCTAATGGTCAAATCGCTCGGACCAGAATGGCGCTTGTCTACGGCAACGATGTAACAAACTTCTTCTTCGGCCTTTTGGACAACACTCTCGTCACCGAAGTCCAATACGACCATCACCAGGATAAGTTGGAGCAGCATCTTCTTGATGCTGCTCCAGGTCGCATTTCGTACGACGACTTTCGTAAGCGCCTCTCCTTCAGCGGGGTTATGACCGAAACGACACGCGACGCGCTAAAGGTTGGGGCAACACTGGAGTTTGAAACGGCTGTTGATAATCTTTACAACGAGAACCAAAAGCTTATCAACCCATTCCTCGCCCGGTTCCCCGAGTTATTGCCGCTTCACGATGCCTTTGTATTTTTTGGTGAGTTAAAGAGCACGGTTGGGTACGCCCATTCCCAACCGAACCTCGAGCAGCCTCTTCTTGCTGTGGCGCCTGGACGGATCAGTTACGATGATGCAAGCAAAACACTTTCGTTCAAAGGTGTCCTGCCGGTAGTTACTCGCGATGCGCTCAAGGCAGTCTCGGGCGTCACGCCACAGTTCCAAACAGCTATCGATAGCCTCTTCGCGGCTAACCAGGCCGCAATTCAGGCTTTCTTCGCGAACCACCCGGCCTTGGTCGCGCAACAGGAAAACTATCTGGCAGCGAACGATTTGTTAGAGCAGAGGAGATCTCTCTTATTGCAGAGCTTCCTTCCGGAGCTAAAGAGTCGACGCAAGCGCCAACAGGCTCTGGCAGCGATTAGCGCGGCGGCAAAGACGGACATTGCAGTTGCCAGCGCGCTTCTCGACGATAAGGAAGTGCTGAATCCGGCGGCCGCACTCGATGGACCAGCCTTGGATGATCTTACGGCGATGGAGACAGCGGGTCTTTCAGCGAAGATGTACTCAGGTACAGCTGTGGGTGGCGAGGGAGTGCAACCTGATCAGGTGAGCGACGCTGAAGCCAATCTTGCCTATGCCGCAACAGGCGAATCGTCACTACCGTTCAATCCCGCCTCCGTTATTTGGACGGGGTATCTCGAGGCGCCGGAAAACGGCTTCTACAATTTCAGTATTAATCCTGCCGCGCCAGGTGGTCCTGGTGCCACTACCGCCACACTCACGCTCAATGACGAAAACAAACCGTTGGCAAAAGACGGCGAGGTGTGGAGCAACACCACACCGATCGAGCTGCGCGCCGGCACGCTCTACTCCATTACTCTTAAGTTGGAAAATATAACAGCTGGCGTGGACCTTCGCTGGCAAACCAAGGGACGGGGCTGGGAAGTAATTCCGTCGCCTTACCTCTATTCGGAGACTCTGGTAAGTCACCTGCGCGCCACGTATCTGCGGTTTCTAAAAGGCGCATCACTCACTGCTGCCCTGAAATTGGAAGCAAGCGAGATGGCATATTTTGCCGGAGCCGAAACCTACCAGATTGGTGGTCGCGGATGGCTGAACAGCCTCCCGGTTGCGGGAACTCCTGACACCACCACTGGGGTCTCATTGCTTGAGCCGTTTGAAGCGCTATTGAATTTCGCCGCGCTCAAAGTCGCACTCTCACCCAACGATGAGCGTCTGCTGATCGTACTCAAGGATCCCAATGCAATTATCGAGACCGCGGACACAACGCCGCTGCACGATGAAAACAGCCTGTTGTTGGCTCTCACTCGCTGGGATGGAGAGTCGCTCGACGCGTTGCTGCTTAGATTCGGAAAGAACATCCAAGGCCAGCCGAACGAAGCCGACAGAGGCGCTCTGAAGGAACTTGCTACCTTTCAACGTATCTATCGCGCATATGCGCTCGTAAAAAAGATTGGGGTCTCCGCGGCGGCTCTAATTGCAGCCACGGCAAATGAGCCAAAGGCTGTTGCGGTGCAAAATTTCAAGGCGGCCTTGCGCGCCCGATATGAACAGAGCGATTGGCTAAACGTGCTGAGACCCATAAATGACGAGATGCGCGGCCTGCAGCGTGACGCGCTGGTCGCCTACATCCTTCATCAGCTGCGCGCAGACCCTTTGTCTGAACACATCGACACGCCGGAAAAGCTCTTCGAATACTTCTTAATGGATGTACAAATGGATCCGTGCATGCAGACGTCGCGCATCCGCCATGCGCTGTCGTCCGTGCAGCTTTTCACCGAGCGCTGCTTCATGAATCTCGAAACCAGCGTCGCACCGTCGGTGTTCGAAACCGAGCAACGTAAACAGTGGGAATGGATGAAACGCTATCGGGTCTGGGAAGCGAACCGCAAAGTGTTCCTCTGGCCAGAGAACTGGGTGGAACCGGAACTGCGCGGCGACCAGTCCCCGTTCTTCAAAGAGGCGATGAGCGAACTGCTGCAGAGCGATATTACCGAGGACAGGGCTGCGACTGCACTACTCAATTATCTGACGAAGCTTGAAGAGGTGGCGAAGTTGGAGCCGTGCGGTATCCATTTCGTCGAGGGTAATTCGGGGACAGCCGACGATGAAGCCCATGTGGTCGCCCGGACCGCAGGTGGCAATCGGAAGTACTTCTATCGTCGCTACGAAGATGGTCTGTGGACACCGTGGGAACAGATTAAACTCGATATCGAAGACAATCCGGTGGTTCCAGTGGTATGGAAGGACCGCTTATTTCTGTTCTGGCTGAGGATTCTCAAGCAGGCGCCACTCAATCCACCACCAGCCCCACAACCGGCCGAAGGCGAGACGCTGTCCTTAGCGAACGTTGATGCATCGGCAATGATTCCACACAAGGTGCCGCAGGTTACGGTGCAAGCTGTGCTGTGCTGGAGCGAGTACTATGACGGCAAATGGCAAGCAGCCAAAACCTCGGATATTAACAGGCCCACCGACTTAGGCCCCTTCCCAGCTACAGGCGCCGGTGCGTTTGATCGCTCTGCTTTGTACCTCTGGATCGCAGACGTGGAGAATGCTCTCCTGATCGGTGTTTTGGGCGCGCAAGACGCATGGTTCATCCTTTACAACACGCACAGCCTACCATTACGCGGGGAAGACGAGGATTCCGGAGTTGTTTCGTCGGCCGCGTATAGCGCGTACTTTAATGGGCCTACTCGCTTCCTCGAGTCGTCCGCCCCCACCTTTGCACTCGGCTACAGAGCGACCTTTAACGACGACCTCTTGGATCGTCCTATTCTAAGCCTGAAGGGTGATTTGCGGTTTCGTATGATCCAGTCGATCCATGTTCCGCAAAATCCTTGGACCACTCCGTTCTTATATGAAGACACTCAACACGCCTTCTATGTCACCACAAAAAAGACGTCAGTTCGGATAGGTCAGTGGCTCTCGTACTACGATGGCTGGAACAGCGCTATGTATCAGTCGATTCCATCGCTCGTCATGCCTGAATACCAACCTCCGGGGCCCGGCCCTTATGAATCCGTGTTTATTGGCCAGGGTGATCCGTACTACATGAAGCGGTTTGTCTCCGAGGACGCTTACATTAAGAAAGGCATTCCCATGACAAACACAGTGCGCTTGGACGGTGCCCAGATCGGCCCGGGGGGCCGTGTGACTAATACCATTCAGAAGTAAAGGGGAGGTAACGCCATGGTGACCTCGGTCGTGTCACAGGAATCATTTCATCAATCTGTTGACGTCTCCTCTGCCTGGCAGGCGGCAGTTCTCGGAGAACCTTGTTTTACATATAAATTCGAGAACTTCTTTCATCCATTTGTCGGCAAACTCATCGAACAGCTCAACACGAAATCGCTTGCAGGAATGCTGGACGCAGATGAGCAGAAGAAATGGACAACCCCATTCTTCGAGACCTTTTATCAAGTACTGAAGAGCGACGTTGTCAAATTCGCAGAGTTTCCTAAGAAGGAGATTGACGTTAGCAGTAGCGGCCCCTACGCAAACTACAACTGGGAGCTGCTGTTCCATTTTCCATTCACTGTCGCCGTTCATCTGAGCAAGAATCAGCGCTTCCTGGAGGCGCAGCGCTGGTTCCATTACATCTTCGATCCAACTGATACCAGCAAACAGTATTGGAAGTTTCTCCGTTTCCGGGACATCGAGAAGGTAACCGCGATTGACGAGCAGCTGATGCTGCTAAGCAAGTCCGATCTCACAGACGAGGAAGAAAAGCTTAGAGACGCCCTTCTACAAAGCTACAACAAGATAAAGGATCATCCTTTCCAACCTCATCCCGTGGCGCAGCTAAGGGTTTTTCCTTATCAATACGCGGTTGTCATGAAATATCTGGACAACCTAATCGCTTGGGGGGACAGCCTCTTCCGCCAAGATACGGTGGAATCAATTAATGAAGCGACGCAGATCTATGTGCTGGCTGCAAATATTCTCGGGGCGCGCCCGCAGCGTATTCCACTGCGAGGGACTATACGCCCAAAGACATTCCACCAGCTCAAGCATGAGAGCGATCATGGCCTTGACGAGTTTAGCAATGCGTTCGTCGAGCTCGAAGGTCAGTTTCCGTTCAATTTTAGCTTGCCGTCCACGAGTAGCCCCGACGTTACGGGACCGTTCGGCAGCGGGCAAGCGCTCTATTTCTGTGTCCCTCCCAACGATAAGCTCCTGGGTTATTGGGATACCGTCGGCGATCGATTGTTCAAGATCCGGCACTGCATGAATATCGAAGGTGTGGTGCGGCAGCTTGCACTATTCGATCCTCCGATCGATCCAGGCATGCTGGTCAAGGCTGCCGCGGCGGGGATCAGCATCGGGTCGATCGTCAGCGGGCTGAATCAACCGATAGGTCCAGTACGCTCTACTCTCCTTATCCAGAAGGCCCTGGAGCTTGCCGCCGAAGTGCGCGGTCTTGGATCGGCGCTGTTGTCAGCCATTGAAAAAGGTGACGGGGAAAAACTGACGATCTTACGCCAGGGCCACGAGATCAAGATTCAGAAATTGAGCCAGGAGGTTCGCTTTCTGCAGTGGATGCAGGCAAAGGAGTCCACCGAATCGCTGCTGAAAAGTCGCGCGAGTGCATTAGAGCGTTACGGTTACTACCAGCGCTTGCTTGGCCTGAACCCGGATAAGAATGCCGCTCCGGAAAAGCTCCCGCTAGACCGTCGGGAACTGACTGAGGAGAACTTCGACGATGCCTATGGCGCGTTGGTGGGCCAATACGATAAGTCAATCCCTGTCGCCCCCTATCCACCAAGGGATACTAAAGAAGAAGGCAATCTGCGCTTGCTTGCCGGTGAGTATGATGATCTGAATGGGCATGCTGAACGAGCCTTGGCCGCAAGAATTTCAGCAGGGGCCGCGGAAACGGTCGCATCGGGACTCGCGGCTGTACCCACGCTTTACATCAAAGCTGCTTACTGGGGTATCGGCCCTAAAGCGAAGATGGCCGGCGGTGATGTTTTCGGCAACATTGGTAGGGCCGTAAGTTCCGGATTCGGAATTTGGGCACAAATCGAGGAGAAACAAGGGCAGAGTGCCTCCAAGAAGGCATCCTACGAGCGTCGCGCCGACGACTGGATCCTTCAAAGCAACCTTGCAGCCCGCGAGCTGATGCAGATCGGCCGGCAGATTCTCGGGTCGTTGATTACCGAGCAGGTGGCGTATCGCGAGTACCTGAACATGCAAAAGCAGATCGAGCATTCGGAGGAAGTAGATCTGTTCCTACACGAAAAATATACGAACGAAGAACTCTACACCTGGATGCAGGGAGAACTCTCGCGCCTTTATTACGAGTACTACCGCTTCGCCTTCGATACTGCTCGCAAAGCGGAACAGACCATGAAGCGCGAACTGATGCGTCCGGAGTTGGATTCTACTGACTACATTAAATTTAACTACTGGGATGGTGGACGCAAGGGACTGCTTTCGGGCGAGGCGCTCTATCTGGATATCAAGAGGATGGAGATGGCCTACCAAGAGAATAACAAACGCGAGTTCGAGCTAACCAAGCATATTTCCCTCCGTCAACTGAACCCGCTTGCGCTGCTGACTCTAAAGGCCACCGGCACCTGCGAGGTCACCATCCCCGAATGGCTCTTCGATCTGGATTGTGCCGGGCATTACATGCGCCGCATCAAGACCGTCAACCTCTCCATCCCTTCCGTTACTGGTCCTTACACCAGCGTAAGCTGCACTTTGTCTCTGCTAAAAAGCACGTTACGCAAATCTCCACTGTTGGCAGACGGTGAGTACGCTCGAGAAGGTAGCGAAGACTCTCGCTTCGTCGACTACTTCGGCACGATCCAATCTATAGTCACCAGCAGCGGCAACAGCGACGGCGGCATGTTTGAGACCAACCTAAATGATGGCCGCTTCCTGCCGTTTGAAGGCGCGGGCGCTGAAAGCAAGTGGAAGCTTGAACTGCCAGCGAGCTTCCGACAGTTCGATTACAACACCATCTCCGATGTGATACTGCACATGCGCTACACCGGTCGGCAGGGCGGCGCACAGCTGCGCGATAAAGCACTTGAGAACATTCAAGCGATCACCGAAGAAGCCAATACCGCCGGTCTAATGATTTTGTTCAGTCTAAAACATGAGTTTCCCAACGAGTGGCACCGATTCCTTCTCGGCAGCGGTAACTTCGAAGCGACAATAAAAAGAGACCACTTTCCTTATTTTACTGTAGGAAAAGAGATCGTGATCGATTCGATCCGTCTTCACGCCATTAAGCCGGATAACGACACGTTCAAGGTCGAGTCGAGGACTCCGCCCGGCCTGCAGCTCATGCAACTCGCAGATGTTCTGAATGATAAGACTCAAGCGGCCTTCGTTTTGTCACTCACTGAGGATCCCGAAGTGCTCGAACGAAGGAAGGAGGCGAACGTATTCGTTTCCATCAAGTACTCGCTGACGGCTTAATCTTCAATCTTCTCGATCTGTTCAGCTGGGGGGGAATTCTTACCGTCTTTTCGTCGTTTTCACCACTCGCTGAGTTTGTCGGGCATTGGCGAGTGTTATACGAACAGCTTCTGAGTATGAGCTAGCGAACAATTTAGAAAGCTCTGCCAGCGCCGAAAGACCGTATTCTTAGCTTCCTCAACTCCCACTCGGATAATTGCCGAGATTTTGCCGAGATTCATATCGAAACGATCACAGCATAAAGCGCATAAACGCATCTTTTCCGACCGCGACCTGTTGTTTTGTTAGCTTTATGCGAGAGATGAAGTTGGTGCAGGTTCTTCTCTAGTCTTCATCTTCTCTAGTCTTCATAACCCCAAGGTCGGCGGTTCGATCCCGCCCCCCGCTACCAAATCTTTCAACCACTTACGGCGATCTGACTAGCAGCGGGTTTTTCATTTGTCACGCTGTGGTCACGTGAAACTGGACTCACGGGCGTCTCGCCCGCATTTCTTTTACTTCCAACCGCGATTGCTTCAACTGCTCGGCGCTTTGCGTCCTCCATCGCGTGGGTGTAACGCATCGCCATCCGAATGTCTGACCAACCGAAGATCGCAGCCAGCGTGAACGCGTCCGCGCCCGCGTCGCCCATGCGAGTCGCGGCGGTGTGGCGGAGATCGTGAAAGCGCAGATTCGTAATCTTCGCGTCTTTTATGGCTCGCGCGAATGAATACTTGATCTCGATTAACCGCTCGCCTGTTCGCGGACTGGGAAAGACATAGCTGCTGGTTTTCGGCTGGTTCTCAAGCAAGGCTCTGACAGTGGCGTTCATAGGGATCAGTCTGTCTTTGCCGTTCTTGGTATCCCGCACGTGAATCAATCCACGCTCGAAATTGAGATCGAACCATTGAAGCCCGCAGATTTCGCCGCGTCGCATTCCAGTGTGTAATGCGATCAGGACGATGCCTTTCAGCCATTCGCAACCGTCAAGCTGTTCGAAAAGGGCAGTCTCTTCGTCTGACGTTAGGTAGCGAACCCGTTCGCCAGAGACCCGAAACATGGTCGTTCGTGGTCTTGAAGCAATCAACCCCTTTTCCAAGGCCAGCGTGAAAATCGAAGAGAGGACTTGCATCTCTTTATTCACGCGCAATGGGCTTCGTTTCCGAGCCAGCCTCGTCTTTTCCTGGACACGCATCTGTCGATATCTCTCAATCATCTCGGTGTCGATTTCAGAAATGAAACGCTTGCCGAAGAAATTCTTGAGAGGCTTACAAATGCTGTCGATCGAAGCGTAACTCTTTTTTAGTTTCTTGGTCGGCAGGAATGAGTTATCAACAAACTTGTAGAAGCGGCATTCCGGCCTTTCCACGAGGCCAAATTTCTTTTCAAAGATCTGAGTTCTGATTCTGGCCTCGGCCTTTAGTGCTTGCGCCTTCGTCCGTGCGCCTTTCAGGACGCGTTGGACTCGGTGCCTTCCTTTTTCACTGATGTCAACAACCCAGTGTTCTCCCCTTTTTCTTACTGACATCGGCTGCTCCTTTCCGGTTTGCCGCCGTTACAGGAGCGAGGTGAGTTTACCACGCACAAGCTTTGCATCTGACTTCTTTGATCTTGAGATCTTAGATTCTTAGATCTGAGATCGATCGTAGTGTTGGCCTTACATTGTCGGCTGATTCCATGCAGCCACGCTCCGGTCCAACATCAATCTATGTGCCACGCTGTGTAGGGTTCTTGGGATCTAGGAAGGATCCAGAATGGATGGGATTAGTGCCCAAAAGCAGCATTTACAATTCAAATAAACAACCGATTAAGATGTGCGTAAAAACCAAATCTATCTTTGACATAGTACCGCTTAGGTCACTGCAACGCTGGGTTAGGGGCATCTCCTTCCCGCGCACATTCGCGCAACTCGGCCTCAAACTGCTTCAATATCTCTTGCTGAGCTATGCGCAGGTTGCCAATGAAGTGCATGAGGGGCCGGTACTGAAGTTCCAGCCGATCGACTTGTTCGTCGAGTAGACGAATCAGTTTCTCGCAGCTCTCAGCTGAGTCTGGATCGAAGTTGGCCAACAACTGATGAACCAGAAGGTTTCTCTCTTTGACGAGTTCGCGGAGTTGACGTCTTCGATCCTGAATTGAGTCTTTGTTGGACTCAATCCTTATGGAAACCGACATCCATACCTCGTCGAGTTCAGTTGCGGGGCTATCGTTGGAAGAGTGACTCGAATAGACAGTTTTGAAGAAGTCCTCCACTAGCCAGCCGAGTGGCTTGCGATCGGTATCTTTAGCCTTGTCCCGATGAAGCTTGGCCAGTTCTGATGCGTAGCCTTGAAGATTCCCTTGGACAATGATTAGCTTCAGCGCTCTCTCAAACAGCTGGAAGTTGACCAAATTGCGGCCAATCTTCCGAAAGGCAACATCCCGCAGATCGTTTGAGTGATTTTCAGGCATGAACTTGGGTGATGCTCAACGCTTTGATGTCGCCTAAATCAAGATGATCTTCTGTCCGTCTAATAGCTGAGCCTTACGCGCCCGGATCGACGTAGGATCTCCCCTTTTTCTTACTGACATCGGCTGCTCCTTTCCGGTTTGCCGCCGTTACAGGAGCGAGAGGATTCTAACACGCACACATCTCCGGCTGATTCACACGTACGACCAACTTCAGTTTGTCGCCTATGACGACAAGCTAAGCCTCATCGGAAATCAAAAAGTCCGACACTCTTCAATCCTCATGCAAATCTGTTCTCGTAGTTGTTACCGCGTTGGTTCGTTCCAGGCCAGAACCGCATCAAGCCGAAACCGCAACAGACTGCCTTTGCGCTCGAACGGAATGCGGTTGTCGCTTACCCAGGCGTAGATGGTCCGTGGCTTTACCTTGAGAAGCTCAGCCACTTCTTTCAACGTCAAATAAATCGGTAGCTCTTTCGCCTGTTT
>WNGB01004974.1_pt1 | contig 23213 bp, 20 predicted proteins | sample 5400681 | NCBI WGS metagenome assembly WNGB01 (sample SAMN13153367, study PRJNA577476) | soil metagenome | isolation source: 115 cm soil or saprolite under grassland replicate 2 | place: USA:California | collected 2016-06-15
TGGACGGTGCCGTTGGCGTTCATGAACCACAAGGAGACGTTGCCGGAGGCGGTGTTCTGCCACAGGATGTCGGCGATCCCATCGCCGTTGAAGTCGCCGGCCCGGGGTACCCAGCCCGCCAGGGTCCCCAGACCCACCGTGCTCTGGACCGTGCCATTGGTGTTCATCAGCCACAGCGCCACATTGCCCGAGGACGTGTTCTGCCACAGGATGTCGCTCGTACTGTCACCCTCGAAGTCATGATCGACCTGGTTGCGTATGCTTGCGATCTCGTTGCTCCCTGGCTGCGTCACCCACAACGCGCCGTCCGGGCCCGTCGTCAGGCCGAGGGGATTGCTGTCGCCGGCCCGAAACCAGGCGACGGTCCCAGTCGTCGTGATCCGACCGACGACGGAGAAAAACGAGGACGCCGTGAACCACAACGCGTTTGCCTGGACGGTGATGTTGATGGGCTGCGGTGCGCCGGTCGGGAAAGGAGTCGGCTGGAAGCCGGGGATCGGAAACTCGGTGATGGTGCCGGTCGTCGTGATCCGCCCGATCTGCTTGCTCCCGAATTCCGTGAACCACAGAGCGCCATCGGGACCGACCGTGATGCCCTGAGGACTGCTGCCCGGCGTCGGGAGCGGGAACTCCGTGATGCTCCCGGCGGTGGTGATCCGCCCGATCTGATTGCTTCCGGCTTCCGTGAACCACAGGGCTCCATCGGGTCCGGCGGCGATGCCTTGAGGCGTGCTGCCCACGGTGGGCAGCGGGTACTCCGTGACGACCCCGGCCGTCGAGATCCGCCCGATCTGGTTACGATTGAATTCCGTGAACCACAGCGCGCCGTCGGATCCGGCGGTGATGCCCCGGGGCGAGCTGTTGAGGCTCGGGATGGCGAACTCGGTGACGCTTCCCCCGGTGGTGATCCGCCCGATCTGGTTGCGATTGGACTCCGTGAACCACAGCGCGCCGTCGGGCCCGGTGGTGATGCCCCGCGGCCCGCTGTTGGCGCTCGGGATGGGAAACTCGGTGATGACACCGCCCGTGGTGATCCGCCCGATCTGGTCGCTCCCGAATTCCGTGAACCAGAGCGCACCATCCGGTCCGACGGTGATCTCCTGAGGAGAGCTGCTGCTGGTTGGGAGCGTGAATTCCGTGACCGCCACCCCACGGGCCGGCGGTGTTCCACTCAGCAGCAGGATGGCCACCACGACGATTCCCATCAGGGCTGGGCCGAAACGACGCCCCGGGTCGAGCCAGAATTGGCGCTCGCTGTTCATTGCGGTGCCCCCCAAATGGGGCGTACGACCACGTGGCCACGCTCGTCTCATCCCACGCCCCTCCCGGACCGGCGGCGGCCCCTTGTCACTCACCGCCCCGCATTGTAGTCCTTGACGCGCTATCCACGCTCGGTCCGAATTCAGGCGCGGCGGGCGGGAAGGAAGCCGAGGGGCGGCGCTCGCCGCGCCGCCCCGTGGGAACGGGTTACTTGGGCTGGGGGGTCAGGCGGAGATACGGCTTGAGGGCCTTCCAGCCCTTCGGGAACTTGCCCTTCGCCTCGTCATCGCTCACCGCGGGGACGATGATGACGTCGTCGCCCTGCTTCCAGTTCACTGGCGTCGCGACCCTGTGGGCGTCGGTCAGCTGGAGCGAATCGATCACGCGAAGGATCTCGTCGAAGTTCCGCCCTGTCGTCTGGGGATACGTGATCATGAGGCGGATCTTCTTCTTGGGGTCGATGACGAAGACCGTGCGCACGGTGTAGACCTCGTCGTGCGCGGGATGCATCATGCCGTAGAGCTCGGCGACCTTGCGCTGAGGGTCGGCGATGATGGGGAAGTTCGGCGCGTGGCCCTGGGTCTCCCGGATGTCCTCGGCCCAGCCCTTGTGGGACTCGACGGGATCGATCGAGAGCCCGATGCACTTGACGTGGCGCTTGTCGAACTCGGGCTTGAGCCGGGCCACGTAGCCGAGCTCCGTCGTGCACACGGGCGTGAAGTCGCGGGGGTGCGAGAACAGCACGGCCCAGCTGTCGCCGACCCAGTCGTGGAAGCGGATCGGACCCGCGGTGCTGTCGGCCGTGAAATCCGGCGCGGTGTCACCGAGTCGTAGTGTCATGGCGTGATCCTCCTGGGATGAATAGGGGCAAGTGTTGATGCTCGACCACCCCGGCACACGTGTCAAGATCGGTCGATGTCCTTACTGCTCGTCCCCGTGAGCGGGCGGCACGTCCGCGATCTCCGGTCGCTCGTCGCCGAGGAGCCCATCGCGCGCGTGCCCCTGCCGGCTCTCGACCCCCGCGCGGGTCTCCTGGCCTTCGTCGAGGGGGCGCAGCGGCTGCGCGCGCGCGGTGCCGGCGAGACCTTCGCCGTCTGCGAGGACGATCGCTTCCTCGGCATCGCCGCGCTCGCCCGCGTCGAAGAGGCGCCCGCCCGCGCGGAGCTCGGTTACTGGATCGGCCGGGCCCACCGGGGTCACGGCTATGCGACCGCGGCCGCCCGCCAGCTCCTCGCCCACGGGTTCGAACGCATGCGGCTCGACCTCGTCTTCGCGCGGTGCCTCGGCTCGAACCACGCTTCCCTCCGTGTCATGGAGAAGCTCGGCTTCCACTTCGTCGCCGTCGAGCCTTCGGATGATGCGAGTGAGCCGGTGTGCAGGTACGAGCTCGGACGCGAGGAGTGGCAGGCTCATCGTTGATCGGGCGGATCGCAGTCTCTACTTCAGGAGCGTCTCGGCGGCCTCCATCAGCGTTTCGGACAGCGTGGGATGCGCGTGGATCGTCGCAGCCACGTCCTCGACGGTCAGCGCCGCCTCGACGGCCAGCGCGCCCTCGGCGATCAGCTCGCCCGCTCCGGGGCCGACGACGCCGACGCCGATGACACGGCCCGAGTCGGGATCCACGACGAGCTTGGTGAGGCCGTCCGGGCGCCCCAGCGTGGCCGCGCGACCCGACGCCGCCCAGGAGAAGCGGGCGATCTTCACCGGGCGCGCCGCGCCCTCGGCCGCGCTCTCGGTGACGCCGCACCATGCGATCTCGGGGTCGGTGAACACGACGGCGGGGATGGCGACGTTGTCGAACGCGGCCGGCCGCCCCGCGATCACCTCGGCCACCACCTTGCCCTGGCGCATCGCGCGGTGAGCGAGCATCGGCTCGCCGGTGACGTCACCGACGGCGTAGAGATGCGGATCCGTCGTGCGGCCCCGCTCATCGACGGCGATCGGCCCGCGTCCGCTCGAGGCCGAGATCCGCGGTGGCGGCGCGACGCCCGACGGCGACGAGCACGCGGTCGAACGTCGCCGTCACGTCGCCGTAGCTCGCCTCGACGCCGCCGCCGGTCGCGCGTAGCGCCGACAGCGGCGTGCCCACGCGCACCTCGGCGAAGAGCTTCTGACAGCGACGGGCGAGCGGCTGGACGAGGTCGCGATCGACACCGGGCAGGAGACCGTCGAGCGCCTCGACCAGGACGACGCGGCTGCCCAGCGCGGCGTACACCTGGCCGAGCTCGAGGCCGATGTAGCCCCCGCCCACGACGAGCAGCCGCTCGGGGATGTCGGGCAAGGCGAGGGCGGCCGCCGAATCCATCACACGATCGCTCCCGATGGTGAGACCCGGCAGCGGGCTCGGCCGTGAGCCCGTGGCGATGATGCCATGGGTGAAGCGCAGGGTCTGCGCCTCGTCGCCCTCGACCCGGACCTCGCGTGAGCTCTCGAAGAGCGCGCGCCCGCCGATGACGTCGACCCCTCGGGACTTCGCCACCGAGGCCAGACCGCGCGCCAGCTTGCCGACGACCCGCTCGGTCTTCCACTTCCGGAGGGGGTCGAGCGACACGCGCGGCTCACCGAAGTCCACGCCGAACTCGCGGGCGCGCTCCGCCTCCCCGATCACGGCGGCGACGTGAAGGAGCGCCTTCGACGGGATACAGCCCTCGTGCAGGCACGTGCCGCCGAGCCGCTTGTCGGCGTCCACGATCACCGTCTCGAGCCCGAGCGCGGCGCACCGAAACGCCGCCGAGTACCCGCCGGGGCCCCCCCCGATCACGACGACGTCGACATCGCGCCCCAGATCACCCATCACCATGACGTCACAGCTCCAGGAGCAGATGATCTGGCCGTTCCAGGCGACGCACGATGTCCGTCGCGAAGCGGGCGCCGTCGGCGCCGTCGGCCACCCGATGATCGAAGGTCAGCGAGAGCGGAAGCATCAGCCGGGGAACGATCTGTCCCTCGCGGACCACGGCCTCCTCGCGCGCGCGCGCCACCCCCAGGATCGCCACCTCGGGGTAGTTGATGATGGGGATCGCTCCGGTACCGCCCAGCGCCCCGATGTTCGTGATCGTGAAGGTCCCGCCACGGAGATCCTCGAGCGTCGCCTTGCCCTCGCGGACGCGCTGGGCAAGCGCGGCCAGCTCGCGCGCGAGCTCGATCAGGGGCTTCCGGTCAACGTCCCGGATGACGGGGACGATGAGCCCGCGATCGCTGGCCACGGCGACGCCGAGGTGATGGTAGCGCTTGAGGATCAGCTCGCCGGCCTCGGCGTCCAGGCTCGCGTTGAAGTCCGGATGATCACGCAGGGCGAGGGCCGTCGCCTTCAGAAGGAAGCTCGTCAGGGTCAGGACGACGCCGCGCTCACGCGCCGGGTCGAGATTGCGGCGGATGAGCGCGTCGAGCTCGGTGATGTCGGCGCGGTCGAAGTGCGTGACGTGGGGGACCAGGGCCGCGGAGAGCGCCATGCGCTCGGCAATCGTCCGGCGCAGATGGGACAGCGGCCGGCGCTCGACGGCCCCCCATTGCTCGAAGTTGGGTAGCGGCGGCGGCTCCAGGCCCACGCGCGCCAGCGGCTTCGCCGCCTCGCGCCGGGCGGGGGCCGGCGGCGCGGCGGGTGGCGCGGCCTCGTCGACGGTCGCCGGCCGCGTCGCGGCCGCGCGCACGTCGTCGTCGAGCACGCGGCCGCCCGACCCGCTGCCGCGCACGGTACGGAGGTCGACCCCGAGCTCGCGCGCCAGCCGTCGCGTCGAGGGCGTCGCCGGGACCGGCCCCTCGCGTGCCGGCGGCGCCGACGACCCCCGCGGGGTGGCCGATGGCGACGCCGCCGGCGCGGGAGCCGGCTGCGGCGACGGCGCCGCGGTCCGTGGCTCGCCTGTTCCCGATACGTTATCGATCACTGAAGGGCTCGGCTCGCCGCCCGAGCGCGGCTCACCTCGCACTGCGGCTTCCGCGAATGTCACCAGCACCTCGCCGACCCGCACCGTCTGGTGCGCGGCGACGTGGACCTTCTCGATGCGACCCGCCATCGGCGACGGGATCTCGACCTGGGCCTTGTCGGTCTCGACTTCGAGGAGCGGCGCGTCCTCGGGAACGATCTCCCCTTCCTTCACGAGTACGCGCACGATCTCGGCCTCGACCAGCCCCTCGCCCAGATCAGGCAGGACGAACGCGCGGGACATGGGTCAGAACGAGAGCGTTTCGCGGGCCGCGGCCACGACGCGAGCGGTGTCGGGCACGTTGGCGCGCTCACGCGCGAAGCCGACGAAGGGGACGTCGTAGGCCGTGACGCGCCGGATGGGGGCCTCGAGCGAGAGGAACGCCCCGTCCATGATGCTCGCCGCGATCTCGGCCCCCGCGCCGAAGCTGCGCGGGGCTTCGTGGACGATGACCGCGCGCCCCGTCTTCGTCACGGACCCGACGAGGGTCTCCCGATCGAGCGGCGAGATGGTCCGCAGATCGATGACCTCCGCCTCGACGTGATCGTCCCGGGCCAGGATCTCGGCGGCCTCGTGCACGATGCGCAGCATGGCGCCGTAGGTGATGAGCGTGAGGTCGCGGCCCTCGCGCGCGACGTGGGCCCGCCCGATCGGCAGCGTCTCCGGCTCCTCCGGGACCTCCTCACGCTCGGCGTGATACAGCGCCTTGCCCTCGAAGAAGATGACGGGATCCGGATCACGGATCGCGCTCACGAGCAGGGCCCGCGCGTTACGGGGACCGGAAGGAATCACCATCTTGAGCCCGGGGATGTGGGCGTAGAACTGCTCCTCCGACTCCGAATGGTGCTCGAGCGCCCGCACGCCGCCGCCGTAGGGCATGCGCACGACGAGCGGGATGTGGAACCGCCCCTGAGAGCGCATGCGGTAGCGTGCGGCGTGATTCTCGAACTGGTGGAAGCACTGAAAGGCGAAGCCCGAGAACTGGATCTCGCACACGGGCTTGAGACCGTAGAGGGCCATGCCGACCGAGGTCCCGACGATGGCGGCCTCGGCCAGCGGGCTGTCGATCACTCGCCGGCTGCCGAAGGCCCGGTGCAGATCCTCGGTCACGCGGAAGACGCCGCCGTCGACGCCGACGTCCTCGCCGATGACGAGGACATCGGGATCCCGTTCCATCTCCTGGCGGAGCGCCAGGTTCAACGCCTTCACCATGTTCAGCTTCGCCATGGCGTCACCGGACGGTGGTGCGCTGGCCACGCATCGGCGGCGACGCCGGGCGGGTCTCGGCGTCGCCGGCGCCCCCGGCGCGCAGCCGTGCGGCCACCTCGTCGCGCTGGGCGCGCAGGTCGGGCGGTAGCTCGCCGTAGACGTGATCGAACATGGTCAGCGGATCGGCAGGCGGCGTGGCCTCGAAGCGCCGGATCGCTTCGGCGATCTCGGCGTCCACCTGCGCCTCGAGGCCCTCCTCGAGGAGGTTTCGCTTGTGTAGATACGTGCCGAAGCGGGTCAGCGGATCCTTCCGCTCCCACTCGGCGACCTCCTCGGCGGAGCGATACTTGGTGGGGTCGTCGGCGGTGGTGTGCACGCCGAGACGGTACGTCACGCACTCGATCAGCGTGGGCCCCTCGCCCGCCCGTGCCCGCGCCACCGCTTCGCGACCCGCGGCGCACACGGCCAGGATGTCGTTGCCGTCGACCTGCAGGCCCGGGAAGCCATACGCGAGGGCCTTTTCTGCGATCGTCCGCGAGTGGGTCTGTTTCTTGAGCGGCACGGAGATCGCCCACTGGTTGTTCTGGCACACGAACACGATCGGCACGTGCCAGACACCGGCGAAGTTCATGGCCTCGTGAAAATCGCCCTCGGACGTCGCCCCATCGCCGAAGAAGGTCATGACCACCGCGTCGTCACCGCGATACTGCGCGGCGTACGCGAGGCCGACGGCGTGCGGGATCTGGGTGGCGACGGGGATGGTGATGGGCAGGTCGTGCTGGTCGGGAGCCGGCTGTCCCCCTTCGAGGTAGCCTGCGAAGAGGAGCAGGAGCTTCTCGATGGGCCAGCCCCGCCAGATCATGGCCGCCGTCTCCCGGAAGGAGGGGACCATCCAGTCCGACGGGCGCAGGCAGGCGACCGTCCCCAGCTGCGAGGCCTCCTGGCCCTTGATCGGCGCGAATGTCCCGATGCGGCCCTGCCGTTGCAGCCGGACCATCCGCTCGTCGAGGCGCCGGCCCAGGAGCATGGCGCGATAGAGACGCTTCAACTCCTCCGTGGACAGCTCGGGCTCGAGGGCGGTGTCGACGTTACCGTCGCTGTCGAGGATCGACAGGTACTCGACGTGGAAGCGAGGCTCGAGACGAGTTCTCGGCATGGGCCCGATCGCTGTCTCGATTGTACTCCCGACGTCAGCCGATGCTCGGCGGACGCGGAGGTGTCGGGGGCCCCGGCGGCGGTGGAGGGCCCGGCGGGCGGGGCCCCGGTGGATGGGGTGGCTCGGGCGGTTGTGGCGGCTCGGGCAGCGGCGGACGCCGAAGGATGGCTACGCCGCCTTGTCTTTCGCCGACTCCGGGCTGATCGGAATCCGCCACCCGTTGGTCATCCTTCTCGAGAGTGTGTCCAGTCGATGGACGATCGCATGCCCGGAAAAATACAAGAAGCATGCCCGTGAAGGCGATGGCTCGTCTCCGGTATCTCGGCCGTGGTCGGCGATGCCGGGCGACCAGCTGACGACGCGCGGCCGCGAGCCGCGCGTCCCGGAGCCTCTGCTCGGCCAGGATCCCGATGGCGTAGTCGCTCATATCCATCGCCAGTCTCCTTTTCCATGGGGCCCCGACGTCTCCCCGGCCCGCAATGCTCCTCGACGGCCGTGTACGCCATGATCGGCGGCGTGGGACTATCAGGGAAATCAATTGTTGTCATGCAGACCATCAGTTAGAGTTCGGTTCGTGGAGCTCCAGCTCGCGCACGTGCGGACGCTCGAGGTGGTGGCGCGGCACGGCAGCTTCTCGCGCGCCGCCACCGAACTCAACCTGACGCAGCCTGCCGTCAGCATGCACGTGAGCCAGCTCGAGCAGCGCCTCGGGATTCCGCTGCTGGAGCGCGTCGGCAAGCGCGCGTTTCCGACGCGCGCCGGCGAGGTGCTGCTCGCGCACGCCGCGCGGGCGGTGGCGGAGCTGGAGGCGGGGATCGCGATGGTGCAGCGCCTGCGCGGCATCGTGGCCGGACGCGTGCGCATCGGTACCAGCGCCTCCATCAGCATCTATCTGCTCCCGCCGGTCCTGCGCCGCGTGCGCGCCCGTCATCCGGAGGTCGAGCTGGTGGTGGTGACCGGCAACGCGCCCGAGATCGCGCGCGCCGTCGTCGCCAACGCGTTGGACGTCGGGATCGTGAGCCTGCCCGTGCGGGAACGCGAGCTGACGATCCTGCCGTTCTACCGGGACGAGCTGGTGGCCATCGCGCCCCCACAGGCCCGGTGGCGTCGCCGGCGGACCATCGGCGCCGCCGAGCTGGCCCGCGAGACGTTGATCCTCTTCGAGCAGGGCAGCACGCAGCGGCGGGTCGTCGACGCATGGTTCCGCGGCGCGGGAGTTTCCCCCGGTCAGGCCATGGAGCTGGGAAACACCGAGGCGATCAAGAAGCTGGTGGGCGCGGGGCTCGGATTATCCATGGGATCGTGGTTCGCCGTGAGGAACGACGCGCAGGCCAGACGCCTCGTCGCCCTGCGTCTGATTCCCCGGCTCGTCCATCAGCGGGGCATCATCCTCCGGAAGGACAAGCCGAGAGCTCCCGCCCTCATCGCCGTCCTCGATGCGCTCCGGGCGGGCGGGCAATAGCGCCGGGGGTTCGAAGCCCTACGCGGCGCGCTCGGTCACGGGCTCTCGCTGCACCAGGGGCTGCAGACGCGGCAGCGTGACCGCCACGACCAGGGCGGCGACGGCCAGGACGAGCCACGCCACGCGGTACGAATCGGTCACATGCAGCACGATCCCGAACAGCGGCGGTCCGATGAGAACGCCGCCCCAGGAGAAGATCACCGCGAGGCCGGTCAGCAATCCGGCCGAGCGCGAGCCGCCGATCTCGGCCACGAGGGCGAAGTAGAGACCGACCCAGCCGAACGCCGCGATGCCGGCGACCAGCGCGAGCGCCGGCAGCAGCACGGCCGGGAGCGCGGCCCCGAGCCCGAGACCGCCAAGGGCGGCGACGGCGAGCAGCGCGTTGATCGTCAGCCCCGGCCGGCGCCGCCCATCGAACAGCCGATCGCTGACGAAGCCCCAGCCCAGACGCCCCACCGCGCCGCCGAGGTGGGCGACGGCCAGGAGCCGCGCGGCGTCGACCACGGAGACACCAAAGGTGTCGCGCATCGCGAGCACCAGATACGCGAGCACCCCCGACTGCACGAGCGAGAGCGCGAGGCCGCAGAGAAACACGACCATCACCCCGCGACGACGAAGGAACGGGCCGACGTCGGCGAGGGTGGTCGGGCGGGCGGGTGGCGCGACAGGCCGGGCCGGGGGGTCGCGATAGAACGCTGCCAGCAGCAGCGCGGACACGAGCGCCGCTCCACCGGCGACGGCCAGCGCGCTTCGCCACCCCAGAACGACCGCGACCGGCGGCAGCACCGCCGCCGAGGCCATGCCACCGAACGTCAGCCCCGCCTGCTTGATGCCCATGGCCTGCCCGCGCTCGCGCGGGGGAAACCACTCGACGATCGCCTTGCCCGTCGCCGGGTTGAGGACGGCGAAGCCGAACCCGGCGATGACCAGGCACACGAGCATCGCGGCGAGATCGCGCGCCAGGGCGGCGACGACGACCATCGCGCCGGTCAGGACCTGGCCGGCGACGAGCGATGGGCGCACGCCCCGGCGCTCGGTCACCCAGCCCGCCGGCAGCGACATGAGCACACCGCCGAGATAGGCCGCCGGCAACAGCAGCCCGACCTCCATGCGCGACAGCCCGAGGCCGTCGAGCAGGAACGGCGACAGCGGCGCGACGGCGAGCACGGCCATGGAGCCCAGGCCGTGGGCCAGCGTGACCAGGACCAGCGCGCCGCGCTTGCTCACCGCGCGGAGGGGAATCGCGGGGGGCGCTTCTCGCGGATGGCCTGCAGGCCTTCGCGCACGTCCTCGTCCATGAACGTCAGCATCTCGAGCGCGATCGATTGATCGAAGATGGGACCGGCCTGGCGAAGCCAGTTGTTCAGCGAGCGCTTGGTCCAGCGGATCGCCTGCTGGCTGCCGGCGGCGAGCCGCTCGGCGACCTCCGACGCCTTGGCCATGAGCTCATCGTGCGGCACGCACAGGCTGACGAGCCCGATGCGCTCCGCCTCCCGGCCGTCGATGAAGTCGGACGTCAGCAGATAGTACTTGGCCTTCGCCATCCCGCAGAGCAGTGGCCAGAGAATCGCCGCATGGTCGCCGGCGACGACGCCCAGCTTGGTGTGGCCGTCGGTGATGCGGGCGCTCTCCGACATGATGCTGATGTCGGCGAGCAGCGCGACGACGAGGCCGGCGCCGACGGCGACGCCGTTGATGGCCGAGATGACAGGCTTGTCGAGGTTGATCATGTTGTAGACGATGTCGGACGCTTCACGGACGGTCCGGACCAGCCGCTTCGGGTCGCGCATGTTCGCCTCCACCATCTCGAGGTCGCCGCCGGCGGAGAAGGCGCGTCCGGCGCCGGTGACGAGCGCGACCCGTGCCTGGGGATCGGCGTCGACCGTCAGCCAGACCTGCGTCAGCTCCCAGTGGAGCCGGTCGTTGGTGGCGTTGAGCACGTGGGGCCGGTTGATGGTGATGAGCAGGACGCCGCTCGGCCGTAGCTCGAACTGCAGATGCTCATAGTCGCTGTAGCGCATCCCTTCCTCCCGTTCGGAATCTCGACACCGTACAATCGCCCCGTGAACGTGATCGACGGCCCGAGCCTCGGCGCCTTGAGCGCGCTCGGGTCGGCGCTGGCCTGGGCCGTGATCACCCTCATGGTGCGGGCGCTGACGCCCGCCTTCAACTCCGTCACCCTCAACGCGGTGCGCACGACCGTCGCCGGCGTCCTGCTCGTCCTCTGGGTCCTCGTCACGGGCGGGATCACCGAGCTGACCTCGGTCTCCACGTCCGCTTTTCTCCTGCTCGCCGTCTCGATCGTCGTGGCGAGCTCGCTCGGCGACACCGTGTTCTTCGAGAGCAGCCAGCGCGTGGGGGTGGCCCCCGCGCTCACGATCTCCATGACCTACCCGCTCATGGCCGCGGTCTTCGCCGCGGCATTTCTCGGCGAGCCCGCGACCATACATACCGCGCTCGGCTCGCTGCTGACGCTGGGCGGTCTGGCGATGATCGTGACGGCCCGCGGCGAACAGGCCCGCGCCACCGGCCAGTGGTGGCTCGGCTTCGGCTGCGCTCTCCTGGCCGCGCTCTCGTGGGCCGTCTCCGTCATCCTCCTCAAGGCACCGCTACGCGAGATGGACGCCATCACGGCCCAGGCCCTCCGGATGCCGATCTCCGGCGCATTGCTCTTCGCCATGCCATGGGCGCGTGGCGCCGCCGGCCGCATCGCCCGCAGCCCGTCCTCGGTCCTGTGGCGCCTCGCCGTCCTCTGCCTGCTTACCACCCTGAGCAGCACGCTGTTCGCCGCCGGCGTGAAGTACGCCGGCGTGGCCGTGGGCACGGTCCTGTCCTCCACCGCGCCGATGTGGGCGCTGCTGCTCGGCGCTGTCGGATTCGGCGACCGCCTGCCGCCGGTCGCCATCGTGGGACTCATCGTCACCGTCATCGGAATCGTTGTTCTCCAGCTGTAGGCCGATGAAAAACGGCCATCTGCGTCGTTGCCTCCTCGTTCCTCCCTGCGGCGTGGCCGGGCCACGCGTCAGTCGTCACTCGTCGGCGCCTAGCATCTGGCCATTTTTGATCGGCCTGTAGAGATCCTTTGTCGAAGTGGCCGACTCGATCCTAATCTTGCCAATCGGCGAGAAAGACGTTCATCTCCCTGGGCGCCTTCGCGTTCCGGCTGCCGCAGAACACGAGCTTCCGGCCGTCGCGGGAGAACATCGGGAAGGAAGCGAACGATTCCGTCCACGTCACGCGTTCGAGGCCCGAGCCGTCGACGTTGATCAGATAGAGGGCGAAGGTGCGACCGCCGGGATCGTGCAGGTCCGACGAGAAGATCACGCGACGCGAGTCCGGGTGCATGAACGGCGCGAAGCTGGCGGTGCCGTGACGCGTGACCTGGGTGATGCCGGTGCCGTCGGAGCGCATCACGAAGATCTCCAGGCGCCGGGGCCGCACCAGACCCTGCCGGAGCAGCGCTCGATACTCCCCTTCCTCGGCGGCGTCGGCGGGGCGGCCGGCGCGAAAGACGATGAATCGGCCGTCCCAGGAAAAGAATGCCCCGCCGTCATATCCCACGCCGTCGGTCAGGCGTCGGACGTTCCGGCCGTCGGCGTCCATCAGATAGAGATCCAGATCGCCGTCACGCAGCGACGTGAAGACGATCCGCCGGCCGTCCGGGGACACGGCGCCCTCGGCGTCGTAGCCCTCGCGGTCGGTGAGGCGCGTGAGATTCCCGCCGTCCTGGTCCGCGGCGAAGATGTCGTAGCCCGGGTAGATCGGCCAGACGTACCCCGCCGAGCGGTCGGGCGGCGGCGGACACGAGGCGCCCGCCAGATGCGTCGAGGCATAGATCACGCGGCGGCCGTCGGGGAAGAAGAAGGCGCAGGTCGTGCGGCCCTGCCCGGTCGACACCAGGCGCACGTCGCTGCCATCGACGCGCATGGTGAAGATCTGGTCGCACGCGAACGGGGGGCGGGTCGACTGGAAGATCAGGCGGTCGCCGGTCCAGTCGAAGTACGCCTCGGCGTTCTGTCCTCCGGACGTGAGTTGCCGGAGATTCCGCAGGCGCCGCTCGCGCGGATCGGGCGTCAGCGACTCCGGGGCGGCGGAGGTCGTCCGCGGGGCGGCGGGAAGGGTCAGTCCGGCGGCGGCGAGCCCGAACCGCAGGAACGCACGACGGTCGCGCCTCACTCGCCGCGCTCGGCGAGGACCGCGCGCACGACCTGCTGCCGCCCATCTCGAAGCACGACGACCTGGACCTCGTCGCCGGCGCGGCGCCCCCGCAGGGCGAACGTCAGATCCTCGAGCGTCTTCACCTCCACGCCCGCGAACTTGACGATGACGTCACCGGCGCGGATCCCCCCTTTCTCGGCCGGACTGCCGGCACGGACGCCCGTGATCCTGACCCCCCCGCTCGCGCCCTCGCCGAACTCGGGGACGACACCGAGATACGGGCCGTAGCCGCCGCGACCTCTGCCCGCGGGCGACTCGATCTTGGCGTACGTCGGCGCGGTGGGCTCGGCGGCGACCGCCGACACCACGCGGGCGGCGAGCGACGCGACCGTGGCGAGCCCCTCGCTGCTGATCCGCTCCCACGTGTCACTGGGCCGATGGTAATCGGCGTGGGCCCCCGTGAAGAAGAAGAGCACCGGGCGGCCCGCGACATAGAACGACGTGTGGTCGGACGGCGCGAAGGGGCTCGCCCGCAGCTCGGGGGACAGCGGCAGATCGGCGGCGAGCTTGGTGACCAGCGCGCGCAGCCCGCTGCCGCTGTCGACGCCGCCGATGTAGAGCCGACCATCGCGGAGCCGTCCGACCATGTCGAGGTTGACCATGAGCACGGTCTTGTCGAGTGGCACCGCGGGATGCCGCACGTACTCGGCCGAGCCGAGCAGCCCCAGCTCCTCGCCGCTGAAGGCGATGAAGACCAGGGTCCGCGGGGCGCCACCGATGGCGGCGAAGGCTCGGGCCAGCGCCATCACCGCGACCGTGCCGGACGCATTGTCGTCGGCTCCCGGGTGAATCTGTCGGCTGCCCTCGGGCGCGAGTGAGCCCTCGCCGCCCCGGCCGAGGTGGTCGTAGTGTGCGCCGATCACGATCGCCTGGTCACGCAGCGCCGGATCGGTGCCCGGCAGCAGGCCGATGACGTTACGCGCAGTACCCCGGTCCCGGACGAGGTTGACCTCGAGCCGGACCTTGACGCCGGCGATCGGCCCCGAGCGGGGCGCGAGTGTTCGATCGATGGTCTCGGCGAGCTCGCCCAGGCGCAGGCCCGCCGGTGCCAGGAGAGCATCCGCCGTCAACGACGTCACGAAGGCGGCGAGAATGCCTTGTGGCTGGCTCAGACCGCGCAGCGTCGGTAAGCTCCGGTCCTCACCGCCGGGGTGGGCAACGAGGAGGATCGCCGCGGCCCCGTGCTGCCGGGCGTTGATGAGCTTGTGAGCGCGCTCGCCGTAATGGTAGGCCTCGGGCCGGCGAAACGGGCTCGCCGGGTCCTGCGACCGCGGTTCGCGCGTGAAGGCAAGGACGACCCGACCACGCGCGTCGATGCCGGCGTAGTCGTCATACGCGAGGTCGGGCGCGCTGATGCCATAGCCCACGAAGAGCAGCTCTCCCGTGGCCGTGCCGTTGGCGGAGACCGCGAGCGGGGTGAACTCCGTGCCGAGATCGAGATGCTTCGGCGCGGGGGCGAGGACGTCGAGCGCGTTCGGGGTGCCGAGACGCAGACCCGTCGGGACCGAGAACGGCTGCAAGAACGTGCCGCCCTCACCCCGCGGGACGAGCCCGGCGCCGCGGAAGACGGCGGCGATGTGGGCGGCAGCCAGATCCGCGCCCGGCGTGCCCGAGCCACGCCCATCCATCGCCGGTGACGCCAGTGTCTTGACCTCCTCCTGCATCCATCTCGCCGGCGGCAGCGGGGGCGCGGCCTCCGGCCCCGCCGCCACGAGGCCGACGAGCAGGAGGCCGAGGAGGAGGGAACGCCGCGTCACGTCCTCATTGTACGCAGTACGAGCCGAGCGGCGCTCGCCGCCAGGCGACGCTTCAATGGCCGCGCGAGTCGGAGCCGAGCGGCGCTCGCCGCGAGACGCGCGCTACCACTGGGCGATGACGGCGAACATCTCGGCACCGTCGACCTCGCCGAGGATCCACGGGTCGATCTGGCGCTCTTCGTAGTACGTCGGCATGGCCACCCAGAATTTCGAGAACAGCCCGCTCTTCACGGCGTCATCGTACTTGAGCAGCGCAGCGTCGGGGATCAGATCACGATACGTCTCGATCGGCTCGAGCGCGGCCCCCCGGATGAAGCCGAGCCGATAGGGCAGCGTCTCGCCGACCTTGCGCCGCACCTCGGCCGGCATGTACAGAGGGCCGTAGCAGACCTTCGCCATGTCGATCCGCTGTCGCAGGACCTGCCCTGGCAGCCGGGACCGGATGCTGGCGACGCGGGAGGCATCGTCGGCGGTCGGGACGTCGACCTGAGCAGATGCGTCGTGGTTCATGGAAGGCACCTCCGCGCGCGCAGAATGCAACCCGGGGGCCAGCAGGCACGCATCGCTCGCGGCATGCACGCCGATACGTATGGCCGGTCGCCTCATGCGCCGCCGACGCGGGCGATGCGCGTGAAGCCGGGAGGGGCGGGGCTTTCGAAGGCGACCCGGTGGCCGTGGGGATGGCTGAAGGCCAGTCTCGTGGCGTGCAGGCAGAGCCGGCGGAGAGGGTCGTGGCGTGCTCCGTAGGCATGATCACCGACGATCGGGTGGCCCAGGGTGGCGAGCTGGGCGCGGATCTGGCCGCGGCGGCCGGTGACGAGGGACAGCTCGAGGAGCGTCGTACCGTTGCCGTGCTCGAGGACGCGGTAGTCGGTGATCGCCTCTCGGCCGGCAGAGCGATTGCGGGTGTGGCGCACGCGGAGCGTCCGGTTCTCGCGCAGGCGCGATCGCAGCCTGCCCCGGGCGTCGGCCACGATCCCCTCGACGAGGGCGGCGTAGCGGCGCTCGACGGCTCGTGCCTCGAACTGGCCCTGCAGCCTGCGCTTGGCGTCGGACGACTTGGCGAAGACGATGAGACCCGAGGTCTCACGATCGAGGCGATGGACGATGAAGAGCCGCGGCCCACGGCGGCGGGCCTTGGCCTTGTCGGCGGAGGCTCGGTGGCCCCCCACGTAGTCGGCGAGGAGCCGATAGGCCGTGCGATCGCGCTCCCTCTCGGTGGCGATGGTGAGCAGGCCGGGCGGCTTGTCGATGACCAGGATGGCGTCGTCCTCGAAGACGAGCCGGAGCAGCGTGGGGAAGCTGGGCCCCGGGGGCGGCCCCAGCTCGACGCGATCGGCGGACCCGACGGCGACGTCGCCGCGACGCACGACGTGGCCCGTCACCCGGACCCGTCCGCCCTCGAGCCAGTGCTTGATCGCCCGACCCGAGGCGCCCGGGAACAGCTCGTGGAGCCGGCGATCGAGCCTCATGGGGATCCGATGCAGGGACTATAATCGGCATGGAGGAACACGTCGATGCAGATCCGTTTGTCGTCCGCGGTGACAGAAGGCCGGTGCGCCACGTCCGGTTCAATGGTCATGGATGAGCTGCTCGCCCGCTTCCCCGAGATTCCCGCGGACCTGCGCGACGAGCCGGTGCTCGCCCAGTATGTCGATGCCTTCGGCCCGCTGCTGCGGGTGGCCCAGAAGCCCTCACCGTGCATGCGCGACGGCGGCGACGCGCCCCACGTCTTCTACACCCGCCTCATCAATGATCTCGCGATCTACGGCGTCGGCCTCGCCCGCCGCGACCGCACCCTGGCCCGCCTCCAGGCCACGCTCGACGCGTATCGCAAGCAGCCCGCGACCTACGCCTGCACCCTCGTCCCCCGCCGCGCCCCCGACGCTCCGCCTTCCGGCTGCGACGGGGTCAGGCCTTGACTTCTTAACAACTCCGTCAACGCGCGCCCGTGTCTCGCGGTCCCAGCGGAGTTGTTAAGAAGTCAAGGCCTGACCCCGGGGCTAGCCGATGAAGAGGCCGCCGTTGGGCGAGATCCACTGGCCGGTGACGAAGGAGGCGTCGTCGGAGGCGAGGAAGAGCGCGGTGGCGGCGATCTCGTCGGGCGTGCCCCAGCGTCCGAGAGGCGTGCGGCTCGCCACGGCCATGCGCATCAGATCGCTGATCCGCTCGGTCATCGGCGTATCGATGAACCCCGGGCAGATGGCGTTCACGCGGATGTTGCGCGACGCGACCTCGCGCGCGACCGCGCGCGTGAAGGCCAGGATCCCACCCTTGGCCGCGCTGTAGTGCGGCACGGTCTCCAGCCCCATGAGGGCGGCCACGCTCGACAGGTTGATGATCGCGCCGCGGTTGTCGCGGCTCATCAGCCGGAGCGCCTCGCGCGTGCAGAAGAACGTGCCGTTGAGGTGCACGCCGATCATCCGGTGCCACGCCTCGTCCGTCAGGTGCTCCGTCACGTCGAGGTGCGTCTGGACCCCCTGACCGCTGACGAGCTCCATGATGCGTGTATCGGCCTTCTCACGGATCCGCTGGCCTTCCCCGGTCGACGTGACCCCGATACCGGCATTGTTGACCAGGATGTCGAGCCCGCCGAGGACCCGCTCGACCTCCTCGAACATCGCGCGGACCTGCGCGCTGTCGGAGACGTCCGCCTGGATCACGAGCCCCGTGCCCCCCGCCTCCCCCGACACCCGCTTGGCGGCGTCCTTGCTGAGGTCGTTGACGACGACGCGCGCCCCTTCCTGGGCGAAGCGCAGCGCGATGGCGCGACCGATCCCCGATCCGCCCCCCGTGACGAGCGCGACCCGATCTCTCAAGCGCATGGTCGTCTATCTCCCCACGCCGACCGTCTCGTCGACGTGCGCGTCTTCGCGGAAGTGCGGCATGACCTCCCGTGCGAACAGCTCCATCATCTCCAGGGTCTTCTCGTGGCTGCCGCCGTTCATCCCCGAGCAGACGATGCCCGCGCGCAGCTCGTCGGCGAAGACGCGCAGCTTGTCGCGCACGGTCGCGGGGCTGCCACAGATGATGTAGCCGCCTTCGTCCAGGTCCTCGAACGTGAGCTCGGTGGGAAGCTTCGGCCGGGTCGTCAGCAGCCGGCGCAGGCTGGGCTCGGTCACGTAGCCCGGGGGCTGATAGAACGGAGGGAGCATCCGCAGACCGACGTGGTAAACCCAGAGCGCGTGGGCGCGGGCGATGTCCCGGGCCTTCGCGTCGGTCTCGGCCACGACGATCGGCAGGTTCACCGTCAGCTGATAGCGGCTCGCGGTGTAGCCGTGGCGCTCGCAGGCCTCGCGGTACTCGGCGTAGACCTGGGCGATGCGCTTGATGGGCGTGAAGACCATGAGATAGGGAAAGCGCCGCCTGGCCGCCCACTCCACCGTTTCCGTGCTCCCCTGGGATGGGCACCACACCGGGGGGTGCGGGCGCTGGAGCGGCCGGGGCCACGGGTTGACGTACGGATACCGGTAGAAGCGCCCGTCGAAGGGGAAGGGCCCGTCCTCGGTCCACGCCCGAAGGATGAGCTCCGCCGCTTCGTAGAAGCGCTCCCGTGAATGGGTGGGGTTGACGCCCAGAGAGAAGTATTCGGGGCCGATCCCGCGCACGAATCCCGAGATCACCCGCCCGCCCGAGACCACGTCGAGCATCGCGATCTCCTCGGCCACCCGCAGGGGATTGTCGCGCAACGGCAGGCCGTTGCCGAGGATGGCGATCTTCGCCCGGCTCGTGCGTCGCACGAGCATGCCCGCCATGACGTTGGGGCTCGGCATCGTGCCGTAACAGTTCTGATGATGCTCGTTGACGCAGATCCCGTCCCAGCCGAGTGCCTCCGCGTATTCGAGCTGGTCGAGATACTGGTGATACAGGGTCTGCCCGATCGCCGGATCGTAATGGCGGTTCGACAGCGTCACCCACGACGAGGGCTCGTCATGGTCCATCACGTACGGCATGAGGTGGAAGTAGTAGAACTTCATGGCCCGGCATCGGCGGCGGCGCAGAACTCGACGACGGCGGCGGCCACGGCCTCCGGCTCCTCGAGGTGCGGCAGGTGACCCGATCGCGCGAACGTCACCCGGCGAGCGGCCGGGATCTCCTTGCCCCACGCATCCGCGCAGACGAGCGGGGCGAGGCGATCGTGCTCACCCCAGGCCAGCAGGGTGGGCGCGCCGATGCGGCCGAGCCGCCGTCGCAGGCGCGGGTTGTAGAGGTACGGGTTCCAGGAGACACGGGCCAGGGCCGCGTTCTGTCGGAAGAGCTCGACCAGCGTATCGAGCGACTGGTCCGCGGGGGCGAGCCCCAGCGCCGCCTCCGGCCGGTGAAAGATGGTCGCCACCACCTGCGGCAGCTGCATGCCGAACAGAAACGGGTAGATCCAGCCCTCCACCTTGATACCGACGGGATCGATCAGCACGAGCGAGCGCAGGCGCGACGACGCCATCACGGCCATCTCGGCGGCGATCCACCCGCCGAGCGATGCGCCGACGAGATGGACGCGATCGAGGCGGAGCGTATCGAGCAGATCGAGATAGAGGAACGCCAGGTCGGCGACCTCCTCGATCCACTCGGCCGGCGGCGAGCCGCCGTGTCCCGGGTGCGTCGGGCCGATTACGGTGAATCGCCGGGCCAGCGCGTCCTGAAAGCCGAGCCAGCGGCCTCCGGCCCCCGCGCCGTGCAAGAACAGCAGCGGGGGGCCGTCGCCGTCGGAGCGAAGCTGGACCGGCGTGCCCCGGACGTCGAGCTGGCGAGCGGTCGACCCATTTTCGGTCATTGAAGGGCTCGGCTCGTCGCTAGAAGCGCCTCACTTCGCACTGCCCTGGTCGAGCCAGGCGACCATCAGCCGGCCGCCGTAATCGAAGCCGATGTTGGGCCCGAAGTTCTTGACGTACGGCTCCCACGCCGCCACCGCGCTGACCGACGGGCCGTAGAGGTGGTAGGTCTGCTGGGCGCAATGCCGCTGGATGTCGTAGATGATGTCGCGTCGCTTGCGGACGTCGAAGGTGCGACGCTGCAGGCGAATCATGTCCGTGAGCTTCGGATCGTTGACGCCGCTGGCATTCAAGATCTGTCCGGGCACGTGGTAGTTGTACAGATAGCTGTCGGGGACGAGCCAGAGCCCGAACAGCCCGTTGGCCATGCGGTCGAATTTCCCGAAGATCGTGGTGGAGATGTAGGCGCCGTATTCCTTCAGCTTGAGGTCGATCTCGATGCCGGCCGACTTCCAGTTCTTGAGCGCCACCTGCACGGCGTCCAGCCAGTCCGGCCCGTAGCCGCTCGTCGTGTCCAGCGGGCTCCGGAACCCGTTGGGCAAGCCCGCCTCGCGCAGGAGGCGCTTCGCCTCCGCGGTGTTGTGCTCGTACAGGCGCCGGGACTCCGGCGGTAGCTCCGCGAGGGGGATGGACCACTCCCGGAAGGCCGCGGGCACCGCGGGATTGGGCACCCCGTGTCCCTGAGACCACGCGTTGGTCTCGAGGACCTCGCGCCAGTTCGACGCCTGCGCCAGCGCGCGCCGCACACGGACGTCCCGAAACGGCTCCTGGTCGAGCTTCATCCACGTGATCCCCCCGAACCCGACGGTGTGCTCCGCCGTCTGCAGCCCCGGCTTGCGCGGGCGGACGATGTCGAGATCCAGGCGACGGACGACCATGCCCGACTCCGGGGCGAAGTCGTACTTGCCGGCGAGCCACGCGGCCAGTCGGGACGACGGGTCGTCGTCGATCGTCACCTCGACGCCGTCGACGTACGGCAGGCCGGGGACGAAGTAGTTCGGGTTGCGCACGAAGGAGAGCCGCACGTTGGGTTCGTAGCGCTCGAGCATCCACGGGCCCGTCCCGACGCAGGCCTCCGGCCGCCGGAGGTCGCCGAACTTCTCGACCGCCTCCCGCGGAACGATCCAGGTCGACGTCCCGGCGAGCGCGTCGACGAACCAGGCGTACGGCTCCTTCAACGTGAAGCGGACGGTGTGGCGGTCGAGGGCCTCGATGCGATCGATGGCCTCGAGCGAGCCACGGTTCGGATTCGCCCGCGTTCCCAGGAACCGCTCGTACGTGTACTTGACATCGTCCGCCGTCAGCTCGCGCCCGTTGACGGGCGGCTTCGGATGCCAGCGCACGCCCTTGCGCAGCGTGAAAACGTACGTCGTCTCGCTGGGCTGAGTCCACGCCTCGGCGAGATCCGGCTCGAGGGGCAGCGTCCCGGGCGGCACCCCCGAGCCCGCCTTCACCTTCACGAGGCGGCTGTGCGTGAAGGACAGATTCAGCATGGTCTTGTAGGCCACGGTGAGATGCGGATCGAATCCGACCGGATCCTCGCCACGCAGGCGGAACACGCCACCCCGCTTCGGCGTCTGCGCCGCCGCCGGCGCGCGGCCGCCGGGAATCGTGGCGGCGCCGGCGACGCCGCCGCCGAGCTTGAGGAGATCGCGACGGCTGATCGAGAGTCCCGGCTCCATAACCATCCCCGAGCGCGCGAGGGCGCGGATCTAAGGTGAGAAGCTGGCCAGGGCGCGCGCGTGCGGCGGTTCGTCGGCGCGCATGGTGTCCGGGTTCGATCCGGATACGAGCGCCAGGTGGTAGGCGAGGAGCTGGAGGGGAACCACGGCCATGAGGGGCGACAGGAGCTCGGGCACCTGCGCGATCTCGATGGTCTCGGCCGCCAGCCCGGCGATCTCCCTGTCGCCCTCACCCACCACCGCGAGCACGGGCACGCCGATCTCGCGCGCCACCCGAGCGACGTCGAGGCTCCGCGCGCGGGAGGGACCCGGCGGCGCCACCAGCACGAGCAGATCGTCGGCCGTCATCGTCCCCCACGCGCCGTGCAGGAACTGCTCACAGTTGAACCCCAGCGCGGTCGCATGGTTGGTCTCGCTCATCTTGAGCGCGCCCTCCAGGGCCGTCGCGGTATTCGCCCCGCCTCCGACGAACCAGTACCGACGGCGTCCGGCGAAGCGCTTGGCGAGATCTTCCCACGATTCCTGGCCGAGCAGCAGCGCCACGTGATCGGGCAGGCCCTCCACCGCGTGACGGAAGTCGGTGTCGCCGCCGATCTCGGCGGCGAGGATGGCCAGGAGGGCGAGCGCCGAGGTGTAGCTCACCGTGTGCGCGCGCGACCACTCCGGCTCGACGGTGCGCAGCGTGACGTCGCTGGCGACCAGGCCATCGCCGCTCTTGCCGGTGATGGCGACGGCCAGACCGCCGCCTGCCTTCGCCCGCTCGAGGGCCTGCCGGGTATACCGGGAGGCGCCGCGGTGACTCACGACGATCGTGCCGGTGCCGGCGTCGGGGGGCGGCCAGTACTCCACCAGCTCGAAGGCATGCACGGCGCGCGCGCGCAAGCCGAGGCGGCCGATGCGCGCGAGCATCAGCTCACCGACCAGCGCCGCGTGCCACGAGGTGCCGACGCCGGTCAGGAGCACCTGGGGCGCCGCGCGGAGGCGCGCGGCGGCGTCCGCGAGCGCCCCCTCGTTGCCGCGGCCGATCAGCCGGAGGGCGCCGGGTTGCGCGTAGATGGCGTCGTGCATGTAGAAGGGATGACCGGCCCGCATCGGTCCGATTCTACGCCAGCGCCTGGGCCAGGTCCTCGACGAGGTCGTCGGGATGCTCGAGACCGACCGACATCCGCAGCAGATTCTGCGGCGTCTTCGTCCCGGACTGCTCGATGGACGCCCGATGCTCGATCAGGCTCTCGACCCCGCCCAGGCTGGTGGCGCGCGTGATGAGCCTGACCCTCGCGGCCACCGCCATCGCCTCCTCGCGGCCTCCGCGTACCTGAAACGACAGCATGCCGCCGAACATCGCCATCTGGCGCTCGGCCGTCGCGTGCCCAGGATGCGAGGGCAGCCCGGGATAGTGCACACGCTCGACCCGCGGATGATCGGCGAGGTACGTCGCCACGGCGAGCGCGTGCTCGGAGTGGGCGCGCACGCGATAGGGCAACGTCCGGACGCTGCGCCGGATGAGCCAGCAGTCGAACGGCGACGGCACCGCGCCCCCATAGACCTGCGCCCGCCGGATGCGCTCGAAGATTCCCGCGCGCCGGCCGGCGACGACCACGCCGCCCGTCACGTCGCTGTGGCCGCTCAGGTACTTCGTCGTCGAGTGCATGACCAGATCCGCCCCGAGCGCGAGCGGACGCTGGAGCACCGGGGTGGCGAACGTGTTGTCGCAGGCGCACAGCGCGCCGGCGTCACGGGCGATCCGCGCGATCGCGGCGACGTCGACGATGGCGAG
>WNGB01006560.1_pt1 | contig 23200 bp, 18 predicted proteins | sample 5400681 | NCBI WGS metagenome assembly WNGB01 (sample SAMN13153367, study PRJNA577476) | soil metagenome | isolation source: 115 cm soil or saprolite under grassland replicate 2 | place: USA:California | collected 2016-06-15
GCTGGTCTTTCTCATTCTTCCGCGCATGTGGGCCGTTGCGCACAAACACAACTACATCACCGCTGCCGACTTCGTCCAAGGCCGCTACGGCAACCGCTGGCTCGCGCTCGCGGTGGCAGTGACCGGCATCGTGGCGACCATGCCCTACATCGCGCTGCAACTGCTCGGACTCCAGGTCGTGATCGGTGCCATGGGCGTGGGCACCGGCGGGGGTTTCGCGGCCGACATTCCGTTGATCATCGCCTTCGTCATTCTTGCCGCCTTCACCTATACAAGCGGCCTGCGCGCGCCCGCGATGATCGCTGTGGTGAAGGACACGCTGATCTACATCACTGTGTTGGCTCTCGTGATCGTCGTTCCGTACCAGCTCGGCGGCTATGGAAATCTGTTTGCCGCCATCCCGCCGGAGAAGCTCCTGCTGCCACCACGCGGCGCGGGGACCCTTGGACAGTATTCCGCCTATGCGACATTGGCGCTCGGTTCCGCGTTTGCGCTGTTCCTCTATCCCCACACGATGACGGCCGTGCTCAGCTCGAGCGGCGCGCAGGTCATTCGTCGTAACGCAGCCTATCTGCCAGCGTATTCTTTTCTGCTCGGACTCCTGGCACTCACAGGCTTCATGGCACTCGCGGCTGGTGTCGCGTCGCTGCCGGAATTCGCACCTCAATTCGAGCAATACAAATCGAACTTCGCGATTCCCGCGCTCATTTTGCATTCTTTTCCCGACTGGTTCGCGGGCGTGGCTTTCGCCGCGATCGGCATCGGCGGCCTCGTGCCGGCCGCCATCATGTCGATCGCGGCCTCGAATCTGTTCACGCGCAACATTTATGTCCCCTTCATCCATCCGCGCTGTACACCCGCACAGGAAACCCAGAATGCCAAAGTGGTCTCGCTCGTGGTCAAAGTGGGTGCGCTCGTCTTCATCATCTTCCTGCCCTTGCAATATGCGATCCAGCTGCATGGGCGCTCTTGATCGGCTGGGCGGCGGGCCTGGTGGTCGGCACGTGGATGGCGGGGACGACCGGGTTCCAGTCCGCAGTCTTTCCGCTTCAGATCGACGGGCTCACAGTGCCCGGCTACGCCGCGCTCTATGCGCTGGCGTCGAATGTCGTTCTTTGCATCGCGCTCTCGCCAATTTTCAACGGGATCGGCGCAACCAAGGGCAGCGACCAAACGATCGCCTCCGACTATCGCTTCCGCTGAGGTCAAAGCTGCGCCGTCCCGTCGTCGCCCGTCGAGCGCCATCCGGCGTCGGCGTGGCGCATTGCGTGGGCATTGTCTATCTTTCCTTGGGCATGGCGCCACCAACCTGCAGTCACCACATGGGGGGTTCCGCATGTGCCCGTCCACGAGCCCTGCCCTCTCATCGCATCTGCCGAGGAATTGATTGATGACCGTGTCCGATGAAACCAAAAGCGAAAGCCGCCCGTTCGAAGCGGACGTTGCCAAGCTCCTGCACATGATGGTGCACTCGGTCTATTCCGAGAAAGAGGTGTTCCTGCGCGAGCTGATCTCGAACGCCGCCGATGCCTGCGAGCGGCTTCGATATGAGGCGATCGCCAATCCAGGCCTGCTCGGCGAGGATCCTTCGCCGCGGATCACGATCGGCATCGATGCCGACAAGCGCCAGCTCACGGTCGAGGACAACGCCATCGGCATGAGCCGCGACGAGCTGGTCGAGGCGCTTGGCACCATCGCCCGCTCAGGCACAAAAGCTTTTCTGGAGCGCATCCAGGATGGCAAGGATCGCAACAAGGATCGCGAAGAGGCATCCTTCATCGGCCAGTTTGGCGTCGGGTTCTACTCAGCCTTCATGGTGGCGGACCGGGTCGATGTGACCTCACGCCGCGCCGGCAGCGAGGAAGCGTTCCGCTGGTCATCGGACGGCAAAGGAACGTTCTCGATATCAGCGGCTCCGCTGCCCGACGCGCCGGCGCGAGGCACGCGCGTGCTGCTCCATCTGATGGACGATGCCGGTGACTACACCCAGCGCTACACGCTCGAGCGCGTCATCAAGACCCAGTCCGGGCACGTGCCCGTGCCGATCTCGATTATCGAGAAGCCCGGCGCTGAGCCGGCGCAGATCGCCGACGGCGCCGCACTCTGGACCAAGCCAAGGTCCGAGATCTCGGCCGCCGACTATACCGACTTCTATCGCAGCGTCGCCGGGCAGCTCGACGAGCCGGCTCTCACGATCCACTTCCGCGCCGAAGGACGCCAGGAATACGCGGCGCTCGCTTTCATTCCCGGCTCGCGCCCATTTGACTTGTTCGACGCCGACCGCAAAGGCCGCATCAAACTCTACGTCAAGCGCGTATTCATCACCGATGACGCCGAGATTCTTCCGCGCTATTTGCGGTTTGTCCGTGGCCTGGTCGATTCCGCCGACCTGCCGCTCAACATTTCGCGCGAGATGATCCAGCGAAGCCCGATCCTGACCGCCATCGGCAAGGGAGTCACGAGCCGCGTGCTCACCGAGCTCGAAAAGCTTGCCGACAAGGAGCCGGAGGCCTACGCGAAACTCTGGGACAATTTTGGCGTCGTTCTGAAGGAGGGCCTCTACGAGGATTTCGAGCGCCGGGATGCTCTCCTGGCGCTCAGCCGTTTCAAGACCACAACATCCGGCGGCTCATGGCGCAGCCTGAAGGACTACGCTGCCTCGCTGAAGCAGAACCAGACTGCGATCTATTTCATCACAGGCGATGATCTCGCCCGGCTGGAAGCCTCACCGCATCTCGAGGGCTTCCGCGCCCGCGGCGTAGAGGTTCTGCTCCTGACCGATCCGATCGACAGCTTCTGGGTGATGACGGGTTCGTCGTTCGACGGCAAGCCGTTCAAGTCGGTGACGCAAGGAGCGGCCGATCTTGCCCTTATTCCGCTGCTGGACCCCAGCAAAGCCCCCGCTCCGCAGACCGATCAGAGCGTCACAGACTTCATCACCTTCATCAAGGAAACCCTCGGTGAGGCGGTGTCGGATGTGCGCCCATCGGACCGGTTGACCGACAGCGTCGCGTGCCTGGTCGCGCCCGAAGAAGGGCCAGACCGCCAGCTGGAGAAGATGCTCGCCGGCACGGGACGGCTGACGAGCGGAGCAAAGCCGATCCTGGAGGTGAATGCGCGTCACGACATCGTCCTTGCGGTCGCCGGCCTGAGCGACAGCGATCGTGAACTCAAAGACGATGTAGCGCACCTTCTGCTCGATGAGGCACGCGTACTCGAAGGCGATCGTCCGCTCGACGCCAAGCAATTTTGCGATCGGCTCGCTCGCCTGATGCGACGAGGACTTACGGGCCGGACGCAAACCTGACTGACCAACGTTCTGACTACGCCTCGTGCCACCCCCGACCTCTAGTGCGAGATGAATTTAGGTTTGCACCGCCATTGAACTAATCTCCGCTCATTCCCGCGGAAGCGGGACTCCAGGGGCCGAGAACTCGGCTAAAGACTGGGTCCCCTCTTCCGCGGGACGAGCGGAATTAGGAGGCGATTGAATTCAGCTCTTCTCCCTCTAGTGCGAGATCATCCACGGCCGGCTGCCCGGGAAGCTCTTGACGCCGTTCTTGCCCCGCTTAACGGCGCGGGCCGAGAGCTTGCCGCTGCAACACGCGCAGCCCTTACCGTGCCGCGCCTTGAACTCCGCAAGGCCCTGCGGCGCGTGCGCGCTGCGCTCGTTGGTGGCATGTGCCAGGCGACGCTCCCTCGACATGGTTGCAAAATGCGGCGCCGTGAGGAATGCCCGCGGCGCCAGCGCGCTGCACTCCGGACAGGGTAGCGGCGCATCGCACTCCGTCATCGGCCGCATGTCTGTAAACGGGCCGCACTCGCTGCAGAGATAGTCATAGACCGGCATCGTCGATCTCCTCTTGCTCCCTCTTTCGCCAGCCATGGAGCCGGCGGCAGGCCGCCTCCATCTGCGACCGGACCCATTACTTGTCCGGCGACAGCGGCATCGGCGTGCCGCCCTTCACATGCGACATCGGCCCGCTGGCGTTCGGCATGACGTCGAAATCGAAGATGTCGGTCGGCAACCACAGCGTCGCGCAGGCATTGGGAATGTCGACCACGCCCGAGATGTGCCCCTGGCATGGCGCAGTACCGAGGATGGCGTAGGCCTGCGCGCGGGTGTAGCCGAACTTGCTGAGATACTCGATCGCGTTGAGACACGCCTGCCGATAGGCGATATGAACGTCGAGATAATACTGCTTGCCGGCCTCGTCGACCGAGATGCCTTCGAAGATCAGATAGTCGTTGTAGGTCGGCGTGATCGGGCTCGGCTTGAAGATCGGATTCTTGATGCCGTATTTCGCGACCCCGCCTTTGATCAGATCGACCTTGAGATGGAGCCAGCCCGCCATTTCGATGGCGCCGCAGAAGGTGATCTCGCCGTCGCCCTGACTGAAATGCAGGTCGCCCATCGAAAGGCCCGCGCCATTCACATAGACGGGGAAATAGATTTTTGAACCTCGTGACAGATCCTTGATGTCGCAATTGCCACCGTGCTCGCGCGGCGGAACGGTGCGCGCCCCTTCGGCCGCGACTTTCTCCTTGGCATCGCCCTTGGCGCGGCCGGCATGCGCGGTCGGACCGAACGGTGGGGCCGCAAGCGGCGGCACCCGGTTGGGATCGGTCGCGATGAAGGCCTGTTCGCGCGTGTTCCAGGTGTCGAGCAGCTTCTGATCCGGAAGACAGCCGATCAGACCAGGATGGATGAGACCCGCGAAGCTGACACCGGGCACATGGCGCGATTGGGTAAACATGCCCGAGAGGTCCCAGATCGACTTCTGCGCCTGCGGGAAATGATCAGTGAGAAAGCCGCCGCCATTCTTCTTGGAGAAGAAGCCATTGAAGCCCCACAGGCTCTCGGGCAGCGCGCCGACATCGAGGAGGTCGACGACCAGCAGATCGCCCGGCTCGGCGCCCTCGACACCGATCGGCCCGGAGAGAAAATGCACGATGGTCAGATCGATGTCGCGAACGTCATCGGCGGATTCGTTGTTCTTGATGAAGCCGCCGGTCCAGTCATAGGTCTGGATCACGAAGTCGTCGCCGGGCTTGACCCAGGCCACGATCGGGATGTCCGGGTGCCAGCGATTGTGGATCATATCGTTCTTATAGGGCGACTCGTTGAGATCGATCTCGATCAGCATCTTCGGCTTCCCTGTCAACGCGCTGCTTCCCGTCACCATTTGATCCATAGCTTTACTCCCCTCTCAAGTTGACTCGTTACACCGCAAGAAACCGGGCGATCGCCGCCTCGTCGACATGATCGCGGGTGTCGGCATGCACGATACGGCCGCCTTCCATCACCAGAATGCGGTCGGCAATATCGAGCACGAAGCTCAGCAGCTGCTCACAGACGACGATGCAGAGATTGCGGATGCTGCGAATGTCGCGCAGGAGGCGCGCGATGTCCTTGATGATCGAGGGCTGAATACCTTCGGTCGGCTCATCGAGCAGCAGCACTTTCGGATCACTTGCGAGCGCGCGCGCGATCGCGAGCTGCTGTTGCTGCCCGCCCGACAGGTTGCCGCCGCGGCGGCGCTCGAAATCCTTGAGTATCGGAAAAAGATCGTAGATCTCGTTCGGAACATCGCTCTTGCCGGTGACGACCAATCCGGTCTCGATATTCTCCTTCACCGTCATGGTGCCAAAGATCTGGCGACCCTGCGGCACGTAGGCGAGACCATTAGCGACGCGCCGGTGACTCGGCAGCGCGGTCAGGTTGACGCCGTCGACGGTGATCTGCCCAGAACGCGCCGGCATCACACCGATCAGCGACTTCATCAGGGTCGATTTGCCCATGCCATTGCGGCCGACCAGCGCCACGATCTCGCCGCGGCCGACCGAGAGATCTATCCCATGCAGCACCTGGCTCTGCCCATAGGCGGCCGACAGATTGCGCACTTCGAACATGTGATGATGCTCCTAATGACCGAGATAGACTTCCTTGACCCGCGGATTCGCTTGCACCGACTGCATGTCGCCTTCGGCCAGCACCTTGCCCTGGTGCAGAACGGTGACGCGGTGTGCAATGCTTTCGACAAATTTCATGTCGTGCTCGATCACGATCACCGAGCGGTTCTTGATGATCTCGTTGAGGAGCTCGGCGGTCTTCGCCCGCTCCGACACGCTCATGCCGGCCACCGGCTCGTCGAGCATCAAGAGCTCGGGATCCTGGATCAGCAGCATGCCGATCTCGAGCCACTGCTTCTGTCCGTGGCTGAGCGTTCCTCCCAGCTGATCGAGATCGCCGTCGAGAAAGATCATCTCGGCAACCTCGGTCACACGCTGGGCGACCTCATCGGTCCGGCTCCAGAACAGCGCGCCCGTCACGTTGCGGCCACGCGGCAGCGACAGCTCGAGGTTCTCGAACACGGTCAGATCCTCGTAGATGGTCGGAGTCTGGAACTTGCGGCCGATGCCCAGGCGCACGATCTGCTGCTCCTTGTAGCCCGTGATCTCCTGGTTCTTGAACTTGATCGAGCCCTCCGAGACGCGCGTGCGCCCGCAGATCAGGTCGAGCACCGTGGTCTTGCCGGCGCCGTTCGGCCCGATGATCACGCGCAGCTCGCCCTTGTCGATATAGAGGTTGAGCTCGTTGACCGCTTTGAAGCCATCGAACGAGACGCTGACATTCTCAAGCGCGAGGAGGAAGTCGGTGTTGTTGTTCATGATTGCCGCTCCCGTACTACTCGGCCGGCGCCGGGCTTGGCTCAGCGTGGCGGCTACTGGAGGTGCCAAGTCTTGACGCGCCAAGGCGCGTGAGCCTCGGCACGATCTGATCCGTCACCAGGCCGGCGAGCCCACGCGGAAAGGCGAGCACGACGCCGATGAACAAGCCGCCCATCGCGAACAGCCACAGCTCCGGAAACGACTCCGAGAACAGGGTCTTGCCCCAATTGACCACGAGCGCCCCGATCACCGCGCCGACCAGGGAATGACGGCCGCCGACCGCGCAGAAGATCACCATCTCGATCGACGGCACGATGCCCACGAATGAGGGCGACATGAATCCGACCTGGAGCGTGAACATCGCTCCACCCAGCGCCGCGATCGCGGAGGCAAGGCAGAAAACAAAGATCTTGAAATTGGCGACGTCGTAGCCAGAGAAGCGCACCCGGTCCTCCTGGTCGCGGATCGCCACCAGGATGCGGCCAAGCTTGCTCGCGATTACAAAGCGCGCGAGGAACATCGTGCCCAGCAGCAGGAAACAGCACACGAAATAGAGAATGTACTTCGCGCTGTCGGGGCGGATGTCCCAGCCGAGCAGCGTGCGCAAGTCGGTGATGCCGTTGATGCCGCCGGTGTAGCCCTGCTGCCCGATGATCAGGATGGTGAGGACGGCAGCCAATGCCTGGGTGATGATCGCAAAGTAGACGCCGCCCACGCGCCGCTTGAACATGGCAGCACCGAGTATGAAGGCCGCGATTGCCGGCACCACAACGACCGCGAGCAGCGAAAACGACAGCGACTTGAACGGAACCCAGAAAAACGGCAGCTCGGTGATCTGGTTCCAATCCATGAAGTCCGGAATGCCCGGCGTCGACTGGATCTTGGTGTTCGCCGCGCTCGACGCTTCGAGCTTCAGGAACGCCGCCATGCAGTAGCCGCCGAGTCCAAAGAACACCCCCTGCCCGAGGCTGAGAATGCCGGTGTGACCCCAGCACAGCACCAGTCCGACGGCGACGAAGGAATACGTGAGATACTTGCCGACGAGATTGAGCCGGAAGATATCAAGCGCCAGTGGCAGCACCACCAGGATGAGCGCCGCAACGAGCGCAAAGCCAATCAACTCAAGCGTACGAGCGTCCGTACGAATTCCCGACATGATTCACCTTCTGACCTTGAGGACGAACAGTCCCTGCGGACGGAGCATGAGCAACCCGATGACCATGAGAAGCGTGAGCACCTTGGCCATCGAGCCGGTGAGGAAGAACTCGAGCGTCGACTGCGACTGCGAGATCGTGAGCGCGGAGGCGATGGTGCCCAGCAGGCTCTGTGCGCCGCCGAAAACCACGACCAGGAACGTGTCGACGATATAGAGCTGGCCCGCGGTCGGCCCAGTCGAGCCGATCATGGTGAACGCGCTGCCGGCAATCCCGGCGATGCCGCAGCCGAGGCCGAATGTCAGACGGTCGACCCGACGCGTATCAATGCCGGCAGCGCCGCTCATGGCTCGGTTCGACATCACGGCACGAACTTGCAGACCCCAGCGCGAGCGATAGAGCAGCAGCGCGACGATGGCGGTGATGAGGATGGTGAGGCCCATCACAAACAGGCCATTGATTTGCACTTCGATGCTGCCGGCCACCGGTAGCGAGCCCATCATCCAGGGCGGCAGCTCCACGCCCACCTCGCGCGCCCCGAAAGTCGAGCGGAACGCCTGCTGCATGATCAGGCTCAGGCCCCAGGTCGCCAACAGCGTATCGAGTGGCCGTGCATAGAGGTGTCTGATGAGCGTCCATTCCACCAGCAGGCCAAGTGTGCCGGAGGCAATGAAGGCAACGATCATCGCCATGAAGAAGTAGCCGCCATAAAGACCTGGCGCGTAGGTCTCGCAAAGATGCGATGTGAGGAACGTCATGTAGGCGCCGAGAATCATGAACTCGCCGTGCGCCATGTTGATGACGCCCATCTGGCCGAAGATGATGGCAAGGCCGAGCGCCATCAGCACGAATACTGAAAATAGAATGAGCCCGGCAAATCCCTGCATGACCATGATCGACATGAAGTCGCCGACCGAATAGTCGCCAAACATCGTGCTGCTCCGTCGTTGCGCCGCAGCGCATGCAACAAAATAGGAAAAGGTGGGTGCCCCGGTTGCCGGGAAGTCCAGGGCACCCGAACGACCTTACTGATAGCCCTTCGGATAAGGATCCGGTTCCATCAGCTCAGCCGTTTCGTAGACCAGATCATACTGGCCATCCTTGCGGGCGCGGCCGACACGCGTCTTGCTCCAGAGGTGATGATTCTCATGGACACGCACGTAGCCTTCCGGCGCGCCCTTGAATTCGACGCCGGGTGACGCAGCGGCGACCTTGTCGATGTCGAAGCTGCCGGCCTTCTCGACCGTGAGCTTCCACAGCCAGGGTCCGAGATACGCGGCCTGCGTCACGTCGCCGATGACAGTCTTGTCGCCCCACATCTTCTTGAAGGCAGAGACGAAGCCCTTGTTGTTCGGATTGTCGAGCGACTGGAAATATTTCATGCAGGCGTAGCCGCCGACGATGTTCTCGCCGCCGATGCCGTCGATCTCGTCCTCGGTGACCGAGATGGTCATCAAGGTCTGCTTGTTGAGGTCGACGCCGGCCGCCTTCAGCTGCTTGTAGAAGGCGACGTTCGAGCCGCCGACGATGATGGCGTAGATCACGTCGGGCTTGGCAAGCTTCATCTTGTTGATGACGGAATTGAACTGGGTGTGGCCGAGCGGGAAGTACTCCTCGCCCAGCACCTTGAGCTTGAGGAAATTCTCGATGTGCTTGCGGGCGATCTTGTTGGAGGTTCGCGGCCAGATGTAGTCGGAGCCGAGGAGATAGAACGTTTTGGCGCCCTTCTCCTTCTGCACCCAGTCGAGCCCGGCGATGATCTGCTGTGTCGCCTCCTGGCCGGTGTAGATGACGTTCTTGGAGGCTTCGAGACCTTCGTAAAAGGTGGGATAATAGAGCATGCCGTTGTATTGCTCGAACACCGGCAGCACGGCCTTGCGCGAGGCCGAGGTCCAGCAGCCCATCACGGACGCGACCTTGTCGTTGACCAGAAGCTTCTTCGCCTTCTCGGCAAAGGTCGGCCAGTCGCTGCCGCCATCCTCCTGGATGAATTTGATCTTGCGGCCGAGCACGCCTCCGGCCGCATTGATCTGTTCGATGGCGAGCTTCTCGGCCTGCACCGAACCGGTCTCGCTGATCGCCATGGTGCCGGTCACCGAATGCAGAATACCGACGGTGACCTCCGTGTCGGTGACCGCAAGGCCGGTCGTGTTGACCTTGGCGGTGGGAAACTGCTGCGCCCACGCGCAAGGCGCAATCAGCGCATTGGTCGACAGTGCCGCGGCGCCGAGAAGAAGCTCGCGCCGCGAAGGGGTGAAAGACTTCGTTATGATCCCAGATGACATGTGACGCCTCTATCTTCCGCTTGCTGAACCGGGGATCGAGCCGGCGCTCGCTCCTGACCCCAGCGTCCATCCACTTGCTGCAATGCAACATACGTCGTTTGACGTATACACCTACGCAGATCGACCCATCAAAATACCGGTCAATGCTTTGCAACGGCGGCCAAGGCAGCGGATCGGGGACGACGGCACGCCATGCATTTTATTGCAGCGCACACTGCCCCTATTTTCGGCACGCGGCCTGCGCGAAGGCGCATTAAGCTCGTCGTGCAAGCCGCCACGGATCGGTGGCACTCGCGCGAGGGAAACGCCGCAGGGAGCAGAGCACGACCAGCACGAGCGTTTAGTGAAGAGCGGCAATGACAGCGCAACAACGAATCGCCCGGGTTCGCCGCAACTACAATCAGTGGGTCGCGAACCAGACGCTCGAGGACTATGCGCTGCGCTTCACCGCCAAGAGCGCACGAAAATGGTCGAGCGCGCGCGTCGCCAACACCGCCATCGGCGCGGTGTCCTTCCTGGCGCTTGAAGCGATCGGCGGCGCGATCGCCATCAACTACGGCTTCGTCAACGCCACCGCCGCGATCCTGATCGTGGGCGGCCTCATTTTCCTGACCGGCCTGCCGATCGCCTACTATGCCTCAACCTATGGGGTCGACATCGACCTGCTCACACGCGGCGCCGGCTTTGGCTATATCGGCTCGACCATCACGTCGCTGATCTACGCCTCGTTTACGTTTCTGTTCTTTGCCATTGAAGCCGCGATCATGTCGCTTGCGCTCGAGCTGTGTTTCGGCGTGCCATTGTTCATTGGCTATGTCGTGAGCTCGCTGGTGGTCATTCCGCTTGTGACCCACGGCATCACCTTCATCAGCCGCTTCCAGGCCTGGACGCAGCCGCTGTGGCTCACCCTGCACCTCATTCCGTTCGTGTTCATTGCTGTCGCCGATCCCGGCTCCTTTGCGGCGTGGACGCAGTTTCCTGGCAACACCGGCGCCGACGGCCACGGCTTCAACATTCTCCTGTTTGGCACAGCCTCGACGGTCGTGTTTTCGCTCATTGCCCAGATTGGCGAGCAGGTCGATTTCCTGCGCTTTCTGCCACCACAGCAGCGCCAGACACGATGGAGCTGGTGGCTTGCCCATCTCTCGGCCGGCCCCGGATGGATCGTGCCCGGCGCGCTCAAGATGCTGGCCGGCTCATTCCTGGCCTTTCTGGCGATCGAGCACCTGGTGCCGGCGGACAAGGCCGCCGAGCCCACGCAGATGTATCTCGTCGCCTTTCAATACGTATTCTCCTCGCCGCAGATCGCGCTCGCGTTCACCGGCGCCTTTGTCATCATCTCGCAGATCAAGATCAACGTGACCAACGCCTATGCGGGCTCGATCGCGTGGTCGAATTTCTTCTCGCGTCTCACCCACAGCCACCCGGGCCGGGTCGTCTGGCTCGTCTTCAACGTGACGATCGCGCTCATGCTGATGGAGCTCGGCATCTTCAAGATGCTCGAGCACATCCTGGGGCTCTACTCGATTGTCGCCGTGGCCTGGGTCGGAGCGCTGGTCGCCGATCTCACGATCAACAAGCCGCTTGGCCTGAGTCCCGCCGGCATCGAGTTCAAGCGCGCACACCTCTATGACATCAACCCGGTCGGCGTCGGCGCGATGCTGGCTGCGACGATCGTCGGGACCACCGCCGTATCGGGCGCGTTTGGGGCCATGCTGCAGTCATTGGCTGCATTCCTTGCGCTGCTGGTCGCCTTTGTGATGGCGCCGGTCATTGCCTACGTCACCAAGGGGCGCTTCTATGTCGCCCGCACGCCGCGGCAGGACTGGGGCGGCCAGGCCGTTGTCCGATGCGCCATCTGCGAGCACCAGTTCGAGCCCGAGGACATGGCGCATTGCCCGGCCTATTCGGGCCCGATCTGCTCGCTGTGCTGCTCGCTCGAGACCCGCTGCCGGGATTGCTGCAAGCCGCAAGCCCGGGTCTCGAGCCAGGCCCGTACCCTGCTGGCCAGGACGCTGCCCGACTGGGCCATTCGCCCACTCAACAGCGATGTCGGGCGCTATCTCGGCGTGCTCTGTCTGTTCGGCGGCGTGATTGGCGGCGTGCTGTCGCTGGTTTACTTCCAGATCACTCTCGACAGCGAAATGCCCAAAGCACCGCTGAAGTCCGCGCTCTGGAGCGTCTTTTTCATCCTGACCATCATTGCTGGCGTGATCGCCTGGCTGTTCGTCCTGGCGCAGGACAGCCGGCGGGTCGCGGAGGAGGAGACCCGGCGGCAGACCGATCTGCTGATGCGCGAGATCGAGGCGCACAAACGCACCGACGCCAAGCTGCAGAAGGCCAAGGAGGTCGCGGAAGCCGCCAGCAAGGCGAAAAGCCGGCATGTCGTCGGCCTGAGCCACGAGCTGCGCACACCACTTAACGCCATCCTCGGCTATTCGCAGTTGCTCGAGCGCGACAGCGGGCTCCCGCCTCGGCGGGTCGAGGCGGTCAAGGTGATCCGCCGCAGCGCCGAGCACCTCACAAACCTGATCGACGGCCTGCTCGACATTTCAAAGATCGAAGCCGGCCGCTTTCATCTCAATCGCAACGAGGTGCGCACGTCGGAGTTTCTCGACCAGATCGTCGACATGTTTCGCCTGCAGGCGACCGCCAAGGGCATCACCTTCCACTACCAGCCGGCAAGGACGCTGCCCGCCGTCGTGCATACCGATGAGAACCGGCTGCGCCAGATTCTCATCAATCTTCTGTCCAACGCCATCAAATTCACCGAAACCGGGCAGGTGATTTTCCGCCTCAAATATCGCTACCAGGTCGCCGAGCTCGAGGTTGAGGACACCGGCATCGGCATCCATCGCAACGATCTCGAGCGAATCTTCCAGCCTTTCGAGCACGCCCGGACCGCCCGCGCCAAAGCCACCGCCGGCACCGGGCTCGGCCTGACCATCACCAAGCTGTTGATCAATGTCATGGGCGGCAACATCACGGTCACCAGCGAGGTCGGGCGGGGAAGCCTGTTCCGCGTCAAGCTGCTGCTGTCGGAAGTGCCGCGCCCCCGCATCGCGTCGACGCAGGAGGATCGCGTGCGCGGCTATGTCGGCCCGCGTCAGAGCGTACTGGTGGTCGACGATGACGAGATCCAGCGAACGCTCGTCAAGGATCTGCTGACACCGTTGGGTTTTGACGTCCAAACCGCCGCCAGCGGGCACGACTGCCTCCTGGCGGCGGAGCGCGACAAGCCCAACCTGATCTTTCTCGACATCGCGATGCCCGAGATGGATGGCTGGGAGACCGCGCGGCGCCTGCGCCGCGTGCTGCCGGAGCGCACCGCCATTGTGGTTCTGTCCGCGAACGCCATCGACTCGAACCGGCTCACCGACGGCGAGCGCCTGCACGACGACTATCTCATGAAGCCGATCGACTTGCGGCAGCTGCTCAAGACGATCCACGTGCTTTTGAACATTGAATGGGTCTATGACACGCGGGACATGGTCGCCAACCCCTCGCCCGCAATATCCGAGCCACGACTGCCGTCGCGCGACGACATCATCGAGCTGATCGGCCTCGGCGAGATCGGACACATCCGACGCATCCAGGAGAAGCTGAATGACCTTGAGCACACTGCACCCGAATATTCCGGCTTCGTCGCGCAAATCCGCGTTTTCGTCAACGCATTCGATCTCAAGCGTTACCTCGCCGCATTGGAGGCCGCTCGCAGCAACCATGCGTAGGAAGGACAGAGATCTCGTGCTCGTGGTGGATGATTCCCCCGACACGCTCCGCATGCTCACGGACGCCATCGAAGAGGCCGGCATGACGGTCCTGGTGGCGCGTGAGGGCGAGCATGCCCTCTCCATCGTCGGGAAAGTCACACCCGATGTGATCCTCATGGATGCGGTCATGCCGGGCACCGACGGCTTCGAGACCTGCCGCCGGCTCAAGCAGAACCGTGCGCTCGCACATGTGCCGGTCATCTTCATGACCGGATTGACCGACAGCGTGCACATCATCGAGGGCCTCGAGGCCGGCGGCGTCGACTATGTGACCAAGCCAATCGTTCCGGGCGAGCTGCTGGCACGTATTCGTGTGCATCTCGCCAATGCCCGCATGGCGCAGAGCGCGCGCACGGCGCTGGACGCGTTCGGTCGATTTCTGCTGGCGGTCGACGGCACCGGAAAGGTTATGTGGTGCACCCCGCAGGCCGCCAGGCTCCTCGGCACCGCGTTGAGTGGTTTCGACACCGAAGGCTATGTGGTGCCGTCTGACGTGCGGGCCTGGCTCGACCAGAGTGCAAGCGCGCCCGCCTCTTCACCGCCAACGCCGATCGAGCTCGCGGCGGGCTCCGCCAGCAAGCTCAGGCTTCTCTATGTCGGCCAGGTTGGCACGGAGGAGCGGCTGCTGCGCGTCATCGAGGGCGAAGCCGTCAGCGATCAGGCCGTGCTCAAGAGCCGCCTCCTGGTCACCGATCGCGAAGCCGAAGTGCTGCTCTGGATCGCCCGCGGCAAGTCCAACAGGGACATCGCGGAAATCCTGAGTCTCAGCCCGCGCACCGTGAACAAGCACCTGGAGCAGATCTTCACCAAGCTCGGGGTCGAGAACCGGACCTCCGCAGCGGCGCTGGCGGTGCGCACGCTCGGCATCCGTTGAAGCGTTAACGGCAGACATATTTGTTTGAACCCGGCTGTTGACGACACCGGTCCGGTCGTGACCATTGGCGGCCATGGCCAAAGCAAAGGCAAAACCCGGGACAGATCGGGCGAAGCTGATTTATCGCGCGCTCCGCCACGCGATCATCGAGCAGGCGCTGGAGCCCGGTGCCAAGCTTCCCGAGGATGCCATCGGCGAGCGCTTCGGCGCGAGCCGCACCATCGTCCGCAGCGCGCTCGGACAGCTTGCCGCCGAGGGGCTGGTGGAGCTTCGCCGCAATCGCGGGGCCGCGGTGGCAACCCCGGCCTGGGAGGATGCGCGCGACACCTTTGACGTCAGGCTCGGGCTTGAACGTCTCGTCATGTCACGGCTGGCCGGCCGACTGACCCCGGGACAGATTCACGCGCTGGAAGCGCATGTGAACGAGGAAGAGAAGGCGCTAGGCAAGAACGAGCCGCTGTCGATCCGGCTCGCGACCGAGTTTCACATCCTGCTCGCCGAGATGACCGGCAGTGCGGTGCTGGCGCGCTACGTGAGCGAATTGTCATCGCGCTGCGGGCTGATCCTTGCGCTCTACAGCCGGCCGCACTCGTCCGAATGCGCCGTCAACGAGCATCGAGCGCTGATCGCCGCACTCGCTGGTGGTGATGCGCGGCGTGCATCATCGCTCATGGACGAGCATCTCGAAGCGGTGGCGAGCCGCGCCTTGATCGTGGCGCGACCAGCTAGGAGCCGCGAGCTCAAGGATATCTTGTCACTGTATGCCGAGGAGCGAAGTCACAGCGCTCGGCAGAATGGCGGCAAGCGCGTGCGGGGGCGACGCTAGAGCATGATCCCGAAAAGTGGAAACCGGTTCGGACAAGATCATGCTCAAAGTCTAAGCCACGATCCCGTGGCGCGTCAGCAACCGCTCCGCGCTGTCGTTCCAGACGTCCATCTGAACGATCTTGCCGCCGCGCACCACGAAGCGGTCAACATAGCGGTTGCCTTCAAATGGCGTACCGTCCGGCCATTCGCCGTACAGGGTGCCGATGCTGTAGACAATCGTCTCCCCGCATCCCGGCACGACGTCCGTGCACTCAATTGCCTTCTTCACCCACTTGTAGCGCCGGCCGTTGAAGGCCGTGCTCTCCCGCGGGTGCGAGAATTTGCGCCCGCCCGTGAACGTCAGCTTGAGCGGCTCGCCGATATAGAGCGCGGCCGTTTCCGGATCTGGGACCATGGACGCGACCAGGAACTTGGTGACGATCTCGGCCGCTGCGGCGGTCTCGTCCGAAGGCGCAATCAGCGTGGCGGCGGTAGCTTCGAGGGCGTCAGCGTCAGGGGCGTCGGTGACGACTGCGGCAGGCATGATTGCGTCCTCTTCTGGCTGGGCGTGAAGGCTCGCCAATTGCGAACCAGACATGCATAATTCCGGCCATTGTCACGTCCTTGCGACCGCACCAATATTGTATACACTTGTGGATACGATTTGCTTAAGGGCACACCATTGTGCCCACATCTTGGGCGGCAGCAACCGTCCTGCAGCAGGATTGTCGGGTGTTTTCAATCTGACCGCGTTGGCATGTCCCTTGCGAAGGCATTGGCGTGCACACCCTTCCGGAGAGGTATCAAAATGCCCGCCCGAAACCGTCTTCCGCAGATCACGCGGCGCCTGCTCGTGGCCAGCTTGGCCGTCGCCGCCTTCGCAAGTTCCGCTGTGGCCCAGGACACTCTAAAGCTCGGGCTTGTCGCCGCCATGTCCGGCCAGTCCGCCAAGTCGGGCGAGGCCATCGTCCGCGGCTTGTCGATCGCAATCGACGAGATCAACGCCGCCGGTGGGGTTCTCGGCAAGAAGCTCCAACTGGTCGTTCGCGATGACGAGAGCAATCCCGCCAAGGGCGTGGTGGCGGCGCGCGAGCTGGTCCAACGTGAGCGGGTCGCGGCGCTGTTCGGCGGCCTCGATACGCCGGTCTCGATCGCCATCGTGCCGTTCGCCAATCAGAGCAAAGTGCCGTTCATGGGCGTATGGGCCGCCGGCACCCCGATCACCCGCAACGGCGCGGCGGAGAACTATGTCTTCCGCGTGTCGGCGGTCGACGCACTGGTCGACCAGGCGCTCGTTGCCTACGCGGTCAAGAAACATGCCGCGAAAAAGCCCGGGATGATCCTGATCAACAACTCCTGGGGCGAGTCGAACGAGGCAGGACTCAAAGCGTCGCTGGCGGAAAAGAACATGCCGTACGCCGGCATCGAAAAATTCCAGGATGCCGACGTCGATGTGGTGCCGCAACTCACGCGACTGAAAGATGCCGGAGCCGACGTCTTGTTCCTGGTCGCAAACGTTGCGCCCTCCTCGCAGGTGGTCAAGTCGCTCGATCGCATGGCCTGGAATGTGCCGATCGTCTCGCATTGGGGTCCGGCCGGCGGGCGCTTCAGCGAGCTCGCAGGCCCGAGCAGTCAGCGCGTCCACTTCATCCAGACGTTCAGCTTTTCAGGCAAGCTCTCGCCCAAAGCCGAGACCGTGCTCGCGGCGCTGAAGAAGAAATATCCCGAGATCAAGACGCTCGCAGATGTGACCCCCGCGGTCGGCATCGCCAACGCCTATGATGCGATGCATCTCACCGCGCTCGCCATCGCCAAGGCCGGCTCGGCGGAGGGCCCGAAGATCCGCCAAGCCTTCTACTCCATCGACAAGTATGACGGCCTGATCAAAACCTACAGCACGCCGTTCACGCCGGCGAACCACGACGCGCTCTCGGCGGACGACTACCTGTTCACTTACTTCAAGGAAGGTGAGATCCTCCCGCTGACGAATTAAGCTAGGCAGGTCGCAGGCGGGAGAGGCACCGCGTCCCGCCGTCTCCACCCGGGGCTTCAAGCGATGCTTCTGATCTCTTCGATCGTGACGGGTCTTGCGGTCGGAAGCATGTATGGGCTGATCGCGCTCGGCTTCCACGTCACCTACGCGGTCTCGAACACCGTCAATTTCTCGCAAGGCTCCTCGATGATGCTTGGGGCCGTGCTGGGCTACACCTTCGCGATCAAGCTCGGCTGGCCGGTGCCGGCGGCGGCCGCGATGTCGCTCCTTCTTTGCGCCTTGGTCGGTCTGGTCGTCGAGCGGACGCTCGTGCGGCCGTTCGCCGAGCGCGGCTCGAGTGGCTGGCTGATGGCGACAGTGGCCGGCGCTTCGGCAAGGAGCCGCGCGCGTTCCCGTCCTTCCTGGCGCAGAAGCCGATCGAGCTGTTCGGGACTGGCGTATTCCCGCTCCAACTGATCATTCCTGTGGTCGGGATCGGCATCACCATCGCGCTCCAATGGGCGTTCCAGCGCACGCGGCTCGGCAAGGCTCTGCTTGCAGTCGTGCAGAACAAGGATGCCGCGCGTCTCATGGGAATCAACGTGCGGCTCGCGATCGCGTCATCATTTGCGCTTTCGACCGCGCTCGCCGCGCTCGCCGGAATGCTGATCGCGCCGCTGTTCAGCGTGCATTCCGACATGGGCACGCTGTTCGGCATCAAGGCTTTTGCGGTCGCGATCCTGGGCGGCATCAGCTCGGCTTGGGGCGTGATGCTAGCAGGATTACTCTACGGACTGATCGAGGCGCTGGTCACAGCCTTCGCAGGATCGACCTACACGCAGATCATCGCGTTCACAGTTGTCATTTTGGCGCTTACCGCGATGCCCAACGGGCTGTTCGGCCGCGCGGCGGCGAAGAAAGTCTGACGATGGGAGGGCCCGCACCCAAGACGATGACACTGGCAATCCTGGCGTTGACCGCGGCAGGTGCTGCGCTGGTGTTCGTCTCCGAAGGCTATACCCACTTCATTCTCGCGCTGCTCGCCCTGACGGTGGTGGTCGGCGTCGGACTGAACGTTCTGCTCGGGCTCGCCGGTCAGGTGTCGCTCGGGCATGTGGGCTTCTATGCCATCGGAGCCTACACAGTCGCGATCCTGACCCTGAAAGGCATGAGCTATTGGCTGTCCTTCCCGGCAGCCGGACTGGCCGCAGGACTAATCGGCGCGCTCTTGGCTCTGCCAGCGCTGCGGGTGACCGGGCCCTATCTGGCCATGGTCACCATCGCCTTTGCCTTCATCGTCCAGCACAGCACCATCGAATGGAAGAGCGTCACCGGTGGGCAGAACGGCCTGATGGGGCTCACATCACCCGCCATCGCTGAGGTCACGTTTACGGAACGGGAGATGGCGCTGTTTGCAGTCCTGCTCGCGGGTGTTTCGCTCTATGGGTTCCAAAGGCTTGCGGCGAGCGCCTGGGGCCGCGCGATGGTCGCGGTGCGCGACAGCGAAACGGCGGCCCAATCCATCGGGCTCAATCCCGTCGTCATCAAGACGGCCGCTTTTGCCATCTCGGCGTTGTTCGCAGGACTTGCGGGAGCGGTCTTCGCGCCCCTGATGATGTTCGTCGCTCCGGACTCGTTCCCGTTCTCGCAGTCGATTCTGTTCCTGCTCGCGGTCATGGTCGGTGGCGCCGGCTTCGTGCTGGGTCCGCTGATCGGCGCGACCGTGACGGTCCTGCTGCCGGAATTGCTGTCGTATCTCGCCGAGTATCGGCTGCTGTTCGTCGGGATCCTGCTCCTGGTCGTGCTATGGATCGCGCCCGAAGGCATCATTGGGACGCTGGCGCGCTATTTCCGCCGGATTGATCCAGCTGTGGCAAATGCGAACGAGCCGCGCCTGTCCGCCTTCCTTCCGCCAGACGTCATACAGCATGATCTTTTGGTTCAGGGCATCGGCATTTCGTTCGGCGGCATCAAGGCGGCCTCCGATGTGAGCTTCGCCGCCAGCCCTGGGCGCATCCTAAGCCTGATCGGGCCGAACGGCGCGGGCAAGACCACCGTGCTCAACATGATCGGCGGATTCTACCGGCCCGATGCGGGCAGCATTCGATTTGGAACGGTCGAGCTTGCCGGCGCGCCGGCGTGGCGGGCCGCGCGTGCAGGCATCGCACGCACGTATCAGACGACCCAGCTCTTCGCTGACATGAGTGTGCTTGACAATGTGCTCATGGCGCTACGGCGGGGAAAGCTCGGCAATCCCCTCGCCGGCTCGGCCGGCGCACACGAACGCAGGCTGGCGGAAGCACTTTTGGCGTTCGTCGGCTATCAGGGCGCCATTGCGGCCCCTGCAAGCAGCCTGCCGCATGTGGACCGCCGGCTGGTCGAAATCGCGCGCGCGCTCGCCACGAGGCCACGGGCGCTGCTGCTCGACGAGCCAGCCGCCGGCCTGATGCGTGCCGACAAGACTGCGCTCGGCAAGCTGATCCGCCGGATCGCCGACCTTGGGATCGCCGTCATCCTGGTCGAGCACGATATCGCCTTGGTCATGGACATATCGGACTCCATCGTCGTGCTCGATGCAGGATCGGTGATCGCAGCTGGCGCACCGGCCGATGTCCGGCGCGACGCCCGCGTGCTCAGGGCTTATCTCGGCGGCGGAGACATGCGCGCGCGCCCGCGCGTAGCGGCCTGGAGCGGCTCGCACGATGCCGTCCTCTCGTGCCTGAGATTGAGCGCCGGCTACGGCAAGGTGGCCGTTCTCGATGAAGTCTCCTTCGAGGTGAGGCCAGGCGAGATGGTGGCTCTGCTTGGGGCCAACGGCGCCGGCAAATCAACCGCGATGCGCGCGGTCACCGGCTTGCTGCGTCCCGTGACCGGCTCGATCGTGCTCGACGACAAGGCGGTCGAGCAGATGCCCGCCCATAAGATCGCGGCAAGCGGCATGGCGCTCGTGCCCGAGAGCCGTCAGGTTTTTCCCGAACTGAGCGTCCTCGACAACATCATGCTGGGTGCGCACACGAGACGAAGGTTCGATCGCGAGGCGGAGCTGGCCGCGCTGCTCAAGCGCTTTCCGAGATTGCGCGAGCGGCTTTCCTTTCGCGCAGGACTGTTGTCCGGCGGCGAGCAGCAGATGCTCGCCATCGCCCGCGGATTGATGGCGAAACCGCGCATCCTATTGCTTGACGAGCCGTCGCTCGGGCTGGCGCCAGCGATGATCAACGAGCTGTTCGACGTGTTGGCCGAATTGCGGGATGACGGCGTCACCATTCTGCTGGTCGATCAGATGGCCGCGCTGGCGCTGACCGTCGCCGACAGGGGCTATGTGCTCGAGTCTGGACGTATCGTGCGCCATGACGCAGCCCAAGCCCTGGCCCATGATCCGGCGCTCGAAGCCGCCTACCTCGGCCGCGCGGAGGCCGCTCAGTAGCCAAATCGCGATAGACCATGCCGCTCGATCTCATCTTGCGCAATGCCCACATCCACGGACGTGGCTCGACGACGTTCGATATCGGCATTGCCGGCGGCGTCATCGTCGAGATCGGACAGATATCGAGCGAAGCAGCGATCGAAGATGTCGGTGGCCGCCTTGTGACGGCCGGGTTCGTCGAGACTCACATCCATCTCGACAAGTCCTGCATTCTCGACCGCTGCCACTCTGAGAATGGAACACTGCAGGAGGCGATCGCGCAGGTCGCTGCCGCCAAGCGCGCCTTTTCGGAGGAGGATGTGTATGAGCGCGGCCGGCGCACGCTGGAGAAGGCGATCATCCAAGGCACCACGCGCATGCGCACCCACGTCGAGGTCGATCCACGCATCGGACTGCGTAGCTTGGCAGCCATTCAGCGCCTGCAGCGGGACTACGCCTGGGCGATCGACCTCGACATCTGTGTGTTCCCGCAGGAAGGGTTGCTCAATGATCCGGGCACGGAGGACCTGCTGATCGCGGCCTGCGAGGCCGGGGCCGATCTGATTGGCGGCTGCCCCTACACCGACAGCAACCCGCATGGACAGATCGCACGCATTTTCGAGATCGCTCGCCGCTTCGATATCGACATCGACTTTCATCTCGATTTCGATCTCGACTCGGAGCGGATGGACCTTGTGGAGGTCTGCCGGAAGACGGACTCTTTTGGCTATGGGGGGCGCGTCGCGGTGGGGCACGTGACCAAGCTGTCGGCATTGCCGTCCACCCAGCTCGAAGACGTGGCGCGCCGGCTGGCCGACGTCGGCGTCGCGGTCACAGTGCTGCCTGCCACCGACCTGTTCCTGATGGGCCGCGCCTGCGATCACAATGTTCCGCGCGGCGTCACACCCGCCCATAAGCTTGCCGAGCATGGCGTGACCTGCTCGCTCGCCACCAACAACGTGCTCAACCCGTTCACGCCCTTTGGTGATTGCTCACTCATCCGGATGGCAAACCTCTACGCCAATATCGCGCAGATTGGCACGGCACAGGAGCTGGCAGCGTGCTTTGGGCTGGTGACGACACAACCCGCCAAGCTGATGAACCTGCGCGACTACGGCATCGCAATCGGCAACCCGGCCGATCTGATCGTGCTTGACTGCCATGGTGCGGCTGCGGGGATCGCGGAGCTGGCGCAACCGCTTCTCGGTTTCAAGCGTGGCCGCCGCAGCTTCACGCGGCCTGCCCCTGCCCTCAACGCCCCCCGCATGAAGTCCAGCTAACGACTCGAAGCCGCTCAAGACGAAACGGCGTGGAGGGGGTCGTTCCACGCCGTTCCGCAGGCCGCCGCCGTCACCATCTTTCCGGCAGCGCGAAACTCACTCCGCTGGCGTCGCCGCCATGGTCTTGCCGGGCAGCGGCGGCACCGAGGCTGCCGCAGTCTCCGGCGCACGGCTGATCGCGAACAGGAAGCCCGCCACGAGCGCATAGGCGATCGCGACCGAGGGCGTCACCGCAATGCCGACCGACTCGCCGTGCATGAAGCCGAAGAAGGTCAGCACCGCACCAGCCGCCGCGAAGGCCGAAGCTTCCTGGAATTTCTTTTCGATCACGAAGGCGCCCACGGCACCAAGGATGAGGCCGGTGAGGATCGCGCCGCCGCCAAGCACCTCAAGCCCGTGATAGAGCACGCCGACCTGACCGAGCTTGTCGAAGCCGACCGCCGCCGCGCTAGTTCCGGCCGCCGTCAGAGCGCCGTCCATCAGCGTCTTGCACCAGGCGGCAAGGTGCGGCACCAGCGCAAGCACGATCGCGGGCGCATGACTCTTCGGCGTCTCCTGGAACGCCTGCGCGCCGATCAGCATGCCGATGTAAAGCAGGATCGGCGAGATGGCGACGACCGGCACCAGCGACAGGAGCAGCGCAATCACCCCGAACCACGACAGCACGATCACCATCAGGCCGGTCGCTGCCGAATAGCCGATGCGACCGCCCATCGCCTTCCAGCCCGGATGGCCGATGTAGACTGCGTTGATGAACGGATTGCCCATCAGGCACCCGACGAGACTCACCACGCCGTCGGCGGTGAGCACTTGCGTGGTCGGGAACGCATCGCCCGCCGCCTCCGCGCTCTCGACGTTGTCCATGGCCTCGACCAAGTCATAGATGCCGAACGGAATGGCGGTGACCAGAATGATGCCGAGGAACTCAAAGCCGGAGAACACATGGTCGATCGCCGGCACCGGCACGGAGAAGCCGAAAT